>Ga0194125_10011207_pt1 | contig 12078 bp, 16 predicted proteins | sample TA2KigC250mmetaG_FD_148626 | JGI IMG/M metagenome (GOLD analysis project Ga0194125, IMG submission 148626) | Freshwater microbial communities from Lake Tanganyika, Tanzania - TA2015034 Kigoma Deep Cast 250m | ecosystem: Environmental > Aquatic > Freshwater > Lake | place: Tanzania: Lake... | reverse complement strand
CTTGTGTAAGGATCGTTGGCAACTTGAACTGTATTTTTTCGACAGGATGAATAGGATTTACAGGATTTTATGACCTCGTGCTTTCCCTTTCCCATTATCCAGTCTATCCTGTCAATCCTGTCTCTCTATCTTATTTCTTATTACGAGATAGCTGTATAAACCAGCACTTCTTTTTCCAATCGGTCTTGTAATCGGTCCTTTTCTATCTCTAAATCATAGCGCGCCTGCAAATTCATCCAAAACCGCTCTGATAGACCAAAATAGCGTGATAGCCGTAATGCCGTATCCGGACTAATCGCTCGCTTGCCCAAAACGATTTCATTGATCCGTCGGGCTGGGACGTTTATCTCCTTCGCCAGGCGGTACTGGCTAAGTCCCAGCGGTTTAAGAAATTCCCCTAAGAGGATTTCACCAGGATGGATTGGTGGTAATCTTTTTTTGCTCATAAATCTACCCATGGTAATCAACAATCTCGACTTGATATGCGTTACCTTCGTGCCACTCAAAACAAATCCGCCACTGCTTGTTAATACGGATACTGTGCTGATTAGCCCGATCCCCCGACAGTTTTTCCAAGTGGTTGGAGGGTGGAATACGTAAATCCTGTAACACTTCAGCCGCATCCAGGATTTCCAGTTTCATTCGGGCGGTATGCTGGATTTCTGGCGGCAACTTGCGCGAAAAGTAACGCTGAAAAACCTTTTCAGTTTCCTTGTCGGCAAAACTTCTAATCACCGTGGAATAATAATGTCTATCGGTAATCCTGTCAAGTGTTATTATCGGATTTACAGGATTTTGTGGCCTCGTGCTTTCCTTTGCCATTATCCAGTCAATCCTGTCTTTCTATCTTATTTCTTCGCAGGTTTAAGTTTGCAGCTTGAACCCACCTTTTAGAGTCAGCGAAAGAGGTCGAGTCTTTATCGTTGGAGAAAGTTGTCATTTTGAAAGATTCGCTCCCTTCCTTGAATTCTTTGAACTGGGACTCGACCTACTGAGCGAAGTACCTCATGAGCTTTCCGTGTTCGAGGCGGTCTCCCGAGAAAGTCGAACTCAGCGGTCGGATGGATACCCCTATACTTGGGATCTCTTCCAACGGAACATGGACTTTGTTTGCGGCTTTCGGATGTTTGTTCAGTGCCTCTAGGCCTCGGGGATGGACAAGGAACATTCTGAGCTGGCTACTCTGCCATGCCTGGTAGATGATCTCATTAATGTGGTGATCCAAGAAGCCGTAACCGATGACCATGAGACGTGTATTCGGAGTCTGTATGTAACTCTTGAACATGTCGCTGTACCTGTTGAGTATCTGTTTCTCACGGATAATGGTTTGCTTATTACCGCCAATCACCAATAGCTGCCCATTGTCCCGGTCGCGCCAGTTGACGGAGCCGTGAAGCTTGAAAATAGGCTGAAGATTTTGCTCTACACGAAGATCGGGCTTGGGCATAGGGTGCCACACATTGCACAGACGATTAGTCTTCCAATTTGCAGGCGGTTGCATACCGGGGAAGTGATGTCCATTCCATCGGCGAAAGCCGTGAAGCTCGATGTTGTAATGCAGTTCGAAAAGTAGATCCTGATTAAGCGTGAAGATCGCATCAAATTTAGATAAAAACTCCTGAACGGAAAACGCGCGATCGTTCGTGAACTCCATCCCCGGCATCGAAGCAAACGCATTATTCATGGCTCCGAAGCTATCCAGAATCGCAGTTTGAAACCGATCGAGCCGTGTCTTAGTCTCTGCGCCCTGTTGGGATCTGAAGTCCGTCTGAACTTGCGAAAGGGCTTCCTCAAAGTTACCAATCCGACGCAGTAGGCTGCTCAACTCAGCGTGATCCGCTAGACGCCCCAGCAGATCGCCCATGATCTCGCTTGCGAGCCACCCACTCCAGTTTCGACTAAATCCGGCACCGAGAAGCAAGACGTGGTTCATCGCGTGGTCCATTCAGATGACACCCAACGAAAATTATACCGCTTATACGCGGTCTTTTATTGCGGTTATTATGAAATTTAAAAAAATCTTGAAATCTTGGGGTCACACATGTGGCTATACAATATTTGTTTCATATTGATATACAGGCACATGAATAGTTTTTGTTGGTTTCTTTTCCTCTTTGAGAAGCTGATCAATAGCCTTCGCTACTTCTGGCTTTATAACTTTTTCCCCACATTGTGTACAGACACCCACAGGAACATTTTCAAAAATGAATAACTTCTTTTTCCATCTGATTTCACGAAACGTAAGTTTCTCCTCTACAGCCCCTCCACAATAGAAACAATCACTATATTTCTTTACCATAAGTCAATACCTCCATTACTACAATCATTTATTCATTACGAATAAAATCGAGTGTTATGCTCATTCTTATCAATTGTTGTGCTGTAGAACGAACTGGTTTACGAAGTCAAAAGAGTCACCCCATCTTAAATAATACATATTGATATTTTCTATCGCGTTAATACAGTGATTTGTTGAATGTATGCTGTAAAGATAATACTGTTAATTTGCCATGTCAACACAATTATAAGGAGAAACCTCACGGGAATTACAACATGGCATTCCTTCACCATCGTTTATTATCCCCGCCCCAGATGTTTCATAACTACACTGACAATCCCTGCAAGAATCATATAGGTCAGCACACCGACAGTAAGCGACTTCACAAATCCCCACCTGGGTAAGAGGAAAATTAAGCATAGAACATAGATAATCCACGGCGGCGTCATAAAGAGCAAACCCTTTGCATAATTTACGGTAGCAACTTGTCCTGCCTTGTTGTAAAGGAGGGCAAAGGTGAGCGCCGTCATGGTGGGAAAGGTCGCCACAAAGGCGGCAAGCATGCCTTTTCCTTGCGAACCCAGAAAGGTTACCACACTTACGATTGTGCCGCCGAGTATGAAATGGAGGATGAAGGTCTTGAGTTGCATTGTTATTGTTGGGAATTTTTCAAAAAACTAAATTGAAAACGAATATTTTTGATATCCAAAATAACTACTTTTGCTTTTCCCAGTTCAGAGTAAAATCGTCAATTAATTCCAGACGATCTTTTACAAATTGCCTTTCAAAGGTATCGTCGTCAGGCAGTCCATCGGTTAAATCACATTGCAGACCTATTACTTTACATGTGAGGATTAAACTGTCTTTGTCGTCCGTATTTGCAACGATATCTATGAATTGATATGCGGTAATAAGCCCTAAGCACCGGAATCCATCCATGGGTATCTGAGAAGTGTCGCATGCAGCCTGACCTGTCAAATCAGCGCCACCGCCGCCTGAAACAATGTATAGAGGTAGTTGCATACTGCCTGTTTGATCTGTTTTGCAAATCCGTTGGTAATTATGTTCATGTCCGCTGATGACCAGGACAATATTATTGGCCGCGTTGTTGAAAATCTTTGCATACCGATCCCGAAACCTCGATGCCTTTGATTTGTTGTCCATCATGTCCAGGCACCCATGAAACCCGATCGAATACTGCGGATAGTGTACAAAAATAATTTTCGGCCCGCTGAACTGATTTAATTCATTCAAAAACCATTGAAACTGTTCTTCGTCATCAGGCAACGAGGAATTTAAGGCAATAAATTTTATCTTTAATCCATCGGCTTCTTTAATAAAAGAATACCAGGACTGCCCGTCTTTCGTTTCGCACAACACCTCTTTTAAATAAGAAATGTATGCGGAATCCAACTTGCCGCAGATTTCATCGCACAAAACCCGACGGCTCCTCGTTTTTAACTGTGCATCCGGAATCGATTCGATCGCCAGATACAAGTTCTTTTTTAATGTTTCTATATCGTTCAAAAGGCCTGACTGGGAGGATACCTGCTCTTTGGATTTATTTACAGTACCTATTTTTTCTAACAGATCCTTTATAATCGCATCCACCTTTTCGCCAAATATAAGTTCGTGATTACCAATAACGGGGTACAGGGGTATCGTTTTATATCGCAGTTCACCCCCTTCCCCAACCCCTTCCACCAGGGGCGGGGAATGCTCATTGTCCCCTTGTATTCCTCCCCCTGTCCCCCTCCCTGAGGGGGAGAAAGTCCTCCCCCTGTCCCCCTCTGGAGGGGGAGGAGGGAGGTTTAGATGGGGGTGGACTGTTACCATTTTACTTCCCGCATAGTTATTGGTAATTACTTCTAAAAATCTTTCAAATTCGTCACAATAAACCATATCTCCTGAGAATAAGATAAAATCAGGGTTCCGCTCCCGTATAACCTTAGCTATTGCATTGTGTTTTACCTGTGGTTTTTCTCTCGTTTTAATATCTCTGCGGGTGTCTCCGTAGGCAATAAAATGTAAAGCCCTGGCATAAAGTTCCTGGGAAAAAAGAAAGAGGACGATTATGACATTGATTATCAGCAGGAATATTTTGGTCTGTTTACGCATGTTTGTTAATCCTTCAGGGCACGTTCCAAAGGTATGGAGATATGGTTGAACTCCACCCCTCCTTCGCAAGGCAGTGTCATTGAATTAAGAAAAAGTTTCGCCCTTTCAGGGCTAAAAATGTTATTGCATCACATACCCAGGGCGTTGCCCTGGGCTATGCTCTTTCAGCCCTTGGGGCTTTCTCTGCTAGGGCAATTCCGGTGGCGACCAATGCCCTCGTACGAAGGCTTCTACCTATCGTAAGAGCCCAGATCACCGCAGATATTAATAACCCCCTTGGTCCCCCTTTGTTAAGGGGGATTGAGGGGGTTGTAACTCTGCGTTCTCAGCGCACCCGGCGGTGAACTGTTATTACCTGTCTTATTACTTTACCTGAAAATACCATCCTAGACGCTAACCGTTTTTACCGTTTCCCAGATACCGTGCAGGTTACAACGGGTTAAAATTCTCAGGGTGGCAGACTCCTTGACGGCTACGGGAATAGTTACCTTTGCCTGGGGACAGAGGGGTGAAAATTCTATCCGTGAAACCAGATCGGTTCCCAGATACGCCTCGATCCACTGTATATAATGATTTGAAGTCATTGGATGCAGGCTTTCACCAATCTGAATGTCCAGGTTAAACGGTTCGCCATTCTTTATGTTTATGGGCCACTGAACCACCGGGGCGTGACCTTTCTCTTTTGGGGTTTTATTGAGGGGGTCTTTTACACGGTTAACGTTCTGAAACCAATCCACCTCGTCAGCGCTGACACTTTTTAAAGAACCGACAATAGTAGCCAATCCCGCGGTAACGGCGGAAATCCCGACTGTTTTCAAAAATTTCCTTCTATCAAAGCCTTGCATAACACTTCCTCCCACTAAAAAATAAGAACTTTAAGTTAAATTAAAACTACCCTGCACAAAAAGTAAATTACATACTACAAATATATACAATAGTGTCAAGCCTAATTATATGTTCAGAAATTTCAAAGGTGCAGTTGTAGTGTGAACTTTAGTTCACATAACAGGATATAAGCGAACTGAAGTTCGCGCTACATTGAAAAAGCGGACGAATGTCTAATTATAAATGTCTCAGAAATTTATAAGATAAGACTTGACGGGATGGAGATAAAAAATATAATGGTGAACATGAGTTCACCTATAGATAAAAATCTATGATTAAACCATTAACTAAAAAACAGTTGAAATTTTTGTCATTTCTGAAGGAACGTCTTCAGGAAATGGGCTATCCACCAACTGTACGAGAAATTATGGATGGGCTCGGGCTTTCCAGCACCAACATTGTAAAAAAATACCTCGATATCCTGGAGCGCAAAGGATACATCAGGAGGCAATTCAACAGTCCCCGTGCGATTGAGATTATTGAGGCGTCTGCCGGGAGCCAGGAATTAATGTCAGTTCCGATTGTGGGAAGGGTTCGAGCTGGGGCACCGCATCCAGCCATAGAAGATGTCGAAGGATACCTTTCTGTAGATAGAACGATATGCCGCAGCAACCATGCCTTTTTTTTGCGGGTGGTGGGAGACAGCATGATTGAGGCGCACATACAGGAGGGAGACCTTGTACTCGTTAGACCGCAGCCTGTGGCCAATAACGGGGAGATCGTGGTTGCCCTCATCAATGACGAAGCCACTGTAAAGCGGTTTTATAAAAAGGGGCATACGATACAACTAAAACCAGAACATCCAACCATGAAACCGATCATTATTAAAGAGGGGCAGGGCGATGTTCACATCATTGGCAAGGTTACAACCGTGATAAGGCAATTGGATAAATAATAATTGTTTGGTGAGATTATGATTACGGAAATCAACGAAACGATCAAGGTGGGAGCCATCTTTGGCGATAATAAAAAGAAACTTAAACCTGTCTGGTTTATATGGAGTAGCCGAAAGTACCTCGTACAGGAAATTACCTATGTTTGGACAGAAAGGATGGGAAAGGCCGTCATGCACCATTTTACAGTCACGGACGGCGCTAACCTTTTTTCCATCTCTTATAATACCGATACCCTTGTATGGACACTTCATTCCATAGAAACGGCAGGTTAGCGTTCCAGCCTGGACAAGCCGGAATCAAGCAGGAAAGGAATTACGGCAAATTTTAGATTTACAATTTTTTAAATCTCAAATCGTAATTCGTAAATCCTACATTCGTGGTGAAAATCAAATAGCGCATACACTCAATATCTTTACAGGGGTTACGATGGATAAGACTATTATGCACATCGACATGAACGCCTTCTTTGCCTCGGTAGAACAACAGGTGAATCCCACCCTCAGAGGAAAACCCATTGCGGTAATTGGTTCTAATGAGAGAACGGTAGTGACCACCTCTTCTTACGAGGCGCGGGCCTATGGGGTCAAGACAGGCATGACCAAATACGAGGCGAGGCGGTTGTGCCCTCATATTATCCTCGTGGCAGGCGACACAGGCCGTTATACGGACACCTGCCGTCGGCTTGTCGGGATATACCGGCAATATACCCCCATCGTAGAGGTTTACTCCGTAGACGAGGCGTTTCTGGATGTCACGGGTTCGATTCCTCTCTTTGGCAATGTTGGGGTTATTGCCAAAAATATTAAGAAAGAAATTCGCAAGACCCTTGGAAGGCTGACCTGTTCTATCGGTGTCGCACCCAATAAACTCCTGGCAAAGCTGGGCAGCGATATGAAAAAACCCGATGGGCTTGTCGTTATCCAACAGGGGGATATTGGCAGGTTGCTGGAACACTTACCTGTACGTGAACTCTGGGGTATCGGCCCGCGTCTTGAAATGCATTTGGCCACAATGGGAATCAAGACTTGCGGCGAGTTGGGGCGGGCATCCATACACGTATTAAAGAACCGGTTCGGCGTGATTGGAGAACGGCTGAAGCTCATGGCACAGGGCATAGACGATAGCACTGTCATACCCCTGGAGCATGAAGCTGATGCCAGGTCGGTTGGACACAGTATGACCCTTGACAGGGATGTGAGCGATAGGGAAACACTGGAACGACATATCCTTCAGTTATCTGAGATGGTAGGCAGACGCCTGCGTCGCGGAGGATATGCGGGCAGGACGGTAGCCCTTACCCTGCGCTATCCTGATTTCAATACCTTTACAAGACGCAGTACCGTGGAAACGTGTATGAATAGCAGCATAGATATTTACCTTGCAGCAAGTGAGATACTCAATACGGTACGACTCCAGCAGCCCATACGGCTGATAGGGGTCAGTGTTTGCAACCTCACGAAGAACACCGTTCAGATACCACTCTTCAGCGCAGACCGGGTTAAACAGGCGGCTATGCACACCATGGATACAATAAACGATCGCTACGGGGATTTCTGTATTACGTGGGGCACATTAATCGAACGCTATTATCATAAGGGTGTTATTTCCCCGGCATGGCGACCCGCCGGAGTCAAATGCGTCAACCTCTCTACGCAGAAGGGTAAAAACGCCAGGGAAATATAGTGGACGAATTAAAAAGGTATACATAATACACCCTCCCCCTGCCCCTCCCATCGTTCGACTGAGCTCACGACGAAGTCAAGGGCGGGGAGATAAAGTAAGCCTCTCAATAATGGTAGATGCAGGAATTTCCTCTCCCCCGGTGGGAGAGGTCAGGTGAGGGGGATGTATACTTAATTTTGTCATTCACTATAGTTCACCGGAGGAAAAAGACTTGACAAATAGCTGAACTATTACCTTCTTTCTCCCTGTCCGTTATTTACTGGTATAGTTGTCATGACGGCATCCTCTGACCACATTGAAGATGGAGGATTTTTGTTATCATATTCTCAAGCAGTAACGTAATGTTGGCATTATAATCAAGATATTCAAGTGACGTCTTGATGGTATTCAAAATACGGAATAACACATCTTCAGACAGCGACCGGCTTCTTGTGGCTAATGCATCCCTCCAATCGGTATGATAAACAGGCAAATCATCGCTCCCTATTTTGCAGACAAGCAAGTCACGGTAATACATAAGAAATGAGAACAGGAGTTCCTTAACGTACAAACGTTTCTCTTCCAAAATATCTAAATCCTGGATATGCCATTCACTGAACAATTCTTTTGAAAAAGTCAAATTGTCATTGATTTCTAATTTCAAAAGCCGGTCAACAAGCCAGTTTTTCTTTTCAAGAGCGCTCGTACCGGAAAGCAGGGTTGCCCTTTCTATGCTGCCATTGGAAATGAATGCCAGCCGTTCTGCCTGTTTATCATCCAATTTAAAGTGGTTTACAAGGATGTTTTTTACGACGGCTACTGATAATGGGGAAAACCTTACGATTTGACATCTTGACCGGATTGTTTCTTTAAGAGATTCAAGAGATGTTACGATGAGTATAATAATGGCATACGAAGGAGGCTCTTCCAGAGTTTTTAACAAACAGTTGGAAGCTTCTTCGTTCATCTTATCCGCAGACTGGATAATTACCATTTTATACCTGGATTCCAAAGGTTTGACCTTCAGGACATCCTGAAGGTATTTTAATTGTTCTATTTTAATCACCCGGCTGTTTTTTTCAGGCAGTATAAAAAATAAATCTGAGAAATTATCACCGGTGATTCTTTGACAATTATTGCAGGCGTCACACGCCTCCAGGGCGGGATGTTTACAAAATATTGTCTTTGCAAGTTCTCTGGAAAATGAGGTTTTACCCACACCTTCCTGACCCGCAAAAATATAAGCGTGCGCCAGGTGGTTATTTCTGATAGCATTTTGAAACAATTCTACAACACGCTCTTGGCAGGCTACACTTTTAAAAGACATGAAAAATTATGATTTGAATAACGGTAAAACTAATGCTTTATGAATATTAATGAATAAGCACTGCAAGGAATGGTAAATTAAAGGCAATTGAAACTTCTTCTTAATTATTCCTCTTCCTCCTCTTCCTCTTCCTCTTCCTCTTCCTCCTCCTCCGCTTCTTCCTCCTCCTCTTCTTCCTCCTCGGTTTCGAGTATTGCCACAATATCACCAACCTTCACTACGTCACCCTCTTGTGCAAGAATTTCTACCAATCTCCCCGATACGGGGGCAGTGACGTTAAAAGTTGTTTTTTCTGTGATCATTTCAACAATATCTTCACCTTCTTCAACTTCCTCATCTTCCTCAATATACCAAAAAGAAACGGTTGCTTCGTCTCCGTTGTTTTCATCTACCTCAGGTAATTCTACTTCGACTCTCATATAGGTTCTCCTTTATCGATGCAGTAGATCTATAAAAAAGTTTATGCTTAACAAAAGGTCTCCTTGTATTTTTAAAGGACGGTATTATACTTAACGGTAATTTGCTTGTCAAGCATCAAGGTAATAATACAAAATTATTTAAAAAGGTCGTTTTTATTGGTAATTTATAACTTCTTAACCCTTTTAATAATATAGATATAAAATAACTTGACTTAATTAAAAATATAGTTTAAAATTCCTTCTCATAAGCTAAATTTTATGTTGCATGATTTTAACAAATTTTACAATTTCCTGAAATCTTTTAGCATAATGCACCTTTGTGTTTATGTTAATTAAGGTAATAGAGAAGGTCGGGAAGGGTTGATCTAAGAAGAATGTCATTTATATTATTAGATTATTAATAAAAAACTGGAGAAATGAGAAAAACAGCATATTAGATGTTTTATAAAACGCATTTTATAGTTATGAAAAATTATTTTTCGATTATCAGTGTGCTGTTTTGGTTTGGTGATTATCACTTAAAGATGATCATTATGGATCTAAAAGAAATATTCTTTAATAAGTGCAATTTGGTTAAACCAGGAAGCAGAGTACATAAATGGTGGTGTAGCTTTGTGTTTAAAATATCTTACATGGCTATATTATCCAGGATACATACTATATTTTATGATACTCAGTTCTTAAGAAGTATTTCTATAAGATCGTAACCTTCATTTCTTTTCCGTTTAGATTGACATTTCTCTTCGGTCGTACCTCTCCAAAAGTTTTATCCAGCTTTACTTTTCCCGATCTTGGTTTCTCATTATCTTTTACACAATGAAGGCCGTTTTTATTTATTTCTGGAGGGTAAGCCGATAGATCGGCTCACGAAATAACATGCAAATATCCCAACTACTGATGTACCTCCCTATCCCCGCTTGTATTGCCCTTGGATACTTCATTTGTATCCTCGTTTACAGGAAAAGGCAATCGGCCAGCGAAAAGAAGCTAAAGCATCTCATTGAAGAATCAACGAGAGAGGCTGAAAAAGTTAAGAAAGAAGCCGAGCTTGCAGCAAAGGCCGAACTTTATCAGCGGAGGGAGGCTTTTGAGAAAGAAACGCAAGAAACCAGGATGGAATTGAAGCAGCAAGAAAGAAGGTTAAGTAAAAGAGAAGACAACATGGAACGCAAGATGGAGTTACTTACAAAGAAGGAACGGTACATTGACACTCTTTCTGCTAATTTTGCCTTAAAAGAGAAAAAAATAGATGAAAAAAGACTGGAACTTGAGAAAGTCATAGAGGAAGAAAATAACGCGCTCCTGAAAATCTCTCATTTATCCAGGGAAGAAGCTGAAAAGCTTCTGTTGGGCCGGCTGGAAAAGGAACTCGATATCAAATGCGCCGAAGTGATTTCAAAAAAAATGACAGAGGCAAAAGAGAATGCGGAACAAAATGCCGCATCGTTAATTAGTACGGCAATCCAGCGATGCGCCGCAACTCATACGGCTGAAAATATTGTAAGCTCGATAGAACTTCCCAATAACGAAATGAAAGGACGCATCATCGGACGTGAAGGAAGAAATATCAGGGCATTTGAAAAAGCGACCGGAATCGATGTTATTGTGGACGACACCCCTGGTGTAATCGTGCTTTCCGGGTTCGATAGTGTGCGACGTGAGATTGCAAGGCAGTCGATGGAGAAATTGATCCTCGACGGCAGGATTCACCCTGCGCATATTGAAGAAATTGTGAAAGAAACAGAAAAAGAAATTGAACAGGTTATCCAGGAAACAGGGAAGCAAACGTGTTTTGAATTGAGTATCCATAACGTTCATCCGGAGTTAATAAAACTGCTTGGCAGGCTTAAGTATAGAACAAGTTACGGGCAAAACCAGCTTCAGCATTCTATCGAAGTCAGTAACCTCATGGGTATTATTGCCGGTGAATTAAAACTGGACGTCCCTCTGGCAAAAAGATGCGGTCTTCTGCACGACATCGGCAAGGCTATTGGTCCTGAAATGGAGGGCACCCATGCCGTTGCCGGCGCTGACCTTGCAAAACGGTATGACGAAAGACCCGAAGTGGTGAACGCAATTGGCGGCCATCATGAGGAAAAACCGGTTGAATCCATTTACACGGTGCTGGTGAGCGCCACAGATGCCATTTCAGCCGGAAGGCCTGGCGCAAGAAGAGAAACCCTGGAAAAATATATTAAACGGCTTGAAAAACTCGAAAGTATAGCGACTTCCTTTAGCGGCGTCGAAAGCGCCTATGCCATCCAGGCAGGAAGAGAGGTGCGGGTGATGGTATGCCCTGACAAGGTGAATGACAAGATTGCCGCAAAGATGTGTTACGACATTGCCAGAGAAGTTGAGGAACAGTTAGAGTATCCCGGAGAAGTCGTTGTTACGGTCATTCGGGAGACACGCTTTGTTGAACATGCAAAGTAGTGTATATGCATACAGAATTTGATGTAATCGTGGTCGGGGCCGGGCATGCAGGTTGTGAAG
>Ga0194125_10011206_pt1 | contig 12078 bp, 8 predicted proteins | sample TA2KigC250mmetaG_FD_148626 | JGI IMG/M metagenome (GOLD analysis project Ga0194125, IMG submission 148626) | Freshwater microbial communities from Lake Tanganyika, Tanzania - TA2015034 Kigoma Deep Cast 250m | ecosystem: Environmental > Aquatic > Freshwater > Lake | place: Tanzania: Lake... | reverse complement strand
CCCGAATTCGATGGTTTTTCAATCCAGTGGAAACCCGTCACCAATTCTCTGGTGAATGGGTACACGGTGGAATACAGCACCAATTCCGTTCCGGGCACCTATGAGAGCTCGCAAGCGGTTCCTGCGGACAAAACCGATGCACGGGTTTCGGGGTTGATCTCGGGTATGCCCTACCTGGTCCGGGTAAGTGCCGTGGGTGCCGATGGGCAGCCAGGCGCGCCGAGCGAGGTAATGACCATCGTTCCGACTCCTGGATTCGGTCGCACCCCTCCAGTTTTCCGGTCCAAGGCCGCATTGGTCGGGTTTCCAGGGCTCCAATACACCTATTACCCGAGACTCTTCGATGGTGATTTGTTGCACTTGAACGAAACCAACAGTGCCGCGCACACCGATCATGGACCCAATGGTGAACCGCTGCCCGATATCACCGCAGGATACAACTTCGTCCTGCTCGCCGCCCCGGAAGGCATGAAGGTGGACCCCAGTGGAATCGTGCAGTGGACGCCGACCACCAATCAAATTGGGACCAATGTCTATATCTTGCATGCCTACGAGGTGAACGCCAAAGAAGTCGATGATTCAGCGGTTGAGAGGACTTTCAAGATCTCCCAGACCAACGAGGTGTTGGTCTTGGATCCGGATGCGAAACCCACGGAGATTCCGACTCCCGGCAATCGCTTCTTCGCTCCCTTGGGCTTCCGGCCGAAGGCGGCTAAACAGGTGCCGCCGTCCGGCAAGAACTACAACGGGATTGAGTCGCTGGTGTTCCGATTTTTCAGCGTCCCGCCTCCCTACGTCAGGGAATCAGAGAATTTGGACTTTCTGATCGCCCACAACGCAGATCCCAAGCAGGTCACGCTGAAACTTCTCCAGGGTCCTGCCGGCATGGAACTGAAGGGTACCAATCACCTCGTCTGGATGGTGCCTGTGGGAGCCAAGGGTTCCAAGGTGGTGGTGAGAGCCTCGGTCATCCCGGAGGCGGGTGCCAAGGCTGAGGAATTCATCTTGGATTTCTATCTGCCGGTTCACCGTGTCGACAATCAGTTGAGCAGCCCGGCTCAAATCCTGATTGACGCCTCGAGCAGTGCTACCAAATTGAGCATTCTTTCTCGGAATGCCGACCCTACAGCGTTGCCCAAGAGTTATCGCCTTCAAGTCAAATCCGACCTCGGAGAGGTTTGGAAGGACGTCATGGACGTGCCGGTCGATCGAGCGGCGGCCATGAAGTCGATGCTGATACCGAACAGCACCGTCACATTGCCATCGACATCGGCTGCCTCGTTTTATCGAGTCATCAATATAGACTAATTGAGTGTATTTCTTAAATTCATAGATTGATCAAAACGCCCACCCGCAACGGTGGGCGATTTTTTGTGAACAGTGAAAATACAGTCCGAAAATTGCTGGTTGAGATCGGGAGCGAGGATCATTGTTCTCATGACGATGATCCTGGTTGGCGAAGTTCAGATGTACGGCCAAGCGCCTCAGTTCAAATCGAGAAGTGTGCTTCAAGCTGGTATTAGTCAAACCAATCCGATCACTAGCCAACAGGTCAGCAATATCACCTTCATTTTGAATGGATGGGGATTGGCGATTCGGGACATCAACCTGGACGGTTGGCCCGATCTCGTTCTTGGGGGCAAGCCCGGTTGGGGAGGTGTGTACTATAGTGATCGTGGGCCTTGGAAATTCACCAACGCAAACGCCCGATTATCAGAAACGACTCAAAAGTCCACGATCGCAGGAATCGTCATCACGGATTTGGACCGCGATGGGCAGTTGGATTTGATCACTTCAACCTATGATGCAGGAATTCGGGTGAGTCATGGCAACGGACAAGCAGGTTTAAGCACCCAGGATCTCGGATACAACGCTCCCAAAGGGGCGTATTGGGGTGGGATGGCGGTGAGCGATATCGACCAAGACGGGAATGTGGACATCGTCGCCTTGGGTTATCGGCAGAATCGAAGCCGCAATTCCCATTCGATGCGGACCAGTGGGGGAGCCGATCGTCGGTTCATCAACACATCATCGATGGGATCCGGGGAGTTCGACTCGGATCGATTCCGGGTCAGCAGCACGGGCTTGGTAGCCGAGATGGGTGCGGCCAGCGCCGTTCTTTCGAATCGAGGCGGTACGAATTTGATCTTTCGACCGTTTTCAACGATTGCGGATTACGGCAACTCCGTCGACAAGGCCTTGGAGTTGGATTGGTCGCTGTCGTGTGCTTTCCAAGACATAAATGGTGACGGGTTGCCTGATTTGTATGTCTGCAACGATTATCACAGCCCCGATCGGTTGTGGATCAATGCGGGAGGTGGCCGGTTTGTAGACAAGATTGAAGACCATGTGCCGTACACCAGTTTGTTTTCCATGGGGGTTGCTTTTACTGATATCAACAAAGATGGTGTGCCCGATTGGATAGTGACGGACATGCTTCCTCGGAATCCGACGCAACGGATCCTCGAATATGATGACACCTACTTGAATGAGAAACCGTCGGAACTGTTTGGTTCACTGAGACAAATCAGTCGGAACACGGTGTTCGTGTCGAATCGGCCCCACCGGACGTGGAACGAGGTGGGAACCTTGAACGGATTGGCCGCCTCGGGATGGAGTTGGGGGCCGGTTTGGTTGGACATCAACGGCGATGGGCGGACGGATTTGTTGGTCCCATCAGGGTATGCGCAGAACCTTCAAGACCAAGGGAAACCTCGCGACCTGGGGGTTGCTGATTTCTACAGCACGAAGGAAAATGGATTGTTCGTTTTCGTTCAGACTCCCGACGGTCGTTTTCAGGAGCAATCGGAAGTCTTGGGTTTGGCCCAAGCTCGATCCATCACCATGGCGGTCGTTCCATGCGACATGGATCATGATGGGGATCCGGACCTGGTGGTGCACAATTTTGCTGAACCGCTCCAGATGTTCGAAAATCGAACGGATGGCCGATTCGTGTGCCTCAGTTTGGAGGCGACTCCCGGCGGCTTGCCGTTGGAAGGCACGCGCGTGCGTTGGAAGAGCGGCACTCGAGCGGGTCCCTCGACCTGGTTCGGGGGCGGGACCTACCTGAGCAGTCCGCCGCCCGAGTTCTACGCCCCATTGGACAGCGGTGTTTCCAAAGTGAGCGTCGAAGTCACCTGGGTGGATGAACGGGTGGATGAATACTCGCTGCCTCCGGGATGGCATGGCATCCGTGCCCCAAAGTCCAAGCCTCCGGGTCCAACGAGGCCGCCGGTGACCGCCGAGCTTCCGGTGCGATCCACACCCTATAACAAGCGTGGGGAGTTCCGGTTGCCCGGCACCTCGGGGGATCACCATGACGACTTGTTCCTGCAGGTCCATCTGCCGGTCTCGCTCGATGGGAATCGGTTCCTCCACAAGACACTGGGCAACCAAGTGTGGGTGGCGGACAGCGGTGGGGGCAGTCTCGTGAAACTGACCCAGTCGGGTGGAGGCATCACGAATTGGTCGGCCGAGCTGATCTTGAAGCGGGTCAGTCCGGCTCCCGCCGCCTTTCTTCCGGGCCCGAACCTCGGATGGATCGAGAATACCTATCGCCATGGGGCCAGGTATAAGGCCGGCGTGTCGCGATTGGAATCTGGCTCGAGCATCCAGGCCATCGGGACGGTCCCAGACCACGGGTTGACTCGTGTGGTGGGGCCTGATTCTGGGCCTTGGCTCTTGGGCGGTGCGGGTCATTTTGGCCGGTTCCCGGAATACCCAAATGCAGTGCTTTGGGATGTCGCCGCTGGAACCGGTGCGGCCGTGACGAACCTTCCTTTCGAGAGTCGCATCAGCGATGCGGTTTGGATGGATTCCGGCGGAGGTGGAACCTGGGTTGTCTCGGAATGGTTCGGTCGGATTTGGGAGACTTCCGAGTTCGTGGGTTCAGGTCGATGGAAGCCCATCGTTGGCCCGGTCGATCCGGCGGCCGTGACTCATGTCCAGACGGCGCTCTTCAAGGGGCCTGGCTCGAGGGTCCGCGGCCGGGAAGAGGTGCTGGTCGCAGGCTATGGCCTCAACAATGAATGGGTATTCCGAGCCGATGGCCACTTGGGTTGGTTGTTGGTCCGGTCCACGAATGAGACCGAATTCTCCGGCCTCATCGAATCCATGTGGGATGCGGAAGGCGTGGCCCGGCCGTTGATCCCGTTCAAACACTTCAAAGGGGACCCGGACGAGGCCCCGTTCTCGAACGTGGTTGAATACTCCAAGGCCCGCGGGAAGCGCATCCACCGTGGCATGGGCGCGGCCAAGAGGGTGGATGTCGCCAACTCGATGCTCTCCAAGGGGGACTCGGGTCGCTGGGAGAGACGGCCGCTGCCGTTGGAGTTGCAAGTCGCCCCCATTCGCGATGCCGTGGTCATACCGACTCCGGAAGGCCCAGCTTGGCTCATCACGTTCAAGGAAACCGATGGGCATCGGACCTTCGGGTCTCCGCCACAGTCTTGGCCGGCTCTCGTGTTCTGGCCGGGTTCGACGGGTGGAACCGGAAAGGTTTCCTCCGCTGAAGGACTGGGATTCTCGGGTCTGATCGGCGACGCCCAACTGATCGTCGCGGGTGAAACGGTTCAACCGTTCCAGGTGTTGGCGGTTTGGACGGACGGTCGTAGGTGCTCGGTCTACCGACGTTCTGACCAGACGCCGTGATCAAGGGGGTTGGGTCCATCGGTGGCGCAGTTCGAGGCGTCTGACCCATTCCCGGATTTGCGGATTCTGCATGCGCCGCAGAGCGGTCAAGCCCGAGGGGGGGCTGGAAGGTCGGTGCAGGGGATGTTGGCCTTCCATGGTGCCTCCCGCATTCGAGGACGGCGGTCCGGCCAGCCCGGCCAACAGGGCGGAGACTTTCCAGTCCGTCTCCGGCAGTCTTGAAACAAGGTCCACGGCCTGCTCGAGATCGGTGGCATCACCTGAGGCTCGGATACAGCCGGCAAGGCGTTCCACCCAGTGCGCGTGGCGATCCTGGGCGGGTCCGCAATTGGGGTCGGTGATTAGTTGTTTGAGGAATGACAATTCTCTGCCGGCGAGTCCGCCGAGGGCGGCGTCTTCTAAGAGCACCGAGATCGGGTTGGAAAGGAGCACCGCACGCATGACCCCGTCGGCCTGAGTAGTCTTCGCCGAGCCGAGGCAGGCCAGCAGCGAAGGATGAGTCGCCCGTGGAAATGCCGCTGATCGCTGGAGGACCCAAGCGAGGGCCCCCTCACGGATCGGCCCGGGAGGTTGGTCTGCAGTGATTTGCAAGGCCGCCGACCTCACGGTCGTATCCGGATCATCCATCGCGATCCTGAGGATCTCGGACGTCAACCGTCCTTGTCCCTCGAGAGTCCACAAGGCCCGCAGGCGGATCGGTGCCGGCGTCGACTCCTGGTTTCCGACCAACCGTTGGTGGTCCGAGACCCACTGCTCGAGGATTCTGGCGGATTTCGAAGACTCGTGTTCCACCATCCATCGCTGTGCGGCCTCGTTCCAAAAGCCGTTGTCACCGGTGAATCTCGGGGTGATCTCCCAGAGGCTGGGCACGTTGGCCAGTCGGGGTGTTGCTCGGGAGGCTTTCGACGCGGGAGCGATCCGCAGGATCCGGCCGGTGGACCGCGCTCCGGCGAACGGTCGAGCCCGTTTGGCCGCACCTCGTGGGCTCCTCGCATCCAGGAGTTTCATCGGGAACGCCGATCCGATGTCCGCGATGTACAGCGCGCCGTCCGGCCCGTTTTGAAGCTGGACCGGGGTAAAGTCATCATCGCCCAGACTCAAGAACAAGGCCGGCTCCCCTTCGGTCTTGGCTCCAATCGGTTCGGTATCGGGTGTCACCCGGTACTGGCGGATCATTCCATGCACCGAGTCACAAGCGAAGAGAGCGTTGCGGTACTGTGCGGGCAAGAGGTCGCCGCGATAGACCGTGGATCCGACCCGTGTAGCATCCCGCGAAGCGGCGGTGGCCTTGTGCGTTGAATCCGCTTGGGTTGGCTGTGAATCGATCGGGATTTTGTCGGGAACCGAAACAGCGGAGGTCTCTGGCTTGTGATTCGGATTGCGATTCAGAAACCGGTGCGGAACCGATTCGAAGCGGAACCATCCCCCGGTCGAAGCGTGGATCAGGCGCCCAGCCTCGTCGTGCCCCAAGAGGGTGTTCCATCCGGCCGGTAGGTGCTCTTGTGTCCAGTGTCCAGCGCGGCCCGGTGTCGCCCGGATGCGGAGACCCTGGCTGGGGCAATAGATCCAGTTGTCGAGGTTCGCAAAGATCGGCGGGGCCAGCCATCGGTCTTGCAAAGGGGCATCGCCAAAGCGGTTTGCCGGTTCGGATTCAATGCTGGCGATCGGCGTGCGGGTGTCGGAGCGCCCATCACCATCCAAGTCTTGGAGCCAGATCAGCCCCTCGATTTGGCTCACGTAAACGCCAGAGGGCTGGACCACGATCGAAGCGGGAAGGTCCAACTGGTCGTCAAAGACGATTCTCGCATCCATTCGACCATCGTTGTCGTTGTCGGTAAGGGTGACGATCCTCGCCGCTGCTCCTTGGGTCCCTGGTCTTCTCGATGTGCCCGCTGAGTTGTCGAAGTTCCCTTCAACCACCCACAGTCTGCCCCGGTGATCGAACTCCATGTGGACCGGATGCGTCACCAGGGGTGCGGCAGCCACGATCTCCATCGCGATTCCGTCGCGCAAAAACGTTCGGCCGGCACTCTGGTGTTTTGAGTTTCCTAAAGAAGGTTGACTGGGTTTCTCCCCGATGCTTGAAGGCCTGACGGTTTCGTGAGCGCAGACAACCGTCGTGTCGAGGGTTTGGCACACCATCAACCCGCCGATCAGGGCGTGGCAGATCCTGCGGTTTAGAGAAAGCCAGGAGCGGCGTGGCACGCGGAGAGAATGATCAGCAACCGTGGACTTCCACAATCCGGCGGAGATGCCAGCGGCGACTCCGCCCAGGCACTCTTCCCAACGGAGAAGATCCGGGCGGCCGATCCAGCAGATGGACCGTGCATCGGAGCCCGACCCAAAAAACGCCGGACTCCCTCGGGAGTCCGGCATTTTCCTGTCAGAGCCCAGACGCCTCGAGGGAAATCCCCGGGGCCCTCGGGCGTCAGCGGGTGCCCAGCAGGTGCTCGATGACCAGTTGGTCGAGGTCCTGGTAGTTGCGGGCGGCGATGAGTTGGGCGGCTTCCTTCTCGGGGTAGCTCTTGGCCTTGGCCAGAAGGTGCTCGAAGGTGCGGCGCGAGTTGGCCAAGTGCGACAGCCACTGGGCCTCGGCGGTGGTTCGGAAGGGATGCACGTCGAAGCAGACATACTCGCCCTTCTTGCCGTAGCCGTTGCGCTCGAGGGCACGGACCTGGTTGAAGGCCACGCGCAGGTTGGCCGAGCCGAAGGGCTTGTCTTGGTCGAACTTCAGGCCGTTCTGATCGTTGAGGTGCAGCGACCAGAGCTTGCCGAACGACATGGCGAACTCGATCTCATCGGCCGGGTCGAGGCCGGCGAGGATGGCGTGGGCCGACTCGATGACGCAGCCGACCCGCTTGGGATCGCGGGTGTGCTGGGCGATGGCCAGGGCGTGCCCGGTGGTGGGCAGGTAGGCGTGATCCATCGGCTCGTTGGGCTTAGGCTCAATGGCCAGGCGGATCTTCTTGTCGTGCTTGAGCATCGCGTCGAAGGCCTCGACCAGCAGCTCGGTGGAACGCGCGCCCGACTTGGACTCGCGCAGGTAGGTGCCTTCGCGGGCCAGCCAGAGCACCAAGATGTCGGTGCCCAACTCGCTGGCGATGTCGATGCTCTGGCGCGAGCGGTCGATGGCGTAGCGGCGCAGCTTGGGATCGTTGCTGGTGTAGCCGCCGTCGATGGTCTGAGGGGCGAACCACAGGCGCGGGGCGACCATCTCGGCGGCGATGCCCTCGTTGTCGAGGCGCTTCTTGAGCGCCTTGGCCTCCTGGAGCACCTGCTTCGAGGGCTTCGAGTCGATGTCCGGCACGGCATCGTCGTCGTGGAACATCATGGCGTCGAAGCCGAGGGTCTTCAGCTGGGCGAGCTTCCAGTCGAAGGATTCCTCGCGGCGGACGGTGGGGCCGTAGGGGTCCTGCCCCTGGCTGAAATTCCACGGGCCAACACAGAAGCGGTATTGCGATTTCTTGGACATGGTCGGTAAGAGGAAACGGTGCCTCCGGGGCCCCCGCACGGCAATCGAGAACCCACGGAGAACCCACGGAGACTCCCCGGCGGCTCCAGCCCTCGGGTCCAAATGTCCACGATGGCGCCCCTGGTGGCCCCGGGTCCTGCCGAGAAGTGGTTCCTGTCCCCGTGCGGTCGGTCATGCTAGGGTCGGTCCGTGGCCGACACACTGGTTGTCAACGAAGTCTACCTGAGCCTGCAGGGTGAGAGCACCTTCGCGGGGCTTCCCTGCGTCTTCGTCCGCCTGACGGGTTGCCAGTTGCGATGCTCCTATTGCGACACGGCCTACGCCTTCACCGCGGGCAAGCGGCGCTCGCTCGACGACATCCGGGCGGAGGTGCACCGGTTAGCCGAGCCCTACCGGCATCCGGACGTCGCCCATTTTCCACCGGTGGTCAACGCCGGGGACGCCTCGGCCCAGCACAAGCTGCCGCTGGTGGAATTGACCGGGGGCGAACCCCTGCTTCAGCCCAATGCCGCCCGCCTCATGCAGTCGCTGGCCGACGATTGCTTCACCGTGCTGGTGGAGACCAGTGGCGCCCATGACATCTCGCCGCTCGACCCGAGGGTGCGGCGCATCATGGATCTCAAGTGCCCCAGCAGCGGCGAGTCGGCGCGCAACCGATGGGAGAACATCCCCTACCTGCGGGCCACCGACGAGGTGAAGTTCGTCATCGGCACCCGCGAGGACTACGAGTGGGCCAAGGCCGTGATCCGCGACCAGCGGCTCGACCCGGTGTGCCCGATCCTCTTCTCATGGGTCGCCCCCCTGTCGGAGTCCCAACGGGACAAGTCCCTCAAGCCCGTGCCCAAGGGCCTGACCCCGATCACCCGGAGGGAACTGGTCGAGGCGATGGTCGCCGACCGGGTCCCGGCGAGGTTCCAGCTCCAGATGCACAAGTTCATCTGGCCCGCCGACGAGCGGGGCGTGTGATGAGCGATCCCATCCCAGACCGCACGTCCGAGACCCTCGGGAGGCTGCAGCGGTACGAATCGCGCAACATCACCTTCCTCGACCCCGGGGCCGGTTGGCCCGTCGTCTGGAAGCGTGCGCGTGGCTGCCGGGTGCAGGACGAGTCCGGCCGCTGGTACCTCGACCTGACCGCGGCCTTCGGGGTGGCAGCCGCGGGTCACGCCAACCCGGCGGTGGTGCGGGCCGGCCGCCGGCAGATGGGGGAACTGCTGCATGCCATGGGCGACGTGCATCCCCATGCCCTCAAGGGCCGTCTGGCGATGGAACTCAGCCGGCTCACCTTCGGCCGCTGGACCCGTCGGCGCGCCGGCCGCCCGGCGGGACCCGAGACCGGCAAGGTGATCTTCGGATGCTCGGGCTTCGAGGCGGTCGAGGCCGCATTGAAGACCGCGAGGCTGGCCACCGGAAGACCGGGTGTGATCGCCTTCCGGGGCGGCTACCATGGCGTCGGCTACGGGGCGCTGAACGCCACCGAGCGCGGCCACTTCCGCGATCCGTTCCGGGACCAGCTCCGGGAGTTCGGGCGCTTCGTCGACTTCCCCGGGGCCGGCCCGGACGATCCGTCGGGCCCGGCGACCGAGGCCTCCCTGGAGCGGGCCCTCGACGGGGCCAGGGCCCCGGGCGACATCGGCGCCATCATCGCCGAGCCCATGCAGGCCCGGGGCGGCATCCGCATCCCGCCGCCCTGGTTCCTGCCCTGCCTGCGCCGGTGGGCCGACCGGCACGGGGCGCTGTTGATCCTCGACGAGATCTACACGGGGTTCGGGCGCACCGGGGCCTGGTTCGCCTGCGAGCATTCGGGCGTGGTGCCCGACCTCGTCTGCCTCGGCAAGGCCCTGACGGGTGGATTCCCGCTGAGCGCCTGCGTGGGTCGGGCCCGAGTCATGGATGCCTGGCCGGAGGCCATGGGCGAGGCCATCCACACCAGCACCTACCTCGGCCACCCGGTGGGCTGTGCGATGGCCCTGGCGCAGATCGCCGAGCTGAGGCGTCTCGATCTTCCCCGGCGCGCAGCCCGGATGGGGCGCCGGATCGAGGCCGGACTGCAGGCCTTGCAGCATCGGTTCCCCGACCGGGTGTCGCGGGTGTCGGCGGTGGGCCTGATGGCGGGGATTGCCTGGCGCCGTGCCGACGGTGGTCCGGACACCGCCCTTTCGGTCGACCTCATGCAGGAGGTGCTGCGGCGCGGCGTTCTCATGCTCCCGGAGGGCGAGCACTCCGAGGTCACCGGCATCACGCCGCCCCTGACCCTGACCGAGGCCCAGTGGGCGCAGGCCCTGCGTTGCCTGAACGGGGCGCTGGATCATCTGATCGGGGCCCGGATCTCGGCGTCGCCCCGGACGCGCGCCACCCCACGGAGGCCGCGCCGATGACCCTGAACGAGATGCGATCCTTGCTGGAGTCGCGAGGCATCCAGTTGACCAAGTCGCTGGGGCAGAACTTCCTCCACGACGGCAACCAGTTGCGGCGGATCGTGACCGCCGCCGACCTCCAGCCCACCGACCGCGTCCTCGAGGTGGGTCCCGGCCTGGGTCCGCTGACGGGGCTGCTCCTGGCCCGGGCGGCCTCGGTGCTGGCCATCGAGAAGGACGCCCGCCTAGTGGCCGTGCTCCGGGAGCGCTTCGCCGGGGCGCTCTCCGGGGCGGGGCCGGGGTCGCTCGAGCTGCTCGAGGCCGATGCCCTGCGTTGGGTGGAGGAGAACCGACGCGACTGGAGCGACTGGAAGCTCGTGGCCAATCTGCCCTATTCGGTGGCCTCGCCATTGATGGTCGAGCTGGCCGAGGCCCCGATCCCTCCGCAACGGATGGTCGTCACCCTGCAGGCCGAGGTCGTGCAGCGCATCGCCGCCCCCACCGACGGCGACGATTACGGCATCCTCACCCTGCTGCTCGGCTTGCGTTATCAGGTCCGGGAATGGTTCAGGATCCGGCGTGGATGCTTCCATCCGATCCCGGATGTGGACAGCGCCTGCATCAGCCTGGTGCGCCGTCCGGTTCCGCTGCTCGACGAGGAGGGTTCGAAGGTCTTCACTCGGCTGGTCAAGCGGGCCTTCTCCGAGCGGCGGAAGATGATGCTCAAGCTGCTCAAGACCCTGTGGCCACCCGAGTTGTTGCAGGACGCCTTCCAGCGGGTGGGGATCCTGCCCTCCGAACGGGCCGAGAAGGTGTCCCTGGAGGGGTTCGTGGCCTTGGCGCGATGTCTGGGGGCCTCGTCCAGAGCGGTCGGTCCTCACTATTGACACAAAAGGTGATCTCCCCGGAGCCCGCCCGAGGTTTGGCGGAATCCCCGTTGCCTCCGGTCCTAAAGTTCGCCGACGGTCTGCCGATAGGTGTGGGTTGAAGGGGATTGGATCCCCGGTCCAGCGATGAGAATCGAATCCTTTGGGAAGACCCTGGTGGTCAGCGGCATCGCCGTGCTGAATGCCAGCAATGCGGGCTCGTTTCGTGACAATGTCCGGGCGTCGGTCCAGCCCCATCACACGCGGATCGACATCGACATGTCGCTGATGCGGGCCATCGACAGCACGGGCCTCGGCGCGCTGGTCAGCGTCCACCGCTTCATCACGTCGCGGCAGGGTCAGATCCGCCTGCTCAACCCGGTGCCCGTCGTCCAGAAGGTGCTCGAGTTGACCCAGCTCAGCCGGAATTTCGAAATCACCAAGGGCTGAGTTGAAGACGGGAAGGACGGGAAAGACCTTGGAGCAGCCATTGCCATGGACCAGAGGCCTGGCACGACGGGTTTTGCAGGTTGGACGGAGGCCCAAGCGACCGATCCCGCCGTGGATTCAGGGTGGATGCCCAGGCTTGGGCGTTCTTCGGGTTCCGGTTTTGGCCCCGAGATTGGCCCCGAGATTGGCCCCGAGATTAACCGGAGATTGGCCCCGAGTCTCGGATCCGCCAAGGGCCTTATTTGCCCGGGAAGATCATTCCCTCGCAATATCCCGCGGCGAA
>Ga0194125_10011205_pt1 | contig 12080 bp, 8 predicted proteins | sample TA2KigC250mmetaG_FD_148626 | JGI IMG/M metagenome (GOLD analysis project Ga0194125, IMG submission 148626) | Freshwater microbial communities from Lake Tanganyika, Tanzania - TA2015034 Kigoma Deep Cast 250m | ecosystem: Environmental > Aquatic > Freshwater > Lake | place: Tanzania: Lake... | reverse complement strand
AACCGATTCCTCAATTGCTTTATCGGTATATCTGACATTATGATGTTCTTCGTATTTACTCTTAATATTTTCAAGTATCATAATAGTCTCATCAACCGTTGTAGGGTCAACCATTATTTTCTGGAACCTTCTATCGAGGGCACCGTCTTTTTCGACATATTGTCTATATTCGTTTAAAGTCGTAGCACCAATACATTGGAGTTCTCCTCTTGACAGTGCAGGTTTAAAAATATTAGAAGCGTCGAGAGATCCGCTTGCTCCGCCGGCACCGACAATAGTATGCAATTCGTCGATAAATAAAATCACATCCTTAGCTTTTTCAAGTTCGTTCATAATTGCTTTCATTCTCTCTTCGAACTGCCCTCTGTATTTTGTGCCTGCCACTATTGCAGCCAGATCAAGAGTAACAACTCTTTTATTATGTAGAACCCTTGAAACTTTTTTATTAACGATTCTTAAAGCCAGTCCTTCTGCAATAGCGGATTTACCTACGCCGGGTTCTCCTATTAAGACCGGATTATTCTTTTTCCTTCTGCTTAAGACCTGAGCCACACGTTGTATTTCTTTTTCCCTACCGATAATCGGGTCAAGCTTATTTTCCATTGCAAGTTTTGTCAAATCTCTTCCGAAATTATCGAGTATAGGTGTTTTTGTTTTTTCCTGTTTTTTCTCCTGCTGTAGAGGTTTTACAGGTTGTTGTTCGCTGGATTGTGATTTACCGGAAAGTATGCCTGCCAGTTCCTGTTTTACGGTTTCGTAAGTAATACCGTATTCTTTTAAAACCTGAGCGGCAATATTATCACCTTCTCTCAAAATAGATAATAAAAGATGTTCGGTTCCAATTGTTTCCGAATGAAAAAACTTTGCTTCGAGATATGTTATACGAATTATTTTTTCCGCTTGTTTTGTCAATGGAATATTACCTACTGTAAGTGTTTGTCCCGTAAATCCGATTGAATCTTCTACTGTTTTTTTAATTTTTTGAGGTTCCACTCCAAGATTATTCATAATAGCAATTGCAAGTCCGCCGCCTTCTTTAATAATACCAAGCAGTAAATGTTCGGTATTAATAAAATCGTGTCCCAGTCTTATCGCTTCTTCGCGACTGAACTTCATAACAGCCTGTACTCTTTGTGAAAAATTACTGTCCATATTTATAAAATAATTAATGTGTGTTTTAATACATAATAACAGAACAATAAGAATAATAGTTTATATTTTAAGATACTTAGCAAACCACTTTTTTTTTAGTCCCGAAACTTCTTTCTTATATTTTTTTAAAAAATGGTCTCCGCCGTTAATCACTTCAAAACTATATTCAGTATTTTTGTTAAAATGTCTTAATCTGTTAAACATTTCAACCGTATCATCAATCAACACTTTATTATCATCTGTACCATGAATGAATAAGATTGGTGTATCCGGAGCAATTTTTTCATAGAAAAACACAGCTGAGCGTTCCTTGAGATTTCTTAACAGTTCTGATTTATCTTCAGTATTAAAATAATTCTTAAAAATCCTGTGCAACTGTTTATTGATTTTTTCATTCGAAATCAAGTCAGCGAGTCCGGCTACTATTACTGCACATCTGACATTTTTAATTTCAGAAAGAATCCTGTAACACATCATACCTCCCCTGCTCCAGCCTTCCAATCCGAAAGAATCATTTTCAAATCCCAAATTCTTTGCAAGATAAAAAAGATTAATAACATCATAAATATCACGTCCGCCGAATTCATCTTCCCGCCTGTATTGCGAAGCCATAACATTATATCCCCATGAGGCAATTTCTCCGAGGATACTATAAGCAGTAAAATATTCCAGTAAACCTGATTTATTATCTCCTCCTCTGTTCCATAAAATTACAGGCAGCATTTCGAAATTTTCTGCAGGAAAAGCCGAGTAAGCTTCAACGGTATGACCATCCGATTTATAAAAGAACTTGATTAATTTGATACTATCATGAATATCCTTTTCCCAACCTCGTTCAGCCATAAATATCTCATTCTTACCAAAAACAATCTCTTCGGAACTAAGTATCATAAGTTTTCAATATATCTAAATTTAAGCATTTTTTTAATGAAAAAAAAACTCCCGAATCAATGAGAATCGGGAGTTTTGAGAAATTAATATTTGTAATAAATTACTTTATCAGCATCATTCTTTTTACATCGGTGAATCCGTTGACTTCGAGTTTATAGAAATACACTCCGCTTGCGAGTTCGTTTGCATTGAATTCAACTATGTAATTTCCGGGTGTTTTCACTTCGTTTACAAGTGTTCTGACTTCCCTTCCGAGTACGTCGTATATCTTCATTGTAACAAAGCCCTGTTTCGGCAAAGCAAAGTTAATTTTAGTAGTCGGATTGAAAGGATTAGGATAATTCTGAGACAAAGCGTAAGTAGTCGGAATTTCGTTATTCAAATTCGTTACGCTCATCGGTCCAGGATTGAGTATCAGGCAAACATTCGGTAATGTAGTATACGATGTGCTTGGTGTAGTAATAGCAACACATCCGTCGGTCGTAGATAAATCCGAATGCTGGTGAGTATTCCGCTGCGGAGTTATTGCCGTACCGTAAACTGTTGTATTTGTTGTATAGCTGGAATTGTTAAAACAAATTTCGATTAATAAATTAGTACCGTTATAATAGAATGGTGTCTGTAAATCAATATATTGTAATCCTATCCCTGGGATAGTATATGTTCCATCATATACTGTAGTCCATCCTGTCGATGTAAATGCAGTTATTGTTGTGGCAGTTGTATTTTGCATTTTAATTTTGAAGCCGTTCATTGCCTGAGAAGATGCTGACGCAACATTATAACCGATTTTCTGAACATATGCGGAAGGAACATTAATTTCGGAACTCAAATAAAGCATATCTGTCCGTGAATCCATATAGAAAGTATAGAAGGGCCAGCCGACAGCAGTCGTACCATTTCCGATACATACAGTTACTTGATTAATTATATTAAATTTTATTAATTGAGTTGAATCCTGATTATGCAGAGAACCTGCATCCCTTGCAAAGACTCTATAGTAAATTGAGTCACCTATTGCTACTTGTGAAGTATCAGAATTAAAAGTACCTGACCAGCTGTTTCCGCTTCCTTTTGCAAGATTAAATCTCATAATTCCCGTGGATGTGCTGTTCTTGTACCATTTTACCCATACACTGTCAACTCCGATATTATCGGTTACTGTGGCGCTTAATGAAGGGGGCCATGTAAGTTTCGGTTGGTCCTGAAGGGGAGTGTGCGTAATTACAGGTTTTGTTGTATCGGTTGCAGCTGTAAATTCATAATAATTTCCCGGGGCACCTGCCGGTGAAGTTGCAATTCTGCTTAAAGAATCTATTGTATATAAATAATACCTGTAGATTCCTGCTCCGGTTAATGTTATATTTGCAGTCCAGTTATTTCCACCTGAATTTGTCATTACAACACTATCCGTAAAAGTTGTCGAATTTTTCGAATAGAATAATTTTGTTTTGCCGGTCACAAGTCCTGAACCCGCCGGTGTAACAATCGAATTAACTGTTCTTGTTCCTGTAATTTGCTCCGTATTCCCGAGCGGTGTATGTTCAATTGCAGGACCAATATCGATTACTCCTGTCCATGTTTGGTAAGAGCCGGAATAATCGTCACACCATAATGGAAATATTTTGTTATTTGTAGATGTTATTCCGATATAATCGCCCTGATAACCTCCGGCAAGACCGGAAATAGGTTTAGGTTTAAATCTATGGTCGCTGACTAAAATATTTGTAAAAGTGTTTCCGCCGTCGATCGAGCGAGCTACATATACTTCTGCGGAGTCATTAGTAGAGGGGTTCCGGCTGTCATAGAATACGATATTAATTCCGCCGAAAGCGTCAACATTGATATTGGAAAACCACTGGTCTCTGCCGTTATTCATAGGGTCATCGTTAACTCTGACAGGAGTACTCCAGTTCTGTCCGCCGTTAGTCGAGCGAGCGAATAAAATATCCGGATCAGAACCCGCAGGAGCAAGATTTTTTTGTGCCCAGGTTACATAAATCCAGCCGTTTCTCGGTCCGCCTGTTTTATCCACTGCCATCCACGGGAAGCTGTTAACTCTGATTGATGTAGTTTTCAAATTTCCTCTTATACCATTAACAGGAAATGCCTGTTCGTTGACAGTCCAGTTTGCTCCACCGTTTGTCGAAACACCAAATGCAATAAATTTTTCGGTATAAGGAGAACCTGATTGATTAGTAGCATTAACAAAATATACTTCACCATTCGGTCCTGTATGAATATTCACTCCCTGAGAAAAATATCCGCTTATCGGACCTGTAACCTTAATACCGGCCGACCAGTTAACTCCAAGGTTTGTAGAGGTCACTATTCTGATTGGCGGAGCAGACGAAGAAGTGCCGAAATCCGACCAACCGACATAGAGATTATTATAATACGGACTTGTGGGAACATCGTCTATTCCGAGGTGATTTTTATCTGCATAAGAAGAGGCAGGAACATTTGTTCCGGCGATAACGTAGGGTGCCCAGTTTGCACCGCCGTTTGTCGACCAGGAAATGACCTGCTGAGAACTTGTACTGCCGATTGCATTCATAAATATAGTACCATTGCTTGTAATTGCAACAGATGGGTCACCGCTATTAGCAACAAGTCCCGGCAGAGTATTACTTCCTGTCCAGTTAACTCCAGTATTAGAAGAATATCCAAAACCGGTTCCATAAAAAGAAGGACCGTAGGAATTCCATCCTACCATGATTTTTCCTGCCAAATTAGGATTAGCATAGCCGTGTATTTCGCTCTGGGTTGCGGTAGTAGGATACGGTCTGTAATTCGGACCGACTGAAAAAATCCCAAATGGGGACATTAAATAGTTTGTAACTGTGTTGATAGGAATATTTCTTTGCACGGCAAAGAACGGAACATTCGGCTCGGTAACAATGACTTTTGTTTCGGGCCGAAACCAGCGCGGGTCATCCGATTTTTGTCCTGTAAATAAAATAAATCCGACTATCAACAAAGAAAACACAAAGATAGCTTTTTTCATAGTCTGATTTTAATTTGATAAATTAATGATGGGTTTATTAAAAATAATACAGTATTCAATTTCTGAATAATTATAATATTTGTTAAAACAAAGTAAAAAAAATATAGTTCAAAAATACTGTTTTATAAATGAATTAAAAGGTAAATGGAAAGGACAAAATACAAAAAAATCTATATAAAATTATAAACGGAATGTAAAATATGTATGGATGTATGGATATATGAGGGTATAGATGAAAGGATGTATGGATGTATGGATGTATGAGGGTATGGATGTATTGTAAAAATTATATGAAAGAGACTAAAATTGAATTTCATTACAATAATAGTTATTTTTAGAAAGATGAAACATGGATTGGATAGTATACTGAAGAATAAATTAATTCTTGCTCCAATGGAAGACGTAACCGAGCCGTCTTTCCGTTTAATCTGCAAGAAACTTGGGGCAGATATAGTATTTTCGGAATTTATTTCTTCCGAGGGATTAATACGTGAAGCAAAGAAAGCAGTACAGAAATTGTTATTCTATGAAAAAGAAAGACCTGTTGGTATACAAATAATAGGAGCAAACGAAGAATCCATGTCCGAAGCAGGATCAATCGTCGAGAGTTTCAATCCTGATTTTATAGACATCAATTGCGGATGCTGGGTAAAAGACGTAGCATTACGGGGAGCAGGAGCCGGTTTATTAAGAGATTTACCAAAGATGAGAAGAATCATAGAAGCAGTAGTTAAGAATGTAAAACTTCCTGTAACCGTAAAGACAAGACCCGGCTGGGACAGCAGCAGTATCGTGCTATTCGAAATAATAAAAATTCTGGAAGAAACAGGAATAGCAGGACTGATATTACACTGCCGCTTGCGAAATCAGGCAAACAAAGGCGAGGCAGACTGGAACTGGATAAAAAAAATAAAAGATAAAGGAATTAAAATTCCTGTAATATTAAACGGGAACGTAAAAACCCCTGAAGATGTTAAGACAGCATTCGAAAAATACGAGCCTGATGCAGTAATGATAGGACAGGCAGCAATAGATAATCCCTGGATATTCAGACAGTCAAAATTTTATCTCAAACACGGATACAATGAACCTCTTGCGACACCGGAAGAAAGAATAGAAATATGTCTTGAACATTTAAGGCTTTCAGTCGAGCACAAAGGAGAAAAATACGGAGTAATGGAATTCAGGAAACATTACAAGGGATATTTCAGGGAGATAAGAAACATCAGTTCATTCAGGATGGAATTAATGAAGGAAACAGAATACAAACCTATTGAAGAGAAACTATTGAGTTTTAAAGAAAAGCATAAATTAAATTAAGAACAAAAATGAGAAAAAAAATATTTTTAATTTTAGCCGTACTAACAATCACGTTTACACGCAGTCCGATAAAATCCGAGAATGATTGGGTAAACGAAAAATTAAATTCGATGACGCTGAAAGAAAAAATTGCACAGATGATAGTAACATATTCGAACGGATACACTGCTGACAGTAAAGAAGAAAAAAGGTTGAAAAATCTCGTTCAGAATTTAAAAGTCGGCGGAATTATTTTCTTCAAAGGAATATCACAAGAAGAAGCAAAATTAATCAATAAGTTACAGGGACTGTCCGAGACTCCGTTGTTAATCTCACAGGATTTCGAGCGCGGAACAGGAATGAGGCTGACTGACGGCAGTTTGTTTCCGAACAATATGGCTTTAGGAGCAACAAGAGACCCTGAGTTAGCATATAAAATGGGTTTACTGATAGCAAAAGAATGCAGGGCAATAGGAGTACATCAAAATTACGCACCGGTAATGGACGTAAATAATAATCCCAACAATCCGATTATAAACGTGCGTTCATTTGGAGAAGATCCGAATTTAGTTTCAGAAATGGGAATAAAAATGATAAAAGGTTTACAGGACGGCGGAGTAATAGCAACCGCAAAACATTTTCCCGGACACGGAGATACGGACATTGACTCACACAGCGATTTACCGATAATAAATCATTCCAGAGAACGACTGGAAAAGGTTGAATTACTGCCTTTTAAAAATGCTATAGAATCAGGAGTGAAATCTGTGATGATAGCTCATCTATCGATACCGACACTCGAAAACAGAGCAAATCTCCCCTCTTCGCTTTCGGATAAAATTGTCAATGACTTACTGATAAACAAACTTGGATTTCAGGGACTAATTGTCACGGACGCATTAAATATGGCGGGAGTAACAAAATATTATTCGACGAAGGAAATTGCAGTATTGTGTGTCAGTGCCGGTATAGACTTAATATTAATGCCGAAGGATGAAGAGACGGCAATCAATGCAATATACAATGCGGTTCAATCAGGAAAAATACAGGAAGAACAAATAAATATTTCAGTCAGAAAAATTCTCGAGGCAAAGAAATGGTTAGGACTTGAAGAAAACAAATTCACCGACGTATCAAAATTAAATTTATATATAAACTCCGAAGAAGAAAAAAACCTATCACAGGGAATTGCGGACAAATCTATTACTCTGGTGAAAAATGAAAATAATATAATACCAATTACAAATAATTATAAAGATAAGAAGTGTTTAGTTGTTTCGTTAAATAACGGAAAAGAAAGGGAGAATTCCGATTTTTTCTTTGAAGAATTCTTCTACTACAGAACGGAGCATTTTAAGGATTTTTACATATTAGACCTGGTAGGAGATTTAGAATCGGTAGAATACATCGTCAATCGTTCAGCGGATTACGACATAATATTAATACCAATTTACGCAAAAGTAAAAATTAAAACAGGGACAGTCGGAATTCCTCAAACTCAAATAGATTTAATCAACCAACTTGTTTCGAAAAATAAAACTGTTGTAGTAATATCATTCGGAAATCCTTATTTATTAAAGGGTTTCGAAGGTATTAATTCATATATTTGCGCCTATGGAGATTCAGAAACCTCCGTTAGTGCAGCATTAAAAGCGGTTTTCGGAAAAATAAATATAAGCGGGAAACTTCCCGTTACAATAAGCGAAAATTATCCGTTCGGTACGGGAATAACAATCAACAAATAAAACAAGGAGGATATATGATACATTTAACATGTGTTCACGTACAGGTAAAAAAGGAAAATCTTGAAGAATTCATCGAAGCAACAATGGAAAATCACAGAAATTCGGTTATGGAGCCGGGAAATCTGAGGTTCGATTTCTTACAATCAAAAAACGATCCATGCAGATTTATGTTATACGAAGTATACAGAACCGAATCAGATGCAAAAGCTCACAAAGAAACGATGCATTATATTGAATGGAAAGACAGAGCAGCAAACTGGATGGAAAAGCCGAGAGAGGGTGCGGGATATACGGTATTAGCACCAAAAGACGATTTATTATGGAAATAAAATTTGATTTTTCGGGAACTCCTGAGATTTTTTTTGGAGCGGGAAGATTTTCCAAACTTCCCGATATTATTTTAAAATACGGAAAAAATGCTCTTATAATTGTATCACCTTCTTTCCGTTTAAGTAAAAACCACTTATCGAATCTGGAAAAAGAATTAGAAAGCAGAAAAATTATTTTCGGGACAATCGATGCTTCCGGTGAACCCACAGTCGATAAAGTCGACAAAATAACAAACTCATACAATTCAATACCGATAGATGTTGTTGTTGCGATAGGCGGAGGCAGTGTAATCGACACAGGAAAAGCGGTATCGGCAATGCTTTACAAAAACACTTCCGTATTAAATTATTTAGAAGGCATCGGAACGAAAAAGCACAGCGGAGAAAAGATACCTTTTATAGCCGTACCTGCAACAGCGGGAACAGGCAGTGAAGCTACGAAAAATGCAGTTCTAAGCAAAGACGGTTATAAAAAATCTTTAAGACATCAAAATTTTATTCCCGACACAGCATTGATAGACCCGGAACTTACTTTTTCATTACCGACAAAAATCACAGCTTATGCGGGACTGGATTGTTTAACCCAGTTAATAGAATCATATGTATCAGTTAAATCCTCCGTATTTACAGACAGTCTTGCTGAATCCGCTTTAAAAAAATTCGGACAGAATCTGACAGAAGTATGTTTTTTCAACCCGTTCAACATCAAGTCAAGAACAAATTTATCATATGCCGCATTAATATCGGGTATAACACTTGCAAATGCTGGACTCGGAATCATACACGGATTTGCGGGAAGTATAGGGGGTTTATTCGATATACCGCACGGAGTAATATGCGGAACACTGCTCGGAAAATGCACAAAAATGAACACCGATAAAATACTAGCAGAAAACAATAAAGAAGTAATAATAAAATATTCGAATATTTATAAGTATTTATCAGACAGACAATCCGGAAATGAACGTGATAACTGCTATCAATTAGCCGAACTGCTCGATGAATGGATTTATCAACTTGGAATCCCGACTCTCGGTCATTACGGAATCCGGGAGAAAGATTTTGAACTGATAACAGAGAGAAGTTCGATAAAGGAAAATCCCGTTCAAATATCGAAAGACGAGATGAAAGAAATTTTATCAAGCAGGTTATGATCCGGGAAGAACGGCAGGAAAGGAAATAATTTTAGTTTTCTAATTTTTCGAATGGTATATCGAGTAGTTCATATTCAGCCCAGCTCTTATAGTTAAAGTGCCACCATTCTGTAGGTTCAACATAGAAACCGTATGCAGCCATTATATTAATCAGAAAATTTCTATTTTCTATTACATCAGAAGGTAAATCCTCATAATAGGGATATGCTTTTTCCGTAAATTCATCGTACTCAGTAGGCATTTTGAGTTCTTCCCCTGTTTTCAAATCAATTAATGTCAGGTCAACAGCAGTTCCCCTGTTATGTTTAGACCCTCGCCATGGAGGTGCAACGAAATTTGTATCTTTGATTTTCTCCCAGAATTTCAGAGTAACAGAATAAGGTCTGTACGCATCATAAATTTTCAATCCGAGTCCGCTTGCCGCGAGATGGCTTTGAACAAAATAAAGTGCAACGGCAGCAGATTTCACCAAATATGCTTTTGGCTTACTGTACATTATCTCACCGACAAAATTATTAGTCGTAGCATATCTGATATCAAGTTTAATATTCGGAATAACAGATTCGACATCAACGAGTTTTTTCGAACTATCCCGTGTAACAACATCATTATATACCTCATAATCATCTATTACTTTAAGACCGTAAACATTAACACGGAAAGTATCGTTTTGAGCAGATAAAAAATCCAGAAAACCTAAAACAAAAATGGAAAATATTATGTAAAATTTACGTAGATTCATATTAAAGTATTAGATTATAATATATTTATAATTACATTATATTACGTATATATACGAATTATATTTAAAGTTTCAGAAATATTCTTTCCGTAATTCCTCGATTAAATCTGCAGTCAGTTTTTCTTTTTTTCTGATATCCGAAAATTTTTCCAGAAGTGTATCGGAAGTCATAAATTTCATTTCTTCCTCCGGTATATCGTCGATGATTTTTCCTTTATGCAGCATTATAGTTCTTTTTTTCAGTTCCACGGCTTTTTGCATACTGTGAGTAATCATTACCGCCGTTAATTTATCCTGTTCGATAAAATTCTTAGTAAGTTTACTAACCTGAAAATCGGTTTTAGGATCGAGGGCGGCGGTATGTTCATCGAGCAGCAGAACAGCCGGCGGATTGATGACTGCCATTAACAGAGTGATTGCCTGTCTTTGACCGCCCGAGAGAACGCCCATAATGCTGTCAATTCTGTTCTCAAGGTTCATTTCGAGAGATTTAAGTCGTTCGCTGAAATAATTTTTTAAAGATTTAGATAATTTAATAACAGGATATTTAGGTTTGCCTCTTGACCAGGCGATGAGCAGGTTTTCGGCGATAGACATATCAGATACGGTACCGGCGAGCGGATTTTGAAAAACTCTGCTGATAAAAGAAGCGCGTTTAAAGTCGGGGATATCAGTAACGTTCGAACCATTCATAATTATTTCACCCGAATCAGGCAGCACAGAGCCGGAAATAATATTAAGCAGTGTAGATTTTCCCGAGCCGTTTGTACCGATAATAACCACAAACTCCGATTTTCCGATTTTCAGACTCACATCTTCCAAAGCGCAGACTTCATTAAACGAGCCCGGATTAAAAACTTTATTTACCGACGATATTTCAATCATAAATTAAAATCTTTTAGAAATAAACTTAAGAGCGTCACCTATACTCAGTTTAACACTGCTCGGACCGCTTCTGATATAGAACTCTTCTTCAAAACCTTTATGTTTAAGAAATACCGGAGCAGGACTTCTAAGGCACTGAATATTACATACAGTTTTTCCTTCAATTTTCATTAATGCAGTTCTTACATAGGGGCTTATATCTTTTCCGAGTGTTTCTTTTATCAGATTCCACACGTGAAGCAGGAATTTATCATCCGATTCAAATTTATCAATTTCGATTCCTTCAATGGAGCCGTCGTCTCTGACTCCGACGAGCAAATTTCCGCCCGTAGAATTAAGAAACGCTGCAATAGTTTTCAGATTAGCATGTTCTATTGCAGTATCTTTTGCTGAAGTTTTGACATTCCATCTGAATGATGTTTTAAATTCGATATTGAAACCTTCACCCTGTTTAATCATATTGATTATATCATTTTCACTTCCTTTTCTTTCTTCTGCAAACGTCAGGTATGATTTTATATAATTAGACTGGTAATAAAATGAACTTATGATTTTTTCCGGTTCATCTTTATTTTCAATAATTCTTTCGGGTTGATTATTAAGCAAGAAGCCGAACAGGAGGTTGGAGTACTCCGAAGGTGTAATATATCCTTTAACAAGTAAAAGCGGAAGCATGAATCCAGCTCCATGGACAACACACAGTGCATTTACAGCAGTTTTATATTCCGGTTCAAGATTCACGTATATTTCTCTTGCAAAATTTTTATATTTGACATAAACGACCTCATAATCAGGTCCGGCCACATCCGTAACATTTTTAAAAAATTTCTGCAGAATAAAGTTAACTCCCATAACGCCTCCGAAAACAAGATTCAG
>Ga0194125_10011201_pt1 | contig 12084 bp, 13 predicted proteins | sample TA2KigC250mmetaG_FD_148626 | JGI IMG/M metagenome (GOLD analysis project Ga0194125, IMG submission 148626) | Freshwater microbial communities from Lake Tanganyika, Tanzania - TA2015034 Kigoma Deep Cast 250m | ecosystem: Environmental > Aquatic > Freshwater > Lake | place: Tanzania: Lake... | reverse complement strand
GGCTGAATGGCCAGGTGATAGCAGTTCCCGGCCGCGGCTACGGTCACGGCGCAACCCCGGCTCTGGGCAAACCGCTTGACGTTGTCCCGGGCTGCATGGTTATCCACCACCACGATAAGTTCTTGCTCGCTTTTGGCCTCCAGGGCCTCCTTGGTGCGAATCACCGGCAAAGGGCAGGCCAAGCCGCTTAAATCGAGTATTTCCGGCATGTTGGTTCCTCGTCTTTACAGCCGTTCATTTAGGGATTCTGGGCGAAAAGGGGATGGAGGATAAGTATTTCCCCTTTCCCCCTTTATTCAACCACCTAAAGAAATGGCCAGGGCGGTGGTGAGCTTCACCACGTCCTGGTTGGTCTTGCGCAGGTGTTTGGAAAGGAGTTGGGCCAGCCGGAAAAGGAGTTTGACCCCCATGACCGGGTCCTGGTGAACCAGGTTTAAGAAATCTTCCCGGGGCAATTCCAGCAGCCGGCAGGGTGAAGAAGCGGTAACCGTGGCTGACCGGACTTCGTTTTCCAGCAGGGCCATCTCGCCGAAAGAAACCCCGTTCTCGGCCTTAAGGCGGATCATGACCCGCTCCTTGGGAGTGTCTTCATCCAGCACCAGGGTGAGCTGCTTGGTGATTTCCACTTCACCCTGGCCCATGATGAACATGCTGTCCCCCGGCTCTCCTTCCTTGATAATGACCGCACCGGCGGGATATTGCCGGGAATGGGCATGGCTCAAGACGACCTTGATCTCGTCTTCGTCCAAATCCTGGAAGAGATAAATCTTCTGGAAAAAGGCGGTTTCTATCGTCACAGGCTGGGCCTTTGCGCCGCGATGACCAGGGCGTACTGGTGGGGTCCCAGGACCAGATTGCCCGGGGGGTTAACCTGGCATTCCACCTTGGCCCGGCCAAAAAGATGCGTCATTTTGGTTTCGGCAAATTTACGGCGGATGAAATCATCGATGGCCGAAGGCTCATCGGAGAGCAGATCTTCCAGACTCAAGCCCTGGCCCTCGGTGTACAGCGCCACCAGGGTGGCCTGATGCCGCTCATGCAGATGGGACGCCAATTCCTTCACGGTGCGTCCCTGAAACCAGGGAGGCACCTCTATGGTCCAGAGGCTTTGACCTTCCGCGGTCAGCAAGGAGGTGATCACCCGGTGAAAACCCGGCGAAGCGACGGCCCCCGCCATGAGGTAGCTGTCGTATTGCCCCCGGATCATGACTTCATCCACGCCAGCCCGCTCCAGGTAGGCGCGGTTTTCCGAGCGCAACAGTTCCGCCATGATGCGGATTTTGGGATGCAGGGCCTTGAGAGTGAGCGCGGTGTATAGAGTGCGCTGGTCCACCTGGGCCGCGTCTTCCTCGGGACGGCGCTCCGCCAGAATGATGGCCTTGACGGCCCCCATGATGTTAGCCTTCTGGAGAGTCTCTTCCCAGGAATAATCTCCCCAGAGATAATGAACTTCTTTTCCGGAATATTTATCCCGCAGGGCCTCCATCTGCTCCGGCGGCTGCTTGTTCACCAGGACCACCGGGACCTTGGTGGCCAGACGGCGCAGCATCTGGTCCAGGAAGATTTCCACATCATCGTGCCAGCCCAGGATCAAGATATGGTGAGTTGCTTTAATAGGTTCCAAACCGCGCTCCCGGCGAAATTTTCGCTCCACGAAGATGGAGGCCACGGTGGCGGTAAGGAGGGAGAGGCTCAACACTCCGCCGATGATCACCATCACGCCCACCAGTCGGCCCCAAAAAGTCACCAGCACCACGTCCCCGTAGCCCACGGTGGCCAGGGTGACCAGGGCCCACCACATCCCCAGCCCGAACCGGTCCCACCAATGGCCCTCCCCGGGTTCGGTTATTACATAACCAATGGCCCCCAGGAGGATGAGGGTAGTCACCGCCGCCAGCAGGAGGAAAACCCGCTCCCGGCGAAGGGCCTTGATAAACGCGGCTATGGACTGGCGGAACACGAAGTATCCGAAAAACTCCCCACGGCATTAAAATCAAAATTGGTTCATCAATGAGCCTCTTGCAAAATTCATTTTGAGGCTACGATTTTTCCCATGTTGCTCAAAGAAATATCCAGTAGCACAGGCTTTCCAGCCTGTGCGGGCGCAGGCTGAAGCCTGCGGCTACATAATTTTGCAAGAGGCTCCAATTACAGCTTTTTACCGCGTCATTTTACCGTCTCAACCCCTTTAAGTCTCCCCATGGCAGTCCCGGCACTCGATGGGTCCGGCCTTCCGCCCTTGCTGGCGCAGCTTCAAATGGCAACCCTTGCACTGGCGGTGAAAGGCGCTCTTTATATCCGGGCGCCCTCCTTTAGCCCCCAGGGCGTGGCAATCCTGGCATTTCTTCACCGGCTGGCCCCGGCGCCAAAGGTTCCGCTTCGCCTGAAAATCATGGTGACAGGTCTGGCAGTTCACCCGCCGCTCTTCGTGGAGCTGGTGGCTGAACCACACCGGCGGCTTCTCCGGGGGCCGCTTTATTATAATTCTCAAGAACCCGGCCTTGGCCGGCTCCGTAGGCAGCCGGGACTGGGCCCCCACCAGCACAACCGCTCCCATCACCAGGGCCATAATCGCCAGGAGGCGGCGGCCCCGGGGCCTGGCCCGATCAATCCTGGTAATATGAGGCGCAGGAGGTGTCCGATTCCCAGACATTGACCCGGCTGACTTTGACCCCGTTCCGATTTAAGGTCGCGGCCAGGCGCTCAAATAAATAGCGCGCCAGATTTTCCGATGAGGGATTCTGGTGCCGGAAGGCCGGCAGTTCATTGAGATATTTATGATCTATCTCCTCCAGCACCTGTCGGGCCTGGGCTTTGACCACCCCGAAGTCCATCAACAGGCCGGCGTCGTCCAACCGGTCTCCTTGGATAAAGACTTCCACTTTCCAGTTGTGGCCGTGCAGGGCTTCACATTTGCCGTAAAAGTTATCCAGGCGGTGGGCCGCGGCAAACTGGGTGATGATTTTCAGCTCGTACATGTTATACCGGTATCCCTTTCAAATGCTCCAACCTGACTATCCTGCTCATACCGTTTTCGGTTATCGGTTATCGGTTAAAAGATTAATGAATATCAATAAGTTATTAATTAGATTGGTTGCACCTGAAACCGAAACTGGTATCAGTAATGATATTTGGAGTATATGGAGTTTTTTACTGAAGCTATTCCCTATTACCTAAAACCTGCCTTACTTGCCCCCCTTTTTAAGGGTTTGGAGCCGGGTCTCCATGCGGCTGAGGAGCTTTTTGAGGTCGCTTTGCAGCCCCGCCAGCTCTTTGTGACGCTTGGCGTCAACGGCTTTAACTTCCAGGAGCCAGAACTCCAGGAAAGCCATTTCCCGCTGGCGCAACTCTTCCTCGATCCGGTGCCGGATCTGCCGGAGCAGGGCTTCATCCATAGCCATAGCAATGATTATTATAGCAAAATAAAAAAGAAGAAAGTTGTTAATTGAGCCTCTTGCAAAATTATGTAGCCGCAGGCTTCAGCCTGCGCCCGCACAGGCTGGAAAGCCTGTGCTACTGAATCCGAGTTTCTGGTTTTTTCGCGAAGATTTTTTCTGTAACACCTTGATTTAATTAAAGTAATTAGGTCATTTTTTAGTTTGGTTGCGGCCTTTAGGCCGCGATGTGCTACCGGATATTTCTTTGAGCAACATGGGAAAAATCGTAGCCTCAAAATGAATTTTGCAAGAGGCTCAATTGTATAACGATTTGACCATTTTGGGGAGGGTTCCTCGAGAAATAGCCTCAAAGACCAGCCGGCCCTAAGTCCAATACTGTTCACTTAAACACCCCTGTAGGCGAGGTCTCCTCGCCCGTGTTTGAAAATGCTAATTTAGCGGGCGGGGAAACCCCGCTACGACAAATAGCGATCGCCGATGCTTAAGTGAACACCATTGGCCCTAAGTCCCAAAAATCTTACGCTGCCCCCTTGATTTTAAAATAATCATTATTACCTAATAATCAATGAGGTAACCCCAAATAACCATAATCTGCAAGGAGAATAACCCATGTGCACTTGCAACTGCCAGGCCAAAGAAGCTAACAAACCGGCAGAGGAAGAAAAAAGCTATGTCTGCTATCAATGCAATACCTTCAAGGACGCTCCCGCCCCAGCGCCGCCGCCGGAATGCTGCGGCAAAAAAATGCACGAAGTAGATTAAGGTGCGCCCCTGAGGGCATTGAGGTTCAGGGGTGCGGCAAGGCCGCACCCCTGTTTATGGTCTTTTTAACCCAGCGGGCCTGGCAGGTCAAGGCCGAGTGAAGGACCACCGCGGCGCGCGGTCTCGCTTAGGAGAAGGACATGGGCAAACCGGAAGAGATGTGGCAATGCCAGATGAGCAACTGCGGGTTTATTTACAGCCCGGACCGGGGGGATAAAAAGGGCAAAATCCCTCCCGGAACCCCCTTTAAAGCCCTCCCGGCTGAGTGGAAATGCCCCTGCTGCGGGGCCGGGGAGAAGATGTTCCGCCCCCTGGGCAGCCCCGGGGCGTGACGTCTGCAAAAGTGGAATGCGAGGCGTAGCGTTCTATTAGCGCTCAGCTATCAGCTTTCAGCTTGAAGATTTTCTTGGCTGAGAGCTGAAAGCTGATAGCTACTCTAGCTTTTTCTTTCACCCGGCGGCTTCCCGCGGTAAAATATAAATATGCGCCGCCATGTGATCATTGGCGCCAGCGCCGCAGGACTGGCCGCCGCGGAAGTCATCCGGGCCCGAGCCCCGGAAAGTCTGATCACCCTGATCAGCGACGAGGGCCACCGGCCTTACAGCCGGTCCCTGCTCACTTATCTGCTGAGCGGCGAAGTGCCGGTGGACCAGGTCTGGCTGCGGGGCCCGGATTATTTCCAGAAGTGGGGCCTGGAAGCCATCCTGGGAGATAAGGTGATCCAGGTAGACCCCGCGGCCCGGGAGGTTCGCCTGGGTTCGGGCCGCGTCATGACCTACGACGGGCTGATCATCGCTTCCGGGGCGCGTCCCCGGCTGCCGGGCATCCCCGGGGAAGACCTGCCCATGGTCTTTACCCTGCGCACTTTAGCGGACTGGCGCCGCCTGGACGCCTGCCTGCCGGAAGCGGGAACCGCAACGGTGGTGGGCGCGGGCGCGGTGGGCCTCAAGGCCGCGGAAGCCCTGGTCCGCCGGGGCCTCACGGTCAACCTGCTGGAGATGGGTCCGCATCCCCTCCCCCACCTTCTGGACCCAACCTCCGCCCGCCTCCTTAACGACGCAGTGGCTTCCTGGGGAGTCCGGCTCCATTGCCGCACCTGCCCCCTGGCGGTGGTGGCGGACCGGGGCAGAGTGAAAGGGCTGGCCCTGGACGATAACCGGGAGATCCCCACGGATGCGGTTATCCTGGCCGTGGGGGTGGCTCCCAACACGGATTTCCTCACCGGCGCCGGCCTGGCGGAGCCGGGGGGAGTGGTGGTGGACGAATACCTGGCGACGCCAGACCCGCACATTTACGCCGCGGGGGACTGCATCCTTCCTCACCGCCTGCTCACCGGCCGGCGGGAGGCCTATCAAATCTGGCCCGCGGCGGTGGACCAGGGGCGCATTGCCGGGATCAATCTCACCGGCGGCCGGACGCCTTACCGCGGCCTCCTGCCCCAAAACAGCCTGTCTTTGCAGGGTTTCCACCTCATCACCGGCGGCCTGGGACCCCAAGAGACCGGGGATTGTGAAGTATGGGAGGAATTGGACGAACGCCGGGGCCGTTACCGCCGCCTAACTTTTAGGGATGACCGCCTGGTGGGCGTCACCCTGGCGGGAGACATCGAAGACGCGGGCATCTATTTCGCGGTCATGGCCCAGCAACTCCCCCTGAGCCGGTTGCCCGCGGACCCCCGCCGCCGGGATTTCCACCCGGGAAAGTTGTGGGGTTAGTGAAGTCTCAGTTTTTTTATGGATTGGGATAAGAAAGGTTTGGATAAATTAGGATCAGGCCGCCACCCGGCTCAATTGCCACCCAGAGCCAGGCCGCCGGCGCCCCGGGTGACATCCACCGGCATGCCGTTTTGTTCTTCAATGACCTGCATGACTTTCTGCAGGTTCACCTGGTCCATCAAGCCCCGGTTCTCTATAAGTCCCAGGACGTGGAGCAGCATGGACCGGATCTTGAAATAGACGTCTTCGTGCACCGACAGGAAGATGCGGCCGTTGCGGAATCCCACCTTGGCCGGTTCGTAGATGTATTCCACCTTGGTCCCCTTGGGCACTAGGGGAAACAGCTTCTTGATGTGCTCCGGGTACATGCGGGTGCAGCCGTGGCTCACCAGCCGCCCCACCCCCCAGGGCATATGGGTGCCGTGGATGCCGTAATCCCCCCAGGACAGGGTGAGCTTGTATTCCCCCAGGGGATTGTCGGGTCCGGGGGGCATCACCGCCATCTCGTATTTTTTCTGCAGAGACTTGGGAATGTGCCAGGCCGGCTTGACCTTTTTCTCCACCACCCGGAACTCCCCGGAGGGCGTTTTGAAGTCCAGGACCCCCATGCCGATGGGATAGGTGGTGACCTGGGTGGCGTTGTTAGTGAAATAGTATAGGCGCATCTCCCCGGTGTTCACCACCAACTGCCGGTGGCGGCTGCCATCGGGGACGATCCAGATGGTGGGGATGGTCAGGTCCGCCCCCGGAGGGGGCAGAAAGGGGTCCCAACCGCGGTACATGGAGCCGATCTCGGTGTAGCCCAGGCCGAAGCGGCGGGCCACTTCCAGGAGGTCTTCCCCTTTGGTCACCGTGTAACGCTGGGGGGAGCCGACGACGGTCACCGCCTGGGGGTCCACCCCGGTGCGGGTGGACGGCAGGCGGATATTGAACGGCCCCGCGGCCGCAGCCGGATATGCCCAGGCCATGACCATCAAAATAACCAGCGACGGCAGCCACTTGCGCATAGTGTCACTCCGCGGCCCGGCGAAGGGCCTTAATACTGGATGAGTAGGGCGGCAGGGCCACCCCCTTTTCCGTAATTATACCGGAGATCAGGTCATTGGGGGTAACATCAAAGGCCAAATTCAGGGCCGGGGCCCCCGGGGGGGCCACCTCCATGCCGCGAATAATGGTGATCTCTTCCCCCGCCCGCTCTTCCACCGGGATGTGACTGCCGTCGGGAATGGTGAAATCGAAAGTGGACAGGGGCGCGGCCACATAAAAGGGAATTCCGTGGTGGCGGGCCAGCACCGCCACGCCGTAGGTGCCGATTTTATTGGCCGCGTCGCCGTTGGCGGCGATGCGGTCCGCGCCCACAATGGCCAGGTCCACCCGGCCCATGGACATCAGGGCCGCGGCGGCGCCATCGGGGATCAGGGTATAAGGAATCCCCAGCTTGCCCAGTTCCCAGGTGGTGAGGCGGGCGCCCTGGAGGAGCGGCCGGGTTTCGTCCACCCACACGGAAAAGCGCTTTCCCGCCTCCCAGGCGGCCCGGAGGACCCCTAAGGCGGTGCCGTAGCCGCCGGTGGCCAGGGCCCCGGTGTTGCAGTGGGTGAGGACGCGATGGCCGTCATGGATCAATATTTGCCCCGCCTGGGCCATGCGGCGGCAAATGGTTTCATCTTCCTTTAACATGACCTGGGCTTCCCGCACCAGCCGCTCTTTGATGGCCGCCACCGGCTCCCCGGCATGATCCTGGGCCACCCGCTGCATCCGGTCCAAGGCCCAAAAGAGGTTCACCGCGGTGGGCCGGGCCGCGGCGATTTCCCGGCAGATGTCCAGGAAGCGGACTTGATATTGGGCGGGATCGTCGGTCTTAAGGGCCAGCGCCCCCAGCGCCGCGCCCATGGCCGCGGCCACCCCGATGGCCGGCGCCCCCCGGATGGCCAGAGTGCGGATGGCCTCGATGACTTCCCGATAATCAGTAATATCGAGATAAATCTCCTCGCCGGGCAGCCGCCGCTGGTCCAGGAGCTTGACTCGGTTTGCGTCCCAACAAATGCTACAATAGGGGTCCATGATCTTTCCTTAAGTTTAAGAATCCACAGAATCCACAGATTATCACAGATTAGTATTTATACCGTGTCCGCTTTCAGGTGCAACAAACTCAACCTGTAACTTATTGATAAATCTTATTTATTTTAACCGAAAACCGAAGACCGAAAACCGAAAACGGTATTATCTGTGTCAATCTGTGTAATCTGTGGATAGTTTATATTTCATTCAACAATTTCTTAAAGACTTCGTTGGCCAGTTGGGGATTAGCCTGGCCTTTGGTGCGCCGCATGAGCTGCCCCACGAAAAACCCCATCACCTTGGTCTTGCCGGCTTTATAATCGGCGACTTCTTTAGGGTTGGCCGCCAGGATTTCCCGGGCCGCGGCCTCCAGGGCGCCGGTGTCGCTGATCTGGGCCAGGCCCTTTTCCTGAATAATAGTTTCCGGGTCTTGGCCGGTCTTCACCATTTCTACAAAAACCCCTTTGGAGGCCGTTGCGCTGATGGCTCCTTTTTCTACCAATTTCAGTAACTTCCCCGAAGCTGCAAAAGTGACTGATGACATTAAGGAAGGCGTTTCTTTCAGCTCCCTCATAAATTCACCCATAATCCAATTGGAAACCTTTTTGGGATGAGGGAACTCCTTGACCGTGCCCTCGAAATAGTCGGCCAGGGCTTTATCCGCGGTGAGCACTTCCGCGTCGTATTCCGGGAGGCCGTATTGGTCCTGGAAACGTTGCCACTTGGCCGCGGGCAGCTCCGGCAAATTTTTCCGTAAATCCTCCAACCATTGCTCATCAATTCTCACCGGCGCCAGGTCCGGGTCGGGGAAGTAGCGGTAGTCGTGAGCCTCTTCCTTGCCCCGCATGGAGATGGTCTGGTTCTGGGAAGCGTCCCACAGGCGGGTCTCCTGGATGATTTCCCGGCCCGCGGCCAGGAGCCCCCGCTGCCGCCGGATCTCGTATTCCAGGGCCAATTTCACGAAGCGGAAGGAGTTCATGTTCTTGAGTTCGGTCCTGGTGCCCAACCCCGCCGTCCCCAAGGGGCGCAACGAGACGTTGGCGTCGCCGCGCAGCGACCCCTCTTCCATGTTGCCGTCGCAGATTTCCAGGTAAACCAGAATGTCCCGAATAGCCTTCAGGTATTGAGAAGCCTCCTCCGGGGTGCGGATATCCGGCTCGCTGACGATTTCGATTAAGGGCACCCCGGCGCGGTTGAAATCTACGAAGCTCACCGGGCGGACCTCATGGTGGATGAGTTTCCCCGCGTCCTCCTCCAGGTGGATGCGGGTGATGCCGATGCGGCGCACCGCGCCATTGACCCGAATATCCAGGTGGCCGTGCTCCGCCAGGGGCAGCTCGTATTGGGAAATTTGGTAGCCCTTGGGGAGGTCGGGATAAAAATAATTCTTCCGGGCAAAGACCGACTCCGCCGCCACCCGGCAGTTGGTGGCCAGGGCCATTTTCACGGCGTATTCCAGGGCCTTGCGGTTAAGCACCGGCAGGGACCCGGGCATCCCCAGGCACACGGGGCAGGTCTGGGTGTTGGGAGGGGCGCCGAACTGGGTGGTGCAGCCGCAGAAGATCTTGGATCGGGTCAGGAGCTGGGCGTGGACTTCCAGCCCGATGACGGCTTCGTATGCCACTAACTTCCTCCTGAAATTATTGAAGGTTAACCAAATGGGCATGGTATGTCAAGGCGAGGCGAGGCCGTCAGGTTTGAAGCGGAATTTTCCCTGGTTGTCGGGTGACTTGGGGAAGTTTATAATTCAACATAAAAAATTGGAAGTGCAGCGTAGGGGCGGGGTCACCCCGCCCGTAGAAAGATTTTAGAGAAAATTGCGGGCGGGGAGACCCCGCCCCTACGGTAACCTGATCAGGAAAAACCATGACTCAAAACTCTCAGGATTTTTCCCGAGAAGAACTGGAACGCTACTCCCGGAACGCCCTGCTGGCCGGGGTGGGTTGGGAAGGCCAGGCCCGCTGGCGGGCCGCCCGGGTCCTGGTGGTGGGGGCCGGGGGCATCGGGTCCGCGGCCCTGTTTTATCTGGCGGCCGCGGGAGTGGGGCGTCTGGGCCTGGTGGACGGCGACGCGGTGGAGGTGTCCAACCTCCAGCGCCAGATCCTCCATGGGACCGCGGACCTAAAACGGCGGAAGGCGGAATCGGCTAAAGAGTCCCTGGCGGCCTTGAACCCCCATTGCCGGATGGAAACTTTCGACCTCCGCCTGGACCCGGCCAATGTCGGGGAGGTGGTGCAGGGCTTCGAGTTGGTGCTGGATTCCTGCGACAATTTCCCCACCCGGTTTATGGTGGCGGAGGCCTGCTGGCGGATAGGGATCCCCGTGGTGTCCGCCGCCGCCACGGGCTGGCACGGGAAGCTCCTGGTGACCATCCCCGGGCCGGAGAATCCCTGTTACCGCTGCCTGGTGCCGGAATTGCCGCCGCCGGAGGCCGCGCCGTCTTCCACCCAAATCGGCATCCTGGGCGCGGTGGCCGGGACCATGGGCTGCCTCCAGGCGGTGGAGGCCCTGAAACTGCTATTGGGAATGAATAGCGATCTAACCCATCGCCTCCTGGCCTATGACGGGCTTAAGGGGCGGTTTCAGTCGATTAAGCGGGTTAAACGGGCGGATTGCCCCCTGTGCGGGGTGGAAAAGTGAGCAGTAAGCAGCGAGCAGTGAGCAGTAAAAGCAAAATCCGCAGGGGAAGTCCCCCTTTAGGAAAGGGGGACTTGGTGGCGCAGGCTTTCCAGCCTGTGCAGTTCCTTCTCGTTCCCAAGCTCCAGCTTGGGAACGCAAATTTTTGGCCGAAGCTCCTGCTTCGGCGCCTTAGTCCTTTGTGTCTTTGTGTCTTAATGGTAAAGTAATTCTATATGATTATCGATGACCCGTTAATCATCGCCGGAAGGCGCTTCCGCTCCCGCCTCATGGTGGGCACGGGAAAGTTTCCTTCCGCCGCGGCCCTGAAGGCCGCGCTGGACCAATCCGGGGCGGAGATCGTCACCGTGGCCCTGCGCCGGGTGGATCTAGGCAAAACGGAGGGGGACAGCATCATGTCGGTGCTGGACCCCCAGAAATACCTGATTCTCCCCAACACTTCCGGGGCCCGCACCGCGGACGAGGCCGTGCGCCTGGCCCGCATGGCCCGGGCCATGGGCCTGCCGCCCTGGGTGAAGCTGGAACTCACCCCGGAGCCCAAGTATTTGCTGCCGGACCCGTTGGAGACCCTGAAGGCTGCGGAACGGCTGGTGAGTGAGGGCTTTGTGGTGCTGCCCTACATCCAGGCCGACCCCGTCCTGGCCAAGCGCCTGGAAGAGGCGGGCTGCGCCACGGTCATGCCCCTGGGCGCGCCCATCGGCAGCAACCGGGGCCTACGCACCCGGGACATGATCCGCATCATCATCGAGCAGGCCAAGGTGCCGGTGGTGGTGGACGCGGGCCTGGGCGCGCCTTCCCACGCCGCGGAGGCCATGGAGCTGGGGGCCGACGCGGTGCTGGTGAACACCGCCTTGGCCGACGCCCGGGACCACGGGGCCATGGCCCGGGCCTTCGCCCTGGCGGTGGAGGCCGGCCGCCTGGCCTACCTGGCTGGCCTGGGCCCGGAGCGGGAGACGGCCGCTGCCTCGAGTCCGCTGACGGGGTTTTTGGAGTAACCCCGAAGTAGTGATGTAGAATTTTGCAGGCACGATCGTTATCGGAAATTTAATGTAGCCGCAGGCTTCAGCCTGCGCCGGCACAGGCTGGAAAGCCTGTGCTACTGAATTTGGGTTTCTTGTTTTTTGGCAAAGAATTTGCATGCAACATGTTGATTTGAATAAGGAATCAGTTTAATTTATCAGTTTGGTTGCGGCCTCAGCCGCGCTGTGCCACAATTCTTTTTCCACTCGTTCCCAAGTTGCACTTGGGAACGAAAATGGTTGCCAAGCTTAGCTTGAATATCATGCGTTCCCAAGCCAAGATTGGGAACGAGATAGGAAGTCCCCCCCTGTCATTCTGAGGGAGCGAAGCGACCGAAGAATCTTTAAAATATGAGACCCTTCGCTTCGCTCAGGGTGACAAACTAGTACCATGTAACATTGTCTTTTTCGTATAATGCGGTATAATAGGGCAAATTCCAAGGGGGAGGGATTTGCCATGAAACCGCGATACCGGGTGACGTTAACCGAACAAGA
>Ga0194125_10011200_pt1 | contig 12086 bp, 15 predicted proteins | sample TA2KigC250mmetaG_FD_148626 | JGI IMG/M metagenome (GOLD analysis project Ga0194125, IMG submission 148626) | Freshwater microbial communities from Lake Tanganyika, Tanzania - TA2015034 Kigoma Deep Cast 250m | ecosystem: Environmental > Aquatic > Freshwater > Lake | place: Tanzania: Lake... | reverse complement strand
GGCTTTTTTGTAGGGCTTTTCAATCACTACTCCAAATTTCAATATCATAAATTTTTCCAAAAAAATTTTATTTTTTTTCAATCCTTATATCGGAGTTCCAGTGTGGTAATGCCTCATTGAATAGGGGCCTATTCCCCAGATCCGCCAGGCCTGCCTGCCGGTAGGCAGGAATGTCTTCCAAAATCTTATCAAGCGGGCGATTTAAGATTTTTTGGGGTAAGGGTAACGACCTTACTAATATAGCAGTCTTTGGCTTCTTTAGTTCATACTTCCTTGGTTTGAGGTGCAAATTAAGGTTACCGCCTGCCTACCCGCAGGCAGGCTATAAGATTTTCTCTCACATCCCTGCCGGATCATTAAATTCCCACGCTTCAGTGACGCATTAATTTTTGTGAAATAAAATCATTGACAGTCTCCTTGGGTCTGATAAAATAGTTTAGTATCTCGTATGCATTGGGATTGAATGGCCGTTCAATATTGAAAGGAGGATATTTTGGGTGCCCTCGATTTTCTAAAAGGAAGTGGACAGATACCGGGAGGTGGATCTACCCCTCCCATCAATAAAGAGAACCGAAGCTACGATCAACTCCTTGATGAGATCATGGAATGGAATATCACACACACCGATATCTTAAGCATGCTGCGGAGTGAGGTAGAAGAAGGAAGACTCAAATCCTGGTCTCAGGCTTTGGGAACAGGGATCAGGAAGGGACTCAGTTCTGGGTCCGGAAAGGTAGAGGAAGGCCCCCTTTATTCTGTTTTTATTGATCTGTATCAATTTATTAAGAACCTGAGGCCAAAGTTATTGACGAACCCAACTATGAAATATGTGAAGAAGATGGAGAAAATAGATTCTCTCTCTGCCTGTATTATATGTGGTATTCGAGCTTTACAAAAGGAGAGAGGGGATACGCGGCTATTGAATACTCTACACTGGATATTACTTGAAAGGTATTTAGGATAATAAGAGGGTTGACCCTGTTGCCAAAAAATCTGGGTCCAATGGGTGATAGACTGTGTCTATAATAGATAAAGCTTTAAAATTTTAGTCATTCAATTCTAATCAGAAATATTTGAAATTCCCCCTCACCCCCACCCTCTCCCCCAAGGGGAGAGGGTGGGGGTGAGGGGGGTAAAATGTTAGAAGAAAATTTTCCGATTTAAATATATAGGAATCTACATAACAGGGTTGACTTTTCAAAAAGGTTATATAAAATAAATTTAAAATAGGGCGCTTAGTTCAGGGGGAGAACGCCTGCTTCACACGCAGGAGGTCACTGGTTCAAATCCAGTAGCGCCCACCAATTACTCCGTTCGTATTTTTCCTCTTAAATACTTACATGATAGTCGCCCTTTCGGCGTCCTGACTGCTCCAGTTTTGATTTATTCGGTTTCGCCTCCTTTCTTTAGATAATATTTCAGTATCCTTTCTCTGTCTTCGTTCTCTTTATCACCTTTAAAATAAATCTCAATGAATTCAATTTTGTCTTGGTCTTCAAAGTAGGCGTAAATTACTCTAATCCCCGACGCTACTCCACGGCTTTTTAAAGAACGACATGCAAACTTCTTGGCTTTGTAAATTTGGGGAATATTTATTCCCAAATCAGAAATTGGAAATATACCTTTATTGTCTATTCTTAATTTGTGATAAAGATTTAGCTGTGTATTCATAAAATTCTCAAAATCTCCTTCAAGTGTCTTAAATTTCTTTAAAAGTTTTTTGAAATCTCTGTCAAATTCTGGGAGGGAAGTAATTTCTTTAAATATCTTCACGGTATTCCCTCACCGAATAAGGTGGAGTTCTATAAAAAACAGCTTCGTATTCAATCTCTTTTTCGTTTTCTGTGGTTAACCATGGTACATCATTATGAGAGTATTCGCTAATTTGAATAGCATTCATGTCTGAGAGTTTGCACAAAACCTCCTCAATCAGCTCCATCTCATTGGCCTTTAGTTTAGAGAGGTCGGGTTTTCTCAAGGGTAAGTATTTCGTTTGCGGAAAAGAAAAATAAGTACTCTTAATCTTTTCGATCTCCTTATCCTTTATCATTTTTCCAACTATTTTCCTAAATTCTATTGGAGTAGGGCCATGCTTATTTTTAATGTAAGTTGCTCCAATTAATTGTTCTTCATACTTTTCATAGTAGTCAAAGTCAATAAAGTAAAGGAGCTTGTAAATAACGGTTTCCCCAATATTAGGTTTCGAGCCTACCTTCCCTAAAATATAGAGGAGAACTTCTTTGAACTTTTCCAAATTTTTTGCTGGAACATTAATTCTGATTTGACGCTTTATCATGCTTTCCCTCCTCTCTTTCAGAACAATCTCCGGCCGGCTTTCTAAACCAATTAAATATGAAACAGGCGTATTTAATATTTCAGATAATTTTATCAGTTCATCAGCGGTAATTTTTCTTTCCCCATTTTCCATCTGGGAAATTGTTGGACGGAGAACACCTAATCTGTCCGCAAGCTCTTGTTGATTAATACCGATTTCTTCTCTTATTTTTTTTATTCTCTGCCCAATTTTTTTATTGGTTTCGGTCATTCCAATTTTAACTCATCATAAAGGAAAGTAAGATTATCTATCATTTTTATGTTAGAATATTTTACAAATATTTGTCAAGGTTTTTCTTTTCACAAAGTTAGAAACCTCTATTTTGATTATTTTCAGGGAAACATTTTGGAAACATTGAAAAATCAGCATTGCAACCTTTTGATTTCTTAACCGCTTTTAATGACCTCCTGCTATCTCACCAAACGGTCACTTCGTTTTAATCCTTTTCTTTCCTCCAAAATAATAGAATATCTTTGTCCTTACCTCCGATGACTTTCTCCTCCGTCCGCCTCATTTAAATTCCTCCTCTTTAACCCCCTCTTCTCTAATTAATTGACATAATCAATTAAAATTCTTAATATAGAAAGAAAGATTATTAAATCAGAAAGGAGGAAAATTCGATGAAGAGTATTTTTATAGGAGGTATTATTTTTATTTTAGCTTTAATGGTATTAGCGAATTGTGCAACAGCTCCAAAAAAAACCCCACTTTGGGCGATCTTCCATCTCTGAAAGGGAAATGGGAGGGGGTAAGAAGCGTTTTTGACAAAAGTTTTACAACCGAATTGGAAATTTATAATGACACCGTTCCACTTAAAGGGAAATGGACCTTCTATGGTGTTACTGACCCTGGAGTAATGAGTGGGACCCAAACAAGCAATTTTTATCAGGGTAAAATAAACGAAAATGGTGATTTTTTCATTAAATGGGGGCCAAATATCATTGAACTTTCTCTTTATTTAGGTGAAGGGAAAATGAGGCTTGATGGAAAATATTGGATTGAGGGGACCAATGGGAGAATGACTCTTTACAAAAAATAAAGGCTTAAGCAGGCAACAGGGGATTTCCTGGCCCCATCTATCCTGGAAATGGAAGGCGCCTCAAAAGATTACCAATGCAAATTGAGCCTGGGAACGGAAGAAGGGGACATTGTTCAAAATTATCAATTAATTTTGGGATAGACTTATTAAGAAATCGATTAGTCCCAAATCCCGATTTAGAAAACGAAACCGTTTCCCCAGCCTGTCATTGTGAGTCCTGCTAAATGCGGGAAGAGGAGCATGCCTGCCTTTGCAGAAATGCTTTGGGGGAAAGATGTTCTGGCACGAAGGCGAGTCAATCCGATAATGTCGTTACAAGGGCATAACCGTGGCGATCTCAAGGGTTGCCTTGCCTTATTCGGGACAAGGCTTCGTTTCACCCGCAATGGCAATCTCCTAAATAGGGATTTAGGTTCCGTATTTCCCTTGATACCTCAAATTTTCTCAAAATTTCTCTTGATTTTCCTTAGTAAATGGGATATTTTAAACATAAATTGAGCGATTTTTTATACAAAAACCTTTAACGTGTAGCGAATCAAATGCCTTCAGAGAACATGAAATATCATCCAATAGGTGAATTAACAACCTGTCATTCCTGTGAAAACAGGAATCCAGTTCTTAATGGTTCCCTGCTTTCGCAGAGCCTGCCCCGTACTTGATACGGGGCGGGAATGACGATCTTTCTTCTTTAGGATAGAAAATTGCTCAATTTAGGTTTTAGAAAGTCGAAAGTGGAGAGTAGAAGGTGGTTTAGATCTGTCGACATGCCACTTTCCACTCTCAACCTTCGAGAGCAAAGCGGATATGTCTGGACATTCAAAATGGAGCACGATAAAACGGAAGAAAGGCGCGGCGGATGCCAAACGGGGGAAAGCTTTCACTAAAATCATCAAAGAGATTATGGTAGCTGCTCGAACAGGAGGAGGAGACATCAATGCCAACCCGAGGCTTCGCACTGCTGTAAACGCTGCCAAGGCAGAGAACATGCCGAAAGACAATATTGAAAGGGCGATTAAAAAAGGGACTGGAGAATTAGAGGGGGTTCATTATGAAGACCTGATTTATGAGGGTTATGGGCCAGGCGGGGTGGCGATGATGTTAGAAGTTTTAACAGATAATAAAAATCGTACGGTTGCCGATGTAAGGCATGTTTTTTCTAAATATAATGGAAGCCTTGGTGAAGCCGGTTGCGTTTCTTGGATGTTTGAAAAGAAAGGATTGATTCTCATCGATAAGAGCGGTGTCGATGAAGATCGTCTGATTGAGGTGGCCTTAGACTCGGGAGCCCTCGATGTGAAAGATACCGGGAAAGATTTTGAAGTAACGACCTCTCCTGCCAATTTTGAAGATTTGAAGAAGGCTATCGAAGAGGCTGGATTTAAGGCGAACTATGCGGATGTGACGATGGTCCCCCAGAGCACCGTCCGTTTGACTGGGAAAGAAGCGGAGCAGATGTTGAAGTTGATGGAGGGTATTGAAGATTCTGATGATGTCCAGAAGGTCTATGCAAACTTCGATATCGCCGATGAGGAGATGGAACGGCTCAGTGCATAAAACAGTTTATATCTGTCAAGTTGAAAGCCACCTTATGAGGATGGGAGAGAAAAACGGGTGGCTTTTTTCACATTTGGACCCTTCGACTGTGCTCAGGATTTACCATGAGCCTTCCACCCGATCCCAGACGGAAGGCAAGGTTCTATAGTGAAGGCAATCGGAATCGATCCTGGCTTAGCCAGAACAGGTTTTGGAGTTGTCGAGGCTCTGCGCCGAGGGGGGAAAGCTTGTGATTGGGGAGATATTCGAACAGAAGCCGATAGTCCCGTTCCACTCCGCCTGAAGACCATCTATGAAGAATTGAGAAAACTTCTCTTCAAATGGAGGCCCAATCTTCTTGTTCTGGAAGAGGTCTTCGTCCTTAAAGAGTTTCCCAAAGCGGCCATTCGGTTAGGAGAAGTGAGAGGGGTTATCTACCTTGCTGCTCAGGAAATGAGCATTCCTGTGGTTGAAGTTAAACCCACGGAAGTGAAGAGTGCATTGACAGGGAGCGGTAGGGCTCACAAAGAACAGATTCAAAAGGCGATCCGTCAAATTCTCAGGATCGAGGAATCCCTCGGATCGAGCCATGCTGGCGATGCCCTTGCATTGGCCTTGACAGGCCTGTCTCGAAATGAGAAATTTCAATGGTGATATAGATAGTGTTAGTGATGGTGATGGTTGATGGTTATTTTTTTAATAACACCAACATCATTTACTATCACGAATTAGGGAAGAGATGATTCGATACATCGAGGGGAAGTTATTAAAGAAAGAAGAGGATAGGGTGGTCATTTTGGCAAACGGGGTGGGATACGAGGTACTGCTCCCCGCCATTGTAAGAAAGACCTTTAACCCCAAAAGAGCAGGTGAAGATGGAGAGATCGTCAAACTCTATATCTATTACCACCAGACTGAACGGCAACCCAAACCCTTGCTCATCGGATTTAACTTCGAGCCAGAGAAGGAGTTCTTTGAAAAGTTCATTACGGTGGAGGATATCGGACCGCCTACTGCAGTGAAGGCCCTCATCTTGCCTATCCCAAACATCGCCAGGGCGATCGAGGAGAGGGATTCGAAGACACTCGAAAGCCTGAAGGGAGTTGGGAAGAGGACAGCGGATAAGATCATCGCTACGCTTCAGGGCAAGGTCGGCAAATTCGCCCTGATGAGAGAGGATCAGATTCCAGTTGATGTGGAGGTCGTGGACTTTAAGAAACAGGTAGAAGAAGTCCTGGTGAAGGATCTCGGTCACAAATTAAGTGAAGCACAAAGGTTAGTTAAGGAGGCCATGCTGAGGAATCCGAATATCACCACTCCTGAGGAATTGTTTGAAGAGGTATATAGGGGCCAGAAGGAGGTTGCTCCATGAAGGGGATGAAGGATGAAGAAATCTGAAGAGGAGAAGCAGCCTGGTAAAAAGGTGGGGGTCGGAGAAAAAGGTCCAGAGGTTGAGGATTATCTCGACCTAAGACCCAGAAAGCTCTCGGAATATATCGGTCAAAGGCAGGTCGTTGAAACCTTAGAGATTGCCATCGAGGCGGCCAAGAAACGGAGAGAACCTCTGGATCATATCCTCTTTCATTCTCCTCCGGGATTGGGAAAGACGACGCTTGCCTATATCATCGCCACAGAGATGGGAGTTCGTATCGTCACCTCCTCAGGACCTGCCATCGAAAAGGGAGGAGATCTGATCAGCATTCTCACCCATTTGGAACGAGGGGATGTCCTGTTTATTGATGAAGTGCATAGGCTTCCCAAGGTGGTGGAAGAATTTCTCTATCCTGCCATGGAGGATTTTTGTATCGATTTCATTTTTGATAAAGGAGCTCATGCACGAAGCCATCGCTATAGGTTAGAACGGTTCACGCTCGTGGGTGCTACGACACGGGCAGGACTTCTTTCAGCACCTCTGCGGGAACGGTTTGGGATATTGAGGAACCTGGATTTTTATTCTACAGAAGAACTTTGTCAAGTGGTCAGACGCTCCGCTGCCCTCTTAGGAGTGCCCATTGATGGGGGTGGAACAGAAGAGATTGCTAAGCGGTCCAGAGGCACACCAAGAATTTCGAATCGCCTTCTCAAGAGGGTCAGGGACTATGCTGAGATTCGTGGAGAAGGGAAAATCAACAAAGATATAGCCGATGAGGCATTACGTCTGGAAGGGGTGGATGAGATCGGTTTGACAAGTCTCGACCGAAGGTTTCTGGAGACCATCATCCGATATTATAAAGGAGGTCCAGTAGGGCTGGAGGCAATTGCCGCAACCCTTCAGGAGGAGTCGGATACGCTCGTCGATATGATTGAACCTTTTCTACTGAAGATCGGTTTTGTCGCAAGGATGCAGAATGGAAGAAAGGCTACAGAATTGACTTACAAACATTTTGGGATTCCCTATCCAGAATCAGGAAGACAGCTCTCCCTTCCCACCCGCAAAAAACTTTGATCCATTCCCCCACCCTACCCTCCCCCTTGAGGGGGAGGGTAGGGTGGGGGGGTATAATGATTTATTGTGTTTGTATTAGTTATATTTTATAAACTCCTCCTTATTTCCGATAATCTTTCCTGAATCAATACCATTTCTGTCCTTATGGACTCAATCTTATTTTTAAGCCACCTTTTTTCTTCATGATAGGGCGAAACTACAGGAACCCATTTTCCTGTCTTTGGATCTTTAAATGGTTGATAATAAAGATAATTTAGCTTTTCAATCTCTTCAATACTATTCAATCTCTTCTCGGTTACCTCAATTCTTCTTCAAGTTCAACCACCCTTTTCTCCAATTCCTTCTTCGCTTCAATCTTTTTTTCAAGATCTTCCAAGTATCTCTTCAACCATTCTGATCTCTCCAGAGGTTTATTTTCCCTTTCGGGGGCTTTCAAAATTTCCTCTGGCACCTTTATCCTCTCTACTTGGCCCAAATACCTTTCAGGAATTTTCGAAGCCTCGTCTGTTAAATGAATTGTCCCCTTTTCATCTATCCAACGATAGACTTCTTCCGAAAATGAGAAAGAGGTATAGAACAAAAATGTCAAAAAAATAATCCATACAAAGAATGTTATCGATTCCCAGTTATTCTTTCTCGTCGGGGTATTGGGATGCAATGTTTCGGATCACCTCCATTATGGAAAGAAAGATATCAATCAATTTGGGATCAAATTGTCTTCCACGTTCCTGGTGCAAGGTCTCTAACACACGAGTTTCATCCCAGGATTCCTTATAGCATCTCACCGAACTCAATGCATCATAGACATCAGCAATGGCAACAATACGACCGAAGGGGGGAATTTCCTCTCCCCTTTTGCCAATCGTCTTTCCAGAAGGATGACAGTAGTCGAGGAGGGGTTTGCCTGTTAAAAAATCGATATGGCCTGGATAGCCGTTTCCATCCCACCGTTCGTGGTGGTTGAGTGTTACAATCAAGGCTGCTTCATCAAAGTCGGAACGCCTCTCTGAGAATAACCTTGCACCAAGAAAGGTGTGTTGTTTCATCACTTCGTATTCCTGATCATCGAGGCGGGTTGGTTTTTTCAGGATCATGTCTGTAATAGCCACCTTGCCCACATCATGGAGCATGGCTGCCATTCTCAAAATATCCTTATTCTTCTCAACCTCACGGGCATCAACATTTTGCCTCGAGGCCCATGACTCATAAATCTCGACTGAATAGGATGCCACACGATTTACATGAGGACCTGTTTCCTTAGGGTCTCGCAGTTGCGCCATCTTAATCATTCTGAGTATGATGTCCCTCGTTATCATCGCCCTTTCTATGGCGATGGCAGCGTTATTTGCAAAATGTTTAATAAAAGGCTCATCCTCTCTGGAGAATGGGACAATGTGGTCCTCCTTATCTTTCGAATTGATCAACTGCAGAACTCCCACTATCTCATCGTTATATGTCTTTAAAGGAAAGGTTAACACCGATTGTGTTCGGTAACCTGTGATCTTATCGTAGGAGGAGTTAAATGAATAGGGCACACCTCCGCTGATGTAATAGACATCGCTGATATTGAGCATTTCTCCAGTGCTTGCAACGTACCCGGATATGGATTGATTGTTCAGAGGAATCGAAAAAGTGGAATAAATGAGTTTTTTCCCGGGTGGTAGTTTCTTCTGCTGGGTGTCGTTCTGGGTATATCTGAATCTCAATTTATCGCCTTCTTTGATATAGATAGACCCAGCATCGGCACCGGTGAAATGTCTTGCTTTGGTCAGGATATGTTCGAGAAGGATATCAATATCTTTTATCTGTGTGACTTCAAGCCCTATATTGAGCACTTCGTTAAGTTTATGTCTCTCATCAAGCATAGTTGTCATCCTTCTATTTCACAGTGGCTTAAAAAGGCATAAAAATATATATTTTCTCTCTAACTCTATATGGGTCAGGATTAAGGCTCATTTTTAATTTTACTCATTCCAATCGAATAGTCAACCCTTCGACTGCGCTCAGGACAAGCGGCCGAAGCTTGCCTTCGGCCCGAGCGTTTGACTGAGCCCTCGGCCTGAGCTCGGGCCGAAGGCTCACGCCGAAGTCCTCCCATTTTTGGGCGAACCTGCCTACCGCAGGCAGACTGAAGTCGCCCCTACACCGTTTAGGTGAGGGGATTACACACATCGATTTAATTTTCTTGAATCAAATAAAGAGATTTGTTAATATAAAAAGGATTTATAAAAAGGATAGGAGAAGGGGATGGTATTCAACTCACTGCTGGGCCTTTTTTCAACGGATTTGGCCATCGATTTAGGAACCGCCAATACCGTGGTCTATGTCAAAGGGAAAGGCATCGTCTCTTCTGAGCCTTCCGTCGTTGCAATTCAGAGAGATTCAAGAGGAGATAGACGCATCCTGGCCGTAGGCAGAGAGGCCAAGGAGATGTTGGGTCGAACTCCCGGGAGCATCTTTGCCATCCGGCCAATGAGGGATGGGGTGATTGCCGACTTCGAAGTTACAGGGGAGATGCTTCGTTATTTTATCGCAAAAGTTCACAACCGCAAAGCCTTGCTTCGTCCCCGGGTGGTCATCTCCGTTCCCTCTGGCATCACACCTGTTGAAAAGCGGGCAGTCCGAGAATCGGCTCAATCTGCTGGTGCAAGGGAGATCTACCTGATTGAAGAACCCATGGCCGGGGCCATTGGGGCTGGACTCCCTATCACCGAAGCCTCTGGGAATATGATCGTCGATATCGGAGGAGGGACTACAGAGGTAGCGGTCATCTCCCTTTCTGGGATCGTCTGCAGTCAATCAATCAGGGTGGCTGGGGATAAGATGGATGAAGCTATCGTCCTATACATCAAGAGAAAATATAATCTGCTTATCGGCGAGCGGACTGCAGAATTGATCAAGATCAATGTTGGGACTGCCTATCCCGAAGAAAATCCGCAAACCATTGAAGTCAAGGGAAGGGATTTGGTTACAGGGATCCCAAAAACCCTTGAAATCAATAGTGAGGAAACCCGGGAGGCCTTGGCCGAATCGATTAACGTGATCATCGATACGGTAAGGATCACCCTTGAAGAGACACCACCGGAATTGTCTGCCGATATTGCGGACAAAGGGATCGTTCTCGTAGGCGGAGGAGCTCTTTTGAAAAACATAGATGTTCTCCTCCGGGAGGTGACCGGGCTTCCCATTACCATTGTGGATGATCCTCTCTCAGCCATTGTCTTAGGTGCAGGGAAAGTCCTTGACAACGAAAAATTGCTCCATACTGTGACGTTTCAATATTGAAGATTAATGAGGATACGAGGCTTTTTCCTCTTTCGAAGATATAGCATTCCCACTGTCATCGTTCTCCTTCTGTTATTTGCTCTCGTCTTCATGTCCCTGAGGGTAAGACAGCGAAAGGGCATAGATTTTTTTGATGCCCTCCTGATAGAATTATGCTCTCCCATTCAGAAGGCCTCGACTTTGGTCATCAAGACGGTTCAAGGATTCTTCAATCAATATGTTTTCCTGGTTCACCTTCAGAAAGAGAATACGATGCTCAAGCAGAGGATTGCAGAGCTTCAAAGGGAGAGCCATCAGGGAAAGGAGATGGCGCTGGCTCATGAGCGCCTCCAAAAACTCCTTCAGTTTCGAGATAAAATTTCACCTTCTGTGATTGCGGCTGAAGTGATCGGCCAAGACCCCTCCTCCTGGCTCATGAGTGTGACCATTAACAAAGGAGAGAAGGATGGTGTTCGGAAGGGAATGGCTGTGATCTCGGCGGAAGGGGCGATAGGGCAGATTCTCAAAACAAGCCCTTATCACTCAGTTGTTCTTCTCATCACGGATTACAACAGTGCCATCGATTCCATCGTCCAGAGAACTCGGGCCAAGGCGATCGTGGAAGGAAAAGGCGAGAACCGGTGCCAATTAAAATACCTTCTTCGAGCGGAAGATGTGGTCGTCGGGGATCTCGTCGTGACCTCTGGCTTGAGTGGGAATTTTACAAAGGGGTTGATGATAGGGAGGATAAGCAAGGTGGATAAGAGGGGTCATGGCATTTTTCAATATGCAGAATTGGTGCCCAGCGTAGATTTGACAAAGTTAGAAGAAGTCCTCGTCATCACGGAGTCTCCAATGCCACTCCAAGAAGAAAAGGGGAAGAAGGTAAAGAAGGCTAAATGAAACGGTTCATCCTATCTCTTTTATTGGGAATTCTTTTTATCACCCTCCAGACGACATTGCTCCCATCCCTTCCGATTCAGAGGATCAGACCGGATATCCTTTTGATCTTTACTCTCTATTTGGGTCTTTCATACCCTCCTATCTCTGGTGGCCTATTAGCTTTCTTCTTGGGATACCTCATGGATCTCTTTTCTGGAAACCCCTTTGGCCTCTATACCTTCTCCAGACCCCTCCTTTTTTATATCTCCCAATTTTTCAAGAACCGCTTCTATTTGGAAAGTTTTCCGTCTCAATCCTTTTTCGTCTTCATCTTTGCCCTGGTTGAAGGTCTCCTCATCCTGATCCTTCTGAGGGCCCTCAACCCAATTCCCCTCCGAAATCTCTATCCTTCATTTTTGGAAACCTTTCTTCTTAACTCTTTTGTCACCGGACTAATCTCTCCCGTACTCTTTTCTCTTTTTAATAGGGGATCTTTTTTATTATTTAATCAACACAAGATGGGAATAAAGGAGAAGGGATAGATCATGATGGAATTGAACACCCAGAGGATGGAGGACTTCAAAGGA
>Ga0194125_10011198_pt1 | contig 12087 bp, 10 predicted proteins | sample TA2KigC250mmetaG_FD_148626 | JGI IMG/M metagenome (GOLD analysis project Ga0194125, IMG submission 148626) | Freshwater microbial communities from Lake Tanganyika, Tanzania - TA2015034 Kigoma Deep Cast 250m | ecosystem: Environmental > Aquatic > Freshwater > Lake | place: Tanzania: Lake... | reverse complement strand
CTCGACGCGTCAAGAAGAAAGATGCGGTCTGCGGACTCCTGACGCGCATGTACCAGGCCATGCGCGGCCATTTCGGCCACCGGAACTGGTGGCCGGGCAATTCGCCTTTCGAGGTCTGCGTGGGCGCGGTGCTGACCCAGAACACCGCGTGGCGAAACGTGGTCCGAGCCATTCACAATCTCAAGGCCGCCGCGGCGCTGGATCCGTTCAGGATCCACGAACTGTCTCACGACGAATTGGCCGCGCTGATACGCCCAGCGGGATACTTCAATGTAAAGGCAAGGCGATTGCGCAATTTCGTGGATCACTTGGTCCTGCGCCATCAGGGAGAGCTGGACAACCTGTTCCAAGCGCCCGTGGAAGCGTTACGGCGAGAGCTGCTCTTCATCAACGGAGTAGGGAAAGAGACCGCGGACAGCATCATACTCTACGCCGCGGGCAAGCCCATCTTTGTGGTGGACGCCTATACTCGACGGATTTTGGGTCGTCACGGGCTGGTGAGTGAGAACGCGGATTACGACACAGTCCAGTTGCTATTCCACGCTCACGTGCCACGTGACGTAGCCCTGTACAACGATTTTCATGCGCAGTTCGTCGCGGTCGGTCATTCGCACTGCAAACGCGTTCCCTTGTGTGACTCATGCCCTCTGGGCCCTTTTCGGGATCATAGGCCCGTCAACCCGCACACCGGTTCGAGTTCAAAGAGATAAGCTTGGGGGAACCTTCTCGCTGTAAAGAAGAGTCCCCCAAGCCTTTTCCAAGAAACTCCCTCGCTTCTCGGAATCCTCATTTCCCAACAGAGAAATGAGGATTCCGAAAAATGATGGAAGTTCTTGGGGAGGGGTTCGGAAAGGTCCTTCTTACAAGAAGGGCCTCCCCGATTCTTACTCCCTTGAACGTGAACCGGTGTCATTGTGAGCTGAGCGGGCGGGAGGGTTGCGTAGGGCTGGTCGGGATCATGCGAGGTGATGTTCCGGCCTGCCTGTCCATTGGGCCGGCGGCGCGAGGCCCCGGACGAATAATCTGCCGCGGCTCGGACGAGACCGGCTTGGGAGGAGCCGGTTGAGCGTGCGCCGCCATGGGCCCACCCTTCTTGATCGCAGGCATCGGAGGAGGGCAGGCCGGCGGTAAAGGAAGTCCCGGGACCGGTGGGTTGGGATCCTCGTACTTGGGCAAGTAGTCGTGAGGCGAAAGAACATAGCCCAAACAACAGCCGCTCTGCGGGAAATAGTAGGGCGCGAAGTATTTCCACGGGCCGAAGACAGATCCCGTATCTGCTTGGACGTTCGCTGCCACCCCGACGAGAGCTATCAGAGCTATAAGCGCAGCGAGGATGATTCTGTGACGCATGGGCCGTGCCTCCAAGTTGAACCACATAGATCCTTCATAATTATACCAATAAATGTGCAATGTTGTCAATGTTTCAGAGAAAGTAATTCACTGTTACAAAACAATATCCATTCATCATAATTGAAAATATTCGAGTTATTTGCGCCACGCCCTCCCTGTGACCTCGGATGCTTCCGCAAATATTGCCGCCGCCCCCTATCCTTTCACATATGCGGGACAAGCGCCTCATGTGAGTTAACGCCGCGTCGGTATTCTCGTTGCGTGATGGCTCTACTTTGTGCATAGTTGCAGTGATGTTATGGGCGGGATTTGGCAAGCGGACATGACAGGTTCCACGAATAGCGTTTGCGAGGGTAAGTGGCTTGAAGGAACGCGAAGCGATTCCCATGCCTATACGAGATCAAGAACCCGAACCTCGAAACTTTCAGTCCCACCGAGACTCACATGGCCCCGACCGCGAAGGAAGCCGTGCACAGGATGAGCCGGCCTGATTTTGCACCCGGAATAAAGAAGGTGACATCCGGCGTCGAGGAGCCGTTTCGCGCGATCATCCCGCGATCTACCTCACAGGAAAAATCCCACCGACGGATCAGCGCGCTTTCGCGCCGGTCCGGAGTCATTACCATGTCCAAGGGTTGCTCCGACGCCGAGAGCGCTCAGGAGGCAAGAGTCCCTTTTGGCTGAGCGTGGAATTTGTCTAGCACACTCGTGATGCCTTGTCGAATGATTAAGAGCGCTCCCCGCGTATTCTGGTTGCCTTTTCCTGCGGGATCGTGCAGACATAAGGTTTTGATCTCACACAATGGGGCTTTGGCGCGTGTCGCAGGTTGAGTCCTTGACAGTGCGTGGATGGAAGAAAGCTCTGTTCTACCTTGGGCTGGCGGGTGTCATAGCGCTGGTTTTTGCCTGCATGGCTTTGGTCAGCGAACTCGTGTACCGCGCGTATCTTTATCAAAAGGCCCAGGACCGTTTCGTGCGGAAGTCGCCCGGGCCGCTCACCGTGTATGGAGAACCTTTCTGGATCTACGATGAGCAGTTCGGATACCGGTATCCAAACGGAGAGCCTGTTCCGATAGCCACCATACATGAAGGTCGGGTGGTTGACTGCTCCGAATTGCGCATCGCCAATCGGCAGGGAAATATCGGCGATATTATCGGGGAATACGAAAAGGCCGACGTGCGAATCCTGGTCTTTGGCGATTCGTTCACCGCCACCTCGCATAATGGCGTGACGTGGCCGAATATCCTCCAACAAAAGCTCACGGAGCGTTTGGGTTGCGTAGCGCATGTGGTGAACTTCGCCCGGGACGGCGCCGGGCTCTTACAGATGTTCGACATGGCTGCCGCAAAGATGTCTGAATTGAAGCCGGACCTTGCCATTATTGCTTTCATTACGAACGACTTGCAACGCATTCGATTCTGGCGCACCGTTACCAAGGTGGATGGGATCTGGAGGTACCTCGTTTCACCGTTTCCGACGCCTGACCCTGATCCGCTCAGCTCGTACGACACAGCCCTGTATCACCCTGAAGCCACTCGTGAGTGGTGTCGGCAAATGAAGGAAACAGGGCAACGCGACCGAGTCATACATGAGATCGAGCAGGCATACCAAAAAGGGGTAAGTGTGGGTGGGACCCGAGCTGCCGATATCCTGGCCCTCAATCACTCGTACCTGCTCGCTGCGGTTCGCTACCGCGACCCCTTTTATGGATTGCCGGGGTTCTTTGCCTTTCCGGTGATCGCCTATGAGAGCTATGCCGAGGATGCCCGATTCATGCGTAGCCTCAAAATCATCGAGCAATCGGGCGCGCCCTATATCCTCATGCATCTTGCGTTTTACCCCGAGTTCAAGGAAGGCAAGGAGTACATACTGACCAACGCGGAAGAGAAGCTTCTCCAAAGTCTTGGAACGGTGACCGGCAAAGAGATCTTCGAAACCACCAAGCGCCTGAATTTGCCTCTGAGCGATCCTCTGCAATACGTGCAGTCTCCGGATAATTACCATCCCTCGTTGGCGGGGCTGAACTTGTACGCCGACGCGATAGCCGAGCTACTTGTCCGGAAGAGACTCCTGACTCAATGCGGCGAGAACACACGGGCCTCCGGAAGATAGTGATTCATGAAACGGGAAGCTATCTTCAACATTCTTCTCGTTGTCGTGAGCGTCGTCGTCGGATGCATGCTTGCGGAAGCGGCATTTCGGGTTGTGCTGCTCATCAAGTCTCCCGAGCGATTTGCCAAAGGAGATACAACCAAAGACCTGCCCGCTATAGGGGTATACAACAGGTCTTTGTGGGAGTTCGACCGCGAGTGCGGATACCGATACGTGAGCGGAGACATATACCTGTCTCACGTGGACAAAGGACAGGTCACCAGTTGCGCCAAGATCCCCACTGCGAATGCGCAGGGAAACATGGGCCGCATCAAAGGGAACTGGGAGGACGCGGACCTTAAGATAGCGGTTTTCGGGGACTCATTCGCGGCATTCGTCACACTCGACAACATTACATGGCCGAATGTGCTCCAGGATGTTCTCGAAGAGCGCTTGGGGCGAACGGTCAACGTGGTCAATTTCGGCCGGGACGGCATGGGTGTGGCGCAGATGTTCGATCTGGCCGCGATCAAGCTGCCCCAGTGGAAGCCTGACCTGGCCATTATCTCCTTCATCACCAACGATTTCGCGCGGGCTCGCTTCTGGCGCACGGTGAACGTCATCGATGGCGAACTCAGGGTCCTGGCCGTGCCGGAACCAATCGAGAAAGCCGATCCCAACAACTCGTACGAAACCTTCATCCTTCATCCGGAAGCGACGCTTGAATGGTGTCGCTCCATGTCCGGCAAGGGCTACCTGGACCGCGTCGGCCAAGAGATCGTGGACAAGTATCTCCGATTCCGACAGCCGGAGTCTGCGCGACTCGCCAATCCCTTTGATCTGCGCAAGTCATTTCTCCTGGACAAACTGCTCAAAGGTGATTCGTACTATTCGGATAAGTACAGGGAGAATTCGCGTTGGAGCCCTCATCTGGCCGTCGACTCCTATGACGAAGACGCCCAAACGGTGAAGAGCGTGAAGTTTCTTGAGGCCCTAGGCATCCCCTACCTGCTTGTGCATCTGCCGATCTATCCGGAGGCCGTGGCTGATAAGGAATACATCATGGACAAGAAGGAAGAGGGGCTGCTTGAAAGTCTGGAAAGGCTTACAGGAAAAAAGGTGTACGGCCTGCTGGATTTTGTGAAGAGACCCGTGGAAAAGCCAGAGAGAATGAACGTGAATCCGGACAATTATCATCCTTCACTATGGGGCATGCAGTTTTATGCCACGGCCGTGGCGGAGCTCTTGATCAGCAAAGGCTATGTCACCGGCGGTCCGAGGACCCGCTGAAGGTTCGTCGCCACAGGGTATTTGGTTTCCCGATCGTAAGCATTCGGTCACGCGAGGCGCTTGACTCCAAAGAGCGGCTTGTGTTTAATGATGATTTTTATTGAACCACTTTGCGGGCCGACCCATCCCACCGGCCCGCGAATCCACAAGGGGTACCCATGAAACAGCACAAGACCGAAGATCTCCGTAATATCGCCGTCGTATCTCATGCCGGGTCGGGAAAGACCACCCTCTGCGAGGCTATGCTCTACGACACGGGAACCGTGGATCGCCTCGGAAAGGTTACCGATGGGTCCTCCAATTTCGATTTCGAGCCTGAAGAGGTCAAGCGACAGATCACCATAAGCGCGTCGCTCTATTCAGCGGAATGGAAAAAGAAGAAAATCAACATATTGGATACTCCCGGGGATCCCAACTTCACCGTCGAGGTGAGCGCCGCTCTCCACGCAGCGGATATCGCGGTGCTGGCCGTGGACGCGGTCGATTCGATCAAGCCTCTCACCGAAAAAGTCTGGCGCGCGGTTGAAGAGCGGCAAATGCCCCGAATCCTCGTAGTCACGAAAATGGATCGAGAGCGGGCGGACGCAGAAAAAGTGATCAACGATGTGAAGGAGATTTTCCGCGTCAAGCCGCTGGTTCTGCAAGCGCCGATCGGCAAGGAGGGATCGTTCAAAGGCGTAGTGGATCTGCTTTCCATGAAGGCGGTCACGTCCCAGGGAGACGGCGCCAAGGTGGCCAGGGGCCCTGTGCCTGACGAATTGCAGGAACTGGCCGAATCGAGCCTGGAAAAGTTGACCGAGGACCTGGCCGAAGTGGACGATTCCCTCATGGAGCGCTACCTGGAAGGGGAAAAGCTAGGACCCGAAGAACTGGCCGACGCGCTCAGAAAGGGAATACTCAATCGGGTATTTATGCCGATCCTCTATTCGTCCGGCGCTGTGAATGTGGGAATTCAGCCGATTCTGGACCTTATAGCGGACTCGTGCCCATCACCCGCTGAGATGCCTCCTGTCAAGGGCGCCGGCCCCGGTGGCGAGGAGCTTGCCCGTCGGCCGTCGGCGGACGAGCCCTTTTGCGCTTATGTTTTCAAGACCTTGGCAGACCCGTACGCAGGTAGATTGACCCTTTTCCGTATCTTCTCCGGGGCCCTTTCTCCGGATTCCAACTTCTTCAACTCCACCCGAGGGACAAAAGAGCGTTTCGGGCAGCTCCTCACGATCCAAGGCAAGAGCCAAAAGCCGCTCGAATCCGCGCAGGCCGGTGACATCGTGGCGGTAGCCAAGCTCAAAGAAACGCTCACCGGCGACACTCTGTGTGACGAGAAATCGCCCATTATCATCCCGTTGGCGCCACGCCCTCAATGCGTGATCTCCTTTGCCATTGAACCAAAGAGCAAAGGGGATGAGGAAAAAATCACCCAGAGTCTCGCGCGGCTTGCGGAGGAAGACCTGACCATTGAGGTGGGCCGCGACCCACAAACAAATGAGTTTCTTATCTCAGGTATGGGTCAGGTGCATATTGAGGTGACCGTCGAAAAGCTCAAGCGGAAGTTCGGCGTGGACGTAAACCTCAAGACTCCCAAAGTGCCGTACAAGGAGACAATCAAGGGCCGAGCAAAGGTCGAAGGAAAACTCAAGAAACAGACCGGAGGTCGCGGTCAGTTTGCCGTGGCATGGCTGGAATTGGAGCCGCTGCCCAGGGGGCAGGGCTTCGAATTCGTGGACAAGATCGTGGGAGGCGTGATTCCCCGACAGTACATTCCCGCTGTGGAAAAGGGAGTCAATGAAGCTATGGTCGGAGGAGCGTTGGCGGGATATCCTGTCGTGGACGTGCGGGTCACGGTCTTTGACGGCAAGTATCATGACGTGGACTCATCGGAACAGGCTTTCAAGATAGCTGCGTCAAAAGGCTTCAAGAAAGGGGTGCTGGACTCGAACCCCATCCTCTTGGAACCGATCATGAACCTGGAGGTCATTGTTCCTGAAGAGTATATGGGCGACATAATGGGTGACATCAACAGCCGCCGCGGAAGAATCATGGGCATGGAGGCCACTCCAAGCGGCCAGGTGATCAAGGCGCAGGTCCCTATGGCGGAAGTTCTCAAATACGCTTCGGATCTTACATCCATGACATCGGGTCGCGGGATTTTCTCCATCGAGTTTTCCCATTACGAGGAAGTCCCGGGCAACATCACCGAAAAGATCGTCGCCGCAGCCGCGAAGCCCGAGGAAGAAGAGGATTAATTCGACGGTCTTGTGTCGTCCGTCGTGAAGGAGAGATCCCGAACCTGCGGCCCACAAATAGGTGAATCATGTCCGCCGGAAAAATCATAGCAGTGTGTAAGAGTAAGAATAAGGGCGTTCCCAAGGCCGATGAAGGGGCAGGGCGCCTGGTGGAAGGATTCGGTCTCGAAGGAGATGCGCATGGGGGCGATTGGCACAGGCAAGTTTCGCTCCTCTCGATAGAGCAGATAGAGACGATGCGAGCAAAGGGGCTGGACGTGAAGCCGGGCAGCTTTGCCGAGAACCTGACTACCGAGGATCTTGACCTGGATGTGGCGAAGGTGGGCGACAAGCTCCGTGTGGGCGCTTCCGTATTACTGGAAGTGACTCAGATCGGCAAGGAATGTCACACCCGATGCGCGATCTACAACAAGGTGGGCGAGTGCATTATGCCCGAGCGTGGCGTGTTCGCTCGAGTGCTCAAGGGTGGTGAGGTTAAATCAGGCGACCCAGTTGATTACGCGTGATTTCGTTTTCTCTTGATCGCCTGATCTGATGCGTGTATATTTAAGAGCGAGCGGGAATAACTCAGCGGTAGAGTGCAACCTTGCCAAGGTTGAAGTCGCGGGTTCAAATCCCGTTTCCCGCTCCAACAACCCATTGATATCATTCAGACCGACCCCCGAAAAAGTTGTCAGCAAAGTGTCAGCAAATTCCGGGGGTCTTCGTTTGTGTGGGGCTCACCAGCCCGATTCTCCGATCATTCCTTCGGATACCTACATCTCTGTGTTAAAGAGCGTATCAATCCATCCGGAGCGCCTTAAGAAAAAGTTAATGCCGGCGAGATGCGGCAAATACAAATAATACCAATGCGCTTTTAAACGGGTGAACTGGTCACCACGGCGGGTCGGGATCTCTTGAACGAAGGTCCGACGGCCTTGTGTCGTCCGAAGAGAAGGAGATCCCTGGCCCACCGCACACCAGCAACTTGTTTGATCGCGCATTGGTATAATGCATATCATCGAGCACGCTCGAAAAGAAGCGAAATGGGGGTGGATAGATGGATTCATGGTCGGATGACTCTTGTGAAAAAACTCTTTCCGTGAAGGTCCGTCTCACCTGGCAGCCCGAGGGAATTGCATCCTTTTATCCTCTCCTGTCGCGGGGCGTCATGCTTCCGGGAAGACCTGGGGCTACGGTGGGATCAGTGCTGTCCGGTCAGCTCCAAATGAGTGAAGAGTCGTTATGCCAACGAACGCGAGCCATTTTCCTTGACGGAAAGACCGTGGCGCAACCGGATGCAGCCCGTTTGAAGACGGGTTCTACTCTAGCCCTCTCCGCGGTGCTTACCGAACCCTTCCTTCTGCGCGCGTTCGGGGACACGGGGACCCGTGTTATCCGACCGTATGACAGACGGGAGTCGCTTACTGACCCAGCCTACTCGATGAAACACTTCTTCTACCTGAAACTCTTCAATTTGATGCTCGATGAGCTTGGACCGAGAATTCTGAATTCCGGAGTCGGGATTGAAGCACGGAACTTTGAGAAGTTTTTGGCTGAGAAACCGGAACGATTCTGGGAAGGGCTGGAGACAGCAATGATTGACCAGGTGGTGACGACCGTGGAAGCTTTCAGATTCTTCCCGTGGTCTCAAGTGAACGGGACCGTAGGTCTAACCGTTGAAAAGGCAGCGCAGAGATAGGCGCCATTTCACAGTGAAGGTTCCTTTCTTAAATCCGTCGGAGGCATGCAGCGAATCCATTAAGGAAAGGATGCAACCTAGCGGAATAAGTTGAGTTGGACGATTCCGGGCCGAAAACGGCGCTTAACCCATGCCTTTTTTCATTGGCGCCCACGAGGTTGCCGATGTCACCCTTGTTCCGACCTACGCGGACGGCGCCTTCGTCGCCGGCTGCTGCGAGCAGCCCGAAAAAACACCCAGGATCGCAATCGTAAATATGAGAAGAAGAGTGCGTTTGCGATAGAGCATCTCAAGGCTCCTTCACCGGATAATGATCGTGAGGGCGCGGCCCATGCGGACGGAGAGGCTAGGACCCCATGACAGGCTGTGCGCCTTCTGTCTCTTTGGAATTGAGCGGTCTTGGCGCCGGTCATACAATGGAAGACGGAACTTTGTCATGAACGGCGCTCCACATGATCTCCAGCAGGGAATACCACACTGCCCTGAAGGACTCCACAGAAATTCAGATACGCAAGCGCGGGTCTTGCTTCCGGCGGTCCCGGAGGTTCTCGCCCCAATTCACCGGAAAAAGACGATGTTGAACCGGACAACGCGGCATATATCAATGCATGTGGGGCTTGTATGTGAGCGAAGGTCAAAATTGACAGCCGAATCGCCGGTCGAGTATGCTGTCAACAGAACATGAAAGCCTTTCTCGGTTGGAAGACGGGACTCAACTGTCGGCTGAGCTCCGATTGGTGGTTATTCGGCGCAGCGCGGCTCCCTGGAAGAGCATAAGGTTTCCCGGGCCGCACTCAGCGGAAAGCGTCCGGCTGACTTCATGCCGTGAGACAGAGCCTGCGCCAAAGCGCTTTTTGAAACAGGTCTTGACTCTCCGCTCGGTTCGGGGGAAGCAAATGCACACCGCGATCTCGTGTCCAGTGAATCGTCAACTATTGATTCCGTTGATTTTCGTGAATTTTCTCTTTTTCTTGCTCGTTCTGACGCCGGCTCAGGCAGACGCGTCCGGCAAGGACAAAGGAACGTTGTATGCGGTGATCGTCGGCCTGAAGAAGTTTCAGGACACCCGCGTGCCACCGTTGTCTATTTCGGATAAGGACGCGACCGACTTCTACAAGTTTCTCAAAGACAGAGAACAGTATTTCTCCAAAGCGCACGTTACCCTCCTGACGAACGAACAGGCCACGAGGGCAAATGTTTCTAAGGCGCTCCGGCAGGACCTGCGCAAAGCAGGCAAGGACGACTTTGTGATCATCTATTTATCGGGGCATGGAGCCGCGGATCCCGCGTTGCCCAATGAATTCTACTTCGTCACCTATGATGCGCAAATCGACAATCTATTTGCTTCAGCGGTCATGATGAACGATCAGAACTTGTTCAAGGGGATTGACACGGACCGGGTTCTCCTTGTTGCGGACGCGTGTCATTCGGGCGGGTTCAGCGCCGGTCTCCAACGGGTTATAGCCAAAGAAACCGACCGGTTCTTTTCCTTGTTCAAGAGCGTGCAGGGTCGAGTGAGCATGCTTTCGAGCAAACCGGACGAGAAGTCATACGAGGAACCCCGCTACGGAAACAGCGTCTTCACCCATTTCCTGCTGAAAGGACTTCGCGGGGAAGCCAACAAAGGCAAGAAAGACGGAATCGTCACCGCAAAAGAGCTTTACGATTACGTCTATGACAAAACAAAGGAGACCACTCAGGGACTCCAACACCCACAACTATACTGCGCGAAGGGACATGAAGAGACTGCGGTGTTCCGCACCCCCTCTTTCGGCCAGGATCTCAAGATCAAGGCGGAGTTCTTCTACGAGGATCAAAGCAAACAGGTGCGTCAACTGAAAGAAGGAACAACTCTTAAGTCAGGTGATCACGTGGGAATTGCGTTCCGATCCGAGTCTGATTGTTACGTCTACATATTGTGGTGGGATTCCTCCGGCGCTGTGGGTCGCCTCTTCCCGAATCCGCAACTGACGGAAGGAACCGGGGAGGTCAAAGCCGGCAAGACCTATTGGCTGCCGTCGCAAGAGGGGGAGCGCTGGTATGTGCTTGACGACAAACCGGGGCAGGAAACCGTATACTTCCTTGCAAGTAGAAATAGGAACCCAAAGATAGAATCTCTCTACGACACCCTGAGCAGGATCGCCTCCGGAGCCGCCGGCGAAGCCAAGACAAAAGAGGTCTCAGGAGAACTGGAACGAGAACTTAATCTGATGGGTTTTGCCGATGTCACGGCGCCCAAGACCGGTCAGCAAACATCCTTTCAGAACAGAGAAAGCTTCTTTCATGCCTTGGAGAGCCAGACAAGAGTAGTGGGAGCGGACGCGATCATAAAGCTTACATTTAATCACGTCGCCCGCTGAGACAAAGGCGCTCGCGTTTTCCGGACGAGAATCCCCCTGTAAGTTAGCGCTAGACAGCCACGCGTTGAAACGGATCCGATTTCGTCCTCTCCTGCGCCCTCCCATCAAGGGACGGGAACTTGTCTCCTTCCCCGCTAATAGAAGAGGCCTGAGGTGACCTCCCGATCACTCTCAGGCCTCTCCGTTCAAGGGCCTATGTCAGGCTCATTGTTTCATTCACGAGCGGGCTTGAAGCCTTTCTGGCTTATGAGCAAGAACCGCTCCCTGGCCTCTATGGCTTCGGGTTTTCTGCCGAGAGCTTCGTAGATATTCGCCAGATTTTCCCACGCCGTGCCACACAAGGCATGATCCGGACACCGTTCCTCAAGCAGTTGCACCGCTCTCCGGAATAACCCTTCCGCATCAGGATACTTGGACTGGGAAACGAGCTTCTGGCCCTCGGTTACCAGCTTGATGGCAGGAACCAGATCCTCCGGCCTGCATCGCGGCTCCGCCCGCGCCACTCGTGTGGGAGCAGGAGGCGGAGGCTCTTCCGCATAAGATCCGCCTCCACCGCCGGGATCGCCGCCGCCACCGCCACCGCCGGGATCGGCGCCGCCGCCACCGCCACCCATGCCGCTGAGCACGCTGGATATCAGCGACCCCCAGTCGGGACCGCCGCCACCGCCTCCGGCGCCTCCAGGATCAGCCGCAGTCGGTGGCACTATGTTCACGGTCTGCTCCTGCGTTGTCTGCTGCTGTTGGCCACCAGCGCCCTGCTGCTGCTGACCACCCGGGCCCTGCTGCTGCTGACCGCCAGCTCCTTGCTGTTGCTGCCCACCCGGACCTTGCTGTTGCTGGCCCCCAGCTCCTTGCTGTTGCTGGCCACCAGCTCCTTGCTGTTGCTGGCCACCAGGGCCTTGCTGTTGCTGGCCACCAGCGCCTTGCTGTTGCTGGCCACCAGCTCCTTGCTGTTGCTGGCCCCCAGCTCCTTGCTGTTGCTGACCGCCAGCGCCTTGCTGTTGCTGACCGCCAGCGCCTTGCTGTTGCTGACCGCCGCGGCCACCCTGCTGTTGCTGACCACCAGGGCCC
>Ga0194125_10011194_pt1 | contig 12089 bp, 9 predicted proteins | sample TA2KigC250mmetaG_FD_148626 | JGI IMG/M metagenome (GOLD analysis project Ga0194125, IMG submission 148626) | Freshwater microbial communities from Lake Tanganyika, Tanzania - TA2015034 Kigoma Deep Cast 250m | ecosystem: Environmental > Aquatic > Freshwater > Lake | place: Tanzania: Lake... | reverse complement strand
GACCTGGGCGCGTTCGGAGGCGTCCCCGAAGGGGAGGTCGGCCCGTTGAGCGGGCCCGCCCATGCTAGAATGGACGAGCGGCGAGGTGCCGCCCGCGATACGAACAAGGAGACCCTCATGTCGAAGAATCCGCTCCGAGAGCTCTCGAAAGAAGGCGTGAGCGTCTGGCTCGACTATCTCGACCGGAAGCTCCTCCGCACGGGCCGATTGGCGCGTCTCATCGAGGAAGACGGCATCCGAGGAGAGACCTCGAACCCGACGATCTTCCAGCAGGGGATCTCGGCAGGGTCCGAGTACGCGGAAGACATCCGCGGCCTCGCGGCGCGCGGGAGAAGCGCCGAGGAGATCTGCTGGGAGATCATGATCGGCGACGTGCAAGCGGCCTGCGATGTCTTCCGTCCGCTATACGATCGAACGAACCGCGAGCACGGATACGTCAGCCTCGAGCTGAACCCGACGCTCGCCCACAAGACGGAGGAGAGCATCGCCGAAGGGAGAACGCTCTGGAAGCGGGTCGGCCGCCCGAACCTCATGCTCAAGGTGCCGGGAACCGTGGAAGGGCTTCCGGTCGTCGAGACCCTTCTCTCCGAAGGGCTCAACATCAACACCACGCTCCTCTTCTCGGTCCGACGCTACGAGGAGGTAATCGACCGCTTCTTCGGAGGTCTCGAGAAACGTCTCGCCGAGAAGAAGCCGATCGAAGGGATCGGATCCGTCGCCAGCTTCTTCGTGAGCCGCGTCGACACGGAAGCGGACAAGCGCCTCGACGCGATCCTCGCGGCGCGTCCCGAGAAGTCCGGAGCGATCGCCGCGCTTCGAGGGCGCGTCGCGGTCGCCAACAGCCGTCTCGCGTACGGCGCGTTCCTCGCCAAGTTCGGGAGCGAGCGCTGGAAACGTCTCGCGGAGCGGGGGGCGCGCCCGCAGAATCCCCTCTGGGCGAGCACGAGCACCAAGAACAAAGCCTATTCCGATATCCTCTACGTGGCGGAGCTGATCGGACCGCACTGCGTGAACACGATGCCGGAAGAGACGATCGACGCCTTCCGCCATCACGGCGCCGCCCGCCGAACCTTAACGAATGAAACGATTGCCGAAGCACGGGAGGTCTTCGCGTCTCTCGCCGAGATCGGGGTCGACATCGAGGAGATCACCCTCGGGCACCTCGTGAAGGACGGCGTGCGGAAGTTCGAGGTCTCGTATGAGGAACTTCTCGGGACGGTCGCGAAAGCCGCCGCGGGATCGAAGTAGAGCGCGTGTCCCCATAACCAGCGGCCCCGCGTGAGCCGCGCGGAAAGCTGCGGAGGAGCGCCCGCTGGACGAACGCGAAGAGCTCTACCGGAAGCGCGTGAACGCCTGGTGCCTCTACGACTGGGCGAACTCCGCCTTCGCCACCACGGTGATGGCGGCTCTTCTCCCGATCTACTTCGCCTCGGTCGCCGCCAAGGATCTCCCCGGCCCGCAGGCGACCGCCGCATGGGGCGTCACGACCGCGGTCTCTCTCGCCCTCGCCGCTCTCCTCTCCCCGATCGCCGGCGCGGCGGCGGATCTTCTCGGACGCCGCAAGGCTCTTCTCCTTTTCTCCGCGGGGACGGGGATCGCCGCGACCTCCCTCCTCGCGACCGTCGGCGAGAACGAATGGCCGCGCGCGTCCATCTACTACATCCTCGCGCACGTTCCGTTCGTGATCTCGTTCGTCGCCTATGATTCCCTTCTCCCCCACATCGCGCGCCCCGGCGATCTCGACCGGATTTCCGTCCGGGGCTACGCCGTCGGCTACGTCGGCGGCGGACTCCTTCTCGTCCTGAACGCGGCCATGGTCCTCTTCCCCTCGTTCTTCGGGCTCGCGTCCCCCGCCTCCGCAATGCGCGTCTCCTTCCTCACCGTCGCCCTCTGGTGGGGGCTCTTCACGATCCCGCTCGCGAGGCGCGTGCCGGAACCGCCGGCCGATCCCTCCCGCGCCCGGTCTCCTCTCGCCGCCGTCCCGATCCAGACCTTCCGCAGGCTCGCGGGAACGCTCCGGGAGATCCGCGCCCACCGGGAAGCATGGAAGTTCCTCCTCGCCTTCTGGCTCTACGGGGACGGGATCGGAACGATCATCAAGATGGCAACGATCTATGGATCGGAGGTCGGCATCGGAAGAAACGATCTCATCGGAGCTCTAGTTCTCGTGCAGTTCGTCGGCGTTCCGTTCTCGCTTCTCTTCGGGAAGGCGGCGAAGAAGATCGGAGCGCGCGCCGGGATCTTCGTCGGCCTCGCGGTCTACACCCTTCTCTCGCTCGGAGCGTTCTTCCTCTCCGAGGCTTGGCATTTCTGGCTTCTAGCCTTCATCGTGGGCACGGTCCAAGGGGGTACGCAGGCTCTCTCCCGTTCCTTCTTCGCCTCGCTCACGCCGACCGAGCGGAGCGGCGAGTGGTTCGGCTTCTTCAGCGTGAGCAGCCGCTTCGCCGGAATCGTGGGGCCTCTTCTCTTCGCGCTGGCCGCGCGTTCGACCGGGTCGAGCCGGCCCGGCGCGCTCGTCATCGTTCTCTTCTTCGTCGCGGGGGCCGCTCTTCTCGCCCGCGTCCGCCCCTCCCCACCCCGCTGAGCGCGCCGCGCCGGTTGCCTTGTTCCCCTCCCGGGTCTCTGCTATTCTCTCGTCGTTCCATTTTTCCTCTTCCGCCCCATTCCCATTCTCGGGGGGAACGCGCATGGCGAAGAGAACCGCGGCACGGAGCTCATTCCGGAAGGAGCCTGCGAAGACGATGCGATTCGAGACGAAGACGGTGCGGGCGGGCATCGTCCCCGATCCGACGACCGGGGCGATCGTCCCCCCGATCTATCAAACCGCGACGTACGTGTTGGAGGAAGTCGGAAGGAACCGAGGCTTCGACTACACCCGCGCCTCGAACCCGACGCGCCAGATGCTCGAGGAGAACTTGGCCGCGATCGAAGGCGGACGCCGCGCGGTCGCCTATGCCTCGGGGCTTTCGGCGGTCGACGCCATCCTTCGTCTCTTCGAGCCGGGAGACCACATCGTCTCCACCGACGACGTCTACGGCGGCGTCTATCGGCTCTTCGAGCGGATTCTCTCCCGCTACGGCCTCCGCTTCACGTACGTCGATTCCACCGACCCGAGGAAGGTGGAGCGCGCGATCACGAGAAAGACGCGCATGGTCTGGATCGAGACGCCCACGAACCCGCTCCTCAAGGTGACCGATCTCGAGGCGGTCGGCGCGATCTGCCGCAAAAAGAGAGTCCTCTACGGGGTCGATTCGACCTTTGCGACCCCCGCGCTCCTTCGGCCGTTCGAGTTCGGAGCGGACCTCGTCATGCACTCGACCACGAAGTACCTCTCCGGGCACAACCAGATCATCGGAGGCGCGGTCGTCATGAACGACGACGGTCTCTTCGAGCGCCTCAAGTTCGTTCAGAAAGCGGTCGGGGCGGTCCCGAGTCCCTTCGACTGCTGGCTCGTCCTCATGGGCGTGAAGACGCTCGCGATCCGGATGGCGCGGCACAGCGAGAACGGAATGACCGTCGCCCGCTTTCTCGAGGCGCATCCGAAGGTGAAGCGCATCTCCTATCCGGGGCTCGAGAGCCATCCGGAGCATCAGGTCGCGCGACGTCAGATGCGCGCCTTCGGCGGCATGATCTCCTTCGAGCTCAAGGGAGGGATCCCGGCCGGCCGGAAGCTCATGAACAGCGTGCGCCTCTGCTCGCTCGCCGAGAGCCTCGGCGCCGTGGAGACGATGGTGACGCATCCCGCGACGATGACGCACGCCGAGGTCCCCAAGAAGGACCGCCTCGCGCGCGGCCTCACCGACGGGCTCGTCCGCATCTCCGTCGGCATCGAGCACCCGGACGACATCATCGACGACTTGAAACAGGCCTTGCGATAAACGACCACCCGGCTCAAAGGAGCAGACAATGAAGACATGGAAGATCGCGATGATCGGCTTCGGAACGGTCGGACAGGGACTCGCCGAGATCCTCCTCGCCAAGGAGCAATCCTTGAAGGATGAAGAAGGTTTCGCGTGTTCCGTGGTCGCCGTCTCCGATCTCCGCCTCGGATCGGTGCTCGCGCCGTCGGGCATCGACCTTAAGGAAGCGCTCCGGATGGTGAAGGAGGGGAAATCCCTCGACGGGTATCCGGGCGGCAAAGGGGGGCTGGACGCGCTCGCCACGATCCGCGAGACGAACGCCGACGTTCTCGTCGAGATCGGATACACGGACATTCGGACCGGCGAGCCGGCGACGACCCACGTGCGCCAGGCTCTCTCGCGCGGGATGCACGTCGTCACGACCAACAAGGGCCCCGTCGCTCTCTTCCTCCCCGACCTTCTCGACCTCGCCCGCTCGAAGGGAGTTCGCTTCCTCTTCGAGGGGACGGTGATGAGCGGCACGCCCGTCCTCTCCTTCGCGAAGAAGAACCTCGCCGGGTGCCGCGTCCAATCCTTCTCGGGCATCCTGAACGGCACCACAAACTACATGCTCACCGAGATGGAAAAGGGGATGGGCTACGACGAGATCCTCAAGAAGGCGCAAGAGCTCGGGTACGCCGAAGCGGTTCCGGACGCGGACGTGAAGGGATGGGACGCTCTCGGCAAGGTCGTCATCCTTTCGAACTACGTTCTCGGCGCCCGCGTGAAACCGTCCGACATTCCATGCGAGGGGATCACGGAGATCACACCCGAGAAGATGAAGAAGGCCGCTTCCGAGGGGAAGCGCTACAAGCTGATCGGACGCGCGTCGATCGAAGGCGGCAGGATCCAAGCCTCGGTCGCGCCGGCGGCGCTCCCGCTAACCGACCCGCTCGCGGGCGTGAGCGGCCCGACGAACGCCGTGACCTTCGAGACGGATCTCCTCGGAAGCGTGACCGTGGTCGGACCCGGGGCCGGACGCGCGGCGACCGGGTTCGCGGTCCTCGCCGATCTCATCGACATCCACCGCTCGTGCGGCAAGTAGATAAGGAGGACGAACCATGAAGATGCTGATCGGCGGCCGATGGGTCGATCGAGACGAGAAGATCGAGGTCATCGACCCGTATGACAACTCGGTGGTGGACACAGTCCCCTCCGGAAACGAGAAGGACGTTCTCGCCGCGATCGAGAGCGCCGTTCGAGGATTCGAGACGATGCGGCGCCTTCCGACGCACGAGAGGGTGGCGATCCTTCGGCGGACGGCCGAGCTTGTCGCCCGGGACAAAGAGAAGTTCGCGCGCAGGATCGCTCGCGAGGGATCGAAGACGATCCGCGAGGCGCGGAAAGAGGCGTTCCGCTGCTCGAATACGCTTCAGATCGCGGCGGACGAGGCGAGGAAGATCGTCGGCGAGACGGTGAACTTCGACGCCGCGCCCGGCTCGGAGAATCGGGTCGGCTACTACTATCGATTCCCCATCGGGATCATCGCGGCGATCACGCCCTTCAACGATCCGCTGAATCTCGTCGCGCACAAGCTCGGTCCCGCCTTCGCCGGCGGGAACGCGGTGGTTCTGAAGCCAGCGACCGTCACCCCGCTCTCGGCGCTTCTTCTCGCCGAGGCGTTTCTCGAGGCGGGCCTTCCGCCCGAGGCGCTCCAGGTCGTCACCGGACGCGGCGACCGGATCGGCGACGTCCTCGTGACCGATCCGCGCGTCCGCATGATCTCCTTCACCGGCGGCCCGGAGGCGGGCGAGGCGATCGCGCGCAAGGCGGGCCTCAAGAAGATCGGCATGGAGCTCGGATCGAACAGCCCGGTGATCGTGATGGCCGACGCCCCCTTCGATCTCGCGGTCGAATGCTCGGTCTCCGGCGCCTTCTGGGCGGCCGGGCAGAACTGCATCGGCGTGCAGCGGATCTACATCGAGAAACCGATCTACAAGAAGTTCGCGGAGGCGTTCGTCGCGCGCACGAAGAAGTACAAGATCGGTCCCAAGCTCGAAGAGGATTGCGACATGGGACCGATGATCACCGAGAACGAGGCGAAGCGGATCGAGTCGTGGGTGAACGACGCGGTGAAGGCGGGCGCGACGCTCCTCGCCGGGGGAAAGAGGCGCGGAGCGGTCTACGATCCGACCGTCCTCGCCGACGTACCGGAAGGAGCGAGGGTCGGATGCGAAGAGGTGTTCGCGCCGGTCGTTTCGCTCTACCCGGTGATGAACCTCGAGGAGGCGGTCCGTCTTTCGAACGGGACGGACTACGGTCTTCTCGCGGGGATCTTCACCTCGTCGATCGAGAACGCGTTCTACGCGATCCGCGAGATGGACGTGGGCGGCATCATCGTGAACGACTCGTCCGACTATCGAGTCGATCAGATGCCGTTCGGCGGGGTCAAGCGAAGCGGTCTCGGCCGCGAGGGGATTCAGTTCGCGCTCCTCGAGATGACGGAGCCGAAGGTGGTCTGCTTCAACCTTCAAGGGATCGGCCGTTGAGTCTCCCAGTCCTCGATCGGGGCTTCATCCGCCTCGCCGACTTCATGGGAGGGGATCTCACCGTCGTCCAAACGGCGCGGGTCTCCTTCGGGCAGGGGGCGAAGGGGGAGGAGCAGGACCGGAAGCTGATCCGGTATCTCCTCGCCCACGGGCACGAAACGCCCTTCGAGCAGTCGGTCTTTCAGTTCCACGTGAAGTGCCCGATCTTCGTCGCCCGCCAATGGTTTCGGCATCGATGGTCGAGCTTTAACGAGATCTCCGGACGCTATACGGTCTTCGCCGAGGATGAGTACTACATCCCGGACCGGAAGCGCGTGAAGGAGGAGAAGAACAAGCAGGGCTCCGTGCTGGCGGACCTTCCGGAAGAGGAGCACCGCGCGTTCGGAGAGCGGGTCCGCGACGCCTCGGAGCGTGCGATCGCGGCGTACCGCGCCCTTCTCGAAGAGGGGACGGCGAAGGAGCTGGCCCGGATCGTTCTCCCACTCAACATGTACACGCAGTTCTACTGGTCGGTGAACGCGCGCGCCCTGATGAACTTCCTCAGGCTTCGTTGCGACGAGCACGCGCAGCACGAGATCCGCCTCTACGCCGAGGCCGCGCGCGCGATCTTCCGCGAGAAGATGCCTTGGACCGCGGAGGTGTTCGACTCGCTCACTGGAACTCGGGAAGCGGGAGGGACTGGACGCCGCTGAGACGCGCTCGGGTTCGGGAGACGGGGGAAGAGGGGGCTTTACCTATCGCGGCGCCGCGCCCGGCTGCTCCGACGAGCGCGCGCTCGTGTCCCAGCTCTCCCCGGGCGGGAACTGGCCCGGCGAGGAAACTGGGGTCTTCGGCGCGCCCTGCGCGGTCTCGCGCGCGCCGCCGAAGATGCGCGCGATGTCGTCCGCGAGCTCGCCGGGACCGAAGAGCGAAAGCACCGCGAAGTTCAAGAGAATGAGAAGGGCGTAGAGGAAGACGGAAATCCAGCGCCCCTTCTTCCTCCACGCGCGCCGGCGCGCTGAAGACGAGACGAAGGCCGGATTCCGCGGAGTCCCTTCCTCGTGGGATCGGAAGGAAGCTCTCCCGCTCGACACGGCACCTCTCCAACAAGCGACCTTGGTCGGTCTCTTCGTACGCGCTCAGCATACACCTCCAGCGGGATCCCTCGCGAGCCTTTTCGCGTTCCATGCGATCGGACAAGCAGACGGCGGGAGCGTCCGGAAAGGAGGAAGGGCGCGCCCCCGCGAGAGGACGCGCCCGGTGGTTTTGAAAACCGAGGATCAGTGCGTTGGGCGATAGTACGGGTTCTTCCCGCCGGCGTGATCGGTCGTGTCGATGACGGCGCGGATCGACGGGATCTTCTCCTTGATCATCCGCTCGATCCCCTGCTTCAGCGTCACGTTCGCCATGCCGCATCCCTGGCAACCGCCTCCGAGGCGGACGAACACGTTGCCGTCCTTCACGTCGAGGATCTCGACGTGCCCGCCGTGCCCGGAGAGGGCCGGGTTGATCGCGCTCTCGACGAGCTCCATCACCGCGCGGCCGTTCTCCGGATCGGACCAGACGACCGGGTTCGGGTTGTTGAAGACAAACCCTCCCCCGGAAGCATCCTCGACATAGTCGATCGTCGTCCCGCCGAGGAGCGGCGCGCTGAGGGGGTCGACATACGCCTTGAAGCCCCCCGCGTCGACGGACATGTCGTCGCCGGCCTCCCCTCCCGGCTCGACCCACGAGAGCTCGTGTCGATAGCCTTCGATGTGCCGGCCCGCGATTCGCACCCGAATCCCGCAGTCCGTCTTCTCCTGCGTCTTCATGATGGCGAGAATCCGCTCGCGCGCCGCATCGCTGAACGTGACCATTCGCATACTCCCTTTGTCCATGAACGATTGTTTTCCTTCGTCCCGACCCGATCGAGCGCGAGCCCGCGAACGAAAGCTCCTTTCCAATAATATACCGCCCCGCCCGACCGGCGCAAGCGGCTCGCCGCGATCGGTCGCTGGCCGGGCTTTCGGGCGGAGGAGAACGTCAGGGGACCGTCGCGGCGGGGAACGAAAGCCCGCTCGCGCCCTGCGCCGGCGTGGAAAGCATCGCCGGAGGGGGCGCCATCTCTCCCCGCACCCGAAAAACCCTCCTTTGAAGGCTCTTGCACGCGCAGATGGGGACCTATCGGAAGAGCGATTCTACCGATGTCCGTACGTACTCGCCCTGCCCCGATGGCGGATCGGAGAGTTTGCTGACGCTGGACAGAGGGGCGGCTACGAGAGGAGCGATGCGGGCAGGGTCGCGGTGCCGGGCTTGGTGATCGCGGCGTGGGCGGCTCGGAGCACGTAGTTTTTCGGCTCGACGCCGGCGAGCTTCGCGGATTTGAAGAGGGAGTAGAAGAGAGCGGCGACCTCGGTGCCGCGTCGGGAGCGGGAGCCGTAGTGGTTTTTGCGTCCCACGGCAACCCCACGGAGAGCCCGCTCGACGGCGTTGTTGTCGAGCGGGATGTTCGGGTCCTTCAGGAACGCAGTGAGTCCTGTCCAGAGGCCGAGCATGTAGTCGATGGCCTGGCCGAGCCCGCTTCGGAGAAGCGGTCTCTGCGCGAGCGCCCAGTCCCGGATCCGGTGAACGATCTCCTTCGATCGGGTGTTGCGGAGCTCCGCGCGAAGGCGCCGCGCTTCCTCGTTCCCGTTTGGGCTCGGGACGATCTCCTCGACGGCGTAGAGCTCGCGGAGAAGATCGAGCATCTCCTTCGACTCGGCCGGGTAGTTCTCTTCGATCTCAACGAATTTTCTTCGGACATGCGCCCAGCAGTGGACGAGCCGGAACGAAGGACCGGCGCGTGTGAGCGCGTTGTAGGCTCCGTACGCATCCGCCATCACGATCCCGCGATAGCCGCCGAGGACTTCGGATGCGGCCGCCTTCGACCGGCTATCCAAAATCGCGTAGGCGGCGAGCTCTCCGTTCGTGAGCGCCCAGACCCACCACCTCTTCGGATGACCGCCCATCAAGCGCCACGGAGTCTCGTCCGCTCCGACGACAGCCGACTCCAGCACGGTGTGCCGGATCGCCTGAACCGTCGGCGCTAGGTGATGCGCCAAGAGGTTCGTCTGGTCCCAGAGCGTCTGCGAGTCGATCGCGAGGCCCTCGCGACGAAGGATCCTTGCCTGTCGCTCGAGAGGCAAGTGATCGAGGAACTTCGACGCCGCGAACTCCACCGGCCCCGGTCCTCCCGCGGCCGACGGGTCGGAACTCCGGTCGCCCTACGGGCTCCCTCCGTTCCGACCCGCTCCGTCCCACTCTTGTTGGTCTCCATGGACTCCTCCTCCCCAAGAACTCACCCCATCATCCCCCCAAACCCCTGTCCAAGGAAACCGGGAACCGATCCAGCCTCGCGGTCCCCCGGCATCCTCGGTTCTCTCGCCGGGCCGCCTCTCGAAATCGACGCGCTCGTCCGTCCATCGCTCGCCCTCCTCTCGAAGGCACACGATGACCGAACTCTATGCAGCTTGACTAGACGGGGTCAGGCGAGGAGTTACGAAATAGGTATCGTGTCCCCAGAATACAAGAAAACCACGTGCACATCACGAAGGGCTTTTCCCTCCTCGCGGTCAGCGAAAGAGGCCTTTGATCGTTCCCCAAGTCGGTTGTTCCGAAGCCGTCGGCTCCCCCGGCTCCACCCGAACATAAGCGCGAACTGCGTATGCAAACTGGTCACAGACGAGTTCCCCGTTACAGTAGAGAGAGCCCTCCAGATCGACCGACAGCTCAGCGGTGGCTCCCTCGACAGCAGCAGTATACGTTGCAGATCCAACATGATATGCGGGCGGGCCCGGTTCCGAAAACGTAATCGCCTCAAACGTGACACACTCGCTGTCCGCCACGATCGGCTGCCCCTCCCACGTTCCCCACAACATATAGGTCCCGCTCGTGAAGCTCAGGTACCTATCGTGGTTACAAAGGCGCACCAGCAGGTATATTATCATCCCGTCATGATCTTCGATCCAAACCTCTGCCGTCACTGAGTCGCCCGCCCCGACAACCACAGTATCTGGGCCATTTCCCAGCTGCCCGTCTAGGTCAACCTCGACTCCAAAGTCCTGGCCGCGCGCAGCCAGGGGCCAGATCAACACCAACGCCACCGCTCCCAGCCCCAACACGAACGTCCTTCTCATACCGACCACCCCCACTCGTATCGCTTGTCTTCGCGCACATGGTCTCGTCAACGAACTAAGACCACTCTCCGTATGTCATATCCACTTTCAGAACCCAGACGCACAAAATAGACTCCCGACGGTACGTCGCGGCCCTCTCCGTCTCTCCCATTCCACGTGACCGTTTGGCGACTCCCCCAGCTCGACTCCTCAGGGGTAATATCCCTTACCAGCCGTCCAGAAACGTTGTACACACGCAAGCTCGCCTTCCGTGGGTCGGCAGCATAGTAATCGATCGTTACGATTGGGTTCGCCGGGTTTGGCCTTACCGCGAGGATTCGAGAGAGCAGTGCCTGAGTATCATCCGCGCTGCCACCCGGCAACCAAGTTGCTGTAGCGCTGTCGAGTTTCACAAAATATGAGAGGTACCACTCATTCGGGGTTGTTGTGTCAACGGGCATCCAGAAGTCGCCAATGTCAATTGTATCAGGCCCCGCTCCCGTGTCAACGATCGCCTCCGTAAATCGCCAGAGATACGTCCGCAGTGTCGCTTCACCCGTGTCAACCTCAACCACTTCGCAGAACAAATCCTGGTAGAGCGCACGAACCGAATCCGGTGTACTTGGGTTGGCCCATCCAAGCGTGCGATCACCCATGTCACTATGCGCGCTCTCGCCGATTCCGGCGACAACCGGAAGAGCTGTTCCTCTGGGGAGAGACACCGTCTTGTACACGGCATATGGGGTTCCGATGAACATGCCCTCCTCCATCAGGCTTTCCCCGCTGCCATCAGTCCATACATACACGGTCCTGGGGCTGAGCGCCGTTAGCGAGTCCCGACCCGTCGTCCTGCTACGAAACCATTGCCTTGGGAATTGCGTGTATCCTATGGAGCGATCGGCTCGCACGAAGCCGTACCCGCACGAATCGTTGGGGATACTCCCTTGATTAGAACACGGCTCCGCCCCCGCCTTTATCAGTGCCTCGACTTCCTCGTGCAGGAGCTGTCGACCCGGGTAGTGCCCGATGACAGCCGACATGAGCAATGCCGCGACAGCAGAGACCTGAGGAGCCGCAAGAGATCCCCCTGACCCGCCAAGTCCCAATGCCGGTCCCTCCTTGTATGTACCGGCCGTGTCCGCTACGACCATCCCCGCCCCCTCAGGTGTGCTTGACGTGATGACGAGGCAGTCGATGTAGTTGGGATTGCCCGTCTCTCCCCTTCCAGATCTCCGAATCCACTCCCCCTGCATATTCCCTGTGTTTACCGCGAGCATTCGGTTCGGCTGAAGGGCGGCTGGCACCACAAAGTATGTATCTGCGTTGAACCCACTGGTTCCGTTCGCGGCGACAAGAGTCATGCCCGCCTTGTAGGCTCTCGTGAAGGCCTTCGCATCCGTGACACCATGCGCCATATTGGGCTGCTGTTGAAGCTGGCTCGGAAAGTATCCATTGCTCATGTTGATGACGTCGGTCCCCTCACGAATGGCTCGGTTGACCATCTCGACATACCCTTCGGTGGAGCTGCCACACCCATAGTAGTAATCGTAGAATTGTACGGCGACGCCACAGCTGTCCGGCTTGCA
>Ga0194125_10011190_pt1 | contig 12092 bp, 12 predicted proteins | sample TA2KigC250mmetaG_FD_148626 | JGI IMG/M metagenome (GOLD analysis project Ga0194125, IMG submission 148626) | Freshwater microbial communities from Lake Tanganyika, Tanzania - TA2015034 Kigoma Deep Cast 250m | ecosystem: Environmental > Aquatic > Freshwater > Lake | place: Tanzania: Lake... | reverse complement strand
TTTAAAGCTGGCTCATCTTGACAAACATAACCGGAGACCCTTGGGGCTGTCAAGGTTTATGGGGAAACCGGTCACTGCTTACCCCTGACCAACTAAAAAGGGCCGCGGGTTTCCCCCGCAGCCCTTTAACCCTTTAATCAGTTATCGTCTGTCTTCTTAACGGAAAAAACTAATTCCTTATAATTTACGGCAGGAAAAATTCTTCCTTCAGCATGGGCGGCTTAAATTCCAGCACCCGGAACAGCAGCACCGGCACGGTGGCGTGGGAGACCACCTTTTCCGCGGTGCTGCCCAGGACCCAGGCCACTTCTCCCCGGCCATGGGTGGCCATGGCGATGAGGTCGTAGTTATTTTTGTCGGCGTACCCGATGATCTCCCGGGGGGGCACGCCTTCCACGCAGGCGAAGTCGACTTTCAGACCCGCAGCCTCCAGGTCTTGGGCGGCTTGGGACAGGAAGGTTTGGCAGACCTTCTTTTCCTGGGCCGCCGCGGCTGCCAGCACGGAGCCGGGCGCTTCCCCCATCTGCTCGGTGTGGCAGACATGGATCAGGGTTACTTGCGATTTGCAGGCTTTGGCCAGTTCGGCTACCTGGGTGAGGACTTTAGCTGCCAGTTTAGACCCATCCAATGGAACCAAAATCTTCTTAAACATACTGCCCTCCTGAGTCTCAAGATGTGGGGGGCCAGTCCCATAATTGCCCTACAGCCCTGAGCTTATCTAATATAAAAATTAAGACCGCACTTTCCCATTGTCAATTCACCCAAAAAAGTTTTGATTATTTTTTCGTCTCCGGGTCGGGGCCATTGTCGGCCGGGCGGTCGCCTTTATACAGGCCGCGCTGCAATACCCGGTGATAGCTGGTAAAATCGCCATCAGAGACATCGCTTTCCAGGTGCTGGGCCATCATTTTCAATTTGGCGTCCAGATCATCCAGATAATAAACCAGAAGGGCTTCCCGGGTTTTGGGAGGCACCGGCGAGCCGAATTCCAGAGACCCGTGGTGGGATAAGATGATGTGCTCCAGTTGGAGCAGGAGGTCGGGATCGGAAAAATTCAGAGCCCGGGCCTCTTCCCGCACCATTTCCCAGCCCAGGACGATGTGGCCCAGGAGCTGGCCCGGCACGGTCATCTCCGGAGCGTGGGGGTTGGCCAGTTCCTTGAGTTTCCCCAGGTCGTGAAGAATGGCCCCGGCCACCACCAGGTCCGGATTTAGGTCGGGATAGACCGCCAGGGAGGCCAAGGCATGGCGGGCCACGTACCAGGTGTGCTCCAGGAGGCCGCCCAGATAAGGGTGGTGGTAGACCCGGGCCGCCGGGTAATCGATAAACTCCGCCTGGTATTTTTCCAAGAGGCGCATCACCAGGGCCTTGAGGGGGGGCCGGAGATTGGCGTCGGCCAGCTCCCACAGGTCCCGCCACAGCTCCTGGCGGTCATGGGGGGTGGCGAGGATGAGCAGCTCGGGGTCAAATCCGGGCAAGTCTTTTCCCTGGGACTGGAGTTCCATTACCCGGACGATTTTCCGGATATTCAACTGGCGCTTGCCCTGGTAGCTTTCCACCTGGGCCCGGATGCCCACAAATTCTCCGGCGGTGAAGGGGCCGGGGTGCTGGGCCAGGGCTTCGCCCCAGACCCGGCCTTCCATGACGCCGGTCTTGTCTCCCAGTTCCAGGGCCAGAAAGGGTTTGCCCGTCTTGTCGGTGCGCTTTTCCACCCGGCGCAGTTGGAAATACTGGGCCACCGGGATGCCTTCCTGGAGGTCTGCGATGAATTGATGGGCCAAGGAATTCCCTCAAATAATTAATATCTTATCATACTCGGACGACGGTCCTGGGTCAAGCAAACCCCCCTTGACATAATTTTATTCATAATTATATTTAAATTGTTGAAAAAATTGCCGATATGAAAAAAGAGCCCCTGTTTGAGGAAAAAAAATTAACATTTTTTCCTTGACGGAATTCTAAAAATAAGTAGAATTATCTTTTTCAATTCTACTTGTTGCCTGACATAGCTATGGGATTAAAAATACATGGAAAAAGAGTATCTTAAGAAGTTTTTGAAAATCGGCGGCTTGGGCGAGTCTCTGGTTGCTTTTGATCAACTGCCTTTTGCCATCCAGGAGGAAGAGGCCGAACCTTTGGGGTTCCGGGGCAATTACGACCTGGAAGCGGAAGAGGAACTGGAGGTCACGGAGCAACTGGACGCGTCCGCCTATGGTGGTCTGGAACTGTCCGAAGAGGAGATGGAAGAGGGGCTGGAAACCGAAGAAATCCCGGAGCATGAAGGACTGGTAGCCGCTTATTTTCGAGAAATGCTCCGGTATTCCATTCTGTCCCCGGAAGAAGAGCGCAATCTGGGCCGCATCATTAAAGAAGGCCAGGATCATATGCTGAAGGTGGTCTCCATAGTGGATTCCAGCCTGGAGGAAATGCAGTACCTCAAAAAGAAAGTCCAGCAATGGTTCCAGTTGCCGGAGAAGACCGCCCAGGCTAAGGAAAAGCTCTTCAAGGTCATCCGCCAGAAACTGCACCAGATTCTGAAGCATCATCCCGAGGCCCGGGAGATCAAGGAGTTGGAGTCCCGCATCAGGGATACGGAAGATGAAGTCAACCAGGCCCGGGACCAGATGATCAAGGCCAACCTGCGCCTGGTGGTAAGCATCGCCAAGAAGTATCTCCACCGGGGTTTAACCTTCTCCGATCTGATCCAGGAAGGCAACTTGGGTCTGATGAAGGCCGTGACCCGGTATGACTACACCACGGGCTACCGGCTGAGCACCTTTGCCTCCTGGTGGATCCGCCAGACCATCACCCGGGCTATTTACGACAAGACCCGGACCATCCGGATTCCGGTACATCTCCAGGAAATCCGCAACCGCTGTTACCGGGCTTTCTATGACCTCTTAAAAGAACTGGGCCGGGAACCTACATTGAAAGAAATCTCGGAACGCTCCGGGGTGGCGGAGGATAAGATCCTTATGGTCACCAACCTGGCGGATGAACTCATCAGCCTGGAAACTCCGGTGGGGGACGAAGGGGACCGGCTGGGCGACTTCATCCGCAACGACAGGGCCATGTCTCCTTATGAAGAAATCCTGGAGTCCCAACTGGAAGAAAAGACCGGGGGCATTTTAACCACCCTTACCGACCGGGAAGAAAGGATTATGAAGATGCGGTTCGGTATCGGTGAGGAAGTGGAACACACCCTGGAAGAAATCGGGCGGGCCTTTAGTGTGTCCCGGGAGCGCATCCGGCAGATTGAAAAGAAGGCCCTGAAACGCCTCAAGCACCCCACCCGCAAAGCGGCCCTGGAGGACTTTCTGGAATAAACCCAAGCCCAGCCCTGTAACCCTGAAAAGGAAGGGGGGGAGGAGGACGGATGGCAGGACTGAGCAATGATAAACTGGCGGAAGTGAAAGACCGGCTGCTGGAAAGAAAGCGGCGGCTCTGGCAGGAAGTCAAACAGCAGCTCAAAAGCAATGTGGGCGACGGCTACCAGGAAATGCTGGCCACGGCCCGGGACGAGGAGGACCAGGCCTCCGTCAGCCTGCTGGCGGAAACCCACCTGGCCCTCTTAGGCCCCAAGCGCCAGGAGCTGGAGGCCATCGAAGAGGCCCTGAACCGCCTGGAAGCCGGGGCTTACGGACTGTGCGAGGTCTGCGGCCAGCCCATTGAACCCCGGCGGCTGGAAATCATGCCGGAGACCCCCCTATGCCGGGGTTGCATGTCCCAACGGGAAAAACTGGCCAAGGCCGCAGCGCGGTGATGGTTACCGATAATTGCAAACACCAAAGGCGGGGGGCCAAGCCTCCCGCCTTTTTTGTGCGCCGAGCATGCACCGCAGTTTGGAGGCGGAAGTCCTCTACCCAACCTGATGAAGGTGAAGGGTGGACCTATACCGGCAAACCTTTGGCTGCTTAATTTGCCATATTATCTATGAAGCATAACACTAGAGGCTCTTGCAAAATTACTTAATGCCACCCCTTGTCATTCTGAGCGAAGCGAAGAATCTCGTATTTACAAGAGGTTGAGATCCTTCACTTCGTTCAGGATGACAACAAAACGAGTTTTGCAAGAGCCTCACTAGAATTCCTATTTCGATTCGATGTAGGCGTAGGCCGAATGGTTGTGGATGGATTCGAAGTTTTCCGACTCCACCGAATACCAGTTGAAGTTATCGTTCTGGCTGAGTTTGTGGGCGATCTCCCGGACCACGTCCTCCACGAACATGGGGTTGGAGTACGCCTTTTCGGTGACGTGTTTCTCATCCTGGCGCTTTAAGAGGGCGTAAACCTCGCAGGAAGCCGATTCTTCCACCAGCCGGATGAGGTCTTCAATCCAAAAGAATTTTTTATAACGCACCTTAACCCGCACCTCACCCCGCTGGTTGTGGGCGCCCGCCTGGCTGATCTCCTTGGAGCAGGGGCACAGGGTGGTGATGGGCACGGTGATGCCCACGACGAGGTCGACGCGGCCGTCTTCATCCAGGGAGCCCTGGAAGGAGCAGATGTATTCCATCAGGCCCCGGGCCCGGGACACTGGAGCCTCCTTATCGATGAAGTAGGGGAAGGTCATTTCCAGGTGCGCCGAGTGGGCGTTGAGGCGGCGCCGGGTCTCCTCCAGGATGGGGCCGAGCCTCCTCAGGCTGATGTCCCGGCGGTGTTCGCTGAGGATTTCGACGAAGCGGCTCATGTGAGTGCCCTTGTGGCGGTGGGGCAGGTTGACGTACATGTTGATGCGGGCCACGGTGTGCTGGGTGCCGTTGAACTTGTCCAGGACCACGATGGGGTAGGAGATGTCCTTGACCCCCACCTTGTCGATATCGATGGTGTGGGGGCTGACGTGGTTCTGGACGTCGGGTATGGCCATAGGAATGGTTGCCGTGGGAGATTTATGGGTCTTCATAGACTCAGTTCCCTGGTGGGTTTTAAAACTCCATACCAAAAATTATAAAAAACTTCTGGGGGTTGGGAGAGGGGGAGTGGGGGAGGGGGTAGGGGCCGTCGGCCCCTAGCCCCCTCCCTCACAACTTCCCTCACGGATATCTGAACCTCTCCGCCACCGCCCGGGCGTGGAGATAAAGCCCCTCGTTTTCCGCCAGCAGGATGACCGTATTTTTCAGGGCCTGGAGCGCCTCGAAAGAGAGGTGCTGGAAGGTGGGCTTCTTCACAAAGTCATCCACCGACAGGCCGGAAAACATGCGGGCGCAACCGCCCGTGGGCAGCACATGGTTGGTCCCGGAAGCATAATCCCCCACCGGCACCGGGGCGTAAGGACCCAGGAAGATGGAGCCGGCGTGCTTGATGCGGGGGAGCACGCTGAAGGGTTCTTTGGTCATGATTTGCAAGTGCTCCGGGGCGTAGAGGTTGGCGAAGTTCACCGCGGCCTCCAGGCTGTAAGTCACCAGCACCGCGGAGTATTTCCCCAGAGCCTGCTCGATGATCTCCCGGCGGGGGAGGCGGGGGAGTTCCTTATTAATGATCTCCACCACCCGCTGGGCCAGGCCGGCGTCGGGGGTGACCAGCACCGCGGCGGCTTCCGGGTCGTGCTCCACCTGGGAGAGGAAGTCCATGGCGCAGAAGCGGGCCTCCGCGGTGTCATCCGCCACGATGAGGGCTTCGCTGGGGCCCGCGGGGGAGTCGATATCCACCTGGCCGAAGACCAGGAGCTTGGCCGCGGTGACGTACTTGTTCCCCGGACCTACGATCTTGTCCACCCGGGGGATGAGATCGGTCCCGTAAGCCATGGAACCGATGGCCCAGGGGCCGCCGATTTTATAAAGGCGCTGGGCCCCGGCCAGGTGGGCCGCCACCAGGGTGGCGGAGTTCACCGCCATTTCCGGTCCCGGCGGGGTGCAGGCGATGATTTCTTTGCATCCGGCCACCTTGGCGGGAATGATGTTCATCAGGGCGCTGGAAGGGTAGGAGGCCAGGCCTCCGGGGATGTAGCAGCCCACCCGGTCCAGGGGGCGGATGAGGCGGCCCGCCAGCAACCCCGGGCGCACTTCCAGGGCGTAAATCTCCCGCTCCTTCTGGGTCTGGTGGAATTTTTCGATATTGGCGGCCGCGGCCTGGAGCGCCGCCAGCACCTGGGGGTCCAGGGCGGCGTAGGCCGCGTCGATTTCTTCGGGGCTGGCTTCCAGCTCCGCCGGGATGAGATCGCTTTTGAACTGCCGGTGCTGCCGGACGGATTCCTGGTCGCCGTGCTCTTTAATCGCGGCCAGGATGGGCCGCACCACTTCAAAGACCTGGGAGACGTCCTCCTGGGACCGGGTGAGGATGGCCTGGAGCCGCTCCGAGGGGAGGTCCGCCAGATATTCCACCTGTAAACCTGCCATGGGCAGGAGCCGCCTTTCATTTCGGAAGATTATAGAGATTTTTTATTATATCCGATTGTTCTAAGAAGAACAAAATAGAAAGTGAGCGGGGAGCAGTAAGCGGCGAACCGCGAACAGTAATCAATAATCCTGGCCCCCCGTAAATTTTGGGTGCCGCGGGTCTCCGCGCCGGCTAAACTGAGTTTGCTGTAACATTAACCACAGAGACGCTGAGGGCCCAGAGAATACACAAAGAAAAAGATTTGTGTCTCGGCATAAAAACGGCTTGGGGACTTTTTAAACTTCTGTCAATCCTTTTTCCCCCAGCCTTAGTGGTTAATATTGGCAACTGACGCAGACGGGCACGGAGGCCCGTCCCACTGATCACTGATTACTGCTCGCTTGCCAACTTCCCGGCGCCGGGATAAAATTCATCATGCAAGTGGTCTTTTCCTTTTTCCTGCGGGCGTTTATTTGCCTGTTATTCGCCAAATTCCTCCTCCAATCCCTGGGGGTGGATGAGCCGCGGTACTTGGTGGGGATGACCCTGGTGCTGGTGGGCAATATTTATCTGTTCGATTTTCTGGAATTCCGGGGCCGTTGGGTCCGGCGCCGGTGGAAGTTTAGACGGGAGGATAATTCCAGGAACGCCGGGACCGCCGATTAACGCCGATTTGCCGATTTGCCCCAGACAATTTCGTAAGCTAAACCTGGTCGGTTTCAAATTATATCAATCTTCCTTTCAAATACTGCCCACCGATTCGTTAACCTGTTAATTATCCTTACTATTTTAGCCGAAAACCGACAACCGCAAACCGAGAACCGCATCGGCGGGAGGCCGGGATAACCGGCTTTTTTTTCCTTGACACCCAAGGGCAAATTGTTTTAAGTATTTTGAGCATTAATTCACATGGGTAATCTCCCGAAAATTCCGAAGTTATGAAATTGACGAATCTCCTGTCCACCCAAAAGTCCCTCATCCTGGACCGGTGGCTGAACCAGATCTTAGCGAATTACCCCCCTCAAACCGCCCAATTTTTTAAGCGGGAAAAGGACCGTTTTGACAATCCCGTGGGATACCGGATCATCCAGGGCATCACCGAGCTTTACCAGGGGCTGGTCAGCGGCGCGGACCGGGACCAACTCCTGGACAGCCTGGACGAAGTGGTCCGCATCTGGGCGGTGCAGGATTTCACTCCTTCCCAGGCCCTGGCCTTTGTCTTTCTCTTGAAGAAGATCATCCGGGAGGAACTGGCCCAGGAGCTTCAAGACTTGGAGCTGGCGGAGGAATGCCTGGAATTGGAATCCCGCATCGACGGATTGGCCCTGCTGGGTTTCGATGTGTACATGAAGCGCCGGGAAAAGCTCTATGAAATCCGGGTGGACGAAGTTAAAAAACGGATTGGCGGGCTGCTGCGCAGCAAGGGCATAGATCTGGCGAATCTTTAGGGTAGGGACAGAAAACCGTAATAACAAATGAGGTGACGATAAATGGATTTTTTTAAACGTCATTTTATGGTGGCCCTGACCGCGGTGCTGGGTCTGGTGATCATCGCCTATGTGGGGGTCCAATTCAACCTGACGATGTTCTTCGGGGTGGTGGTTCCCTACCTGGCGATCCTTATCTTCTTTGAGGGGATTATTTACCGGGTCATTAAATGGGCCCGGTCGCCGGTGCCTTTCCGGATTCCCACCACCGGGGGCCAGAACCGGACTCTCCCCTGGGTGGAAAGGAACTGGCTGGACAGGCTGGATAACCCGGCCACCGGCAAGCACCTGTTGGGCCGGATGGCCCTGGAAGTGCTGGCCTTCCGCAGCCTGTTCCGCAATACCCGGACGGAGTTGCTCCGGTCCAAGGAGGATCCCCAAGGCGCCAAACTGGTGCACTGGTCCTACAAATGGCTGTGGCTAGGGGCGATAGCCTTCCATTACGCCTTCCTGGTGGTGATTTTGAGGCACCTCAGGTTCTTCACCGAACCGACCCCGGGCTTTGTCCAACTTCTGGACCACATGGACGGGTTCGCCCAGTTCTTCATGCCCACGGTGTTTATCAGCGGCGTGGTGCTGGTGTTGGCGGTTCTCTATCTTCTGGGCCGGCGCATCACCAACCCCATGCTGCGCTATATCTCCCTGGCCGCAGACTATTTCCCCCTGCTGCTCATCCTGGGCATTGCCACTACCGGCATCCTGATGCGCTATTTCTTTAAGACGGACATCGTGGCGGTGAAGCAGTTGGCCCTGGGACTGGCCACGTTGAAACCGGTGGTGCCGGCGGGCATCGGCTCCCTGTTTTATATCCATTTCTTCCTGGTCTGCGTGCTCTTTGCCTATTTCCCCTTCAGCAAGCTGATGCACGCGCCCGGGATATTCATGAGCCCCAGCCGGAACCTGGTGGCCAACAACCGCTGGGTCTTGCACGTCAACCCCTGGAATTATCCGGTGAAGTTCCACTCCTACATGGAGATTGAAGACCAATACCGCGAAGCAATGATCGAGGCTGGACTTCCGGTGGAAAAGGAGCTTAAATAACATGGCGAAAGTTCCCAAACCAGAAGAGCTATTGTCGGGGATCAGTTATAAGCCCCCGGAGAAGGGGTGGATGGCCGTCAAGCCCGACCTCCGTCCGGGCACTTACGTCAACGCCGCTTCGGCCAAATGGTTGAAATTTCTTGACTATCCCTTTCCACGGGACTGGTCCGTGGCTGATGAAGACTGGAAGCTGCCTCCCAACTGGCGGGAAATCGTCCTGGAGGGCATGGAAGACCGGCTGGCCCGGTTCCGGTCCCTGAAGGTCTTTTTTGATATCTGCGTGCGCTGCGGCGCCTGCGCCGACAAGTGCCACTTTTTCCTGGGCACCGGCGATCCCAAGAATATGCCGGTTTTGCGGGCCGAGCTGATGCGCTCCGTTTATAAGCGCTACTTCACCGTGGCGGGGCGCGTCCTGGGAGAGGTGGCGGGCGCCCGGGACCTGGACGAACAGGTCCTGAGGGAGTGGTTTTCCTACCTCCACCAGTGCACCATCTGCCGGCGCTGTTCGCTGTTCTGTCCTTACGGCATCGACATGGCGGAGATGACCATTCTGGGCCGGGAGCTGTTGAGCTCCGTGGGCCTCAATATTGAATGGGCCGCGGCCTCGGTGGGGAGCTGCTATGAGAAGGGCAGCCACATCGGCGCCACCCCCCAGGCCTACAAGGACATGATCGACTTCCTGGCCGAGGAAAACGAGCGCATCACCGGCGTCACCACCGAGGTGACCTACAACCGCAAGGGCGCGGAGATTTTGTTCGTCGTGCCCTCCGGCGACTACTTCGCCGACCCCGGCAGCTACACCATGATGGGCTACCTGCTGCTCTTCAAGTATCTGGACCTGGACTACACCATGAGCACCTACGCGGCCGAGGGCGGCAACTTCGGCTGGTTCATCTCCCACGAGATGGGCAAACGCCTCAACGCCAAGATTTACGAAGAGGCCAAGCGCCTCAAGGTCAAATGGATCATGGGCGGCGAATGCGGCCACATGTGGCGCATCTGCAACCAATACATGCCCACTTATTACGGGCAGCCGGTGGACTTTCTGGAAGAGCCGGTGTCGCCCATCACCGGCACCAGGTTTGAGAACGCCAAGACTCACAAGATGGTGCACATCTCCGAGTTCACCGCGGACCTGATACACCACGGCAAACTCAAGCTGGACCCCAGGCGCAACGCCCATATCAAGCTGACCTTCCATGACTCCTGCAACACCAGCCGGGGTATGGGCATTTTCGAGGAACCCCGCTACATCATCAAGAGCGTTCTGCCCGAAGAGAACTTCGTGGAAATGCCGCCCCACACCATCCGGGAGCGGACCTTCTGCTGCGGCAGCAGCGCCGCCCTGAACGCCGATGAGTTCATGGAAACCCGGATGAAGGGGGGCCTGCCCCGGGCCACCGCGGTGCAATACGTGGCGGAGAAATACGGGGTGAACCATCTGGGCTGCATCTGCGCCCTGGACCGGGCCACCCTGCCCACCCTGGTGAACTATTGGGTGCCGGGCATGGAAGTCACCGGCATCACTGAATTGGTGGGCAACGCCCTGGTGTTTGATGACGAGATCGATCGGGACATGGATCTGCGTGACCGGGAGTTGGTATATCCCATAGTCAAAGGTGAGGCCGGGGAAGAAACCGAGGAAGCCGGGATGGAAGCGGCGGAGGCCCCGGAAGCCGAGGAAGGTGAGTAAATGACTGGCGACGGCAATTACAAAAACGAGTTTGGGGTATTCGCCGAGAAGCCCAAAGTCCGGAAGAAGATCTATGACCGCAATAAAGTCTTTGCCGGTCTGGCTATCTTCCTGGTTTTGGTGACTCTCCCGTTATGGAAAAATCTGGGGAAAGCGGTGCCGGCCCCCAAGCCCAGTCTGGACACCCCGGCCATCCAGAAGCTTGCGGCGAAGGAAAAGAAGTGCGTCGAGCCCACGGCCTGGATTCGGGTCAATCACATGCAGATGCTGGTGGACTGGCGGGAAGAGGTGGTGCGCAACGGGCCCCGGGACTACACCGCCTCCGATGGGCGGAAATTCGGCGCCAGCCTTTCCAACACCTGTATGGATTGTCACTCCAATAAGAGCCAGTTTTGCGATCAATGCCACAACTACGTTGCGGTTGCGCCCACCTGTTGGGGCTGCCATCTGGATAAGGAAAAGAAGCAGGTGGCTAAGGCGGAGGGAAAGTGATGGGTATGGACAGAAGAAAATTTATCAAAGTCGCCGGACTCTCCACCTTGTTGGGGCTGGGAGGGAAGTCAGCCTTTGAACTGCTCTTTCCCGGTGAGCTGGAGGCGGCCTTCCTGACCAAGCCGGAAGCCCTGAAGGGCAAACGCTGGGCCATGGTGGTGGACATGAAGAAAATGGACGAAGCCACCGCCCAGAAGTGCATCGAGGCCTGCCACAAGGTCCACAACGTGCCTAACTTGGACAATCCGGTGAACCCCAAGGATAAGGTTTCTCCCGATGAAAAAGTCCGGTGGGAGATCAAGTGGATCTGGGCGGAGCATTTCCATAACGCGTTTCCGGGAATGGATTACGCCAACATGCCGGAGAAGGTGGCGCACCTGCCGTTTCCGCTGCTGTGCAACCACTGCGACAATCCGCCCTGCGTGCGGGTCTGCCCCACCCAGGCCACCTACCGGCGGCCCGACGGCCTGGTGATGATGGACATGCACCGCTGCATCGGCTGCCGGTTCTGCATGGCAGGTTGCCCCTTCGGCGCCCGAAGCTTCAACTGGAGAGACCCCCGGCCTTTTATCAAGGAGGTGTTCCAGGATTATCCCACCCGGGAGCCGGGAGTGGTGGAGAAGTGCACCTTCTGCGAGGAGCGGTTGGCCAAAGGACAGCTTCCCGCCTGCGTGGTGGCCTCCAACGGCGCCTTGATCTTCGGGGATCTGACGGACGCCAAGTCCAAGGTTCGGGAAGTCCTGAAGGAAAAATTCACCATCCGGCGCAAGCCCTTCCTGGGCACCAACCCGCAAGTCTACTACATCGTGTGAGGTAGGTCATGCTTGAAAATGCGCTAACCGGCAGCAAGAGATATTACACTCTCCTGGGCATCCTGGGCGGCCTGGTCATTCTGGGCTTTCTCGTCTACCTGCGGCAGTTGCAGTTCGGCCTGGGGATCACCGGCATGGGCCGGGACGTGTCCTGGGGCTTTTACATCGCCCAATTCACCTACCTGGTCGGAGTGGCCGCCTCCGCGGTGATGGTCGTCCTGCCTTACTATCTGCACAACTACAAAGCCTTCGG
>Ga0194125_10011185_pt1 | contig 12094 bp, 11 predicted proteins | sample TA2KigC250mmetaG_FD_148626 | JGI IMG/M metagenome (GOLD analysis project Ga0194125, IMG submission 148626) | Freshwater microbial communities from Lake Tanganyika, Tanzania - TA2015034 Kigoma Deep Cast 250m | ecosystem: Environmental > Aquatic > Freshwater > Lake | place: Tanzania: Lake... | reverse complement strand
AAGCCGAATTCGCCGAACTCGGGCCGTGCTCGGAAGCCAAAGACTGGCTGAAGCCAGGACTCCGAACGCGTTCGTTCCTTGTTTGGAGTCCTGCCTTCAGGCAGTCTTGGCTTTCCGCAACAGAAACTACGTACCTCTGCGTATACAATCCGCGAACTCGCGAGCCTGTCAGCGGCCCTAGCCTGTCTTCTCACCTTGCCTCGGCCCGCTTGCGCCGGCTAGTCGCGTCTGCTACAATTCCCGCCAGCCGAAGAGAGGCCAGCCACCACCCGTTGACCGAGGAGGATGCTCGGTGTCTCGCATCCCGTGGGCCGTGTCGCTTGCTGCCGCCGTGTCCCTCACCCTCGCCCGCGCGGGCGAGGTGCCGCTGCCGGAGGTCACGCGGACCGACCAGTCGCGCTTCGTCCACCGCATCGCACTGGCGGATGAGAAGGGGAAGGCCATCGGCCCGGCCAGCCTCGCGCCCTATAGCCCGAAGATGACCTGCTCCACCCAGAATTGCCACACCTACGACACGGTCTGCCGCGGCACCCACAGCCGCGCCTACCCCAGCCTGAAGCCCGTGCCGTACCGCGCCGACCGCTTCGTGTGGACGCGGTTCGAGGCGGGGACGGGCATGGCCGCCCCGCTCTCCCACGGCGCCCTGGCCGCCAAGCCCGAGGACTTCGACCCCAAGGCCCACATGACCGCCTACGACCTCGCCGTGCAGTTCGGCGCCTACCACGTCGGCGGCGGGCGCATGGAGCTCGACGCCGCCGGCAACCGCTACGACGCCCACCTGGCCGCCAACCCCGCGCTCCGCACCGCCACCGAGCCTCACGCCAGCCCCGACTACTTCCAGTCCCGCTGGGACCAGACCGGCGTGCTCGAGACCGATTGCCTGGCCTGCCACGCCCAGCGCGGCTACGACCACGTGGAGCGCGCTGCCCAGATCGCCGCACGCAACTTCAGGTGGGCCGCCACCGTGGGCGCGGGCTTCGGCCACGTCGAGGGCAAGACCGCCTCCCTCGACGTCCCGAGCCCCGACGCCAAGCCCGACGAATCGGCCGAGCCCGCCATCAAGGTGAAGTACAACCCCGCCCTCTTCGGCCCCGACGGCAAGGTGCACCTGGACATCGGGAAGCCGCCCGACGCCAATTGCCTCTTCTGCCACCGCCGTCCCGCGAAAGGCGAGGCCAACTGGACCGATTGCCTCGACGCCGACGTGCACTCGAAGGCCGGGCTGAGGTGCGTGGACTGCCACCGCGGGGGCGCCGACCACGTGATCGCGGGCGACCGCAAGGCCGAACGGCCCGAGTTCTTCTCCCTCACCTGCAAGGGCTGCCACACCGCGGGGCGCCTGGGCGCGCCCGTGCCCGCGCACAAGGGCCTCCCGAAGCTGCACCTCAACGAACTCTCCTGCGAGGCCTGCCACGCCGGCCCAAGACCCCGCGTCGTCCCGATGGTGCTCGAACGGCCCACCGACCCGACCTGGAGCGTGATCCTGAAGACCCGCAAGGCCAGCGGCCCGGCCACCTACGCCCCCGTCTTCACAGAGCCCGAGGGCGGGCCAATCGCCGTCTCTCTACGCCTGTTGCCCACCTACTACGCCAACCGCCGGCCCGACAAGAGCCTGGTGCCCCTCGACCCCACCTACGTGGCCGGCCGCCTGAGCCGCGCGGCAAGCGAGATCAAGGACGACGATGGCGACGGCTCGCCCGACATCAACACTGAGGCCGAGATCAAGGCGATGCTCAAGGCTCTGAAGAAGAAGGGCACCGCCCCCGCCTACGTCGCCGGCGGCAAGGTCTACGAGATGGACGACAAGGAGGAACTGAAGTCCGGCCCCGAGCCGCTGGGCGACCCGCTCGACAACCCGCTCGCCCACAACGTCCGCCCCGCCCCCCAGTCCCTCGGCGCCCAGGGCTGCACCGAGTGCCACAGCAGCGACTCCCCCTTCTTCCGCTCCCTCGCCCTCACGAGTGCGGTGGGGGCCGACGGCAAGCCGCAGGGCACGCCGCTCTACGCCCAGCTCGGCAAGTCGGAGGCGGACCTGCGCCTGGCCGAGTTCCGCGAGCGCTACGTCCGCCGCTACGGCAGGATATTCGTTGGCCTCGTCGCCTTCGTCCTACTCCTCCACTATGTCCTCTTCGGCCCCAAGCGCTACGAGCGCAAGGTGCCCCCCGAGCTGGTGCAGCGCTTCGGCCTCGTCGAACGCCTCACCCACCTGGCCCTCCTCTGCTCCTTCCTGTGCCTGGCCGGGACGGGCCTCCTCCTCTCGGTGGGCAAGGACACGCTCTTCGGCCACGGCGTGGCGCTGATGCACAACCGGGTGTCGTGGTTGCTCATCGCCGGCGGCCTCCTTGCCATCCTGCTCTGGGCGCGCGACATGGTCTTCGCGAAGCTCGACATCGGCTGGCTGAAGGTGATGGGCGGCTACCTCGGCTACAAGGGCCACGTGCCGGCCGGCCGCTTCAACGCCGGGCAGAAGGCTTTCTTCTGGTTCATCCTCCTCGTCGCCGCCTGCCTGGCCGCCACCGGCCTGATGATCCGCTACGAGCTGGGCGGCGAGCGCTGGGAGACCCTGGCCTACACCCTCCACAGCGTGTGCGCCTACCTCATGATCGCCTGCGTGCTCGCCCACGCCTACCTCGGCACCTTCGCCAACCCGGGCACCCTCGGCTGCGTGTTCAATGGCAAGGCCGAGCGCACCTGGCTCGAGCACCATCATCCTGACTACAAGCCGAAGGAATGACGCGTGATGCGTGACGCGTGACAACAAGCACAGACCGCCACCTCTCCTGGTCACGGGTCACGCGTCACGCGTCCGGGCCAGGGCCAAAGCAATTGGAGCGACCCATGCGAAAGCGCCTGACCAGTCTCGTCTCCCTGCCCCTCTGCCTCCTCGCCGCCGGGTGCACGCTTGGCTTCGGGCCGCGGCGGAGCGCGGTCTTCGCCCCAGTGGTGGAGAAGCCGGCCGACGACGCCTGGCCCTTCACCTCCCCAGCCGTCGAACCGCCGAAGGAGCCGCCGAAGGACGCGCCCCGCTTGCGCGTCTTCACCTGGTTCCTCGCGGGCCAGCCCTCCGACTTCGCGAAGCTGGGCATTGACTGCGAGAAGCCCTACTCCCTCCTCACGGGCGCTCAGCACGGCAAGACGCTGAGCGACCTGTTGCGCAGCCGCCGCCTCCAGGTCGTCACCGCGCCCCGCCTCACCGTCGTCGCGGGCCAGACTGCCTCCATCGCCGTCACCATCCCCTACGACTACCTGGGCGACTACAAGCCCGGGAAGGCCGAGGGCCAGGCCAAGGCCGCCTACGCCCCCGTCATGCACAGGATTCTTGACGGCCTGGTCCTCAACATCCGCGCGGAGCAGGACGGCGACCAGGTCGCCTTCACCAGCATCGAGCCCCGGATGGCCAACTCCCTCGGCATGCGCGACTGCAAGGGCTTCCTGGACCTCAATAAGAGCACGACCCTGTTGGTGTGGCAGGAGCCGGTGTTCCTCTCGGCCGAGGCCCTGCTGCCCCCCGGCCAGCCGATCGTCTGCAAGCAAGGCTGCACCCTCGCGCTCCCCCTCAAGCACACGGTCCGCGACACCCGGGCCACCATCCGCAAGCTGCTCGTCGCACCCGTCGAGGTCCTGAACCGCGACACGATGAAGTTCCTCACCCGGCTCGACCGGCGCGGCTACCCGCTCCCCGGCCGCATCGTCGTCCTCCTCACCGCCCGCCTGGCCACGGAGAAGGACAACGCCCCGGCCCCTCCCGAGGCCCCCAAGCCCTGAGCCGGCCCGCGCTTGGCCCTTGGTACGGCCCCCCAGACTGAACCTCCGAACGTGACTCGTGCGCGTCTTGCGCGCATGTGGTGGAGGCAATGTCGCATGTTGAATGCTGAATGTTGAATGACGAATGATGAATGACGAATGATGAATGACGAGAGGGGCCAAGGGCGGGCCCTGCTTCTCCCAATTCAACATTCGACATTCAGCATTCATCATTCAACATTCTCGGCTGTTGGGCTGCGGCCATAGGCCGCGTTCGAGGGACAAGGTGGGAGTCCCGAAGGGACGGCAGTGGGTTGCCGGCGGCTTCAGCCGCCGGACCGGGGCGCACCCGCAGCCTAGTCCCGAAGGGACGGCAGAGCCCCACGGCGAGGGGGTCCGGCCCCCCTTCTGCCGTCCCTTCGGGACTTCGCGGGTTCTGGCGCCCTGTCCGGCGGCTGAAGCCGCCGGCAACCCGCTGTGCTCCCTTCGGGAGCAAGGCACCGAAGCGCCCCAATCTCGTCCCCCTATCTGTGGGGGACCGTACTTGGCAGCCACCTGCGCCCACCGAAGCATCCCCCCGGATATTGTGTGTCCCAATCGGCTGCCCCCAAAATGTGCTTGCTGCCCCATGCTCCCCATGCTCCCCACTTTTGCGCCCCCCCTTGCGAATCTCGCCGAGAGCGCGGTATAATCACTTGGGAGCGGCCAGGAGGCGCGCCAATGGCTCGAAAGCACACCGCCGGCGCCGTGAGCCCCGAGGGGGCAGGCATGCGTCGCCCCCTGGCACTTGCCCTGGCCTCGTGCCTCACGGTCCCCCTGCTCCGCGTCCACGCCGCTGAATCCCCCAAGCGCTACACCGAGACGCTCACGACCAAGCGCGGGCAGAAGCTCAGCTTCGACATGGCCCTCATCCCGGCCGGCAAGTTCCTCATGGGCAGCCCAGCCAACGAGCTGGGCAATGTCAGCGAGTGGGTGCTGGACTTCTACAGCCCCACGGCGTATGCTGAGAATGCCAGGCACAAGCCTGCCGTAGCACCCCAGGGGCCGGCGAAGGGCAAGGTCCACGTGGCGCGCGGCGGGCACTACGACAGCCCTCCCGCCGACCTGCGCTGCGCCGCGCGGGCGTTCGAGGAACCCTGGTGGACCTGGGGGGATCCGAAGCAGCCGAAGAGCAAGTGGTTCCTGGTCGGGGGTGACTTCGTGGGCTTCCGCGTCGCGCGCGAGATCGAGGAAAAGCGGTGACACGACGGAATGGCACTGACTTGGGGGGATGGCGCCGGCCCAGCCCGCCCCGCGGGCGGGAGAGGGTAGCCACGGGCGTAAGCCCGTGGGACGCGGCGTCAGCCCAGGCCCAGCCCCCGCAGGGGGCGGCAGAAGGAGCCCCGGATGCCCCTTTCGCCCTGGGTCTCTGTCGCCCCCTGCGGGGGCTGGGCCCGGGGGGCATCCTCTTCCACGGGCTTACGCCCGTGGCTACCTCCTGCCGCCCTGCGGGCTGGCCCGCGCCCTCATGTTAGTGCCATTCGTGGCACAACGGGGTGGTTCCGCCCCACCGACTTCGCGTCGGTGGGGCGAGCTGAGTGGGGGCGAGGGGCAAGAGGAGCTCGACATGCGGCGAATGATGATGGCGATTGCGGCTTGCCTCCCGGTGACGCTCTCGCTCGCCCGCGGCGGCGAGCTGCCGAAGTGCTACACAGAGTACATCACGACCAAGCAGGGCACGAAGTTCCTCTACGGCATGGTCCTCATCCCCGGCGGCAAGTTCCTCATGGGCAGCCCAGCCAACGAGCCGGGCCGCAAGGACGACGAAGGCCCCAGGCACGAGGTCGAGATCAAGCCCTTCTATCTCTGCACCACCGAGGCCACTGTGGAGCAGTTCATGGCATTCTACCTCGAGACGTGCCAGAGGAGGGCGGGAGAGGAGCCCGGCCGCGGCGACCCGGTGAAGGAGGCCCAGGAGGCCCTCAGGCCGCCGCCCGTGGATGCCATCACCGGCCCCTCACGGTTGTGACTCCCCTTCGGGGGCGGCTGGGACAGCCGCCTGAAGCCCGTTGCGGAACTCACATGGTTCCATGCGATGACCTACTGCAAGTGGCTCTCGCAGAAGACGGGCCACAGGTACCGCCTGCCCACCGAAGCCGAGTGGGAGTATGCCTGCCGCGCGGGGACGACGACGCGCTACTTCTTCGGCGACGACCCCGCGAAGCTCGGCGTCTACGCCTGGTTCGCCGGCAACTCCGAGGACGATAACGGGGAACTCATGCCCCGCGAGGTCGCCAGGAAGAGGCCGAATCCCTGGGGCCTCTACGACATGCTCGGCAACGTCCGCGAATGGGTCCTCGACTTCTACAGCCCCACGGCCTACGCGGAGAACGCGAGGAGCAAGCCGTGCCTCAATCCCCGCGGGCCGGCCAAGGGCAAGTACCACGTCGCCCGCGGCGGCGACTACGACGGCGAGCACGAAGACCTCCGCTGCGCCGCCCGCACCCACGAGGAGGCCTGGTGGGCCTTCGAGGACCCCCAGGAGCCGAAGAGCCGCTGGTATCTGCCCAGGCGCACCTTCATCGGCTTCCGCGTCGCGCGAGAGATTGAGACCAAGTAGGAGAGCACGCCGCTCCACCCTTCTGCCCCATCATCGCCCGCTTGCGGATGGTCCCACAGGGCGCGTATAATGGTGGTGGCGCTTCGAGGAGCAATGTCTGTGGCGCGTTCACCCGAGGAGTGGCTCAGACAGGCGCGTCACGAGATGAGGTCCGCCCTCTACTTGCTTGGGGGCCGACGCAATGTTCACGCCGTCTTCATGTGCCACCTGGCGGTTGAGAAGGCTCTGAAGGCCCTCTACCACAAGAAGACAGGCGCCGTTCCGCCCAAACACCACAACCTCCTCTACTTCGTCCAGCACCTTAGCCTGGACCCGCCCGGCGACCTCCTGCTGGCGCTGGGCAAACTCAACCGCATGTCCATCGTCACCCGCTACCCGGACGACCTGAGGAAGCTCCAAAGGACCATCACTGCGGCACGCGCGGCGGAGTTCGTGCGCGCCGGCCAGGAGGCGCTCCGATGGCTAAGAAGGACATTCTCCGCGCTGTGAGATTCCTCGTGCGGCGGCTCGAGGCCCACGGCCTCAGCGTCACCAGAGTCCTGCTCTTCGGCTCGCAGGCGCGCGGCGCCGCGGGGGCCGACAGCGACGTGGACCTCGCCATCGTCTCCGATGACTTCCGCGGCAAGGACGCCATCGAGCGTGCTGAGATGACCATCGAAGCAGAGATCGAGACCCTCCAGCGACACCTTGTCCCTTTCGACATCGTCACCCTCACCCCCGACGAGCTTGGGGCTGAGGCCTCCCCGCTTGCCCAGTTTGCTGGTTCAGGCGTTGCTCTCTGACCCCTAGTTGCGCAGAGCGAACAAGCCGCAGGAGCCGGACATGCCGCGATCGCTAGCAGTTGCCGTGGCCACTTCGCTCGCAGCCCCCTTGCTACTCGCCCGCGGCGGCGAGCTGCCGAAGCGGTACACGGAGACGGTCACGAGCAAGCAGGGGACGAAGGTGGCCTACGACATGGTGCTGATCCCCGGCGGCAAGTTCACGATGGGCAGCCCGGCCAACGAGCCGGGCCGCAAAGAGCACGAGGGACCCCACCACGAGGTCGAGATCAAGGCGTTCTACCTCTGCACCACCGAGGTCACGCTCGAGCAGTACAACGCCTTCTACATCGAGACCCACCAGAAGGAGAAGGGGAAGGACCCCGGCCGCGGCGACCCGCTGAAGGAGGCCGCGGATGCGCTCGCCACGCCGCCTGTGGACGCCATCACCGGCCCCACGCCGCTCACGCACGTGAACATCAACGCCGGCTGGGGCGAGGGGAAGCAGCCCGCGAAGATGGTCACGTGGTTTCAGGCGCAGACGTACTGCAAGTGGCTCTGGCAGAAGACGGGCAAGAAGCACCGCCTGCCCACCGAGGCCGAGTGGGAGTACGCCTGCCGCGCGGGGACGACGACGCGCTACTTCTTCGGCGACGACCCCGAGAAGCTCGGGGAATACGCCTGGTTCGACGACAATGCCTCCGAGGGCAACGAGCGCGGCGAGCAGATGACCCACCCGGTGGGGGAGAAGAAGCCCAACCCCTGGGGCCTGTACGACATGCACGGCAACGTGGCCGAGTGGGTGCTCGACTTCTACAGCCCGACAGCCTACGCCGAGAACGGCAAGAGCAAGCCCTGCGCGAACCCCCGCGGCCCGGCGGGCGGCAAGTACCACGCCGTGCGCGGCGGCTTCTACGACAGCCCGCCAGCGGACCTTCGCTGCGCGGCCCGCGCCGTCGAGGAAGACTCGTGGAAGAAAGTCGACCCGCAGGAGCCGAAGAGCCGCTGGTTCCTGCCCAATCTCGCCCGCATCGGCTTCCGCGTCGCGCGCGAGCTCGAGGCGCAGTAGCCCCCATTCCTCGAACTTGTCCAGGTGCGCCTGCGTGAAGCCGGCCAGCGTGCTCAACGACGTGCTCGGCCCCGTGATGCGAGGGCCGTCCAGCTCGCACACGGCGGGGGCGTTCCATGTTGGGCGCTTGGCGCGGTCGCTCCTCGGCGGCGAGCCGGCGCGGGCGGCCGTGTGGTTCGACCCGTCAGGCTCCTATGGGGCGTGCTATCGGCAGCAGGGCGCCGACCGCGCCTTTGCCGTGGGCCTGATGGGCTGGACGATGGCCGACGAGCGGTTCTTCGAGGCGCTCCGCATCGCGGCCGATGCCGGCCTCGCGCTCGAGTTCGGGCTGCGAACCCTCCCTGATGCCAGCCATCCGAACGCGATGGAGATCGAGCTGTCGGCGGCGGACGGCCGGGCGCTGAGCCTGAGGGCCAACTCGGTTGGCGGCGGAGCCGTCGAGATCGTGCGGCTCGCCGGCTGGCCCGTCCGCTTCACCGGCGATGCCTACGAGGTCGCGGTCGAGACCGCGCGCGGAGGCGAAGCCGCCATCGCCGATATCCTCGCCAGGGACGGCGCGCTCCTTGCCCCGCCGGAGTGCCAGGTGCAAGGGGATAGGGCGCTCGTGACCGCGCGTGGGCGCGCCCCGCTCCCGAACGCCGCCCTGGGTGGGGCGGCGGTCTGGCAGGCGGAGCCTGTCTTCTTCATCCCCGTCGGCCAGCCACTCTTCGCCAGCGCGGGCGAGATGGTGGACCTGGCCGCGGAGCGGGACGCCTCGCTTGGCCGTGTGGCGCTGGACTACGAGGCCGGTCTGCTCGGCCTTTCGCAGGAAGCGGTCCTGGCCGAGGTCGCACGCCGCCTCGATGTGATGGAGCTTTCGGTGCGGCGGGGGCTGACGAACTCAGGCCACGCCATGCGGTTCCTCGAGCCGAGCGCGGGCGCCGTGTTCGATGCGGAGGCCGCGGGCCGCCTGGTGGGCGGCGGCCTTCACACGCGGGCGGCGGCCCGCGCGCTGGCCGTGATGCAGGTGAACAGCAGCATGGGCGTCGTGTGCGCCGCGCCGACCGGCGGGTCGGCGGGCGTCCTGCCCGGTGTGCTGGTCACGCTCATCGAGGAGAGGGCGCTGAGCCGCGAGGCAGCCTCGCTCGCCTTTCTCGCCGCGGGCGCCGTGGGCGTGGTGGTGGCCAACCGCGCCACGTTTGCCGCCGAGGTGGCCGGCTGCCAGGTGGAGATTGGCGCGGCCGGGGCAATGGCCGCCGCAGCCGCCGTCGAGACCGCGGGCGGCACGGCCCGTCAGGCCGCCGATGCCGCCGCCATCGCCTTCCAGAACAGCATGGGCTCCGTCTGCGACCTCGTCCAGGGCGCCGTCGAAATCCCCTGCCACACGCGCAACGCCGCGGCCGCCGCCTCCGCGCTCGTGTGCGCCGACCTCGTGCTCGGCGGCTACCGGAACCCCATCCCGCTGGACGAGACGATTGACGCCGCGTATGCTGTGGGGCGAATGCTGCCGGCCGAGCTGCGCTGCACCGCCCTCGGCGGCCTGGCCGCGACGCCCTCGGCGCAGGCTCTGAAGCCGCGCGCTCCTGGTGGGGAAAACCCGTGAGCGAACACATCCTCCGATTCCTTTCCGCCCGCGACGTGGCGCGGGCCCTCCCGATGGGCGAGGCCGTCGAGGCGATGAAGCAGGCTTTTCGCCTTCTCGCCGCGGGCCAGGTCGTCATGCCCGCCCGCACCCACATTGCGGCCACGGAGCCGCCGGGCGATGCGCTGTTCATGCCCTCCTACGTCCCCGCCGATCAGGCGATGGGTATCAAGGTGGTCACTGTGTATCCCGGCAACCGGGCGAGCGGCCTGCCCGTCATCCAGGCGCTCATGCTCGTCCTCGACGCCACAACCGGCAGCCCCGTGGCCGTGATGGACGGCACGGCGCTGACCGCGATTCGCACGGGGGCGGCCTCAGGTGCCGCGACCGACCTCTTGGCCAACTCTGACGCCTCGGTCGCTGCCATCTTCGGCGCCGGACCCCAGGCACGCACCCAGCTTGAAGCCGTTTGCACCGTCCGCCGCATCCGCCAGGCCCGCGTGCTCGACCCCGATGCGCCCCACGCCGCGGCCTTCGCCCGCGAGATGGCCGAGCGCCTCGCAGTCCCCGTCGGACCCGTCCGCTCCTCCGCCGAGGCGCTTGCGGACGCCGACATCGTGTGCACGGCCACGACCTCGACCGTCCCCGTCTTCGCCGACGCCGAGCTTTCCCCTGGCGTCCACATCAACGCCATCGGCTCCTACAAACCCACCGTGCGGGAGATACCGGGGGAAACCGTCCGCCGCGCCCGCGTGGTCGTGGACCACCTGCCCGCTGCCCTTGCCGAGGCGGGCGATCTCCTCATCCCGATCGCGGACGGGCTGATCGGCCGCGGCCACATCTGGGCCGAGCTGGGCGACATCGTGGCCGGCACCAGGCCCGGCCGCGAGTCTCCCGAGCAGATTACCCTCTTCAAGTCTGTCGGCCTAGCCGTTCAGGACCTCTGTGCCGCCAGCGTCATCCTGGCCAACGCCGCACGCCACGGCCTGGGCACTGCCCTCGCTCAGTGAGTGCCTCCACAGATGGGCCGAACCGAGGAAACCGAGGAATCAAAATGGGGAACCTCACAGTCACATTCTCCTGTGCCGTTCTGGCCGTTGCCGCGCTGGCGCTCGCCGCGGAGGAGGCACCACAGCGCTGGACGGCGAAGCAGGCCACGGCGTGGGCCGAGAAGCAGCCCTGGCTCGTCGGCTGCAACTACGTGCCCAGCAACGCCGTGAACACGACCGAGATGTGGCAGGCCGAGACGTTCGACGCCGCGCTCATTGACCGCGAGCTGGCCCTCGCGCAAAACCTCGGCTTCAACTCCATCCGCGTCTTCCTCCAGTACCTTGTCTGGAAGCAGGACCCAGACGGGCTGAAGAAGCGGCTCCGCCAGCTCCTCATCATCGCCCACAAGCGCGGCCTCACCACCATGCCCGTGCTCTTCGACGACTGCGCCTTCGCGGGGAAGCAGCCCTACCTCGGCAAGCAGGACGAGCCGGTGCCAGGCGTCCACAACTCCGCCTGGACCCCCAGCCCCGGCCACCAGCGGGTCGCCGACAAGGCGGCCTGGCCCGACCTTGAGACGTACGTGGCCGACATCATCTGGCACTTTGCCCCTGACGAGCGGGTCGTGGCCTGGGACCTCTACAACGAGCCGGGGAACAGCGGGATGGGCAACAGAAGCCTGCCGCTCGTCCGCGAGTGCTTCGCCTGGGCGCGCAAGGCCAAGCCCGCCCAGCCCCTCACCATCGGCGTCTGGAACGGCGGGCTGAAGGAACTGAACGCCGCGCAGGTCGAGCTATCCGATGTCGTGAGCTTCCATAGCTACGGCAACCTCGACGCCGTGAAGGGCATGGCCGCGGGACTCCGCAAGCACGGCCGGCCAATCCTCTGCACCGAGTGGTTCGCTCGCGGCATGGGCAGCCTGCCGAAGTCCCATCTCCCCTTCTTCAAGCAGGAGCGAATCGCCTGCTACAACTGGGGCCTCGTGAATGGCAAGACCCAGACCCATCTGGCCTGGAGCTCGAAGAAGGGCGAACCCGAGCCGAAGCCCTGGCACCACGACCTCTTCCGCCGCGACCTCACGCCTTACGACCCCCAGGAGGTAGAGTTCATCCGTGCCTTCCTTCGCCCCGCCAGGCCCTAGCAGCACGCCGCCTCGCAATGAACGACACAAGAAGCTCCCCGCGGGTGCTCACGTGCGTCCCGAAGGGACGGCAGTGGGTTGCCGGCGGCTTCAGCCGCCGGAGAGCTTCGCCCCGCCAGGCCCTAGCAGCACGCCGCCTCGCAATGAACGACACAAGAAGCTCCCCGCGGGTGCTCACGTGCGTCCCGAAGGGACGGCAGTGGGTTGCCGGCGGCTTCAGCCGCCGGAGAGC
>Ga0194125_10011183_pt1 | contig 12097 bp, 11 predicted proteins | sample TA2KigC250mmetaG_FD_148626 | JGI IMG/M metagenome (GOLD analysis project Ga0194125, IMG submission 148626) | Freshwater microbial communities from Lake Tanganyika, Tanzania - TA2015034 Kigoma Deep Cast 250m | ecosystem: Environmental > Aquatic > Freshwater > Lake | place: Tanzania: Lake... | reverse complement strand
TTCTTCGCCGCGATGGTAGTGCCCGAGGACATGCCGGTGATCGTGCGGGCAGACCATTTTCGCGGTCCGGCCGTTGCGCACCTCCTGCCCCCCGATGATCATCGGCACATCCACCTGCGTGCCCAGCATGGCCTTGAGGCTGCTTTTCAGTTCAGCCTTTTCGCGGCTGCCGGGGCTGTAGTTGAGGATCGGTTCGTTGACTGGTTGTGGAACATGGAAAACACCGTTGAACATAATGGACGCGGATGATTTCCGAATCACCCTCAAAAGCCAAATGTTTTTTTTGAAAACGCCACGCCAGGGTTCACGGTGCCCTTGATCTGCTGCCCAGCGTGACCGGGCCTGATTTTTTCGGGCGAGGGTTTGCGTTAGTCCGAGGTTGTTGTCGTAGGCTCTAAGCCCGCCGTCCCGCGCTTCACTTCCCCGGCGGCAGTTCGCGGATGAAGGACCAGGAGACTTCCGCGACTTCGCCCGTGTCGTAGGTCACCTTGAAGTGGCTGCCGAGTTCCCGATCCGCCTCGACGCGGACCGGGACGGCCTTGGCGGAGATGCGGTTGGCCTTGCGGATCGTCGCGTGCGGCTCCAAGAAGCACAGCCCGTCCTCGAACTCCACGTCGAACGCGTCCTCCCAGCCCAGATAGCGGGCGTGCTTGACGCGCGAGAACGCGCCCTTGCCATAGGGCTTCTTCAGTTGCACCACTGCTTTCATAACTGCCCTTCGTCTCTCAATTCCTGCACCAGCTTAACCAAGTTTCGGTCCGGCATCCAGCCCTCAACTCCGGCCATCCGATCAACGTCCAAACGGCCCATGAACCGACCTTTCACGTCATAGACATGCACGTGCCGGGAAGCATGATCCCCGACGAACCACTCAACGACATAGCCATAGCGACGCACTCGTGCCATGAATCTCCTGATTCTGCCGGCGAAGCTTGCCGCTGCTTTCGCTCACCGTCAAGCCGACGTTGTCCCCCACTTCTGGATCGTCGCCTTGCGCGTTTCGGCTTCCAGACGCACACCGAGGTTCACTTCCCCAGGGCAGTTCACGGATGAAGGACCGCGAGACTTCCGCGACTTCGCCCGTGTCGTAGGTGACTTGAAGTGGCTGCCGGGTTCCTGAGCCGCCTCGACGCGGACCGGGACGACCCAGCATAGCGGCGGAGCAGTCGGGCAATGGAGTGTTGGAGTAATGGAGCGGCGGAGTGATACGGTTTCCCAATACTCCATTACTCCACCACTCCATCACTCCCCATCTCCGCTACTCAACTTCTTTACAGTCGTCGGCGCAACCGCTAGTCTTCTGCCGATTCGCGATTCCCAGTCGGGGCGTAGCGCAGCTTGGTAGCGCGCCTGCCTTGGGCGCAGGAGGTCCCGGGTTCAAATCCCGGCGCCCCGACCAGTTTCTGGAACGCGAAACGCGAATCTCGAATCGTGAATCGGGCGGGTCGAACAGCGGCGGATTCCATGGCGGCGCAAGCCGTTGGAGTTCAGGCTTCAGCCTGCGTTGTTCCAATGGCAGCCTAAAGGCTGGACTCCAACACTTTGGCAGCCTGAAACCGAGAATTCTGCTAGCCGCACTAAAGGAAAACACCATCACACGGAACGCGCGGGCGTTTCGCGCGCCGTTGGGCAGGAAGCCGATGGGGGGAGTTCCCCGAGGGGAAACGGACGTCTAGCGGCGGTCGCGGTCGAAGTTGCGCCGGCCGCCCCGGTCGCCACGGTGACCGCCGCCGAAGTTATTGCGGGGGCGTTCCTCGCGCGGCCGGGCTTCGTTGACGGTCAAGGTGCGGCCTTGGAATTCCTTGCCGTGATGCATTTCGATGGCCTTGGCAGCCTCTTCCGGGCTGCCCATCTCAACAAAGGCGAACCCGCGCGACCTGTTCGTGGCACGGTCCATGACCAGTTCGCAATTGGTCACGTTGCCGGCCTGTTTGAACAGATCGAGCACGTCGCCCTCCGTGGTGGAAAACGACAGGTTTCCCACGAATAGTCTGTTGCCCATGCTATCTCTTCTCTCTCTGCTGCGGTTGGAGCTCCCGTGACTGTTCCCGAACCGTTCGGGCTTCGGATTGTCACCGGACAATCCACCAGCTCACCGAGAACGCCTTCCGTCAACCAACGGCGCAGACCATACGAAAATCCCCTCCAATCGCAATAACAATCTGGCCTCTGGCCGCGCCACGAACCGCGTCTCACTCTCTAACCTTCACGTAGCTGGTGGGCCGCAGATAGATCGGCTCCACCCTTTCGTCGCCACGGCCTTGCTCCGCAAACCGTCGTTCGCCCAGTTCGCCCACGAACGCGGCGCGCGGATGCACATCGGTCAACGGGAACAGCGCCCGCTCGCCGAGCCGCCGCCTGATCTCCGGCTCGTAGCGCTTGATCTCCGGCCCGATGAATAACGTCGGTTGCGAAACGAAACGCGGCAACGCGTCGAGCGCAATGACTTGAAGCGGCACAGCGGTCTTTCCAGCCACCGACAACGAGAAATACACCTCGCCACGCCGCGCGTCCACGATTGCTGCGACCGCGCCGGAATGCTTCGCTCCGTGCTCGAGCACAAGCGCCTCGACGCTACCGGCCCCGACCAGCGGACGGCCGCAAGCCAGCGCAAAACCCTTTGCAGCAGCGATTCCGACCCGGATGCCGGTGTAACTGCCCGGCCCAAGTCCAACAACCCACAGCTCCACGTTGTGCGGCGTCAGCCCATGCGTCCGCAAAAGTTCGTCAATCGTCGGCAGCAGCAACGACGAATGGTGCTGCTGTGTGTCGAGCGTCCGCTCCCCAAGCAAAGCGACGTCGCGTCGCAACGCAACCGATCCAACCGGCCCAGAGGTATCGAGCGCGAGCGTAATCATGTTCCTCGGTTCCGCATTCCGCATTTCGCACTCGGCATTTCCCGCACACTGATCCGCCGTTCGTTCTCACCGACGATCTCGATGTGGATCCTCACAGCGTCCGGCGGCAGCACATCGCCGAGCCGTTCCGCCCACTCGATCACCGTCCAGTCGTCCGGCGAGAGTTTCTCCTCGATGCCGATCTCGACGGCCTGCTGCGGACGGTCGAGGCGGTAGAGATCCACATGGTAAAACATGCGACCCTCGCGCGCGGGATGTTCTCCGATCAGCGTGAACGTCGGGCTGGTGATCGCCTCTGTGACACCCAGACCTCGCGCGATGCCTTTCGTCAGCACCGTCTTGCCCGAACCGAGATCGCCCGTGAGCGCAATGACTGTTCCCGGCGGCCAGCCCGCAGCGAGCCGTTCGCCGAGCACCAGCGTCTCCTCGACGCTGTTCGTCAAATGGACGGTCGTTGTTCTCCTCTCACTCATCACTCGTCACTTATCACGCTTCACTCATCACGCTGAAAGTGATCGTAGCCGCGTTCGTTGACCGGCCGCGTTTGACCGCGGGCGTCAACGAGCGCAATGCGGCTGCCTCGCACGATAGTGCCAATTGGTGTCAGCGGCAGGCGCGGGAACTTGCGACGCCAGGCCGCCATCAAGCGTTGCGCCGCTGCTGCTGGCACGGTGAATAGCAACTCGTAGTCCTCGCCGTCGTTGAGCGCACGGGAGAGTAATCGGTCAGTCTTGCAGCGCAGCCGCTTGAGTGGGGCGAGCTTCCAAGCTCGCCCACTGGTCTGTGCGAGCACGCCGGGCGAGCTTGGAAGCTCGCCCCACTTAGACGTTCGCCCCTCACGTAGCTGGCCCGTCACGCGAGACAGCGAACCGGCAGCGGCGGGCGCAACCGGGATGGCCGGCGCCTCCAGCCGCGCCCCAACGCCGCTCTCCCGGCAGATGTGGCCAAGGTCGCGCGCGAGGCCGTCGCTGATGTCAATCATGGCATGGACCTGTAGCGGCGGTCTATGACTGCCGCCTACGTTCCTTGCTCCTCGACGGCGGTCGCAGACCGCCGCTACAGCGAACCTCGCCAACCATCGCGCCTCCACGATTCGCGGCGTGAAGGTCAAATGTTTCCCATGAATGGAGCCGCCCAGCGCGCCGGTCACCAGAATCGCATCGCCTGCGCGCGCTGTGGAGCGCAGCCGCAGGCGGCGCTTGTCCACTTCGCCGGCCAGCGCGACGCTGAACCAGAACGGCCCCGTCGTCCGCACCGTCTCGCCGCCGACGATGGTGACGCCGAATTTCCCTGCTACCGTCGTCATCCCGCGATAGATCTCCCGCACGAACCGGACGGGCAGATTCTCGCGCAGACCGGCCGTGACCAGCGCCCATCGCGGCTGGCCAGCCATCGCGGCAATGTCGCTCAGCGGCCGGGCCATCGCCTTCCAGCCGATCTGAAACGGCGTGGCGCGCCGATCGAAGTGGACGCCCTCCACCACCGCGTCAGTTTTCAGCAAGAGAACCTTGCCACCGCCAGCGCGCGCGATTCGGGCCGCCGCGCAATCGTCGCCGATGCCCACCAGCACATCGCGACCGCGCGGAAGCCGGCGTTTCAGCAATGCGATGAAACCTCCCTCGCCGAGTTCGCGCAACGTTTTCATGGCTCAGGCATGGCGAATTGCACCAGCAGCGTGACGGTGTTGAACAGGCCGTGAATGACCATCGGCACCAGCAGGTTGCCGGTCATTTCATACGCGATGGCCAGCAGCAGCGCCAGCACCACCAGAGGCCCGAACACGGTTAGGTTGAAATGGACCAGCGCGAAGATCACCGAGACAGCGATCAGTCCACCTGCGATGCCGAGCGCTCTCCTTAACACCGGATAGAGAAACCCGCGGAACACGGATTCCTCGAACACCGGCGCCATCATGACGCTCAACACGACGAAATAACCGCGCCACAGCGGCGAGTCCACCGCGCGAAACAGCTTCAGGGTATCCTGCTCCTGCGGCACCACGCCAAAGGCCTGCAGGGCCTCCATCCACAGGAAGGTGAACGTCAGCACCAACGGCAGCACGCCGCAGAAAAGCAAGATGCCGCGCGCCACGCCTTTCGCCCACGTGTGACGGCTCAGCCCAAACGCCTGCTCCAACGAAATGCCGCGCCAACGCAGGTAACCGCAAAGCACCGCCACCCCGACGACGTAGAGCGAGAAGCCCTGCATGACCATTTCCGCGGAGGCAAGCTGCGCTTCCGTCAGCCACCCGCGCTTCAACGCAGCAAACAGGAGCGACTCGCCCGTGCAGAACGAAAGAAGGGTCGCGCCGCCGACCAGGGCCAGCGCGCGCACGCCCCACGGTTTGTCGTCCAGTGCCATCCGCGTCGAATATGAAAGTCGCCAGCGGTGAAAGCAACTGAAACGTAAGAGCCAATTCAGGAGGAATCGGAAACGCCCCAGAAGACTTTTGCGGAGTTATTCAACTCCGCAAAAGTTTGTAACCGGAAAAACGAACTTCACCGTGAGGCAGACATTCCTGTCTGCCCAACTTCGGTTTTCAGGTTTAATCGCCTTGTATTACCGAAGCATTTCCGCGTTTTGAGATGCCTCAGTTATGCAGAACGACCAAAAAAGCTTTTGCGGAGTTGAATAACTCCGCAAAAGTTCTCTGCCGCGCTTCCGACTCTTACTGACACGCCCGCCCCGCACACGACTGTCCATTACCGCGCTTTGTAACGGGTTAAGTGGGGCGAGCTGCCAAGCTCGCTTATCGGTCTGGGTGAACACGCCGGCCGAGCTTGGATCTCGCCCCACTCATACGGCCACTCCCCCCACATAACTGATCCGTCACCGCGCTTTGCGTTTTTCCCTGTCCCTGCCGCGCCCCTTCCTCTATCTTCTCCGCCATGCCGTTTTCAAAACTGGGTTTATCACATGCGGCGCTGCAAGGCGTGCGGGCGGCGGGTTACACCGAGCCGACGCCGATCCAACTGCGCGCCATCCCGCTGGTGTTCGCGGGGCGCGACGTCATTGGCTGCGCGCAAACCGGCACGGGCAAGACCGCGGCGTTTGCGCTGCCAATCCTGACCAAGCTCGGCCATCGTGGCAAACTGCGCACGCTGGTGCTGGAGCCGACGCGCGAACTGGCGGCGCAGGTCGAGACGGCGTTTCGTGATTACGGGCGCTTCACCGATCTGCGCGTCGCGGTGGTCTATGGCGGCGTCGGCTACGGCGCGCAGGAGAAGGCGTTGCGCGAAGGCGTGGACATCGTCGTCGCCACGCCGGGCCGGCTCCTCGATCACATGCGGGCGGGCCGCTGCAAGCTCGGTCACGTCGAGTTCCTCGTGCTGGACGAAGCGGACCGGATGCTGGACATGGGGTTCCTGCCGGACGTGAAACGCATCATCGAGCATTGCCCGTCGCACCGACAAACCATGTTGTTCTCGGCGACGATTCCGCCGGAGATCGCCACGCTCGCGCAATGGGCTTTGAAAGAACCGGAGACCGTTGAGATCGGACGTCGGCGCTCTCCGGCAGAAACGGTCCGGCACGCGCTCTATCCGGTGGCGGACGATCAGCGCGACGAACTGCTGATCGAGCTGCTCAAGCGGACCGATTTCGATTCCGTGCTCGTGTTTTGCCGCACCAAGGACCGCGCCGACCACGTCGCGGCGATGTTGCACCGCACTGGCCACTCGGTGGCAGTGCTCCATTCCAACCGCACGCAGAGCGAGCGGGAGCACGCGCTGCGCGGGTTCCGCGAGGGGCGGTTCGAAGTGCTGGTGGCCACCGACATCGCCGCGCGCGGGCTGGACGTGGAGGACATCAGCCACGTCATCAACTACGACATGCCGCAGCACGCCGAGGACTACGTCCATCGCATCGGCCGCACGGGCCGCGCGCTAGCCACCGGCGACGCGTTCACCATCATGACCGCCGAGGACAAGAAACAGGTCCATGCCATCGAGTTCTTCATCGGCCAGAGCATCCCGCGGGTGAAGCTCGACAACTTCCACTACAAATACACGACGCTGCTGGATCCGGAGGCCGAGCGGCGGATGCGGACGATGGGACGAAGGCGGCGGTAAATGAACGCGGAATTCGGAATGCGGAGTGCGGAATGAAAAGCGACCGCGAGCGGCCTGACTCAATTTCGCATTCCGCACTCCGCACTCCGCAATCCTCCATGCTCCGCTCCACCGGCGCACTTGGCGTCGCCACGATGACCAGCCGCGTGCTGGGGTTGGTGCGCGAGATGGTCTATGCGAGCTTCATGGGCCAGGGCCTGGTCGCGTCGGCGTTCTTCTACGCGTTCACGATTCCCAACCTCTTCCGCCGGCTGCTCGGTGAAGGCGCGCTGAGCGCGGCGTTCGTGCCGGTGTTCACCGATCGGCTCCAAAAGGAAGGCAAGGACGCCGCGTGGCGCGCTGCCAACGCGGTCGGCACGGCGTTGCTGGTGGTGCTTGCGGGCATCACGCTCCTCGTCGTCGCCTCGTTGCTGGGCGCGCTGGCGTTCGCGGGGCCGGGCGAGAACCAGCGGCTCATCCTGCAACTCACGGCGCTGATGTTCCCCTACATGATCTTCGTCTGCCTCGCCGCGCTGGCGATGGGCGTGCTCAACTCCCTGCGCCACTTCTTCGTACCGGCGTTCTCGCCCGTGCTGCTAAACATCGTGCTCATCGGTTCGGTTTTCCTGATCTGCCCGTATTTCGGGACGGAACTCAAGACGCAGGTCTTCGGTCTCGGTGTCGGCGTGCTGCTCGGTGGCGCTGTGCAACTTGCCTATCAGTTGCCGCAGCTCTGGCGCGAAGGCTGGCGGCCGCAGAGGTGGCGCAAGCTTCCAGCTTGCGAATCCGATGAACAACAACCGCAAGCTGGAAGCTTGCGCCACTCCGTCTGGCGCGATGAGACCGTCCGCCAGGTGGGCGTGCTGCTCGCGCCGAGCGTCATCGGCGTCATCGCCTACCAGATCAACGTCATTGTCGGGCGCACGCTCGGTTTCTGGGTCGGCGATTACGTGCCCGCCGCGCTCAATTACGCCGACCGGCTGATGGAACTGCCGCAGGGCGTGTTCGGCGTCTCGCTGGCGACCTACATGCTGCCGGCGCTTTCGGCCATTGTCGCGCGCGGGGCGATGGACGAATTCCGCGCCGAGGTCGGCCGCGCGCTGCGGTTCCTGTTGATTATCACCGTGCCGGCGACGGTCGGGCTGGTCGTGCTCGGCGAGCCGATCGTGCGGTTGCTGTTCGAGCGCGGACGGTTCACGGCGGAGAGCACGGCGCACTGCGCGTTCGCGCTGCAATTCTCGGCGCTGGGGCTGACGTTTTTCTCCGCCACGAGCATTCTGGCACGGGCGTTTTACGCTACGAAGGACACCAAAACACCGATGTATGCCGCCGTGGCCGCCATGGTGGCCAACCTCGTGTTTGCTCTCTGTCTGATGTGGCCGTTGAAGGAGGGCGGTCTGGCACTGGCCAACTCGCTCTCCGCGGCGCTCAACGCAACGGTTCTGTTCGTCCTGCTGCGCCGTCGCGCCGGCTCGCTGCACGGTTGCGCGTTGGCATCGGCTGCGGGGCGAATCATTCTCGCCGCGCTAATCATGGCGGCGGCGGTTTGGGGCACGCACGGCTGGCTGGCGGCGCGGCTAACGGAGCACACGCTTGCCAACACCCTCGCGCTCGCGCTCGGCCCCATCGCGGTCGGCGTGGTCGTCTATTCCGCCGCGGCGTTCCTGCTGGCCGGCAAGGAACTGCGGGCGATCTTGAAGCGGGAGAAACGATGAAGAAAACTCTACTAACTCGGCGTTGGCGCAATGTGGTCATGGAGGCCAAGGCGATGTGCCAGGTTTGGAGTCCCGGCTTCAGCCGGCGGCGCGCCGGACCGGCTAAAGCCGGGACTCCAAACCGACTCGCCAGGGCAAGGTTCATGGAAAGGTTCGACCTCCAATTCTTGGACGCGCATTGGGACCATGAACCGATGCAGCCCAATGACCAACTTTTGATGCATATGCATCAAAAGTTGGCACATGTTGGGCGACCGATTTCGGCACGGTTCATGGGTAGTTCCAACGAGCGTGCGCGCGCGAACTGGGGCCATGAACCTGTGAGGCAGACAATCCTGTCTGCTTTCGATAATTGGCGGAGAGGCAGACAGGATTGTCTGCCTCACGTTCGCCGGTTCATGGGTGTGCTACTGGTTCCGAAAGCCATCGCCGTGTTGCTGGTCGCCATCGCTTTGCCTGCCTCCGCCAAGGACCCTTTGCCGGCGCTGATCAAGAAGGTCACACCAGGCATCGTGACGCTCTGCACGTATGTCCCGGAGAAGGCGATGCCGGGAATCAGCACGGCGTTCTTCGTCGCGGCCGACCGGCTCGTGTCGGCGCGACATTGTTTCCACGGGGCGACGCGGGCCGACGTGCGGACCCACGACGGCCAGACGCTGCGTGTGGCGGGCATTTTGGCGGAAGACCGCGAGCGGGACTTGGTGCTGTTCCAACTGGAAGCACGGCCGGCGAAGTGTTCTGTGCTCAAGATCGCCAAGACCCGCGCGGAGCCGGGCGAGCGCGTCTTTACGGTCAGCAGCCCGCTGGGCTTGGAATGGAGCGCGTCGGAGGGCATCGTCTCGGCGTGGCGCGAGGTGCCGGAGGTCGGTCTGGCGATGCAACACACGGCGCCAATCTCGCCGGGCAGCAGCGGCTGTCCGTTGCTGAACTTCGATGGCGAAGTCGTCGGCGTGCAAACCAGCACCGTCACCGAGGGCAAGGCCACCATTTCCGCCGGCCAAGGACTGAACTTCGCCGTGCCGTCGGAGCGGATCGCGGCGTTGAAATCCGGCCGCCTGCGGCCGCTCGCGGAATGTCTGGCCGATACGCCGCCGGACTGGAAACCGGCGATTACGCGCGGCATGGACACGATTGGCCTGCGGCCGTTGCAGCGCGACGATTTCAAAGGCTCCGTGCCGTTCTTCGAGGCGGCGGTGAAGCGCGAACCGCAGGAGCCGGACACGTGGTTCCGGCTCGGCCTGTGCCAAGAGCGCGCCGGCGATTTGACCGCGGCGGTGGAGAGCTACAAGAAGGCGCTCGCGTTGAGGCCCGACTTCACGCTGGCGCTCAACAACCTCGGCGCGGTCTATAACCGCACAGGACGAAGCGAATTGGCCGTGGAGCCTTTGTTGAAGGCAACGCGGCTCGATCCCAAGATGAGCAGCGCATTCGGCAACCTGGCGTTTGCCTACGTCCAAGCCAAGAAGCTTCGCGAGGCTATCGAGACCGCCTCACAGGGCGTGAAGCTCGACCCGCGCAACGCGCAGTCGTTCTACAGCCTCGGTCTGGCGCATCTGAAATCCGGCGACAAGGCGAAGGCGCGCGAGCAACTGAAGAAGCTCCTGCCGCTCGATCGCGATGCGGGCGAGAACTTGCGCAAGGAGATCGAGAAGGAATAAGTTCGCCGCGAGACAGCAGTCATGGCGGCCACCGACGACATCAAGACCCAACTGCGCGAGGTGCCGAGCAAGCCGGGCGTGTATGTCTTCCGCGACCGGCTCGGCAAGGTGATCTACGTCGGCAAGGCCCGGCGCCTGCGCTCGCGCCTGCGGTCGTATTTCCAGCCCTCGCGCAAGCAGACGTGGGACCGCAAGTTCAAGGCGCTCGTGGATTCCATCGGGAGCTTTGAGTTCCAAGTCGTCAAGAACGAGCCGGAGGCGCTGTTGCTCGAAGGCCGGCTCATCAAGGAGTTCAAGCCGCGTTACAACGTCCAGTTCCGCGACGACAAGCGGTTCCTGTTGGTCAAGGTGGACCCGCGCGAAGACTGGCCGCGATTTCGTTTCGCGCGTCTGAAGAAAGACGACGGCGCGCGTTACTTCGGGCCGTATGCGCACGCGACGGCGCTGCGCAAGACCCTTGGATTCATGCGCAAGAAATACGGCGTGCTGACCTTCGGTCGCGGCGCTCCGACGGAACGCGAACTGAAATACTCCAGCTATCAAGTGCCCGCGCGCTTGAGCGACTGCACGCCGGAACAATATCGCCGGCGCGTCGAAGACGCGTGCGCGTTCCTCGAAGGCCAGCACAAGGAGTATCTCGCGGAGATCGAGAAAGAGATGCAGGAGGCGGCCGCGGGGCTGGATTTCGAGAAGGCCGCCACGCTGCGCGACATGCTGGAGGGCCTGCACGAGACCGTCGCGGTCAAGACGCGCAAGTTCGCGCGCGAACTGCCAAGCGCGATTGACGCCGACGCCGAACTGGCCCAACTGCGCGACGTGCTCGGCCTGCCGGCGCTGCCGCGCGTCATCGAGGGCTTCGACATCAGCAACATCAGCGGCACCCACAGCGTTGGCTCGATGGTGCGTTTCAAGGACGCCCGGCCCGACAAGGACAACTACCGCCACTACCGCATCAAGACCGTCGCGGGCACCGACGACTTCGCCAGCATCTTCGAGATCGTCGGCCGCCGCTACCGGCGCATCCAGGACGAGTGCGGACAGTTGCCCGACGCGGTGCTCATTGACGGCGGCAAAGGCCAGCTTGCTTACGCCAAGACGGCGCTGCTGCAACTTGGTCTGCCTGAATTGCCGGTCTTCGGTCTGGCTAAGGAGCACGAGGAAATTTTCCTGCCTGACCGCGACGAGCCGATCCGTCTGCCCGACAACTCGCCCGCGCTGCGCCTCGTGCGGCGCGTCCGCGACGAGGCGCATCGCTTCGCGCAGAAGTATCATTTTCAGCTCCGCAAGAAGCGCATCGCCGAGAGCGTGCTCGACGAATTCCCCGGCATGGGCGACAAGCGCAAACAGGCGCTCCTGCAAACCTTCGGCTCCGTCAAACGCCTTGCCGCCGCCAGCGCCGAGCAGATCGCCGAAGTGCGCGGCATCGGCGAGAAGACGGCGGCGGAGTTGAAGAAGTTTCTGGAGCGGCAGACGGCGCCTTCCGGCTGACCCGTGACTATGCGGGACGCCCCCTCACCCCGACCCTCTCCCCCGCAACGGGGGAGAGGGAGAATATCCGCGCGGCGCAGCGTGACCCACTGAATGGTGAACGCTTTCAAAACGGTGTTGAGTAATGGGGCAGTCTTTGGGCAGCGCTTAAGTGGGGTGAGCTTCCAAGCTCGCCCGCCGGCGTGGTTGAGTGCGACGGGCGAGCTTGGAAGCTCACCCCACTTACGAGGCAGCGCACGCCGCTTCTACACAGCTAACCCATTGCTGCTGTGAACAGCTTCCCTCTCCCCATCCAATGGGGAGAGGATCAGGGGCCGCGGCAATTGAAT
>Ga0194125_10011178_pt1 | contig 12104 bp, 11 predicted proteins | sample TA2KigC250mmetaG_FD_148626 | JGI IMG/M metagenome (GOLD analysis project Ga0194125, IMG submission 148626) | Freshwater microbial communities from Lake Tanganyika, Tanzania - TA2015034 Kigoma Deep Cast 250m | ecosystem: Environmental > Aquatic > Freshwater > Lake | place: Tanzania: Lake... | reverse complement strand
CGCGAGTGCACCTCGACGGGGCTGTACTGCTTCGGGTCCACGTCCAGCACCGAGAGCGCTTCCTTCACCAGCGACTGTTGCTCGGGCGAGTCGAAGATGCCGAAGTTGCTCGGGATGCCGATGGCTTCGCCGTCGGCGCGGAGCATCCGGGCGCAGATCGAGTGGAAGGTGCCGGCCCAGATGCGGCGCGCCTGGTCGCCGACGAGCGTGCGGATGCGGTCCTTCATCTCGTTGGCGGCCTTGTTCGTGAAGGTCACCGCGAGGATGCTCTCCGGCGGCACTCCGCACTCCCGCACCATGTACGCGATGCGGTACGTCAGCGCGCGGGTCTTGCCCGACCCGGCGCCCGCGAAGATGAGCACCGGGCCGTCGATGCACTCGGCGGCCTCGCGCTGCTGAGGGTTGAGTTGGCTGAGGATGGGGCTGGTCGTCGATCGAGGCATGGTGAGTTCGCAAGTTCACAAGTTCGCAGGTTAGAAGGAACGGCGTGGGCGCAGCACGCTGCGCCCGTACGAGTGCTCCCGCTGGGTCTCCATGTGGGGGCAGAGCGTGCTCTGCCCAGGCCTCTACTTCATCAACATCGACACGATCACGATGCCGGCGATGATCACGATGGGGATGGCGATGGCCAGGGCGACCTTCAGGCCGGAGACGGGCCGCTCGCCGTGCAGCTCGCCGGTCTGTCCGTTCATCACGGCGCGCTGCACTTTGCCTTTGTACTGGTAGCGGAACACCCAGACGGGCAGGATCGCGCGGCGGGCGACGAACTCGCCGAACTTCGTCGAGGCGCTGTCGAGGCGCTCGATGAGCTTGCCGCACTCGGCGCGCTCCTTGCCCTCGATGATCTCCCGCGCGCGGGTGGTGGCTTCCGCCTCGCTCACGGAGGGCTCCTCCATGCGGCGCCCGCGCCCGAGGGCGGCGGCGAGGTCCTCCTCGCCCGCCTCAGCGCCCGTGTCCCACGGCATCAGGGCGGAGGTCTCCTGCTGGGTGAGCGCGCCGGAAGCGTTGATCATCTCCGCGTAGCTCCCATGGCGCGTGCCCGAGGCGGGGTACCACTCCTTGTAGGGCTCATCCTCCTCGTAGCGCTCCGTGCGGCCGGTCTGGGGGTCGGTGCGGGTCTTGGAGACGCGGCGGTAGCGCGTCTCGGAGCGAGCTCCCTGCCACGCGGTCTCGACGTCCACCTTCACTTCCCAGGCCGGCACGTAGATCTCCGCCTGTTCATCGGTGCGCGCCGTGGAGGCGAGGTCACCCGGCGCCCAGAAGCTCGACTTCAGCCAGGCCTTCAGGCGCTCTACCGCCTGAGCCGCGTCGATCCGGAAGCCGACGCACCGCGGGCGGTCGGCGAGGGCCGACGCGGTCTCCGGCGGCAGTTCCACGATCACCGCCGAGCCGCAGTAGTCGCACACGGTCGGCTTCCAGGAGGAGATGCCGGTGAGCGACGCGCCACAGGAGCTGCACTTGATCGTCTTGACCGCGATGTCGGGCATGAGGGGTTCCTCCGGGAACGGAGTCGGAGCTGGCGCTCCGACCTACGAACGGCAAGGCGGGCGCAGCACGCTGCGCCCCTACGAACGGCGTTCGCGGCGCTCGAGGGCGGCGCCGATCAGGCCGCGAAAGAGCGGGTGCGGACGGTTCGGGCGCGACTTGAACTCCGGGTGGAACTGAGAAGCGATGAAGAACGGGTGCTCCGGTAGCTCGATCATCTCGACCAGGTCAGCCTGCGGCGAGGTGCCGCCGAAGACCAGCCCGCACTGGGCGAGCTGCTCGCGATAGGCGTTGTTGACCTCGTAACGGTGTCGGTGACGCTCGGAGATCTCGGTAGCCCCATAGAGGCGCTCGGCCAGGGTGCCTGGCGCCACGGCGCACGGGTAGGCCCCGAGCCGCATCGTGCCGCCAAGGTTCGTCTTGTAGACTTGGTCCTTCATCTTGATGATGAGCGGATGGGGCGTGTTCTCGTTGAACTCGGTGCTGTGCGCGCCGTCCAGGCCGCAGACATTGCGTCCGAACTCGATGACCGCGGTCTGCAGGCCCAGGCACAGACCCAGGTACGGGACGCCGTTCTCGCGGGCGTACTGAATCGCGCGGATCTTCCCCTCGATCCCGCGCTCGCCGAAGCCGCCCGGCACGAGGATTCCGTCAGCCTCGGCCAGCATGGAGGCGGGATCGACCGCGTCGGGGCCCTCGAACTGCTCGGAGTCCACGTAGGTGATGCTCACCTTCGCGTTGTGGTGGATTCCGCCATGCAGCAAGGCCTCGGTAACGGAGATGTACGAGTCGTGGAGGTGCACGTACTTGCCGATCATCGCGATGCGCACTTCGCGGGAGGGGCTCACGATTCGGCCGACCATCTCCCGCCATTCGTCGAGGTCCGGCGGCGCGGGCTTCAGGCGCAGGCGCCGGCACACGAGGTCCGCCATGCCCTGCTCCTCGAGCATGAGCGGCACCTGGTAGAGCGACGCGGCGTCGAGATTCTCGACGATCGCGTCGGGGGAGACGTTGCAGAAGAGGGCGATCTTCTGGCGCTCCTCCTTGCCGAGGGGGAGTCGGCTGCGACAGACGACAATGTCGGGCTGAATCCCGACGCCCAGCAGCTGGCGCACGCTGTGCTGGGTGGGTTTGGTCTTCAGCTCCTCGGTGATGCCCAGATAAGGCATGAGGGTGACGTGGATGTAGCAGACGTTGTCGTGGCCCTCCTCGTTGCCCATCTGGCGGATGGCTTCGAGGAAGGGTTGGCTCTCGATGTCGCCGACGGTGCCGCCGATCTCGGTGATCGCGATCCGCGCCCGGTGGTGCTTGGGGCAGCGACGGATGCGGGCCTTGATCTCGTCAGTGATGTGGGGGATGACCTGCACCGTCTTGCCGAGATAGCGCTTGCCGCGCCGCTCGCGGTGGATGACCGCGCCGTAGACCTGGCCGGTGGTGACGTTCGAGCGTCCGGTCAGCGCCTCATCGACGAAGCGTTCGTAGTGACCGAGGTCGAGGTCGGTCTCCGCGCCGTCGTCGGTGACGAACACTTCCCCGTGCTGGAAGGGGTTCATCGTCCCCGCATCGACGTTGATGTACGGGTCGATCTTGAGCATCGCGACCCCGAAGCCCCGGGCGCGCAGCAACCGCCCGAGCGAGGCGGCGGTGATGCCCTTGCCCAGCGATGAGACGACGCCGCCGGTCACGAAGATGTGCTTTACCTTAGCCATGAGCTGCCTCTGGTTCTGCGTCGTCGATCCCCACGAGAAGCCGGCGCCTTCGCCCGCCGGCAGAGGGGTCAGTCTGCTTCCGGTGTCTCGTCCGGCGCCGCCGCGGGCTCTTCAGCAGCCGCCTCGGGACTTTGCTCTTCGGCCTCGGGCTCGGCTGGCGCCTCGCCTTCGTCGTCTTCCGCGGCCTCGTCCAGCTCGGACTCATCCGCCAGCTTGGCCTCCGTGAGCACGCCCGTGGGCTTGGGCTGGGAGAGGTCGCGCACCTGGGCATTGAGCGCGTCGATGCGCTTGCCGATCTCGTCGATGCGGCCGCACAACGGCAGGATGTCGGCGTTGCGCACCTTGCCGCGGCCATACAGGGCGTGGACCTTGCGGCCGATCTCGATCATCACGCGGTCGCGCTCACCCACGAGTTTCGTGATCTGCTTCTGCAGACCGCGGACCGCCCGGTGCGTGCTCAACGACGTGGTGAGATCCTCCCACTTCTCGCCGGCGTATTCCTTGGCTTTCGACAGTGTGTCGGACATGGTTCACACTCCCCTTCGTCCGGTTCCCCTACTCGAGTCCCATTCGGTGCAGCGGTCTCGCGTCCAGTCGCGTCAGCCCCGCATCCCTCGCGGCCTGCACCGCCGCCCGGTACTCCTCGAGCTTCAGGCCGCGCGTGAGCTTCGGTTCCTCGTAGGCGCGGTGGCAGGGCCGGTACTGCGCCATGACATTCACGTACGTGTTCGTGCTCAGGCTCGCGAGGAACTCCATCACCTTCGGCGTCGCCGCCAGATCGTGCGGCAGCACGAGATGTCGCACCAAGAGGCCGCGCGTCGCGACACCGCGCTCATTCAGCTCCAGGTCGCCCACCTGCCGGTGCATCTCGCGGACTGCTGCAAAGGCGTGGGTCGGGTAGTCCTTGATCCCTGACAGGCGCTCGGTGGCCTCGGCGTCGCCGTACTTCACGTCGGGCATGTAGATGTCCACGATCCCGTCCAGCAGCTCCAGCGACTCCAGCGACTCGTACCCGCCGCAGTTCCACACGATCGGCACGCTCAGCCCCTTCTCTACCGCCTCCGGCAGCGCCTCCAGAAGCTGAGGCATGACGTGGGTGGGTGTCACGAAGTTGACGTTCTCGCAGCCGTGCTCCTGAAGCGAGACCATCGCCCGCGCCAGGAAGGCCGCGTCCACGGGCCGACCGTGGCCGAGCTGGCTGATGTCGTAGTTCTGGCAGAAGATGCACGCCAGGTTGCAGCTGGTCAGGAAGATCGTCCCCGAGCCGCCGTCGCCCACCAACGGGTCTTCCTCGCCGAAGTGCGGCCCGACGCTGGAGACCATCGCCTTGCGCCCGACGCGACAGTGTCCCCAGCGGTCCGCCGCGCGGTCCACCGCGCAACCCCGCGGGCACAGGCGGCACTCGCGCAGCAAGGCGAGAGCCGCGTCCACGCGGGCTTGCAGCTCACCGGATTCGTGGAGAGCGAGGTAAGCGGCGACGGCGTTCCTACCCCCCTACCCCCCTTCCTTCAGAAGGGGGGAAAGGCAGACGGCTCGCAAGGCTTCTGTCAGCGGGTCGATGTCAGCATGGCTGGTCAGGTCGAAGTGCAAGGGGGTGATCGAGATCTTGCCGGCCCGGACCGCCGCGAGGTCGGTGCCGGGGCTGGCATCCTGCTCGGCCGGCTCGCCGGCGAACCAGAAATACGGCCGGCCGCGCGGGTCCTCCCGCTGGCTCATGCGATTGACATAGCGCCGACGGCCCAGCCGGGTGATCTCGATCCCGGTGATCTCCTCGAGGGGCAGGTTCGGCACGTTTACGTTGAAGAAGCAGGCGCGACAGGCCGCCTGCCGCGGGAAGCCATCGACGATCCACTGCGCGAGCCGCGCCGCGACATCGAAGCGGGTCGGTTGCTCGTTGCGCACGACGCTCAGCGCGAAGGAGGGAAGGTCGTACATCGCGCCCTCCATCGCGGCGGAAGCGGTGCCGGAGTAGAGCACCTCCTCGGCCAGGTTCGCGCCGTCGTTGATGCCGGAGAGGACCATGTCGGGGAGATCGGCAGGATCGATGGTCCCGAGGGCGACGCAATCGGCCGGGGTCCCGCTGCAGGCGTAGGCCTCCACGTCGAGCCCGTTGAGCTGCGCGGGCACCAGCCGCAAGGGCTTGTGCAGCGTCACCGAGTGGCCCGCGGCGCTCTGTTCGCGCTCGGGAGCGATGACCTTGACCTGCCCGCGCGTCGCCAGAGCCTCCGCCAGCGCTCGCAAGCCGGGAGCGAGTATGCCGTCGTCATTGGCGAGAAGGAATCTCATCACACGGCCTCAGTCGAAGTTCACAACCATCGCGTTCGTCAGGTCGGGAGAGGAGCGGACGTCCTGCAGCGTCTGCTCGTCGATCGGGTTGTCCAACATGAGGGCCATGACCGCCGGGCCGCCGACGCTGGTTCGGCCGACCTGCATGCCGGCGATGTTGACCCCGCGGTCGCCCATCAGCGTGCCGACGCGGCCGATGACGCCCGGCCGGTCGTGGTGCCAGATGAACAGCACCGTGCCCCGGGGCGCGAGGTCGATGCGGTGGCCATCCATCTCGACGATCCGCGCATCCTGGGCGCCGAAGACAGTTCCCGAGACCTCGCGCGTCTGGCCGCCCGCTCCCACCCGCGCGGCAACCAGGCTCGCGTAGCCCCGCGTGGAGGTGCCGGTCCCCTCGGAGAGCCTGATGCCCCACGATTCGGCCTCGACGGGCGCGTTCACGATGTTGACGGGGTAGCTGCGCAGCGGACTGAGCAGGCCCATCAGGAACCACAGGCCGAGCGGCTGCGTGTCGCGCTCGGCGATGTCCCCGGCGTAGAGCAGCTCGACCGTCTCGATCGGCCCGGCGAGCAGGTGGCTGTGCAGTCGGCCGATGCGCTCCGCAAGGTTCAGGTAGGGCGCCAGCTCCCGCAGGGCCTCGGGGGGGATGGCCGGGGCGTTCACGGCGCTGCGCGCCAGCTTCCCCTCGAGGATGTCTGCGATCTGCTCCGCGACATCGACGGCCACGAACTCCTGCGCCTCCTCGGTCGAGGCGCCCAGGTGCGGCGTGAGCACAACGTTCGGGAAGGGCGCGAGGTGTGAGGGGGGCTCGGGCTCGGCGGCGAACACGTCCAGCGCCGCGCCGCCCAAGCGGCCCTCCCGTAGCGCCTCGACCAGCGCCTCCTCATCGACCAGGCCCCCGCGCGCGCAGTTGATGAGCCCCGCGCCGTGTCGCATCAGGGCCAGCTCGCGCCTGCCGATCAGCTCCATCGTGCCCGTCGTTTTGGGGGCATGGATCGAGACGAAATGCGCCTCTCGCAGCAGCTCGTCGAGGGGCACCAACCGCGCACCGAGTGCCTCGGCGCGCGCCTGGCTGAGGTAGGGGTCGTGGACCAGAACGTCCATCCCGAAGGCCTGGGCGCGTCTGACGACCTCCGAACCGATCTTGCCGCAGCCCACGACACCCAGGGTCTTGCGGTAGAGCTGGCGGCCGACGAACTCCTTGCGGGACCACTCGCCCTGGCGCAGCAGCGCGTCGGCGGCGGGGATCTTGCGCGCTAGTGCCAGCAAGAGCGCCATCGTGTGCTCGGCGGCGGAGACCGTGTTCCCCTCGGGCGAGTTGATGACGATGATCCCGCGCGCCGTCGCGGCGCTCAGGTCGATGTTGTCCACGCCGACGCCCGCCCGCGCGATGGCGCGCAGCTTCGGCGCGGCTTCGATGGCGGCGGCATCGACGATGGTCGCGCTGCGCACCACCAGCGCGTCGTAGGGCGCGATCCGCTCCCGCAGCCTGGCCGCCGTGAGGCCCTTCGGCTCGACATCGACCTCCGCAACCTCGCGCAGGATCTCGATGCCGCGGTCGGCGATGCCATCACAGCACAGCACTCGTGGCGTCTTGCTCACAGCCGTTCCGTACCTCCGTCGCGGTCGCCGGTTCTACGTCCTTGCCGCCTTGAGCGTCTCCTCCAGCGCCGCCAGCACCCTCTCACACTGCCCACGGTCGATCGTGCCCAGGTGCCCGATGCGCAAGAACCTGCCGCGGTATGCGCCCTGGGCGCCGGTGATCAGGATGTTGTGTTTCTCGCGCATGTGGCCGATGATCGCCTTCGGATCGACGCCCTCCGGCGGGCAGAAGGCGGTCACCACGTTGCTGGCGTAGCGCCGGTCGCCGAAGGGCTTCAGACCGAGCCGCGCTACGCCGTCCCGGATGATCTGCGCACACTCGGCGTGGCGCCGCCAGACGTTCTCGATCCCCTTGGCGCGGATCAGGTTCAGCGACGCCTGCAACGCGACGAAGAGACTGGTATTGGGCGTGTAGGGCGTCTGGCCCTTCTCCAACGACGCCTTCGCTTTCTTCAGGTCGAAGTAGAAGCGTGGCATCGTCGCGGTCTCGGAGGCCAGCCACGCCTTCTCGCTCACGCTCACGAAGGCGAGACCGGGCGGGAGCATGAGCGCCTTCTGCGATCCGGCGACGACGACATCGAGGCCCCACTCATCGGTCAGCACCGGCGTGCCGCCCATGCCGCTGATGGCGTCCACGATGGTCAGGGCGCCGGCTTGCCGGGCGAGTGCGGACAGCTCCTCCACGGGATTCGTGATGCTCGTCGAAGTCTCGTTCTGGGTGAACAGGAGCGCCTTCCAAGTCCCTGCTGCGAGGGTCCGTCCCACGAGGTCCACATCTGCCGGTTCGCCCCACTCGGACTTGATCCAGGTGACATCCGCACCGAAGGTCTCGGCGATGGCGCCCAGCCGCTCCCCGAAGTTCCCCACCGACACCGCCAGGACCGGGTCGCCCGGGGACAGGAAGTTGGTGACCGCGGCCTCCATGCCGCCCGTGCCCGAAGCGGTGAGGATCAGGAGGTCATTCGTAGTCCGGAACAGGTACTGCAGGCCCGCGGTGCAGTCGGCGATGAGCTCGGCGAACTCCGGCGTCCGGTGCCCCATTTGGGGCCGCGCGAGGGCCTCCCGCACCTCCGGCGGGAGCCCGGTCGGCCCCGGAATCATGATGAGCAGGTCTTCGTTCATGCGTCCGGCGTCTCCGTCACGGCGTTGGCGACGATGGCCGCGCCTTCACAGCTGATGACCGTCCCGGCCGGTACCCGGCAACCCGGCCCGACGATGGCACTGGCGAGCCGGCAGCCTGCCTCGACGATGGCGCCCGGCCACAGGAGGCTGTTGGCGACCGCCGCGCCCTCCCCCACCTCGGCGCCGGCGCCCACCGCAACACCCGGCCCGATCTGCGCAGTCGGCGCCACGTGCGCTCCGGGCGCGATGTCCGACGTGCGCTCGGGATCGGACGGCGGGTCCGCCCAAGGCAATGCGCCACCGAGAATCCGACGGTTGGCGTCGAGGTACTTCACGGGCGTGCCTACATCAGCCCAGTACGCCTCGCTTAGCATGGGGAACGCAAAGACCCGCGCCCCCGCCTCCACCAGGCCCGGGAACAACTCCCGCTCGTTCGAGTACGGGCGGCCGGCGGGTATCGCGTCCAGGACGCTCGGCGAGAACACGTACAGGCCCGAGTTCACCAGGTTGCGCCCCGTCGGGTCGTCCGGGCGCTTCTCCAGGAAGGCCTCGATGCGAAGCTCTTCATCGCAGCGCACCAGACCGAAGGCCGACACATCATCCACTCGTCGCACGACGATCGTCAGGTCCGCCCGATTGCGCTCGTGAGAGTCCAGTAGCGCGCGGACGTCCACATCCATGATCTGGTCGCCGTTCATCGCGATGAACGAGGCGTCGGCCCACGGCAGGGCGTTCTTCACGCCACCGGCCGTGTCCAGCAGCTCGGGCTCATCCACGCAACGCACCAACAACCCGTCCTCCCGCTCACCCGCCAAGGCCTCCCGCAACCGGTCCGCCATGTGACCGGAGGCCAGGATCGCCTCCTCAACACCGCCACGCCGCAACATGCGGAGCGAGTAGCTGATCAGCGGTCGGTTCGCCACTGGCGCCAGGGGCTTGGGTACCGCGTAGGTCAGCGGCCGCAGCCGGGTGCCGAGTCCGCCAGCGAGAAGAACGGCGCAGGTGGTGGGCATCTAGGCCTCACCCCCGACCCCTCTCCTGAACGGAGAGGGGAGAACGACTTGGCAAGGCCGAGCGGCATGCAGGCGTAGCTGCAGCGTCCGGTATCCTTCGAAGTCGTTCATCTGCGGGACGAAGCACAGGTCCACCCGGTCCGCCTGTCGCAGCTCGGGTTCGAGCCGCGCCATCCCAAAACCGATGCACTCGTACGTATGCTGCTCGTCGGTCACCCAGAGCTTCAGATGCTGGGCATCGCGCCCGACGAGCGTGCGGTCCACCACCCGCACTCCCGTCACCACCAGCAGCGGCTCCGGGTTGCCCTGCCCGAAGGGCTCCATGCGCTCAAGCTCGGCCACGAGGTCAGGCGTCACCTCGGAGAGCTGCACTTCCGCCTCGATCGGCAGGCTCGGGCACAGCTCGGAGGGCACCAGGCTCTCCGCGGCGACTGCGCACAGGCGCGCGCGGAATTCATCGAGCCGCGCCCGGTGGAGTTGCGCGCCGACCGCCATCGCGTGGCCGCCGTGGCGCTCCAGGAGGTCCGCGCAGCGGTCGAGCGCCGCCGCGAGGTGAAACTCGGGGATGCTCCGCCCCGACCCGCGATAGCTATCGCCCTCCGCCGCCAGCAAGAGCGCCGGCCGCCCGTACATCGACACCACCTGGGAGGCGGCGATGCCTACCACGCCGACGTGCCACGCCTCCGAGGCTAGCACGATCACCGGCGTGCGGTCCAGGTCGATCTCCCGCTCGACCATCGCCCGTGCCTCGTCCAGGATCGCCGACTGCTCGCCCTGACGCTGGCGGTTGAGGCTGTCCAGGTACAGCGACGTGCGGTTCGCCTCGGTCTGGTCCTCGGTCAGCAGCAACTGTAGCGCCGGGTTCGGATCGGCCAGACGCCCCGGCGCGTTCATCCGCGGCGCCAGCCGGAAGCCCACGTCCGTCGCGCGCGGCCGGCCGTTCACCTGACACAGGTTCATCAGCGTCCGCAGGCCCAACTTCTTCGTCTGCGCCAGGTGCCTCAGCCCCAGCGCCACCAACGCGCGGTTCTCTCCTAGCAGCTCCGCGACATCGGCCACCGTCCCGATGGCCGCGAGGTCCAGGAACGCGCGAAGCACGTACTCGTCTCTCAGGTCTCTTGACCGCGCGACCGCCCGCGCGAACTGCAGCGCCAGCCCCGCACTCGTCAGCTCCCGGTTCGGGTAGGTCGAGTGCGCGAGCTTCGGGTCCACCACCGCGCCCGCGCACGGCAGCTCGTCACCCGGCTCGTGGTGATCGAGCACGATCGCCTCCATCCCCAACTCGCCCGCCCGCGCGACCGCCTCGTAGTCCCGAATCCCGCAATCGACCGCGATCACCAGCGACGCGCCCTCGCCCGCCGCCCGCTCGATCGCCCGCACCGCCAGACCATAGTGATCGTGAATCCGGTGCGGGATGAAGTACTGCACATTCACGCCCAGCTTGCTCAGGAACCGCGTCAGCAGCGCCGTCGCAGCCAGGCCATCCACATCATAGTCGCCGTGCACGAGCACGGTCTGCCGCCCGTCGATCGCCCGGTTCACCAGGCGAACGGCCGAGTCCATGTCCGGCAAACCAAACGGATCGCAGAGCTGCTCAACCGAGGGGGAGAAGTACGCGCGGGCCTGCTCGACCGAGGTCACGCCCCGGTTCACCAGCAGCGCCGCCGTCACCGGCGACACACCCACGGCCTCCGCCAGGAGCCGTTCCCGACCGGCATCCCGGGGCCGAATCCGCCACACCACACGCTCCCGCGCAAAGCACGACTGGTCGGCCATCCTTCAGTGCCCGCCGATGATAATACGGGAAACCGGAGGGCGATGTCAAACGGCGGGAGAGGCGGAGCTGCGGAGTTCCGGAGAGGGGGAGAACGGAACGCGCGGCCAGCCTCGTCCCGGTCAGAACTCGGGGAGGTCCAGCCTCACCCTGGGGTTGACCGAGTGCACCTCACTGGCGAACTCGCAGAACGTCCAGGCGGCGGCCTCCAGCCGTATCCTGCCGCCATCGAACTCCACGACGAAGGGCTCAAGCTGCCACGCGCCGCACGTCCGCCACTCCTCCGGGCGGATCCACGTGATGGCTGTGATGTCATACATGGACACGATCCGGCGGCGCCCAACGGAGGCGAACCGGGCGGTGTGGTCGCTCCACGTCTCCACCCTCGCCGTCAGGCGGGACAGCGCTACGCACTCAACGACGGCGATGCCACACGCCAGGAGCGCCAACAGCGCAGCAAGCTCCTTCTGCCCCTCCGTACTCAACGCATACACGATGCCGGCCGCTAGGCCGATGAGCCCCAGAGAGCCCCAGAGGAGCCCGAGCCAACTGAGGGCGTTGGCGAGAAGGTTGTAGCGGCCCCCGAGGCGGTATGTCCTCAGAAGGCAAGCGGCCGGCTCGCAAGCCATGGCGGCCTCTACAGATCGACAGCGTCGCGGACCCAGGCGACGACCTCCTGCGCGAGTTCGAGGGCTCTCTGGGCTTCCTGCAGGGACGGCCAAGGCACCTCTGGATACCAAACCTGTACTGCATAGTCCTCAAGCACCGCCAGAGGTGTATCAGGGGGCCGGGCACCCCCAAGTGCGCCGATGCGTTGGGCCAGCTCCCCCAGCTTGTGGTGGCGGGCCACACGCTCCTCACTGAGCCATACGAGGTAGGCCTTCAGGGCCTTCTCGGCCGCTTGCTCGGCGTGGTAGCAGGCCGACTCCGTGATGGGCGGTGGCTGCAGCCCGCGGGCTGCCATGGCCAGGTCGTTCTCGGCGTACGCGAGCCATGTCTCCGCGGACCTAATGGCAATACTGTTCACTTAGCAGTGGACATGTGCTATACTGCCCTCCTGAAAGGGAGGGTGATTGGAATGGCCAGGACGGTAGCTCGTCTGACGGACGGCGT
>Ga0194125_10011176_pt1 | contig 12107 bp, 19 predicted proteins | sample TA2KigC250mmetaG_FD_148626 | JGI IMG/M metagenome (GOLD analysis project Ga0194125, IMG submission 148626) | Freshwater microbial communities from Lake Tanganyika, Tanzania - TA2015034 Kigoma Deep Cast 250m | ecosystem: Environmental > Aquatic > Freshwater > Lake | place: Tanzania: Lake... | reverse complement strand
AAAGCGATGCTGGCCATCTATATTTTAATGGCTTTTATCCTGGCAGGTCTGAATTTTGGCTCTGCTGAGCAAGCCCCCGCCCACATTGCCACCCTAATCAAAACAGCCTGGCATTTTTATGAAAATCAGCTGAAAACCCTATTTATTGCTCTGGGCGGATACCTGACCATTCGTTTAATCGCCAGGAATAGTCGCACCACCATGCGCAAGAGAAACTTGATCGGATTCTTAATCGTTGCCCTGGCAGTTCACATCGTTGGGCCGTACCTTTTAAATTACCCCGATTTATACTACTTTGCCATGCCCCTGCCCTGGACCATCCAGCCGCTGCAACTTTTAGTGGCAGGCAGTGAATTCAATATAAGCTTTTTAGCTTCTCCGGGGATCAGAATCTTTAATGCGGTCCTGATCTTCTACTTCACCATTACCGCTGTTGTCTTAATCGGTACGATCATCAAGGGCAGAAGGTGGCAATGTTCTACCCTCTGCCTCTTTAGCGGATTTGTCTCCGAAGTTTTTTCTCCAGTTTTTCCCCTGATCGGTAAAAAGAAAAAGATCAACTCCCAAATGATTAGATTTTCCCTCGTTTTAAGGTGGGGCTTCTTCTCTGTCGCTATTATGTTCAGCGGTTTTTGGCTGCTGCAGATTGCCGGGGTAACCCAATTTGGCAACCTGGCTTTAATCACGCAATAAGAAACCTACAAATACCTATTATTTGACTTAATTGCCGCTCTGCTGATCTGGGCTTTCTTTACCGGCCGCGGCTACTGCTTTTACTGCCCTCTCGGAACCGTTACCGCCCTGCTGGGCTGGGCAGCCGGGCAGCAGATCAAAACAGACCTTACCGAATGCATTAAATGTAGTAAATGCAACCAGGTCTGTCCTATGGCTATTGATATCTTAAGTTGTGCCAGGGAAGCTAAGCCCGTAATCAACCTAAACTGTGTCGGTTGTGGCCACTGTGTCGACAGCTGCCCCCAAGAAACGCTGGCCTATGTAACAAAGCTAACCCCGGTAAAATAACAGATCACAGTGTCAGATTTGCCTTGGCCCCTTCAGCTTTTTTATAGCAGCTTCGAGGCCTTCCAGGGATAGTTCAAACATGGGAAAGATTTCGCGGATTAACTGGATTGTATAATTGCCCAAGCCTCGCTCCCAAAATGGAGCAGGTATAGGATTAAGCCATACGGTGTGGTTAAAATGATTTGCTACGCGCTTTAACCAAGTCATCCCTGTTTCGTAATTATGATAGCCGTAATCAATTGCTCCCCCGGGCATGGTCATTTCACTGGGAGCCATACTTGCATCTCCGAGCAGTATTATCTTGTAATCTGGTCCAATCATGCGCAAAAAATCCTCGGTCCGGATAGAATCTCTCAAAAAGCATGACGGTTCATAATAAAGGTGCTGATAGACACAGTTATGAAAATAGAAAAAACGCAGATCCTTAAAATGGCTGGTTCGGTTCATGGCTGTAAACAGTTGGCTGCACAACCTGCTGTAAGGATCCATCGAGCCGCCTGAATCCATCAGCAGCGCAACTTTTACAGTATTCTTCCGGCTCCTGGCCCAGACTAGGCTCAGCAACCCGCCTTTATCGCCTGTTTTGTTGACCGTTTCTTCTAAATCAAGCTCATCAAGCGGTCCTTCCACTTTGCTGCTTAACTGGCGCAGCTTGCGCAGGGCAATCTCAAACTGCCTGACTCCAATAATTGCATCCGACCGGTATCCTCTGAAGTTTCGCTGGGCTGCCACCTGGACTGCTGATCTGTTTAGCGACTCACCGCCGATCCTCACTCCGGCAGGATGTTGACCGGAATGACCAAAAGGAGAAGTGCCCCCGGTCCCGATCCACTTGTTGCCGCCATGATGCTCTTCTTTTTGTTCACGCAGGCGATCTTCAAGCTGTTGACGCAATTCATCAAGGTCCCATTCCTCAAAAAGGCGGCGCTCTTCAGATGATAACTTTAAAGCGGGTAGAGCATTTTCAAGCCACTGCAAAACCGATTCCATCAATTCGATTGGGGTCTCCACCCCGCGAAAATAACTGTAAAAGGCCATATCGAACCGGTCATAGTAGGCTTCGTTTTTTACTAAAACAGCCCGGGCCAGATAATAAAAGCCAATCAGGCTTGAATGCGCCATACCCTTTGACAGCGCTTCCACAAAGAGCATCCACTCGGTTATCGAGATCGGTATCCGGTATGCTTTTAACTGGTAAAAGAAGTTTATGAACATTGTATTCTATTGCCTCAGTATTCTATCGCCTCACCGGATCACCAACTGCGCTGCATTCCGGCCACCGGTTTTACCTCTTTCCCTTCCTGGTGCAACCTCTGTAAAACTGTCTCATAATCCTGATCTTTTTTAATCAATACACCGAGAAAGGGCAATTCTTTCTTAACCTGTTCCGGTGTAATACCGCCAACAGTTAAAGCCTGCACCCAGTCTAAAAGTTCACTGGTACTGGGCTTTTTCTGTAATCCGCCGACTGATCGAAGCCAGAAGAAAGCTTCCAGGGCTTCATCAAGCAGCTTGCGCTTTAGCTCAGGGTAATGAACATTAACGATCTGGTTCATCATCTCCGCATCCGGGAATGCTATATAATGAAAAATACAACGACGCAAAAAAGCATCGGGCAGTTCTTTCTCCGCATTACTGGTGATCACCACTATCGGGCGATGCCTTGCGGCCACTGTTTCTTTTGTTTCGGGAATGAAAAAGCTCATAATATCCAGCTCCCACAACAGGTCATTCGGAAATTCCAGATCAGCTTTATCAATCTCATCAATCAGCAAAACAACCTGTTCCGGAGATTTAAAAGCTTCGCCGATCCTGCCCATCTTAATGTAATGGGAAATATCGGCCACGTTATGATCTCCGAACTGACTGTCGTAAAGCCGTTGAACAGTATCGTAAATATACAAGCCATCTTTAGCCTTTGTAGTGGACTTGATGTTCCAGATAAGCAGCTCTTTCTCCAGTGCATCAGCGATACTCCTGGCCAGCATAGTTTTGCCTGTGCCCGGTTCTCCTTTTATCAGCAGGGGGCGGCCGAGAGCAACCGCTACATTAACGCTGTTTTGTAGCTCCTGGGAAGCGATGTAATCACTTGTCCCGCGAAAAGATAGGTTTATATCACTCAAACCTTACACCTCCAGACAATTCATCCTGCAAATTAAATAATATTTATAGGCCTGACCTATTAAGATCGGGGTTAAAAAAGATCGCTGTGGGTGCCAGTGCGTGTTAATGACAATGTCATAATGTCCTTTTCGATTTTATATATCAGCAGCCAGTCAGGTGTTATATGGCATTCTCTGTGCCTGGCATAATCTCCAAGAAGAGGATGATCAAGATTCTGTTGCGGAAGAACCTTTTCCTGAACCAGAAGATTTATGACTTTTTTTAGAAGCAAAACATCATATCCTCTTTTAACAATGGCTTTATAGTCCTTTTTAAACCTGGTGGAGTATCTGATTTTAAGCATTTAGATCATCCATTAAATCATTGACACTGTTGAAAGTTTTGCTCATATTCCGATTATTGTTAACATCATCAATTGCAGATAAGGTTTCCGAATTGGGTTTATCGACTCGGAGTTCAAAAGGAATACCCCCGTAGCGGACAGAATAGCGAAGAAAAATATTCATAGCAGTAGACATGTTAAGTCCAAGTTCATTAAATATTTTTTCAGCGTTGCGCTTTAATTCTTCGTCCACGCGAATATTTAAATTAGTTGTGTTAGCCATGATATCAGCTCCTTTCCATAACTACATTGTAAAGCATTATGAATTATTTGTAAACATCCTTATCATAAATTCTTTACATAGTCATTACATGGTCATTATAATTAAGATAATAGGGATTCGGTTATTCTGCATGTATATAGGGCCAGGTTTTGAAAGATTACCTCTTTACTTTGATCTGAATATTAAACCTGCAAAAAACTAATCATTCCTGATCAGGCATTCTATTGCCGCCTTAGTTACCGGTTCAGGCTGGTTATGGTGAGTTGCAGGGCTGTAGCAAACAAAACCCACAGTAAGTAAGGAATATTGATTAAGGCTACCCAGTTTAAATAAGGCCAGACTATAACCATCGCCCAAACAAGAGTTACTGCTACCAGCACTATATCGACAGAGGCCAGAAAATTGTTCTTCAGTCCAAATTGGAAGTATGTAAAGGAAAAATTAAAAACCAAATTTAAGATAAACGGCAATGCAACTACTAAAGGCAACGAGCCTTCTGCTGCCTGGTAAAAGACAGTGCCAAAAGACAGGAAAATTAAAATGTAAAGCACCGACCACACCGGCCCGAAAACTGAACCGGGTGGTGCCCATGAAGGTTTCTTTAGCTCCAAGTACCAGGTACTGCTATCCATCTTGAACCAGCCTCTTTCAGTTATGAGATTACCAGCTAGGTTCTCGGTTTTTAATCATTGAACCCGTTAATAATGCCATTAGACCATCTATTAAACACTATAACATAAAACTAATGATGGCCCATCTGAGATCTTTTTTCAGTCCTAAATATAAAAGGACCGCGGTCCTAGCAACCCCTTCTGTCATAGCAGCCTCTTCTTTACAGATGCTCAATTTGAGAATATAATAACCCTTAGATAACCTGACTAGTCTGACTAGGAGGGAAGGAGCATGTCTATTATCAATCAAACATGGCAACTGCAAACTGCGAAAAGCAAATTTAGTGACCTAGTCAACAAGGCTCTCGAAGGAACTCCGCAGCTGGTAACAAAAAAGGGCAAGCCTGTTGTCTACGTAATTTCCGTGGATGAGTATGAAAAACTAAAAGGGCGGCGCAGTTTTAAAAAACTTTTACTCAACTCGCCGCATAAAACTCTTGACATTCATCATGACAGACAAGATGATCGCGGGAGGAGCGTAAATATTTGAATTACCTCCTCGACACCTGCTTTTTATCCGAATTACGAAAGCCACAACCCCACAAATCTGTACTTGATTGGTTCGAGAGTGCAGATGAAAAGAACTTATTCATCAGTGCTTTAAGCATCGGAGAGTTCTACTATGGCATTGCCCTCATACCGGATGGGAGACAAAAAAATGAGATTATTACCTGGCTAAAACAAATCGAAAATAGTTATGCTGATTTAATTATCCCTATTGATGAAAAAGTAGCTGCACGGTGGGGTGAAACACGGGCTTTACTGCAAAGCAGTGGAATTACCATAAATGTAGTTGACGGCCTGCTGGCAGCAACCTGTCAAGTATATGGCCTGAGTCTGGTCACCAGGAATGACAAAGATTTTAAGCATACAGGTATCAATATATTAAACCCCTGGTAAATAAAGTCGCGGTGTCACAGTTAAGGTCTTTATAAATTGTTTTTTTGGCAGAAGCTTATAGGCCATCTGCTTCGCTCTCAGCACCACTGATCTTATTTGATATCAGCTTCGTTTGAATAACCTCTGCTTTCCCAATATCCTTTGTAGGTCAAGTCATCCGAAATTTCTATTTCATTAACCCAGCGAGCCCACTTATAGCCTGCCTTGTCTTCAGCAATTACGATGAAGGGAAAACCCAATGACTCTGGAAGTGTTACCCCATTACTCGAGTAGGCCAGGAGCATATCCCTTGTTTTTATAGTTTCAAGGGGCAAAGATGTTGTATAACCATCAACGCAATGAAAGATCACGTTACTGTTTTCATTCAGAATCTCAGCTTCGTTTAGAAGATCCATGATTCTGACACCTTTCCACAAAACAGAGGCATCCCAGCCTTCAACACAATAAAGGGTAATCAATCGCTCATAGCTCTTGTTTTCAAGCACTTGTTCGTAGCTTAATGATAGAGGGTTTTTAACAAGTCCGGTTATCTGCAGTTCGTATTCTTCAATATTGACCTGCTGTATCCCTGCTATGGAGTTATCCCTGGGTCCTATAGATGGATCAAGCCTGATGCCTTCATAATCTCTGATTTCTAACTCCTGGTAGCGTTCTTCAGTGGCTTGTGAAACAGAATCAATTGCCAGATTGCTACCGCCGGCATCACTGCCTTTTTCCTGGTTCCGGTTACCGTAATTGCTCACGTATAGAATTAAACCGGCTAACACTAAGCTTATCACGATCACTATATTTCGTTTCATACTATAAGCCTCTCTTCCAGGTTACTCTACGACAATTGTTGCAATCATAGTCGCCGGATGAGCGCTGCAATGATATGGATAATAGCCCGGTTTATCAAATTTTAACGAAAAGCTTTCACCACCCGCTATGGACCGAGAATTATGAACTGGGAAATAATTATGTCCCGGATGGGGATCAGTATTAATATAGTGGTCGACTGTGTCATTATTAACCCAAGTTATAGTTGTGCCAACATCAATTATTATGTCCTCTGGTTCGAAGTAGTTGTTTTGCATATCAACAACTATCTCCGATTGACCCTTAAGATCTTCGAATTCGGCTAACAGTGATTTGTCAATTGCAAACTGGAACATTCCTCCATGGCAACTTCCATCCGGCCAGCAAGCCTGATAGGTAACAGTATATAGACCTTCCGGTGAATCGGGTTCCATCATTATTCTCATGCCGAGTTTGTTTTCATCAATTAAAGTGTCACCTGTACTGTATACCTGGCCATCCTGGCCGGTTACAACAATTTTTGAAGAGGCGATTATATCAAAATCAAAATTTACAATAACATTAAGCGGAACCGCTGGAATAACAGAGGCATGGTAAGGAACATTATCGACATAGTGAGGTGATTTTACTGGCGTTTCAAAAGTATAGTTTAGAGGTGTTTTTTCAAGCGGTTCTTCCGGATCTTCACTATCGGTAACTTCTTCAATTCCTTCAGCCACAGGTTCAGTTTCTGTTCCGGTATCGCTTACTGAGCAAGCCGATACCAGAAATGCAAATAGAATTAATATTAAAACAGCAATATAAAAGTTTTTATTTGAAACCGAAGATTTCATATAAAACAACCTCTTTTCCGATTAAGTATAGAGAATTACTATTATTAAATAACATAATGCATTTATGTAACTCTGTCAATCATTATGAGGTGTGTTTTGTGTTTGCTCAGTGATAGTTCACCCTGAAAGTGCTCAGTTGATCTTATAATTTTTTATGTTCGCCAGGGTGATATTGACCTTCAACTTCCTCTCTCTTAACATAGCAGGCGAAAATGGAAAATATGTCATATCCATATAACCAAAATTTAAAGCGCCAACAACATAATCGGGGTATCTATTTTCCAGGCATGTAATCAAACCAGACATAAAAGCCATAATCCCTTTGTAGGCCTTCTGAATCTGCCCTTTGCCTAACTGATTCCTATATTCCAGAATATAATCATTAAGTGATTCCATACCCTACCCCTCGCTTCAACTATAAGAGCCTTGCCCCTGTGTTCAAGAACACTTTTCTATCTCGCAAAAAAAGAACCATCCCCTTGTGTTAGGCTTTTGTTTATACAAGATAGTTTACTTCTTCAAGCCGCTGAAATATACGATAGCACAGGAAGGTTAAATATGGAGAAGGTAATTTCTTTTGCCCAAAATCCCAGTCTTTTAGCTTTTGGTATACTGATTCAGGTGTGAAAAACCCATCTTCATCTTGCTTGCCCCTTATAATCGCTATCATTTCAAGGAAGCAGGGTTCATCACTCACAAACTCGTACTTACTTAAAACTCCGGCCACGCTGACGATATCATACCAATTAGAGGGCGCTTTAAGCTTGCGAAAATCAGCTCCCATGTAAAACAAATAGGGATGAAGAGTTAGGCTTTCTTGCCAAAGGCTGAGCAACATTTTCACTGAAGAAACTGCAACCTGTGAATCTCGATATTCTGGAATGTATGACAGCAAGTTGGCCATAATCAATGTCGCATAGGGGCAACAATCACTCTTTTTGCCGGGACCATGAAACTTGCCAAGTTCTGCGGAAACAGCACAGGGAAAACCGTTATCCCGGGATAAAGTTATTAAATGATCAACCCCGGGTTTAATATATTTGTGATATTCCACACCTGCTAGCAACAGAGAGAGTAAAAGCAAGGGGGCATCACACAATGACCAGCCGAAATCATCTAAACCAGAACCACCGAAATGTTTTGGTACATTAGTAAGTGACTGATAGACACCGTGCTCATCCTGATGCTCTAAAATATCGAAGATGGCGTCATTTATTTCCGGAATATCCGTATCAAACCCGAGGTCAAGCAAAAAAAGTAATTTTTGAATTGGCAACTCGGGATTCTTATGATTCTTAATAGGCATATTGTGAATGGTTTTTACATCGCTCATATAGCTTTGAATACGTCTGTCCGCCAACGCTGCGTTCCTGGCTTCTACAACCACACTCTTTGGTTCGTTACAGAGACGAATAAGAATCCCGTATCTCAACCAGTCATCGCTTAAATCCAGCAGTTTTTGAAACTGTTTATTCACCATAGTATTATAAGCGCTCCTAAGAGAATTGGCTTGAGTTGAAAAACACCTATCCCTTTCCATAAATCTCTATAACCTTCATAGAATAACAATAATTTGCTACATCGCTAAGCTATAATGAATAGTAGTTCAGGTTAACCTGCTGCCCATTATTTGTTGCCAAGTGGTTTGTAGATCTTTTTCACTCTTGCAAGCTGGGAGCTCGACAATGAACTCTCCCTGCTTTTTAGAGCCTCAATAAAACGATCCCGATTTGAACTGTTAACGGCTAAAAGTATGCTCTCAGCATGCTGGCCGACCTCTTTCGACCGGCAATTCCTTAAATGCTCTAACAAAAAGGGAAATAATGCTTCAGCATACTCTTCTTTAACCGAAGCTACTGTGGCTAGCACTTTTATTCCACTGTCAATGGTAATAACTGAACCCTGCTCGATGGCGAAATAAATAACATCAATTTGTTCATAGATTTGCTCTGCTTTGAGCAAAGCAATTGTGGATAGGGCGATCATCGCTCCCCAGATTAACCGATTGTTTTTCACCTTGAGCAGTTTCAGGAAATCTGAGCAGTAATCAGCGATTAGCACAGGTTTTAAATAGCCTATTTCATATAGCACTTTGATACAGTCGCTTTGAATATTCTTGTCCTTATGAAACAGGTGCTCGGCAATTATGGCTACACTTTCCCGATCTTCTTTTTCGGCGATTTCCCTTGCCAATTCCTGGTTAGGAAGATCGTCCTTACGACCCTGAACCGAAGCCAGTCTGGTAATAACCAAAGCTATCTCACCTCGATCAATCGATAAAGTATTATCCTCACTTGCCCAAATTTTATAGCTTAATTCACTAAGATTCCAGACCAGCTGATTATAAGTTAGTTTGCGTGCTACCAGGATTATATCCAGTAGGCAAGAAGGTAACCCCCGTTCAGCTTCACCCCGTGATGATCATAATAATGCCAAGCATACCAAGCAAAACGGTAACGTAAGCGGTAAATTTCTCGCGCTCCATGTTTTCAATGATCTTTTTCCCGGTCAGGGTGCCAAGGATCATAAATATACCCATGGCTGCAGCGATGGCAACATCATAGAGAATGATATTCAAATATCGCTGATAGACTACTGTTTTAACCAGATGCATTACTGTAGCTGTTACTGCCTCACTGGCAATGTAACCAACCGGGGATAGGTTTAAAGAAAGGAAAACAGCCGCCCCAAGCGGGCCGGCGCTGCCGACAAGACCGGAAAGCAGGCCGGTTATTCCACCACCGGTCAGTAGTGTTGCTCGTCCGGGCTTTAGGTTGATCAGCTTAACAGTTTTAAGAACCGCAAAGATTACCAAACATAGGCCAATAATACTCATGATCAGTTCTTTAGGCAAGGTGACAAAAGAAAAAGCACCCAGCACGGAAAAGGGAACAGCTGTAGCGATAAAGAGCAGCACCGGTTTCCAGCTGATTTGCCTGAACCCGGCAGCAACCCGGGAAAGATTTCCGATTAGCTGAGCCAGCGTTAGGATAGGCACCGCAGCAGTCGGACCAATAGCCCAGGAAAGCACAGGCAACAGCAGCAGGGCACCGCCAAAACCGGCCGCTCCCGAAACCAGCGCAGCCAGATAACTGCCGAGCATCAGCAAAATTAATTGAATCAGACCAGGGCTGCTGATAAAAGCACCTCTATTTCAATATTATTGCAAACAGATAATAAAACAATTGCGATGGGAAGGATTGGCTCTACAAAACCGCTTAGCATTATCTTTCAACCCACTCCTCCAGGCTTAGACATTCTACCGGGCAATCTTTAAAATCTTTCTTATTTCGCGTAACAATATAATCAACACTACCGGCTTTAGCGCATTGCACGAGCAGAGCATCTTCATAATCAGGCATATCAAGCTTAAATGCGCCGATAATATCGCTTGCTGTTACACTCATAATCTTGATAAACCCAAACATATTCTGCAGATTTTCCCTGATCTGATCACCACTATAGGCTTTTCTCAAGATATAGACAATGTCAGTGACCGAGTTGGCCGTTAAATATGCCTCAATGTGGCCTTTCTCAGCCTGCTTAAAAACTTGCACAGCTTTTGCCACAAATGGTTTTCGGTTCAGCAGCAGGTCTAAAACAAGGTTAGTATCAATCAACACTTTCATATTTCTTTAACCTTTCCTGCTTTATATTTTCATTATCGTAAGCTGCCGCCTTCTCAAATACACCGATTAAACTCTCTGTTAGTGGATACTCCTCTTTCCCTGAAGTGGTTAACCTGGCCGCATACTTGCCATTTTTAGTGATAATCACATCTTCCTCCTGGGCTATTTTTAAATAAATGCCTACTTTATTTTTAAATTCAGTAGCTGTAACAATCACTTTACCCACCTCCCAATTTTATTTTACAGCTATTAGCCATTTTAATCAAGAGTATTTTAGCTATTATAGCCAACTGACCTATAATCCCTAATAAAAATAATAAGCCCAGGCTATTCCTACGAAAGAGTCTGTTTATCGGGATAGTTTGCGGAGCTATGTTTTATAAACATCTTTTCGGTGAGCGACTTTGACTACCCAGGTGGTCAGTTCATAATCCTGGATGGAATAAAGAATCCGGTAGTGCCCCTGGCGAATCCGGTAGCGCTCTAAGCCGGTTAATTTTTCACATCCCGGCGGTCTTGGATTGTCAGCAAGAGCAGTTATTCGCTCGATAATCTTTTTTAATTCATTTTTTCTTACCCTTGTTAAATCTTTTTCAACCGACTTTTTAAAAAAGATCTTAGAGACGCCCATCGTTTTTTAACTTTCTGATCATAGCATCATAGCTAACAAGGTCTTCATTTACCCGTTCTGCAAATGCTTCGTTATCTTCAACATCTTCGATTATCGATTCTTTGACAGCATTGTTGATCAGCTCAGACATGGAACTTGACGCTTCAATAGCTTTAAGCTTCAGGGCTTTATGTAGATCGGGATCTAAATAGATGGTAGTTCTTTTACCCTCCTTAATCATTGCCATTAAGCCTCCTTTATGTCACAGCATAATAGCATTTGTATGTTATAATGGCAATCCTTTTCGATTGTCTAAGACTGGGGGCTGAAAGCCCGCCTATACTTTTTGAACAGCTCTCCTGTGTCTTCCTTGAAACGAAACTTTATTTCTGATTATTTGTCTATTATTTTGGATAAGGAAAGGAGAATCAGCATCATGAAAAAAATGATATATTATTTAACTCTCGCTGTTGTTCTAATCATGCTTGCCGGAGCAGGATGTTCTAATAAACAAGGTGAACCGGGGCTGGAACCCGGGGCAGAACCAATCAGCGGGTCCGTATACAGTATTGAGGATGGACGAATACTGGTAGTGGGCGGCATCGAAGACATTTATATCCCCCGCAGTGAATGGTTTGAGCAGGGATACCGGGCTGTTTATTTTGCTATTGAGGAAAACACTGTAGTCGAGCTTAACGGCGAACCGGTTGATGCCGGACTGATCACCCGGGGCCAAAAAATCGATGTCTACCACGAAGGGTTCCTGGCTGAATCGTATCCGGAACAGGGCAAAGCCCTAAAAGTAGTAATCACTGATCCTGAAGGAGCAGAAGAGGCATATACAGACTCGGGAAGGTTTATCGGGATTATGGTAAACGAATCTAGTGAACTTCTTGAAGTAAAAGTTAGCGGTG
>Ga0194125_10011171_pt1 | contig 12110 bp, 6 predicted proteins | sample TA2KigC250mmetaG_FD_148626 | JGI IMG/M metagenome (GOLD analysis project Ga0194125, IMG submission 148626) | Freshwater microbial communities from Lake Tanganyika, Tanzania - TA2015034 Kigoma Deep Cast 250m | ecosystem: Environmental > Aquatic > Freshwater > Lake | place: Tanzania: Lake... | reverse complement strand
GGATTGGCTAGCCGCTCCGAATGCTCGACTGTTGCTGTTGTGCGGCAACGCAAATGAGCCGGCTCAAAAGGGACCACCGAAAGTGACCGAGGCGGAAATTCGCTCGGACTGGGGCCACCTCTTTGAGATCGAATGGATTCGCGACTTTCACTTTGAGGATCGGGGTGGAATTCCGGGACCATTAGGTTGGGTCTGTTGGCTGATTCGCCGGTCAGCGACGTGATCAGAATCCGATGCGTGGAAAGACCGGCAACCTGATGTCGCTGCAGGAAATTCTGCCGCCGAGAGGCACCGAGAGGGTCAGCCGGATCGTCACAGGTAAACCAAATCTGACACCGCCCACGAACGAAGCGTGCCCATGTCGCGGGACAATCTGAAAACGAAAATCGACGATGTCGAGATTGGTGAGCCGTCGCCTCTGCACTGGCTGAGTGACTCGGCTAGTTTGGCAACACGAGCATTTCACTCGCAAATTCCTTGCGCGTTGATCGGCTGACATTTTCACAGAAATGACGAGACCAAGCCGCCTCAATGAGTGGTGACGCTCTTCGTTTACAGAACGGAGATCGTTGGCGGAGCACTCGACGGATAAAGCGTTCTGTCACGCCTCATGGTTGATCGGCAAGATCTGTTGGTAGCCTTCGAGATCGTGGCGAGTTGCTATTGGCAAGCTCAAACGATGAGCGATGACGATCGATGGGGACCGCATGTGGGGGTCGCAGGACGATTTGAAGGCCACTCGTTTTGTTTGCGAATCACCGCTCGACCGCCGAGGGAACTTGAGCCTGGACGGATGTTCGATCAAACGGCGAACAAATAGCGGAATCGCTGGTGATCGCGATGTCACCGGTTCTCTGAAGCTCTCGCTTGGAGTGGAGAGGCATCGCGTCTGTAAACCGCTCCAATTGTGAACGCTGACCTGATAAACGAAGGCCCGGCTTCGGAGGGGAAGCCGGGCCTTTTTATTGACCGTCCATGCCGCGACGGAAAGTCACTTCTTCGGCAATTCACGCACGTAAATGTTCTTGAAGTACAGTGTGTTGCCGTGATTTTGCAGCTCGATCGGACCGGTTTCGTAGCACGGTTTATCGCGTTCCCAGTAGTTCTCCAGCGTGACGTTGTTGACGACCGTCTTGCCGTTGAGCGTGATCGTCACCTTGTCGCCGACCATACGGATGAAGAACGTGTTCCACTGGCCGATCGGGTTGTCGGCCTTCACGTCCGGGAAACGTGGGTTCTTGGCGTTGTTCCACAAGCTGCCCGAACCTTTGCCGGCTCCGTTCTGGAGTTGGGCCGCGTCGCTGGGATCCCAAATTTGGACTTGCGGAGTGCCCCGCAGGTAAATGCCGCTGTCCCCTTTCGGCTCGATCTTCCAATCGCAGTAGAGTTCAAAGTCGGCGTAGTCTTTAGCGGAGACGAGACTTTGACCTTTGCCGTCAAAGATGAGCACACCGTTCTCAGCTCGCCAGTGAGCCTTCGCGCTCTCGTCGGCTTTGATTTGTTCCGCGGCGATCTGTTCGGCGGTCATCGACTTTCGTTCCTTGATGTTTCTAACGAGTCCCTTCCAGCCAGTCAGATCCTTGCCGTTGAAGAGCGCGGTGAACCCTTCCGGCGGCGTGTTGTCCGGAGCGGCTTTCTTGCCGACAGGTTGTGCTTGCTGATCGACAGCGGCGATTTCCTTCGATTCGACCTTCGTGCCGAACAGGAACACGTTGTCGAAGTTTCCGGTGTCATCGAACGTGCCGACGCCGACTTGTCCCCACGCGAACGTCGTATCGCTCGCTTCCATGACCGGCTCGGTCATGTTATCGAAGAAGACCTTGATCGAGCCGCTCTTCACGTCGCGTGTCAGCCGAGCGTGATGCCAGTCGTCAGTCCAATTCGTTCCGCTGCTGGTCTTGGTCGAGATCTTCTTTCGGTCGGCATTGTTGACGATAAAAATCTGGTTGGCGTGATCGTCAGCCTGCTTGCCGAGATGGACGTAGTACAGATGAGCCGCATCCTGGCAGCCAAAGAACAGGCACATGTCGCGATGCCCGTAGTCTTTCACCGTCGATTGCAGCTTCACGTCCAGCACGAAATCGCTGACAGTCACATCCTTGATCATTGCCCGGTTGAACGGCGAGCGAACCGGAGTCTTCGTGTTGCTCTTTCCGAACTGGCTGAGGACGTGTCCCTTGCCCGTCTTCTCAATCTTCCAGGCGGCGGGATCGGTCGCGATCCAATTCGAGGAACTCCCGGACTCGAAGTCGTCCGAGAAAATCAGCGGCAGGTTCGTGATCCCTTTCGGAGCATCCGCCGCACCCGCGATTGCCGTCATCCCCAGCAATGCCCAAGCGAACAATCCAACCGAGCGTCTCATGGTGTTTCCTTTCGAGAGGTTCGTAGTCCCGCCTTCAGGCGGCAGTGAGTTCCAACAGGATCGATAGAGTGACCAGCCCCGCGAACGATGACAAGCGTCGGTGGTCGCTTGAAGCAGCCGAGCCCTTTTCGACGCCCGAGATCCGCGAAAGAGTTCCGTGTCGTGCATGACGGCAATCCGTGGCGATCGGCTCTCGATAGACATCGTCCATGTTGTCGCACCTTTTCCGACTTCGTGACCCCTTCCACGGTTGCTCTGGCACGGAGGAATCCGTAGACCGCTGCGGTTCTGCGACAATCACACGCTCGACCAATCTCACCACCCGCCGCACGGAAACCATCGTCATGCCGATTCCCGATTCACTGGCGTTCGCCACGGTGGCCGAACTGGGCCAACGGCTGCAGGCTCGCGAATTCACCTCGCTTGAGCTGACGCAGTACTTCCTCGATCGTCTCGAGCGACTCGGTCCGAAACTCAACGCGGTGGTGACGGTGACTCGCGAGCGAGCACTTGCCGAAGCGCAGCATGCGGACAACGAAATCTGCGTCGGTCGCTATCGAGGCCCCTTACACGGCATTCCATACGGCGCGAAAGATCTGCTGGCGACAAAGAACACTCCGACCACTTGGGGAGCGGCTCCGTTCAAGGAGCAAATGTTTGACGAAGACGCGGCCGTCATCACAAAACTTCGTGAAGCCGGTGCGGTGCTGGCCGCGAAGTTGGCGATGGTCGAAATCGCTGGCGGTTTGGGCTATCGGCAAGCCAACGCGACATTCACCGGGCCGGGGCTGAATCCGTGGAATCTCAACCGTTGGGCTGGCGGTTCGTCGAGCGGCTCGGGTGCGGCAGTCGCGGCCGGACTCGTCCCGTTTTCGATCGGCACCGAAACGTGGGGGTCGATTATGACTCCCGCTGGCAATTGCGGAGTCACCGGATTGCGACCGACCTACGACCTCATCAGCCGCAAGGGGGCGATGGCTTTGACCTGGACCATGGACAAACTCGGCCCGCTGGCTCGCTCGGCTCAGGACTGCGTTTTCATTCTCAATGCCGTCCAGGAATCGACGGCGAACGGACCTGCCGCGTCGTTAACTCAATACCCATTCCGCATCGGAGTGCTCAGCGATGCCGTCACGAAAGTGCAGCCGGAGGTCAAAGCGAACTTCGAGGCATCGCTGAAAGTGCTCGAACGCTTTGCGAAGCTCGGTGAGTGCAAGCTGCCGGACCTACCGTACGGTTCGGTCAACTCGCTGATCATCTCGTGCGAGATGGCCGCCACGTTTGAAGACCTCGCGAAGTCCGGCAAGGTCTGGGAGATGACCGCTGAAGAAGACCGCTGGGGCTTGTACTCGGCACTGACGATCCCCGCCAAGGACTACATCAATGCGCAGCGCATTCGGGCGATCATGCAGCGCGAAGTGGACGCCGCTCTGGCATCTTTCGATGCGGTCGTCAGTCCGACGCTGCCAAGTGTCGCGTACCCGATCGATCGGCCCTGGGACGAGTATCGCAAGGGCCTGTCCGGCTCACAAATCGGCGGAGCTGGAAACGCCACCGGCATTCCGGCTCTCTCAATCCCCAACGGCTTCGGCGAAGAGGGCCTCCCCACGGGACTGCAGTTCGTTGGCCGAGCTTTCTCTGACAGCCGATTGCTCGCGATTGCGCAGGCCTACCAGCAGCAAACCGATTGGCATTGCCGACATCCCGCGATGTAGCGCGCACCGGCTCGACGATTACGCCACATCATGCTGGTTTCGGGCAGCCACTTCATAGACAACATTTCTACGGAAAGATGCGTGACGAGTTTCGTAAAAATGCAGCTTTGGGGTGATGACGCACTGGAATGACAGTTCGAAAACATCCCACCGAGTGAGGACGACCCGAACTGGAAACAGGATGATCACGACCCGGTCGAACTGGACGCCACGCAATCTGCCGTTTCGCTGCCGATTCCGAGCACTTCCGACCCCGAACAATCCATTCCGCTCATGCAAGAGCGAGAAGTTGCCGAAGTTCGCAAACGCGATGCCCTGGCCGCTCGTGTCGACGATCCATCTCTGGCGTTCGAATCGTTGCTGCGGATGTTCAAGGACAAAGGGGCGATCACGGATCTCGACCTGCGTCGCATGGAACAGCAAGTCAATCTCGAAGACGGATAAACGGATGGCGAGTTCCATCCGGGCCTCTCCCCCGTTCCCAGCCACCGCCCGAAATGCAAGGCCCGCATTCCTTCCGACAAACGCCTCCGCCAACTCTGCGGGCACCACTTGCCCGCCGAATCATCGACAAAGTTGGGTGGGCCGACTTGCAAAAGGCCGAAGGGCGTTACCGGCATCCGCCGATGTCTGTGGACTTAACGAGTCTGGGTTGCCCGTTATGGCAAATCGTCGGAACCAAGCTAAACTCCTACACGTCGAGTAACGGATTTTTCCCGATGGTCTGTTTCTTGTTTCGAGGTGATCGATGGCTACCAACGTGGCGGGGTCCGGCAAGTCCGAGCCTCGGGATCCGCCGCCCAAGCCGAGTGCTGTGGCCAAGCCGTCTGCGGCAAAGCCGACGGCAGTGAACACCACCAAACCCGCCGATACCGCCAGCAAGAGCAACACAACCATTGGTAACGGGCTCGAGGGGCTGAAACAGCTCGGCCGGTACACGATCATCAAGAAGCTTGGCCAGGGAGGAATGGGGACGGTTTTCCTCGCCAACGACGTGCAGCTCCGGCGGCAAGTGGCTTTGAAAGTTCTGGCGAAAGAGAAGGCGGAAAATCCGACGCTCGTCAAACGCTTCAAAGCGGAAGCTCAAGCAGCCGCGGCGCTCAAGCATGACAACATTGTCGCGATCCACGACGCCGGCGAAGCGGACGGGTACTTGTACATCGCGTTGGAGTTCATCGACGGCACTGACGCGCACTCGATCGTCGCCAAACGGGGAGCGATGCCGGCGGCGCGGGCGATGGACGTCATTCGGCAAACCGCGCTCGCCTTGCAGCACGCTCACGAGCAGAAGATTGTTCACCGCGACATCAAGCCATCAAATTTGCTGATCGCCAAAAATGGACTGGTGAAACTCGCCGACATGGGCTTGGCCCGCTCGGTTGACGAGTCGATGGAAACCAACATCACCCGCGCCGGCACCACGGTCGGCACCGTCGATTACATGTCGCCGGAGCAAGCTCGCAACAGTAAAGCGGCGGACATTCGCAGCGATTTATACTCGCTGGGAGCGACTTGGTATCACTTGCTGACCGGGCATCCGCCGTTCCCCAAAGGGAGCATGCTTAACAAGCTGAATGCTCATTCCGGCGGTGCTCGGCCGGACGTGCGAGACGAGAACGAGTCCATCTCCGAGAACATCTCGGTGATGATCAAGCGGCTGCTGGCGATCAAGCCGGAGGACCGCTATCAGACTCCCTTTGAGTTGCTGGAGGATTTGGACAATGAGTATCTCACCCGAGAAGTGACATCCCTGAAGGATATCGCCGCCTTGGCGGAAGAAGAGGACGACGATGAGGACGACGCGGTGCATGAGCCGAAGCAGTCGTACAAAAAGCCGGCTGCCAAAGAAGCTAAACAACTCGCCGCCGCAGCGACGATGGAACTGCCGACGCACAAGCCACTCGTGAACGTCGCGCCCACCGGCAACGCGATCAATTTCGAAGCGCTGAAGTCGCTGGGTGTCGGAGTGATTGTCATCGCCGTGATTGGAATTGTTGGCTACGCCCTTTCGCAGTACGGCAACTCTGTTGGCTCGAATACGATTTCGACCGATGATCCGCTTCATCGTGGCAACGAGTTCGCCGCTTCAAGTGGCGTGAACCCAACCGTCGTCCCCGAAACGGATGGCGAGAAGAAAGTCCCCAAGACGTTCGGTGGCAAAACTCCGAAAGGGCCAGCGGCGATCACGACGATCGACGGTTCGACGAATCTCACGAAGAAGGACAGTCCCACCGTGGCTGCGTCAGCGGCTGGGATGCTGTATTTTCCGCCGCTCGCGCCGCTGGGCCGCGAAGGGGAGATTAAACACATCCCCGAATGGATTACCGCAGACGGGGCGCCTGGTCCAGCTGGCCTCAAGACCATCGCCGTTGGCGGTGGGCCAAGCGGCTTTGAACAGGTGCCAACACTCGAGCAAGCGTTTAAAGAACTCCCCGAAGCGGGCGGTATCATTGAACTCGTCACCGACGGGCCGTACTTCCTCAACCCCATCCAAGTAAAGAACCGTGCCACGGTCGTTATTCGCGCGGCGCTCGGCCGCGTACCGGTCTTGGTGCTCTTGGCCGAACCAGATCAACCCTACGACTCGCTGTTGCATGTGACCAGCGGCGCGCTCACGCTGGAAGGATTGCAAATTTACGTCGATTCACGGCAATTCGCGAACAACGACCTTTTGACGTTTGTAACCGTGCAATCTGGAGATCTGGCGGTTGTGCGTTGTGACATCCGGATGCTCGGCAGTCGTGCTGGGAAGACGTTCGCGTTTGGGGTCGGCGGAAAAGTCACTCGTTCGGATCCGCAACAATCGCCGCGAGCAAGAATCTTCGCCCGCGAGTCGGTCGTCAGTGGCATGACGCTCGGCGCTTTTCACGTCGATCAAACGCAGATCGATTTTTTCGCCAGCCGCTGTGTCTTCACGACCGGTGCCGCGCCGGTTCTGAGTCTGACAAATCACGAACTTCCCGAAGTCGAAACTGCTGCGGGGAAGCCTGCCGGGCCGACGGGTAAAGTCGGTGGCACATCAACTCAGCCGGTCGGCGAGGACGCCAGGAAGCCTTCAGGGCCAAAGTCTCTCAAGCCCGCGAACAATTCCGCCACCAGAGGTTTGGCGTCGGGTGCGTCACGCAGTCTGAAATTCTTGTCGTGCAGCGTGCTGTCCACCGGCGCCGCGTTTGAGATCGCTCCCGGCGCGGACGTCGCCAAGCCTCCCTCCACGGAGGTTGTGATCGTCAACTCGGTCCTCGCGGGGGTGAGCGCTCCTCAATCCGTGCCGGTGTTGCTGGCACTGCCCGGCTGGCAGGCAGCACTCCTTCCCAGCAACGATCAGAGTCCCTATGCCAATCTCAAATGGCAGATCGAATCTTCGGCCGTTTGTGGTTGGGAGAAGCTGATTCTTGAAGAACCGGGTGTGACGCAAGTCGTGCGCGATGGTGCCGCTTGGAAAGACGTTTGGCGCAATCAGCCGTCGCTGGAACTCTCACAATTCTCAGCGGCGAATTGGCCGGCGACGCCGCCGACCGATTTCATCTCGTTGTCGCCGAACGCAGTTGGCCTGCCGCACGAGCTTGGGCTGAAAGGGACCGATGGCCAACCTCCTGGCTGCCCGGTCAACGACTTTGCGGCCCCAACCGGACTGACGTATGCGCGGGCGGACGCACTGATGCAACGGGCCGCGTACCCGATCACCGGCATCGAGCCGTTCGCCGTCAATCGTCGCATCGAAGTCGATGCCACCACGCAAGACCTGGGTAAAGTATTAGGGGCCGACGACTGGCCGAGCGGTACGCTGGTTGTTGTCCGCGGACAGGGCAAGGTGGGAATGACACCGGTCGAAGTGAAACACAAATCCTTGCGCATCGAATTCCTGCACACCGGCGAGGCTCCGCTAATCCTTGAACCTCGCAAGTCGACCAAGATGAAAGAGGACGAGGCGATGTTCATCGTCGAAGACGGATCGCTCGAACTGGTCGATGGACACTTCCAATTCCCAAACGGTTCCAGTTTGCAGATGCCGGGTCGTTTCCTGAGCGTGTATGACGGCAATTTCTCGTTGCGACGTTGCCAAGTCTTCGGCCAAATGCTGGAAGGTACCAGTGGTTTCCAGGGACTGATCCGTTGGAAGCGATCCAACGCCGAACCGGGGGAACTCGCGAATTCTGCCGAACGTTGTTCCGGAGTCATCACCGACAGTGCGCTGATCACCAGCGGCAAGTTGCTGGACGCTGATCTGCGCCATCGCACGTTGCTGCTACGAAATAGTCTATTCGCTTCGGTCGGCGAGTTGTTCGATTTGAGCGTACAAGGCTTCAGTTCGGAAATCGGCGGGACGCTCGATGCCCGCTGGTGTACCTTTGGGGCCGGTGGCAAGTTCTTGTTCCAAGTTCGTGGGACGAAGGAGGCGGAGAAGACGACTCGGCCACTCCAGATTTTCATGCAATACTCGTTGCTGCTCTCGCTGACCGACCTGTCCGGCGAGAATACATCGCCGGTGCTGCTCTCGGTTCGTGATTTCGTGTTGAATAATCAGCAGATCGCGTGGTGGGATCACGGCAATGGCTACACCGCTCCTTGGACACAGTTCATTGGAACTGCCGACTCTCCGGCTGCTGGACCGCAATCGTTTGGGAGCCACTGGCAAAAACAGTGGGGTGACGCCGCTGTGAAGAATTGTTTGTCGGAAAACGGCGACGTCCGACTTGCCGCTAAACTGCCGCACCGTTTCAAACTCGAACCGCGGGACTTTGCGCTGTTAAGCAACTGTCCCGCAGCCAGTGCGGGACCGAATCAAACCGCCCTTGGTGTCGATTTCGAACATTGGAGTGCTTCGCCACAATCTTCCAGCCGAGCCACTTCGTTCCCGACCACGACAACTGGCCCCGCTAAGATTTCTGGGAAGAAAACGGACCCGCAACCAACGAACAAAAATTCAAAGTCCACAAAGCCGAATTTTTAGGAAGTGAAAAACGACTATGGCTCTTGCCGGTGAAGTCATCGACCTCCACAAACACTACCACCTCAAGGGAGGTGTCGTCGTCAAAGCCCTTCACGGCGTGAGTATGCAGTTTCCGCAAGGGGATTTCGTCGCCATTATGGGCTCGTCTGGCAGCGGCAAGAGCACGTTGCTCAACCTGCTCGGTGCGCTCGACCGGCCCACCAGTGGCGAGTATATCCTCGGCGGACACCGCGTTTCGGAACTGAGCGACGACGATCTGTCGCACATTCGCAATCATCTGATTGGCTTTGTCTTTCAATCGTTCAATCTGATCCCGCAATACACAGTTCTGGAAAACGTTCAGATTCCGCTGCACTATCGCCGCGGGCGGCCGACACTGTCGGCTCGTGATATCGCTCGCTGTATCGATCTGTGCGAGCAAGTCGGCCTCGGCGAACGCATGGAGCATCGCCCGTTTCAACTTTCCGGCGGCCAACAACAGCGTGTCGCCATCGCGCGAGCGCTCGCCAACGATCCAGAAATCATTCTCGCTGACGAACCGACCGGCAATCTCGACTCGAAGACCGGCGAAGAAATCATGGGCATGCTCAGAAAGCTCAACTCCGAAGGCCGCACGATTTTGATGGTCACACACGAACCGGACGTCGCCGCGCAAGCCAAACGCCGGATCGTCATGAAAGACGGCCTCATCGCCAGCCAAGAAGTTTCGCGAAGTTGATTTTGGAGAGGCTCCGGAATTTGGTTTTTGAAACGCTGTGAGATCACAAATGCCGCACCAGACTCGATCGCGATTTGGACTTCGAGAGTTCGTCATCATCAGCCTGTGGCTGCTGTCATCCTGTCCGTGGAGCGTTGCTCAAGACCGATCCGCTAAAGAGGACCACGAGTCCTGGCAGGTCATTCACATCGGCAATCAGCGCGTCGGCTACCAATTCGGCCGCGAGCGCGTCGAATTGCGTGACAAGACCAAGGTCATCATCTCCGTCAGCGAATCACACTTCTCGCTCAAACGCTTCGGCCAAGAACTGAAGATGTCGACGTCACTGCGGATCGAGGAAACTGAATCCGGCGACTTGCTCCGCTTCACTTTCGAGTTGAAGAACCCGCCGATCCAGAACACGACCACTCAAGGGGTCGTCAACGGCGATCAAATCGAATTGACCACCACACTCGCCGGCCGTACCGACAAACGGCGCGTCCCTTGGGAGGCCGACGCCAAGTCCCCGGCCTATCCCGATCGCTGGCTGCGAGACCATCCGCTCAAGCCGGGCGAATCGAGGTCATTCAAAATCTATCTGCCGGAGTTCGCCAAAGTCTCGCAAGCCAGTTTTGCGGCCGATGACATGCGTCCGGTCAAGCTGCTTGATGGCAAGGAGGTCTCGTTACTGCGAGTCAACGCCCGCTTCTCTGCCATCCCGGAGAATAATTCGCGGCAGTATGTCGATGCCGCCTGGCAGACTAAGTTGACCGAGACTGACATGCTCGGCTTGGTGGCTCGCGCGTACGACGTCCCGCGCGACGTCGCCTTGCAAGCGATCGCCGGAGCCGAGCTTGACCTCGCCGTGAACACGCTGGTCCGCATCGACCCGCCGATCATCGACGCGCATCGCAAAAAGAAAATTGTCTACCGCGTCTCCATGAAAGAAGAATCCCCCGAACCGTTCTTTGTCACCGGCGGCACACAGCAAATCAAACGACTGGTCGAGAAAGACTCGAAAGAACAAGCCATCGAACTGACCGTGACCGCGAAACCGATTCCGCCCGTGAATTCGCGACTCGCCAAGGCGGAGGACCAATTCCTCGCGCCGACTCGTTTTTTGCAGACGCGCGATCCGGCCGTCGTCGAGCATGCGGATCGAGCCGCTGGCGGCGAAACTGACCCCAGCCGCATCGCGACGCGAATGGAAAAATACGTTCGTGACAAACTGACGAAAAAGAACTTCTCGACCGCGATGGCCTCAGCCGCCGAAGTCGCCCAGCGGATGGAAGGGGATTGCACCGAGCACGCCGTGCTTTTGGCCGCGATGCTGCGAGTCAAGAAAGTCCCGTCGCGCATCGCCGCCGGTTTAGTTTATGTCGAGTCCATGAATTCCTTCGGCGGCCACATGTGGACCGAAGCCTTCCTTGCCGGCGAATGGATTCCGCTCGACGCAACTCTGGGCAAAGGAGGCATCGGCCCCGCCCACCTCAAGATGGCCGACTCCCCCCTCGACGAAGACGCCCCGCTGCCGGTCAGCACGTTTATGCCTGCCTACCAAGCGCTTGGCAAGCTGAAGATCGAAGTGTTGAAGGCGGAGTGAAACGATTTCGTCGACAGTCGATTGATTCGCGCTGGCGATCACCGTCTTGACGAGACGGCTTCCGCATCCGTATCGACTTCGACAGATGCGCGGGCGGGGAGTTGCGATCTGGCATCGTCGAGAACCACGATCGGACATTTGACACAACGGGCCATGACTGCAGAGTACGAGTGCGATTCAGGATGACGTCAAGGCAGCATCGGCCGTTGACGACGGAGTTAACGTCGCCCAAGCATTACCGCAATCATTGACGGCCAGCATCGCAGCGGACACACGCGTGACCTCGCTGCGCAAATCGGCTTGTTGGGAAATGTGAATCGGCTCGCCAGTCAGCAAGTGGACTTTGGAGAATGGCTTGGGAACCAGCAGATCCGTCCAACCGACTCCGAATCGCCAGCTTCGTTCGCAAGTGAAAGCGGTCGGAACGATAGCTCGCCCGGTATGCGAGGCAAGAAAGATCACTCCCAGCGACAACTCGCGGCGCGGCCCGCGCGGACCGTCCGGAGTCATCACAATGTGTTTGCCCTCCGACTCGCAAATGAGTTGCCGCATGGCTTGCGCTCCCCGGCGGCTCGACGAACCCCGAATTGGCAAAATACCCACACTGCGCAATCCAGCGGCAACAAATCCACCGTCTTGATTCTGGCTGACCAACGCCGCCGTGTGCCGATGCTTACCTCCGAAAATTGGTATCAGCAGTTGATCGTGCCACACGCAGTAAATGAAACGGTCGCCCCCTTCGATCGCGAACGGGTTGGTTTTGTCTGCGGTGTGAAACCTGA
>Ga0194125_10011170_pt1 | contig 12110 bp, 10 predicted proteins | sample TA2KigC250mmetaG_FD_148626 | JGI IMG/M metagenome (GOLD analysis project Ga0194125, IMG submission 148626) | Freshwater microbial communities from Lake Tanganyika, Tanzania - TA2015034 Kigoma Deep Cast 250m | ecosystem: Environmental > Aquatic > Freshwater > Lake | place: Tanzania: Lake... | reverse complement strand
GAGCGTATTCCGCGGCGGACCTGGCAGGTTCGATGAGACTGCAGTATCCCCCGGACATCCGCATCATCCAGGTGCCATGCACCGGCAAGGTGGACATCATCCACCTGCTCATGGCCTTCGAGGAAGGTGCGGACGGGGTCTTTGTGGCCGGCTGCCTGGAAGGGGACTGTCACTTCCGGGAAGGCAATTTGCACGCCAAAAAGCGGGTCAAGCGGGTTAAGGAAATTCTGGATAAAGTGGGCCTGGGTGGAGACCGGGTGGAGATGTATAACCTCTCTGCCGGCCAGGGCGGCAGGTTTGCCGAAATCGCCAGGGAGATGACTGCCCGGATCCTGTCCCTGGGCCCCAGCCCCATTAGAATCGCCAAAGGATTAATCGCCCGGCCCGGAGCCCAAGCCGCCGGGGCCGAGGGGGAGGTAGCGGCATGATCAAGGCAGTGGGAAAACCTATCGAAGAAATTATCAGCATGGTGCAGGATTTTCCAAAACTCCTCATTGCCGGCTGCGACGGCTGCGTCACCGTGTGCGAAGCCGGCGGCCTGAAAGAGGTAAAGGTGCTGGCCTCGGCTTTGCGTCTGCATTTCACCCAGGCGGGAACGCACAAGCAGATTGACGAAACCAGCCTCACCCGCCAGTGCGACAAAGAGTACCTGGCCCAGCTCCGGGATTCCATCGACGGCTACGACGCGGTGGTTTCCCTGGCCTGCGGCGTCGGGGCCCAGTTCGTGGCCGACATGTACACCAAAAAGGTGGTCTTCCCCGGGGTGAACACCTCCTTCATGGGGGCCACCGAAGAGCGGGGCTGGTACGTCGAGCGCTGCCAGGGCTGCGGACAGTGCATCCTGGCGGAAACCGGCGGGGTCTGCCCCATCGCCAGGTGTTCCAAGCGGATGCTCAACGGCCCCTGCGGCGGCTCCGAAGGGGGTAAATGCGAGATCGCTCCCGACATCCCCTGCGGATGGGAGTTGATCTACGAGCGGCTGAAAACCCTGGGGCAACTGGACCGGTTTGAGAAGCCGGTGACTCCCAAAGACTGGACCACCAGCCGGGACGGCGGGGTTCGCAAGATTTTGAGAGAGGACTTACGGATATGAGCGCTGAGACTCCCAGCAAACTCCAGAAAATCCTGGCTGCCGGCCACCTGGCCGTGACTTCCGAAGTGGGGCCGCCCCGCAGCGCCGATGGCTTGGTCATCGAGCATAAAGCCAAGATGATCGCCGACTACGTGGACGCCATCAACGTCACCGACAACCAGACCTCGGTGTGCCGGCTGTGCAGCCTGGCCGCCTGCATCCGCATCAGGCAGATGGATTTGGAGCCGGTGCTGCAGATGGTGACCCGGGACCGGAACCGCATCGCCCTGCAGAGCGACATCCTGGGGGCCGCATCCTTCGGCGTCAATAACATCCTCTGCCTCACCGGCGACCATCAGCACTTCGGCGATCATTCCAATGCAGCCAACGTCTTTGACCTGGATTCGGTGCAGCTCATCGCCACGGTGAAGATGATGCGGGATGAAGGCCGCCTCCTGGGAGGCCACGAGTTCCAGGTGCGGCCCCAGATGTTCATCGGGGCCGCCTCCAATCCCTTCGCCGGGCCCAACGTGGCCCTCCGGGTGGTCCGCCTGGCCAAAAAGGCGGCCGCGGGGGTGCAGTTCACTCAGACTCAGTGCATTTACAACATGAACACCTTCAAAGAGTTCATGAAAATGATGGTGGACCGGGGCCTCCACGAAAAAGTGGCGGTCCTGGCGGGCATCACTCCCATGAAAAACGTGGGCATGGCCCGGTACATGCAAAAACGGGTGCCGGGCATCGACGTCCCCGATGAGATCGTGAAGCGCATGGGCGGAGTGCCCAAGGAAAAGCAGGCCGAAGAAGGCATCAAGCTGGCCATTGAGCAAATTCAGGAAATTAAGGAAATCCCGGGCATCAAAGGGTTCCATATCATGGCCATCGAATGGGAAGAGAAAGTCCCGGAGATTGTGAAAGCGGCGGGTTTATTTCCCAGGCCCAATTAGCGGTGAATAATAAGGTTGAATCTGAGCGGAACGGGCATATAATGGTCTAGATGCTATGGGGGACTATAAATTTTTTCCGTCACCCCATACTAGAAAGGAGAGGAACCCATGGCTAAGAAATATGTGCTCATCGTCGATGACGATCCAGATCTGGTGGAAACCGTCTCCATGCTCCTGGAGAGCAAGGGATATGAAGTGGGCAAGGCCTACGACGGCATCGAGGGGGAAGCAGCCATCAAGAATCGCCGCCCCGACGTCCTGGTTCTGGACGTGATGATGCCCCGCAAGGACGGCTACACCCTATGCCGGGAACTGAAAGCCAACCCGGCTACCAGGGATATCCCGGTGGTGCTCTTAACCGCGGTGGGTGAGGCGGTGCCCACCACCACCTACACCCATTACGAGGGAATGACCACGGAAGCCGAGGATTTCCTCCCCAAGCCGGTGGACGCCAAAACCCTGGTGGAAGCGGTGGAAAGGCTGCTGTAAAAGGGCTTTTCGGTTTCCGGTTTTCGGTAAAAGACTTAGGTTCGACACCATCTCGTTACCAAGTTGGCTGGGGAACAAGAAAATGTAGCCGCAGGGTTTAGCCTGCGCTCATAAGTAAAAGTGGGTGGGGCGGGCCTCCGTGCCCGCCAAAAGCATGCTTACCGGAAAAAGTTGATTTAGGCGGGCACGGAGGCCCGCCCCACCCAAAAAAGTTTGACTTTAGGGGAGTTGCCAAACCGATTAATTTGGGCGGGACTCATCGCCCCTATCCCTACGAACGTCAGGTGACCGTGGGAGAAAGCCATCAACAGGATCCGAGTTGGCGGGCTCAAAGTAGTGGAGAAAGGCGCCTGCCTGGCGTCCTCTTTCCGGCCCGGTGACCACCGGCTGGGCCCCGGCATTGTTTCGCCCCTGGCCCATAACAAGATCAATCTCACCCTGCTGACCCATGTGGCCGGCGACCAGCTCCTGGACAGCGTCACGGTCCTGTGCACGGAGTCGGCTGCGGCCGCGGACAGTTATTCCCTGCTGAAAGCCCGGATACGCAAAGGCGCGGTGTGCCCCTACCCGGGCGCCTGTATCCTCTCTCTTTACCCCCATGATAAGCGCTCCGATATCAAGGGCAATTTCATCCGCAGTCTGGCCGAGGCCAAGGTCATGATCCGGGCGCTGGCCAGCTCCCCGTCCGCCATCTGCGCGGTCCTGCCCCTGGATGCCAAAGACCGGGCCATCGAGGCGCTGTTCCAGCACTTTGTTTTCCCTTCCTACCGGACCCCCGAGGAATTCCACGCAGTGGTGCATCCTCCCCAGGAATTCGTCCGGGAAGTGATCGCCAGCTATCAGGAAAAAATTATCCGGGTTTATTATATCGTCCACCAGACGGGCCTGGACCTTTGGGACCTGAGCGTCCCCTCCTCCCAGGCCCTGGAAGACTTTGCCCAGGCCCTCATCGCACTGGGGAAGCCGAACCGGAACATCCCCTTTCTGGCCGCGGTGCCCGGGCCAGGGAAAAAGTTCACCCTTTCTTTCAGCATTTCCGCGGATTGCGCCGGGGAGGTGCAGGACATCCTGAAGGCCAACCTTCCGGCTATCACCATTCGGCGCCACAGCCTCGTGGCCGCGGTTTTTCTCCACGGCCCCCACTTCGGGGATCGCTACGGCATCGCCGACACCCTGGTTAAGACCCTGGAGCGGGCCAAAGTCTCCCTCTTGGCCCTGAGCTGCGCGGTTTCTTCCATTACCGCCATCGTCAGGGAGGAGGAGCTGCCCACGGCCCTTCAGGTTCTGGGGAAAACCTTTGAGGAGCAGTCTTGAAGGAGAGTTTTCGGTTGGGGTATTTTTCAGATAAAGAGCCAAACTGGTAAAATATAACTAAGACCAAAATACCAAAAACCGAAAGCTGAAAATCCAAGGGAAATGCCATGAAACCCGCCTTTAATCCTGAGATGCTGCCTGGCCTGACGGCAACGGGGTTATTCCCCTCGTTGTTGGAGGACTTCCCGGACCCGGTGCTGGTGGCCAACCGCCAACGGGAAGTGGCATTTATTAATCGAGCTGCTCGGAAGCTACTGGCCGTGCGTCCGGGAGACCCTTGCCCCATCTGCACCTCCAGTTCCGATGCCGGCCGGGAAGAGATGACGCGGTGCCTCGAATTGGGCGAAACCCTGGATCGGGTCTCCGTGCTCCTTAAGACCCGGCATGGCTTGGATGTTCCTCTGACGGCCAGTGCAAGCCCTATCCAAGGGGACGGAAAGAAGCCGGGAGGCTGCCTTATAGTTTTGCGCGACTTGGCCGCGGACCTGCTGGCCCATCCTGTGGTGCAGCTCCAGACCGCCACCCTCTCCAGCATCCTGGAAAACTTCCCCACTCCCTTTTTCATGGTGACCCCGGACCTCATCGTCACCCATATGAATAAGCGCATGGCCGAACTCACCGGGTACACCCGGGAGGAAGTGGTGGGCCGGATGAAGTGTGGCCAGATGCTTAACACGGTGCAATGCGACACCGGAGACTGCGTCTTGCGCCAGGTCATGGATTACCAGAAGGCCGTCTCCGGCTGGCGTCGCGTAGTCCGGGACCGCCAGGGCCGGGAAATCCCCGTGGTAGTCTATGCCTCCACCATCACCGACAAAGCCGGCCGGGTCATCGGCGGGTTTGAGGCCATCCGGGATATTACTCCCCGGGTGGAGGCGGAACGGAAATTTGAACTGCTTATGGAATTGACCCGGGAAGGCATCCTGATGTTGGATGAAAACCAGCGCATTGTCTTCGCCAACGCGAAAAGCGCCGAAATCGCCGGCATCCCCAAAGATGAGCTTTTGGATAAGGAGGTGGGAACAGTCATCTCCCCCCAGCACCAAAGGTCCGCTTCGGACATATCCCATCGGGCCAGGGAGCTAGGCATGCAGTTGGAAGTGCAATTTTGCAGCACCCTGGACCCGCTGCCCAAGTCTCCGCGCTGGGAGCGCCGGGTTTTTGAAACTTCCATCGCCTCCGCCCCCATCGGGAAAAATGTGCTTACCTGTGTCTATCTGCGCGACCTGACCAACCGCATCCGCATCGGCCGGGAGCTGCAGAAGGCCAATTATTTTCTCCAGGACATTATCCGTTGCTCCGTGGACGGAATCGTAGTGGTGGACCGACAGGGGAAACCCCTCATTTTCAACGAAGGGGCCGAGCGTATCCTGGGCTACAAAGCCTCCGAGGTCATCGGCAAGCGGGATATGTTCTTCAAGTTCTACCCCCCGGCCCTGGCTACCGAAATCATGGGGCGTATGCGCAGCAACCAGTTCGGGCCCAAAGACAAGTTGCTGGCCACCCAGGTGAATTTCATCAACAAGTACGGCGAGGAGGTGCCGGTGCGGCTGTCCGCGGCCATTATCCGGGAAGGGAAGCGGGAGATCGGCAGCGTCGGCATTTTCTCCGACCTCCGGGAAGATTTGCGGCTGCGCAAGGAACTGGAACACAGCCAGGCGCAACTCCTCCAGTCGGAGAAGATCGCCTCCCTGGGCCGCCTGGCCGCGGGCGTGGCCCACGAAATCAACAACCCCCTGGCCGGCATTCTTATCTTCGCCGAACTCCTGCAGCGGGACCTGGACCCCCAGGGCCCGGGCCAGCAGAACGTGGAGGAAATCATCGCCCAGACCCTGCGCTGCCAGCAGATCGTCACCCGGCTGTTGGAATTCAGCCGCCAGGCCTTGGGGGAAAAGACCCTGTTCAACGCTAACCAGACCATTGTCCGCTGCGTGGATCTTCTGGCGCATCAGGCCTCTTTTCACAACATCGAGATCATCCTAAACCTGGACCCGGAACTCCCCCAAGTCATCGGCGATCCAGGGCAGATGCAGCAGGTCTTTACCAATTTGCTGCTCAACGCCGCGGACGCCATGAACCACCAGGGAAAGATCACCGTCACCAGCCGACCGGCTCCCCCGAACGAAGGGATTATTTTGACCTTTACGGATACCGGCTGCGGCATTCCCTCGGATATTCGGGAGAAAATCTTTGAACCGTTTTTCACCACCAAGGCTCCGGGCAAAGGCACCGGCCTGGGACTGAGCATCGTCTATGGGGTGATCCAGCGTCATGGCGGATCCGTGGAAGTGCACAGCCCCCTGGAAGGCGGAACCGTTTTCACCATCCGCCTCCCGCTGGAGGTTCCCAATGATGAGGAAGAGTTTCTCAGAGATTTTTAAGCTTTCAGCTATAAAATAATATTGGCAGTCGCAGAGGCAAATCGCTAAGGTTTTACGCAGTAACGTTCCGGAGAACAAAGAGCTGACCGCTGAAAGCTGAAAGCTGTCAGCTTCGAGAGGCAACGGCATGGCCCAGGAATTCACAATTCTCGTGGTGGATGACGAAAAGGTGATTCGGGATGGCTGCACCCTGGTCCTGAAAAGCGAAGGCTACCGGGTGGCCACCGCGGCTAACGGCCAGGAAGCCCTGGAACTTTTGGAGACAACCCCCGTAAACGTGGTTCTCTGCGACTTGAAAATGCCGGTCATGGGTGCCCTGGAAGTCTTGGAACAGGTCGGGCGGCGCTTCCCCGACATCCCGGTGATCGTCATCACCGGCCTGGGCACCGTGGACGACGCGGTGGAGTGCATGAAAAGAGGGGCCTATGACTTCGTCACCAAGCCCTTCCGCATCGACCCCCTGACCCTGTGCGTCAAGCGGGCCCTGGAAAAGCAGTTGCTGGAGCGGGAGACCCGACGGCTACAAGAGGAGCAGGCCCGGAATCTTTATACCCTGGCCATGGAACAGAGCCGGATGCACATCATCGTCAACTGCATGGCCGACGGCTTGCTGGTGACCAACCGCAACCTGGAGGTGGTGTTGTGCAATCCCTCTTTCCTGCGCCTGGCAGGGTTCCAGTCTCCCCCGGCTTTGCCCGCCCCCCTGGGGGAGTGCTTTACAGACCCGGCCTTGAAAGAAGCTCTGGAAGACCTGATCACCGGCCAGGAGCCGGATCGGTGCCTCTATCAGGAAATCCGCAAAGGTAAGACCTACCTGCGGGCCATGTCCGCGCCGTTTTTGGGGCCGGATCAGCAGGTCCTGGGCACGGTCACTGTGTTCCACGATGTCACCTCCTTCAAAGAATTGGACGAGATGAAGACTTTTTTCGTGAACATGGCCTCCCACGAACTGCGTGCGCCGCTGTCCGCCATCAAAATGCAGCACTCGGTGATCCTGGAGGGCCTGGCGGGAGGCCTGACGGAAAAGCAGCGGGAGATCCTTACCCGGGCCCATGACAAGATCCAGGGCCTGTTGGATTTGATCAATGAACTCCTGGACGTGGCCCGGATAGAAGCCGGCCACCGGCAACTGGAGCTTGCGCCCCTGGAAATCGGGACGGTGCTCCAGGAAATCGTGAATCTTTTGCAGGTCAAGGCCCAAGACCAAAAGGTCTCCCTGAAGCTGATGGTTCCCAACGGCCTCCCCCCCATTGTGGCGGACCGGCGCGGGATGGAGGAAGTCTTCACCAATCTCATCAGCAACGCCATCAACTACTCCCCGGATGGCGGCGACGTGGTGATTTCGGCCCAGTTACGCGCCGACCGTCTGGAAGTTAAGGTGAAAGATCACGGCATCGGCATAGAACCGGATGAAATTTCCAAAATTTTTGATAAATTTTATAGAGTGAAAGATGCCAAGGCCAGGCAGGTCATCGGCACGGGCCTGGGCCTGACCCTGGTGAAAGGCATCGTGGATATGCATCAAGGCGACATAGAATTGGAAAGCCAGGTGGGCAGGGGCAGCACGTTCACGGTCTTTCTCCCTCTGAAGCCGGTTATTGAATAGGATATGGCCAAGGCGGATATTACCCAAAAGGTTCTGGTGGTGGATGACGAACTCGCGGTGCGCACCGGCATCGCCCAGGTCCTGTCCCGCCAGGGACTCGTGGTGAAGACGGCCTCCGATGGCCAGGAAGCCCTGGACCTCCTGGCCCGGGAACCCTTCGGCATCGTGCTTCTGGATATCCGCATGCCCGGCATGGACGGCATGGAGGTCTTGCGCCTCATCCGCCAGGACTACCCCAACACCGCGGTTATTATGATCACGGCTTATCCTACCATCGAGAACGCGGTGGAGAGCATCAAGCAGGGCGCTCTGGATTACCTGATGAAGCCCTTCCGCATCGATGAGCTGGAATCATTGGTCCTGAAGGCCAGGGAAAACTTAAAACAGGGGCTCCGGCTGGCGGCCCCGGAAGCCGAAACCTCCCCGGGGCCGGGCATCGACACCATTGTGGGCAAAAGTCCGGCCATGCAGGCGGTGTTTTCCAAGATCCGCCGGGCGGCCCCCACGGACTCCACCGTGCTCATCACCGGGGAGAGCGGCACCGGCAAGGAGTTGGTGGCCCGGGCCATCCACCAGCTCAGCTCCCGGGCCGACAAGGAATTTGTTCCCGTGGACTGCTCCGCCCTGGTGGAAAGCCTGCTGGAAAGCGAACTCTTCGGCCATGTCAAAGGCTCTTTCACCGGGGCCTACCAGACCAAGCACGGCCTCTTCGAGCTGGCCAATCACGGAACATTCTTCTTTGACGAAATCAGCAACCTCAGCCTTAACATCCAGGCCAAGCTCCTCCGGGTCATCCAGGAGCGGGAATTCATGCAGGTGGGCAGCCAAAAGCGCATCAAGCTGGATATCCGGATCATCGCTTCCAGCAACCGGGACCTCCGGGAGGCCATCCAGGCCGGCGCCTTCCGGGAAGACCTGTTTTACCGCCTGAGCGTCCTTCCCATCCACCTGCCGCCCCTGAGGGAGCGCAACGGCGACATCCCCTTGCTGGTGGACCATTTCCTCCGGAGGTACAACCAGGCGAGCGACCGCCAGGTCAAGGGCGTATCCCCGGAAGCCCTGAAGATGCTGTCCGCTTATTCCTGGCCGGGGAACGTCCGGGAGCTGGAGCACACCATCGAGCGGATTTTCATCCTGGAAGACGGGGACGTGGTGATGCCGGAGCACCTTCCCAGTTTCATTTCCCAGCGCCAAGGGGAATTCCAGGTCTTTTCGGACCACGGGCTCACCCTGGAGGAAATGGAAAGCCGCTACATTCAATTCATTCTCCGCACCACCAAGGGCCGGCGCCAGGAAGCGGCCCAAATCCTCGGGATTAACCGCAAGACCCTGACCCAGAAAATCAAAAAGTACAACCTCCGGGTCAACTGGTAGCCGGCCGGAATCATCCCCCACTCGCATACCCAGGCCCGAAAGTTTGCCCAGGAACATTGTCGGGGGCCTGGGATCCCAATACGCCGATAATATCTGGGGCCCGCGGGAGTTCTTGGCGCCTTGGTGACGAAATTTTCTATGACCTTCCCGCCCCTGTAAAAATCCGGGTAGAGAAAATCTTTTCTTGACATTCAAAATACCTGTCTTACTATTTCTCACAGACGGGGCGTCTTGACATCTACCTGGTATAATAGGAGAGAAAACATGCAGCGGATGAATAAATGGACAGTGGTGGCTGTTTTGAGCGTAATGAGCCTGCTGCTGCTTACCTCTCTGGCCATGGCCCAACCCCGGCCCATGGCGGAGGATGTGTTCACCCCCTTAACCAAAGGTTATGACTTGATGCGGGCCGGCAAGTATGAAGCCGCGGAATTTGAATTTAAGACCGCCCTGCAGAAAGACCGCTACAATCCTTTTGCCCTGAACAACCTGGCGGCCATTGCGGCCCAGAAGGGCAAATACAAAGAGGCCATGGCCTTTCTGACCGACGCCCAGGCCCATGCCAAAGAATATCTGGACAAGTTCCAGGAGGTCTGCTTCACTGACGGCCTTTGCACTGGCGTCAAGCCGGTGAAAGTCATGGGCACCGAGAGCGCCATCGCCAAAGTTGTCCAGGAAAACATGACCAAGCTGAAGGCCAAAATGGCGGCCACCCCGGAAAAGCCGGTGCCGTCAACCCCTCCACCCATGGAAGAAAAGAAGAAGTAAACCCGGGGGCCTCAGGCCCCCCGCCCCGTTAACCCAGACGGCGGGGCGCAGGTGCCCCGCCGTGCTGTGGATTTACCCCGATCTGGAATCTTTGAGCCACGCGGCTGCCGACCTTTTCATCCGGCAGGCGAAAGAGTGCGTTCAGGCGCGGGGGCGCTTCAGCGTTGCCCTGTCCGGGGGCCGGACCCCCCGGCGCACCTATGAATTGTTGGCCCAACCCCCTTACCGGGACCGGATAGACTGGCCCCGGATGGTTGTATTCTGGGGGGATGAACGGTGCGTGCCTTCGAATGATCCCCGCAGCAACGCCCGCCTGGCCCGGGAGGCACTCCTGGACCATGTCCCCATTCCCGCCGCCCAGATTAACCCGATTCTCTGTCAGGCCTCTCCGGAGGAAGGCGCAAAGGGCTACGAGGCCCTTCTTCGCAACTTCTTCCAGAACGGGCCCCCCACCCTGGACCTGATCTTTCTGGGATTGGGGGCCGACGGCCACACCGCTTCGCTTTTCCCCGGCAGCCCGGCCTTAAAGGAGCAGACCCGTTGGGTGGCCGCGGTTTTTCGGGAGGAAGAGACTCTGGGCCGGGTGACCCTCACCCCGCCCTTCATCAACCAGGCCCGGATGGCGGCTTTTTTGGTGGCCGGGGCCGACAAGGCGGAAGCGCTGCGGCATATCTTGCAGCCTCCCCCGGGCGCCGGCCTCCTGCCGGCCCGGCTCATCCACCCGGCCTCCGGCGAAGTCCACTGGCTGGTGGACCAAGCCGCGGCGGCAAAATTATAGGTTTTATTCCTCTCCCATCTTCTCGCGCCACAACCGCTTTTTCTGGGATTTTCAAGGGAGTATTTACTTTGAACGGCTTTTGGTTTATAAGGAAATTAAGCTTTTACTTTTCTTGGCCGAAAAAAACCTAAAAGTGGGAGGCATGAATATTGCTGGATATCCCATGAGAATTCCGGCCAGGAAAAAGGAGTGAAAGCTATGCGGCAAAAAACCCTGTCCCCCATCTACCTTGATACCCTGCCCTCCCTTTCAAAAGCCCAAAATTTGGTTCACCGCCGTAATTTTAAACGGCGGATTGTTTTCGGCTGGTATGGGGGTAAATTCAGTCACTTGGATTGGCTGCTGCCCCTTCTGCCCAATTGCCACCATTATTGTGAACCCTTTGGCGGGTCTGCCGCCGTCTTACTGAACCGCCTGCCCTCCCCGGTGGAAACTTACAATGACTTGGATGGTGATGTGGTCAACTTCTTCCGGGTTTTACGGGACCAAAACGATGAGTTGATCCGGGCCATCGCCTTGACCCCCTTTTCTCGGGAAGAATTCTACTGGGCCATCTATTGCAACGGCGAACCTTTACCGGATTTGGAAAAAGCCCGGCGCTTTTTTGTGCGGGCTCGCCAGGCCCGGACGGGCCTGGCCCAAACGGCCACTTTGGGGCGGTGGGCCAATTGCAAAAACACCAGCAGAGCGGGGATGTCTGGGGTAGTCTCCCGCTGGCTCGGCAGCGTGGAAGACCTGCCGGATATTGCCCTTCGTTTGATGCGAGTGCAGATCGAAAATCGGCCAGCCCTGGAGATTATCAGGCTTTATGACAGCCCTAACACGCTATTTTACTGTGATCCGCCTTATCTCCATTCCACTCGAGGGGACCGCAAAGCTTACGGTTTCGAAATGGATGAAGAGCAACATCGGGAACTGGCCGCGGTATTAAATAATTGCCAGGGGAAGGTGGCGGTGTCGGGCTATCATTGCGACATTATGGATGAACTCTATGCCGGATGGAGGCGTTTTGACGCTCCCCCTAAGCACTGCCATTCCATCAAACAAATCAGGCAAGAGGCGTTGTGGATGAATTATTAATCTAATTCTATTTCTATGGCCTCCCTCGATTACGAAAAAGCCCAAAGAATACTGGAAGAAATTTTACCTCAGTCCGAATTGGCCTTAATTCAGGATTCCCATCCCCGCTTAAACCCTCGTCTTGTCCATGCCGTACACACAATCTTTTCTTCCAAAACCCAGGCTTACCGGGAAGTCTTGCTGGGCTGTACTGTAGCCAAAATTTTAGACGAATCCATCAACATTCGTCAGCCATACGTCAGCCAAGGACCGAGAGCATTTAGCGGCCGCACCTTGGATGAAAAAGTAATTAATCCTTTTC
>Ga0194125_10011161_pt1 | contig 12118 bp, 9 predicted proteins | sample TA2KigC250mmetaG_FD_148626 | JGI IMG/M metagenome (GOLD analysis project Ga0194125, IMG submission 148626) | Freshwater microbial communities from Lake Tanganyika, Tanzania - TA2015034 Kigoma Deep Cast 250m | ecosystem: Environmental > Aquatic > Freshwater > Lake | place: Tanzania: Lake... | reverse complement strand
GAGAAGGTCTGAAAGTTCATCGTGGAGACGGTGAGGAAGCGTAGAAAGGAGGCAAAGAAGAGGCCGATCAGACCTCCGATCAAACCGAGAAGCAAGGCCTCAAATAGAAAGGCACTCAGGATACTTTTTCTCTGAAACCCAAGGGCGCGCATCGTGCCGATTTCACTCGTCCGGGTGGAAACCGCCGCATACATCGTGATCATGGCGCCGATAATCGCTCCGAGGGAAAAGATGATCGTGAGGGAGGTGCCGAGGATCCGAAGAAAGGTTGACATCATCTCCGATTGTTCCGCATAGTAGCGATTCTCCTGCTTTGCCTCGAGGGTCAGGCGCGGGTCGTTTTCAATCCGTTTCTTAACCACATCAAACTGCGAGGGATCGCGCAGTTTAAAGATAACAGAAGAGTAAGCATATCTCCGAAAGGTCTGCATCAGTTGATCCCCATCCACCCAGACCTCCGAATTGAATCCGGTGTTTCCGGCATCGAAAACTCCCACCACTTTCCAGTCCCTCAACCCAAAGCGAAGCGTCTCGCCCAGACCGCTTCCTTCAAAGCGTTCCGCCACGCTTCGGCCTGTGATGAGTTCGGATGTGCCCAACCTGGAAAGTCGTCCCTCGATCAATTTCACCTGGGGACGCAGGGCAAGGGAACTCTTTCCGATCCCCCGGATTGTGATATAGTTCTCCTGTTTCGTTCCCCGTTTGGGAATACTGATGATGATGACGGACTCTTTTGCGAGAAAGAATTGGCCGTCCTCACCAATGGCCACCTCGGGTTGGGTCTCTATGATGGAAGCCTGGTATCGGTCAACCCCACTCTGAACTTCGGTTGCCGAACCCTTTCGAATGACCACCACATTGTCATTTGAGCCTGTCTCCACCAGAGTTTTCTGCAGGCCCTGGGCTAACATCAGCATGGCTGCAAAGACAAAGACCACGAGGGCCATGCCCGAAGCGGTCAGGGTTGTCGTGAGCCTCCGTGTCCAGAGGTTACGAAAACTGTAAGAGAGAGGCACGCCCAATTAACCGATCCTCCTCAATCCATCCGCAATACGAATCCTTACGGAGCGATAGGTTGGAACGATGGCCGCAAGAAGCCCGATGACGATGGAGGCGGCCAGATCCATATAGATCGCGTCCTCAGCCACGTTGAAGACCGGGAAGTAATTGCTCAGCATCTTTCCGACGATGACAGCGACCGGAAAAGTGAGGATGATTCCGAGAAAGCTTCCGATCAGGGTGATGACCATCGATTCTCCGACGATCATCCCTGCAATCCGCCAGCCCCGGTAACCCAGGGTTTTAAAGATGGCATACTCGCCGATTCGTTCGCGGTAGGTCATGGACATTGTATTGGCAACGACCGCGATGATGATGATAATGACGACAAAAGAGACGAGTTCGATGGCCATGATGATCGTCTGGGACATGGAGATGAAGGAGAGCTGGAAAGCCTTTTCCGTCTCGGTCAATGTCTCCGCAATCGAATTCTTAAAGAGGTTGTCAATAGCCAGGGCGACTTCGGTTGCCCGGTCAGGCCGTGTCACCCCCACCATATACCATCCAACCATATCGGTGCGCGGAGAGCCCCTCTTTTTCAGCGTTTCATTGATATAGTCCCAGTGGAAGAAGAACTGGGTTTCATCGATGGTCTCATCTCTTCCGCGGTAGATTCCGCGAAGGACAAAATCCCAATTGCCCGGGTAGATGGTTCCCCTGAGCGTGATTGTATCGCCGATCTTCCAGCCGAATCGTTTCGCCAATTTTTGGCCGGCGACAAAACCTTTCCGGTCCCGGAAGAAAACGCTCTCTTCTTCGGGCGTGAGAATGAATTCAGGATAGAGTTCGAGATAGCTCTTTGCATCCACGCCAAAGTTGGCGAAGAAGTTCTTCTCATCAATATAGATTCCTCCAAACCAGGTGCCCCAGGAGACGGTTTTGACCCCGTCCACCTGACGGATCTTATCCTTGTAGGAGAGGGGCAGGTGGAAGATGAGGGAGATGGAACTCCGTGTGACGAGGCGCGAGGCAGAAGAGGCTTCGACCCCTCCGTACCAGGCATTGATGAAGGTCCGGAGAAGGCCGAAGGCCAAAATGGCAACGGTGATGCCGAGGATGGTTAAGAGAGTTCGAAGTTTGTGACGAAAGGCATTTCTAATGAGGATCTTGAGAATGAACATCGTTCAAGAATCCCTTTTCCAGGCGTCTGATGACTCGCGCCTTTTCAGCGGCTCTTGGATCGTGTGTCACCATGATGATCGTTTTATGGGATTCACGATTGAGCCGGTCCATCAAATCGAGAATCTCTCTGGCAGCCACCTTGTCGAGGTCACCCGTGGGTTCGTCTGCAACGAGGATGACGGGATCGGTCACAATGGCACGGGCAATGGCGACCCTCTGCTGTTCGCCTCCTGAGAGTTGAGCAGGATAATGGTCCATTCTTTCCTCCAGATTGACGATTCGAAGCGCCATCTCCACATGCTCGCTTCGTTCCTTTCGTGAAAGTCCGGTGAGGAGAAGAGGAAGTTCAACGTTTTCAAAGGCCGTGAGCACCGGTATCAGATTGTAGAACTGAAAGATGAATCCCACATTCAAGGCCCGCCACTCTGCCAGTTCATTCTCGGAGAGGGCGGTGATGTCAATGCCTCCCACCCGTATGGCTCCGCTATCAAGATGATCGAGGGCGGCAATCAGATTGAGGAGGGTGCTTTTTCCCGATCCGGACGGCCCCATCAATGCGAGAAACTCTCCCTCTTCAATGTTGAGGTTGATATCGACCAGGACAGGGATGGCCCTGTTACCCCTCCGATAGGATTTGCTCACATTGATGATTTCGACGATAGGAGGCATAGGGGTAAATCATCAGGTTGAGGTTAAGGTTAAGGTTGAGAAAAATGAGGAACTTACTCTATACCTAAACCTCAGCCTTAGCCTTAACCTGGTTTTTTTATTTTTCGGCTGCTTTTATCTTCAGCCCATTTCTTAACCGCTCGGGAGGGTTGAGAACGATCTGGTCTCCGACTTTGAGTCCGTCAAGAACTTCCACCATATCACCGATCTTGATTCCAGGTGTGACCGCTGTCTCCACGGCTACATTTTCTTTGACAAGAAACACACTTTCCTTTCCTTTTTTATTCACGATGGCTGATTGGCTGATGGCCATGCGGGGTTTCTGTTCTTCAGGCTTTGCCGGCCTGGAGAGAAAGGCGACCTTTGCGCTCATCTCCGGCAAGACGCGGTTATGATTATCGACAAAGCGGATTTTGACCATCACTGTCGCCTTGGTGCGATCAGCCGTCGGGACAATCGTATGAATGGCGCCACGAAAGCGCTCTCCGGGCAGGGCATCGAGTTGGATCTCACAGGGTTGCCCAACTTTTATCTTATTGAGGCTTGATTCGGAGACATCGGCTTCGACCTGGAGAGAGTTCATATCCGCAATCGTGATGACAGCGGATTTGGCGTTGGCCGCGGCGCCGATGGGCGTGACAATATCCCCTACATCTGCGTTTTTTGTGAGGACCACTCCATCAAAAGGGGCCCGGATCGAGGTGTATTCGAGTGAAATATTGGCTCCTTCCAGGCCGGCGAGACTGGCTTTTAAAGTCGCCTCTGCCGCCTCAACAGCCGCAACCCCTTTCTCATAACGGGCAAGGGCAGAATCATAAATTGATTTTGGAATAACGCCTCTTGCGAGAAGCGCCTTATTTCTTTCTAAATTGAGAGTGGCTTCTCTGAGCTCCGCCTTTACAAGTTCAAGGTTTGAGCGGGCCGCATTCACATTGGCTTCTGCCTGATCTTTGGCTGCTTCGACATCCTGACTTTCGAGACGGGCAATGATCTGGTCTTTTTTTACGCGGTTCCCCTCTTCAACCCCAAGCCAGATCAGGCGGCCCGTCACTTTTGAGGCAAGGGCGGATTTACGCTGGGGAACGACATAACCGCTGGCGTTGAGGATAGTCAGGGCTTGTGAGGGATAGACCTGAGTGACGGTTGCGATTTGGACCTGAATGGCAGGAGTGAAGATGCCCCTGGCGTAGAGAACTCCCGAGAGGATGACCACAAGGACCAGGAGAACCCAGAAGACGATCTTCTTCCGTCTGCGGGGCCGCGAGATAGCCTTTGTCTTTTCGATCCTGAGCTTTGAGAGGTCTTCATTCGCCATGGGTGTTTTTCCTTCTGAATTTCTGAAAAATCCTAACACATTCCTAAAGGAAGGACAACGAATAAGAATCCTTGACAACAAGAATAATATTTATTGATTTTTACTTTTATGGGTGATAAATTAAAAACATGGTTGTTCAGAAAGCCGTTCAAATGTGGCTTGACAGAACCATATATGATATGGATACCGCAAAGGCCATGCTTCAAACTGGACGGTGGATCTATTCCATCTTCATGTGTCAGCAGTCTTTAGAGAAGTGCTTGAAAGCATTGATTGCTTACCAGGATAAAGAAATTGTCCCCATCCATAACCTTCGCCGATTAGCCGAGATAGCTTCTATCATTCATGAGTTTGATGAGTCCACATTAGTGAGGCTTGACTTCCTCTCGAATTATTACATCAATGCCAGGTATAAGGAAGATTTGAACCAGTTGTCAAAAGGAATCAACCCATTCGACTCCCCGGTCTGAAGCCCGGGGTATGCTCAGGGTTGATACTGAGCGGCGCTTTTTACCCCGATTTAAAAATCGGGGTTTGGCGCCGTCGAACGTATCAATGAAACATTGATTCAAGATTTCATCCAATTTTCTGAGGGAACAATTACATGGCTTTGTCAAAAGATGAAGTGATTAAGCTGGTCAACGAATTTATTCAGGTCCTCCGCCAGCAACATGACGTTCGGGAAGTCTATCTCTTCGGCTCTTTTGCCAAAGGCATGGCAAAAGAGTATAGCGATGTAGATTTAGCGGTTGTCTTGGGATCATTGGACAAATCCATTGCCCCCCCATATGATGAACATTTTAAAATCTTTCATGAGGCGCAAAGATATAATTCGCTTTTAGAAGTGGTCTGCCTTAATAAGGAAGAATTTGAGCAGGATGGTGGCGCTCTGGTCAGGCAGATAAAAAAAAGAAGGGATAAGGCTGCTTTAGAGAAAGACCATAAGTCGAATCATCCATTTTTCCAATGGGACTAAAGGTTTTTAGGACAAAAGGAACAACTGATGATTTGGCCCAGAATTTGCCTCACTCACTCACTCACTCACTCACTCACTCACTCACTCACCTTTCCTCATTTTGCTGGTCCAGAGGGCCATTCAATTTTTAAACCGTTACCTTTTCGGCAAAGCTTATGCGAACCCAAAGCTCACCGTTCGAATTTTTATTAAGCCGGTAAATAACTTAACCGGGCCATTAGCGCCTTAAAAGGAAGGTGGCAGATGAATGGTGATAAGAAAACCAAAAGAAAATCACCGAGACCTCCAGGGGTGCGAAAAGTCCACCGAAACATCACCGAGGCCGTTCAATCCCAGGCGGAGCGTCAGCAGAGTAGCGAGTTACACCAAGCCATCATCGCCAGTGCTACGGAAGGCATCTGTGCCTGCCATGACGTGCCGGAGTTTCCGTATGTGCGTTTTACGGTGTGGAACGATCGGATGATTGAGGCCACCGGCTACACCATGGAAGAAATCAACACCAGCGGGTGGTACCAGACCGTCTATCCGGATCCCGAGATTCAAGCCCGCGCCAAGGCACGTATGGACCGAAAGCGCCAGGGTGACAACCTCAACCAGGAGGAGTGGGAGATCACCCGGAAGGACGGCCAGAAGCGGCAGATTATCATCTCGATCCGGATCGTGCCCGGCGGCGAAACCGGAGTGAATGTATTGGCCGTGATGAATGACATCACAGAGCGCAAAAAGGCGGAAGAAGAAACCCGATGCCGGGTTAATGAACTGGCTGCACTCAACGCTTTAGGACGGCAGGTCAGCGCTACACTGTTGTTCGAGCAGGTTTCGGATACCGCTCTGAAGGGCATGATGAACGCCGTGCATCCGGATTTGGCATTTTTCTTTCTACGCGATGGCGGAAAATTGATTTTAAAAAGTGTTGAATCAACCAAACCCGGAAAGTGGCTGGAGAAGATCCCTGAACACCGTGTCAGCGAGTGCCTTTGCGGACTGGCAGCTCGTGAGGGAAAGCCGATTTACTCTCGGAATATTTTCACGGACGACCGTTGCACATGGGAGGAGTGCAAAAGGGCTGGATTTCGTTCCTTCGCCGCTCTGCCGTTACTATCCGGTACGGAGGTTATAGGCATAGTAGGGATTGCCTCGTATGGAGAACGAGATTTCCAAACCCAGGCCGAATTCTTGGAGACGCTTGCCAGCCAGACTGCCGTGGCGCTGGAGAACGCCCGTCTTTTTGAGCAAGTTAAAAACGAACTAACCGACCGCAAGCAAGCGGAGGAGGCGCTGCGGGAGAGCGAAGATCGGTACCGGGACTTGGTGGAACACAGCCACGATCTTCTTTGCACACATGACCTGGAAGGGAAATTGCTCTCGGTAAATCCTGCCGTCCTCAGGATCGGCGGCTACTCTAAAGAGGAGCTGCTGGGCATGAATTTTGGGGACTTTTTAGCCCCTGAAGTCCGCGGGCTATTCGGGAACTATCTGGCTGAAATCCGGGCAAAAGGCGTTGCCAGTGGCGTGATGCTTGTGCAAACCAAAGGGGGAGAAAAACGGTGGTGGGAGTATCACAACACGCTGCGTACCGAAGGCCTTGCTGCCCCAATCGTGCGCGGCATGGCTCGTGACATCACCGAGCGCAAGCAGGCAGAGGAGGACTTAAAGAGAAGCCAAAGACTTCTGAATGAGACTCAGCGCATCACTAAGGTGGGTGGATGGGAATACGACGTCGCCACATGCCGTGTTACCTGGACGGATGAAGTCTACAACATTTATGGAGTGTCGAAAGACTATGACCCAAGTAATGTAGAGCAGGACATCCAGTTCTATGCACCCGAGGATCAGAAACAGATGACAGAGGCCTTTCAGCGAGCCATAAAAAAAGGTGATCCCTACGATCTTGAGTTGGAGTTTGTCAATGCGCAGGGAATGAGATTATGGGTGCGGACGATCGGACAAATCGAGCGCAATGGAGGTGAAATCGTCCGCGTATTCGGTAACATCATGGATATGACCGAGCGCAGGCGGGCAGAGGAAGAGATGGCTCGGGTGGCGCACGAGTGGCAAATAATCTTCGACGCATCGTATGATGCAATCTGGATTCTGGATAAAGACCAGCGGGTGCTGCGGTCGAACAAGACTGCGGAAAGGTTCTTTCAGCGTCCATACAGCGAGTTCATCGGCAAACACTGCTGGGAGATCGTGCATGGCACATCACAGCCGATCCCCCAATGTCCTATCCCGCGGGCAAGAGACAGCCTGCGCCGCGAGACCAGGGAGCTTCAGATTGGCAAAGGTTGGTTTGAAGTGATGGTGGACCCCATTCTGGACGAGGGAGGCCAGTTTATAGGCGCGGTCCATATTGTCAGAGACATCGCCGAGACCAAACAGGCGGAGGAGGATCTAAAGGAGAGTGAGGAACGGTATCGTATGGCCATCGAAAACTCGAACGATGGAGTTGCCATTGTAAAAGGAGATCTGCACCTTTATGTCAATCAGAGATTTGCAGAGATCTTTGGATATGAAAGCCCCCAGGAAATCATCGGAAAAGACTATAAAATCACGGTTCACCCGGATGACATTGAAATGGTAAAGGATCTGTCGTTAAAAAGACAGAAAGGGGAGGCGGTTCCCTCCCAATATGAGTTCAAGGGCATAAGAAAAGACGGAAAGGAGATATACCTTGAGGTTTCTTCCACAAAGATCACCTACAAGGGAGAACCGGTTGCATTGACCTATCTAAGGGACGTTACAGAAAGAAAAAAGGCGGAGAAAGAGATGCTTTCCCTTCAGGAGCAGCTTCGTCATTCTCAGAAGATAGAGGCGATTGGGCAGTTGGCAGGCGGGGTTGCCCATGATTTTAACAATATTTTAACTGTGATCAAGGGCACCTGCCAGCTTTCGCTTCTTGATCTTGACGAGAGAGATCCCATGTATGGAAATCTCAAAGAGATCGAGCGGTCTGCCGAGAGAGCGGCGGGTTTGACCCGTCAGCTTCTTGCCTTCAGCCGGAAGCAGATTTTGGAGGTGCAGGTTCTGGATCTGAATCAGGTGATTCAGAGGCTTGATAAGATGCTTCACCGGATTATTGGGGAGGATATTGGACTGGTCACCTTTTTTGCTGAGGAGCTTGGCAGGGTCAAGGTTGACCCTGGTCAGATGGAGCAGGTGATCATCAACCTTGCGGTCAATGCGAGGGATGCGATGCCGAAAGGAGGGAAGCTTACGATCGAGACGGCCAATGTGGAATTGGACGGGGAATATGCAAAGAGGCACATTGCGGTTAAACCGGGACCCTATGTGATGCTGTCGATTAGCGATACGGGAGTAGGGATGACGCCTGAGGTCAAAGAGCGGCTTTTTGAACCTTTCTTTACGACCAAGGAGATGGGGAAGGGGACGGGGTTGGGGTTATCGACGGTCTATGGGATAGTGAAGCAGAGCGGGGGTAACATCTGGGTTTACAGCGAGCCGGGCCAGGGGACGACCTTTAAAATCTATCTTCCCCGTGTGGATGAGCCTCTGGAGGAGAGGAAAGAGGAGGTGATCCGGGAAGTTCCGAAGGGGGATGAGACGATATTGGTGGTTGAGGATGAGGAGACGGTCCGTAAACTTGCGGTGAGGCTGTTAAAGAGGCAGGGCTATAAGGTGTTGGAGGCGCCGGACGGGGGTCAGGCGTTTATCTTATGTGAGAAGTATCAGGGTCCGATTCATCTTATTTTGAGCGATGTGGTGATGCCGGGGATGAGCGGACGTGAGTTAGTGGAAAGACTTCAGAAGATCCATCCTGAGGCGAAGTCGCTTTATATGTCGGGGTATACGGACAACGTGATATTGCATCATGGGATTTTGGAGAAGGGATTCGAGTTTATTTCGAAGCCCTTTACTCGGGAGAGCCTGGCCAGAAAAGTGAGGGAGGTGCTGGACTCATGAAATGCGGAATTCGGATTTCGGATTGCGGAGTGAAAACCCGAAAGACAATGGACGATGGAAAAGAGAAGTTAATTGCGGAATGCGGCCTCCGGCTCAGGCGCCGCCCCAGCCTCCGGCCTCGTAGGGCCTATGGCCCGGAGGGAGGGGCTTCTGCCCCGGAGGGAGAGCCCTCTGGCTCGGAGAGATTGCGGAATGAAGAAAGATAATAAAAGTTCGGAGTTGGGAGTTCGCCCCGATAGAATCGGGGCAGGGAGTTCGGAGTCATGAAAAATAGAATATTGGAGAAGGCGGAGGGACGAGAAACGAGAGAGGTCTTAATTGACAATTGAAGATGTGATCCTAATGGCGCATGCCTGAGGGCGAGGAGCCTAAATTTTTTTTAAAACCTTCTCGCTGTCTTTTTTATGAGTAATGGCGAGGATCAACACGTCGTGGGCAACCATACGATAATAGGCCCGGTAATCTCCGCTTCGCAAACGGTAAAGCGGCGGGGAGAAAGCAGTGAGTTTCTTAATCCTCGTTTTTCCGACGGGGAAAGGAGAAGTTTCTAAATAGGCCTTGGTATCTTTTGCAAGTTGAAGCGCGGTCTCCGTTTCAAGTTTCTCAATATCCCGCTGGGCAGAAGGGCTAAAGATGACATTAAACTTTTTGGGCTCCACAACGCTTTCCCAATTTTTTGATCAATTGATCGGCTTTCATGCCGCCATGGACTCTATATTCGTTAAATGCCTCTTCTATTCTCATCTTAAAAGCGGGGTCATTTTCGAAGATGTAGTCAGCGAGATCGTCTTCGGTAATGTGGTGGAGGACGGCGGCAGGCTTGCCATAGGCGGTTATGATAACGTCCTCTTTTTTCGCCGCATCGAGGATATCCATTGTTTTTTGTTTAAGCTCTTTAACCCCGGCAAAACGCATACAAGTCCTCCTGTTAAAAAGTTACACAAAAGTGTAACCAAAATGGGTAAGGATGTCAATAAAAAAATGCATGACGGACGATGGACCCGCCTACACTGACCTGCCCACCGCTATCAACTTTGGCTGGCGGGAGTTTCGGCGGGCAAGCGATGGACTACAGAAAAGAGAAAATCGAAGTCTATATTCGAGACCATTCAGAAGCAGAATTCACCCACGGCATCTGCCCGGAGTGTATGAAAAAACTATATCCGGAGATCCCCACATAGAATTCAAAACTTAAAGAGGAGTTAGACGGTTGAGGAGGAGTTGTTTGAGGTGATTTATTTTCTCTCGTTCCACGATCTTTTCTCCCCATTCATCCTGGACATAGAAGACATCCACCACACGATTTCCAAGGGTGGAGATGCGGGCGAAGTGAATATCGCATCCACAGTCGGTCAGGGCCTGCGTGATTTCGTAGAGGACTCCCAATCGATCCTCACCGGTGATTTCGATAATCGTATAAAAATCGGAATCCCGATTATTCACTTTCGCTTCCCCGGGAACTTTCGGAATCACTTTCTTTTGAATCCAGCCTGACTCTTCCCTCTGAGAGAGAAGGAGTTTCAAGGAAATCTTCCCACTTAAGATCTCCTTCAGGTCTTTCTTAAATTGTTGTAGTCTCCGTTCAATTTCCCCTGTCGGGTCTTCCACATAAAAGGTATCGAGGGCTATCCCATTTCCCCAGGTATGAATCTGTGCCTCAAGAATATTCAAACGGTTTAAGAACATCGAGCCGGCGATTTTGGAGAAGAGTCCATAACGGTCTTTCGTGCAAATCGTCACTCTGGCTCTGACCTCTTCCTCGCGACTCCATCCTACAAGCAAAACCTCCTTGCCGAGGTCCTGGGCCATCTTGATGTGGGAGAGAATTTCCTCCGGGGAGTAAGTGGATAGATAGCGATCCGGAAGGTGTTCTGCATAGTGATTAAGGGTGTCTTGAGGAAGGGACTGATGCAATTGAGCGAGCGTCTCTCCCCTTCTGGGAAAGGTTTGTGGTTCCTCTCCCTTTTCGAAGAAATGCGAGGTTTTGAGGAAGAGCTCCATGAGGAGAGAGTTCTTCCAGGAGGTCCAGGCTTCGGGACCAACGGCTTTGATGTCGGCAAAGGTTAAAAGATAGAGCATCTTTAAACGACCCGGGGTCCCGGTCTCATTAGCAAAACGCAAGATGGCCTGCTCGTCGTGGAGATCCCTTCTAAAAGCAGTTTCCAGCATGAAGAGATGGCGGCTGATCAGAAACTCCATCAACTCTTTTTCTTCAACGGTCAGTCCCATTCTTTCCCCAACCTGTTTGGTCATTTCAGCGCCGATGAGAGCATGATCTCCCTCACGTCCTTTTCCAATATCATGGAGGAGGGTCGTCAGAAAAAGAATATCGGGTTTTTCAATTTCTCGGATCAGAGAGGTGAGCAAAGGATAATCTTTTTGATAATAGCCATCCCTCAATCTTCCGAGTTCTTGCACCGCCAGGATCGAATGGATGTCAACAGGATGGACATGGTAGAGATCATAGTGCACCTTTCCTTCAACATCAGAGAATTCAGGGATATACCGGGAGAGAAAGCCAAGCTGATGCATCTTCATCAAAAGGGCGTCAGCCCCTTTCCCTCGTCTCAGGATCGAAAGGAAGGCTTGATTGACCTTTTGAGAGGCTCGAAAGCGATCATCGATAAAGGGGAGCGCCTCCATCACGGCTTCCTCGGTCCGGAAATCCGTCTTGGCCTGGTAAGCCTGACCATGTTGAAAGAGGGTCATCAGTTGCGAGGGGTCTTTCTTGAAAGCAACGGGGTCAAGAAGATGGAGCTCGCCATGGGCCATTTCAAAATTTTCATCAATCCTCTTTCGCTGAAAGAAAAAGATAATTTTCCTAAAAGTGGAGGGTTCAAAGAGAGCCCGGTCGAGATTGTCATGGAAAAAGTTTGAGATTTCACGAGCAGAGAGGTGATATTGTCGCATCATCTCCTCGACGCCCTTTGTGCCATTGGGAAAGCCGAGGAGCGGTGCGATCTTCTCCTGCAGTTCAAAAGTCAGATCATCCTGTCTTCTTTCGCTCAAAAGATGGAGATGGTTTCTGATCGCCCAGAGGAATTGAATGCTTT
>Ga0194125_10011157_pt1 | contig 12122 bp, 11 predicted proteins | sample TA2KigC250mmetaG_FD_148626 | JGI IMG/M metagenome (GOLD analysis project Ga0194125, IMG submission 148626) | Freshwater microbial communities from Lake Tanganyika, Tanzania - TA2015034 Kigoma Deep Cast 250m | ecosystem: Environmental > Aquatic > Freshwater > Lake | place: Tanzania: Lake... | reverse complement strand
AAGCGGCCCGGGCTTTAGTCTATGCCGTTGCCCGTTACATCGACCAAAAGCCCAGGGAATTTTCCAAAGAGGGGGCCATGGCCAAGCTTTTCCCCACCGATATGGCCATGCAGGTGACCACCGATGCGGTTCAGGTTTTAGGCGGTCACGGTTACATGCGGGAATACCCGGTGGAAAAGATGATGCGGGATGCCAAAATCCTGCAGATTTTTGAAGGGACCAACCAGATCCTGCGCAACATTATCGGGCAGGCCCTCAACAAGGAATATACCAAGAAACGCTAAAGACCGGGGTTGAGGCCATTCCTGGCCGGTTCAGGTGTAGCGCGCCGAACCATGTGCTGATATGAAGATCATCGTTTGTGTGAAACAGGTCCCCGAAACCCAGGACGTGCGCCTGGACCCGGTTACCCATAATCTCCTGCGGGAAGGGGTCAAGAGCATTATCAATCCCTTCGATCTCTACGCCCTGGAAGAAGGCTTGCGCATCCGGGAACAGCAGGGGGGCACGGTCACGGTGCTGACCATGGGGCCTCCCCAGGCCGAAGCGGCCTTGCGGGAAGCCTTGACCTATGGCGCCGATCAGGGTATTCTCCTGTCGGACCGGGCCTTTGCCGGGGCCGACACTTGGGCCACCGCCTTCACCCTGGCCGCAGCGGTGCGAAAACTGGGGGGGGCCGATGTAATCTTTTGCGGCAAACAGGCCATAGATGGCGATACGGCCCAGGTGGGGCCGGAATTGGCAGCCTTTTTGGACATCCCCCAGGTGGCCTGGGCCCGCAAACTTACTTTTGTGGGGCCGGAGCGCCTGCAGGTGGAGCGGCTTTTGGACCACGGCTATGACCTGGTGGAGGTGCAGCTCCCGGCCCTGATCACCGTGGTCAAAGAAATCAACGAACCCCGGCTGCCCTCTTTTAAAGCCAAGTTGAAGGCGAAAGCCGCCACCATTCCGGTTTATTCCTTAAGCGATCTGGGGCTGACGGAAAACCAGGTGGGGTTGAAAGGGTCTTTCACCCGGGTGGTGAGAGTCTTTCCGCCTCCGGCCCGGGGGCAGAGGGAAATTCTCCAGGGGGCCCCCGAGGAACTGGCTGCGGCCCTGTGGGGCAGGCTGCAACAGATGCACCTCCGGTGACTCGGGTTTCCCGGGGACAGATAATTTTTTAGGGCAAGAATCTCCGGCGGTAGGGGCGGGCCCCCGTGCCCGCCCGAAAATAGATTTTCATTCTCGGGGTGCCCCCAACCGGCCATGATCGTGTTAAAGGAACAGTGATAAAATAAACAGCCTTGCCAATCCTCCATGTCAATAATTATTGAGTCAGATCTGTGTACCGGCTGCGGGCAGTGCCTGGAGGTGTGCCTTTTTGACGCCCTGGAACTTGTGGGTGACAAGGTCGCAGTCAAAGACGGCTGCAATCTCTGCGGCGCCTGTGTGGCAGTGTGCGAATACGGGGCTCTGAGTCTTCCCGAGGATGAGACTCCAGCCCTATCCAGACCATCGCATGGTATCTGGATTTTCGCGGAGCAGCGCCGGGGGCGGCTGTCCCCGGTGGCCCTGGAACTGCTGGGAGAGGGACGCCGCCTGGCTGAGGCCCTCAAGATTCCCCTGGCCGCCGTGCTTCTGGGACATCAGGTCAGGGACCTGGTCCCCGAACTGATGGCTGCCGGGGCCGACACCGTTTACCTGGTGGACCATCCCAGTCTGGCTCAGTTTCTGGAAGAACCGTATGCTGCGGCGCTGACGGCCCTGGCCAGGCTGCACCCGCCGGAAATTATCCTGGCCGGGGCTACGTATGTGGGCCGGGCCTTTATTCCCCGGGTGGCCGCGGTCCTGGATACGGGCCTGACCGCTGATTGCACCGCCTTCGACATCGATCCCGAAAAGAACCTGCTCCTGCAGACCCGCCCGGCTTTTGGCGGCAACATCATGGCCACTATTCTCACCCCCCGGTCCTATCCCCAGATGGCCACCGTGCGCCCCCGGGTCATGAAGAAACTGCCTCCGGATAACGGCCGCCAGGGAAATATTATCGAAATTGATTTAGCCGATCTCAGCCGGCCGTTCCGCTCCCGGTTTCTGGAAACGGTCTCGGAAATCACCGAAACCGTACCCCTGGGGGAGGCCGAGGTCATTGTGGCCGGAGGCCGGGGCCTCCAAGAGGCTAAGCAATTTCGATTATTGGAAGAATTGGCCGACCTGCTGGGCGGCGCGGTGGGTGCCACCCGGGCCGCGGTGGACGCCGGGTGGATTTCCTATCAGCACCAGATCGGTCAGACCGGTAAGACCGTGGCCCCCAAACTCTACATTGCCTGTGGCATCTCCGGCGCGGCCCAACACCTGGTGGGCATGCAGTCCTCGGATTATATCATTGCCATTAACCAGGACCCGCAAGCCCCCATTTTCCAGATAGCCGACCTCGGCTTGGTGGGCAACGTCTTCGACATTCTGCCGGCCTTGATTCAGCAGATCAAGGCCAATCGTTAAGGAGTCATCGTGGCTGAAATAAACCGCGTGGCGCTGGTTACCGGAGCAGCCCGGGGCATCGGGCGGTCCTGCGTGGTGGCCCTGGCCCAACCCCAGACACTGATTTACGTCAATGATGTGGCCAACCTGCCCCTGGCGGAGGAAACCTGTGAGCTGGCCCGGGTTAAAGGGGCCCAGGCCCAGGTGCTGCCTTTTAACGTGGCTGACTCCCATGAGGTGGCCGCGGCGGTGGACACCATCGTTAAGACCAGCGGACGCCTGGATGTTCTGGTCAATAATGCCGGCATCGCCAAAGATAACCTCATCGCCCGCATGAAAGAAGAAGACTGGGACCGGGTAGTGGACATTAATCTGAAGGGAGCCTTCAACTGTATCAAAGCCGCCACCCGGCCCATGATGAAACAACGATATGGCCGTATCATTAGTATTTCCTCGGTGGTAGCCTATATGGGCAATCCCGGACAGGCGAACTATGCGGCCTCCAAGGCGGGATTGGTGGGCTTGACCAAGGCCGTGGCCCGGGAATTGGCCTCCCGCCAGGTAACGGTCAACGCGGTGGCCCCCGGATTCATTGCCACGGACATGACTGCGGACCTGCCGGAAAAAATTCAGGCCGAGATGCTGGCCCAGATTCCCTTGAACCGTTTCGGCGCCCCGGAGGAAGTGGCTGCCGTGGTGGCCTTTCTGGCCTCCGAGGCCGCGGGTTATATTACCGGAGAAGTCATTCACATTAACGGCGGTCTTATTATGGCCTGAAGCAGAGGCACGTTTCATCCGAAAGCAATATTTTTTTCAGCATTCAGCGGTCAGCTGACAGCCGTCAGCTACTGCTTTAAATTCATCTCGTTTTTCCAAGATGGCGGATCGCTGGTTTCTCTATGAGTTTGCCTGAGCCATTGTTTTTGCTGAAAGCTGATTGCTGATAGCTGAACGCTTACGATTTTTTCTTGCAATTATTCCAGATTACCGACACTATTGTAACGCTACGAGGTTATGAGCGCTAAGGAGGAGGAAAACACTAATGGCTGCTGTGGAAGATAAGGTAATTGAGATCATTGCCGACCGTTTGGGGGTCGATAAATCAGAAGTCGTACCGGAAGCTGCCTTCATCGATGACCTGGGTGCCGATTCCCTGGACCTGGTGGAATTGATTATGGCCATGGAAGAAGAATTCGACATCGAGATCGCCGATGAAGAAGCGGAGAAACTCAGAACCGTCCAAGATGTTCTGGACTATATAAAAGTCCATTCCTCTTAAGCAGTTCGATCCGCAGGATCCGTACTTGCCGTTTAGTTTGAGAGCGAGGCTTTTTCCATGAGTGTGCGGGTGGTTGTCACCGGCCTGGGCATGATTACCCCTTTGGGGATTGGGGTGGAACCGACCTGGAGTGGTTTGGTGGCCGGCAGATCCGGTATCGGACCGATTACTTTTTTTGACTCCACCGGCTTTGAAACCACCATCGCCGGAGAGATAAAGGGTTTTCATCCCGAAGAGTACATGTCTCCGAAGTTAATCAAGCGTATGGACCGCTTTGTGCAGATTGCCGTGGCTACCGCGGTTCTGGCCATGCGGGATGCGGGTTTGGAAATCACCCCGGAGCTGCAGCCCCACATCGGCTCTATTGTCGGCTGTGGTCTGGGGGGGCTGACCACCATTGAAAAATATCATCGGGTCCTGCTGGAAAAGGGTCCCAAGAGAATCAGCCCCTTTTTCATTCCCATGCTCATCCCCAACATGGCGCCGGGCATGGTGGCCATGCACTTCGGGGCCCAGGGGCCGAATACCTCCACGGTCACGGCCTGCGCCTCCGGGGCCCATGCCGTGGGGGACGCCTTTAAAACCATAGAGCGGGGTGCGGCCAAGGCCATGATCACGGGGGGGGTGGAATCGGTGATTACCCCTTTGGGAATAAGCGGCTTTAATGCCTTGAAGGCCCTCTCCACCCGCAATGACGAGCCCGAAAAAGCATGCCGGCCCTTTGATCTGCACCGGGACGGTTTTGTCATGGCCGAAGGCAGCGGCATTTTGATCATGGAGGAACTGGAGTTTGCCAAGGCAAGGGGAGCCCGGATTTATGCCGAAGCAGCCGGGTACGGCCTTTCCGGCGACGCCTATCATATGACCGCGCCTTCCCCGGACGGCACCGGGGCGGTTTTGTGCATGCAGCAGGCCCTGGCCGATGCCAAGCTCAGCCCTGATGACGTGGACCATATTAATGCCCATGGCACTTCCACGCCTTTGAACGACGCCTCCGAGACCATGGCCATCAAAAAGGTGTTCGGCCCCCGGGCCTATAAAATTCCCGTTAGCGGCACCAAGTCCATGACCGGCCACCTCCTGGGGGGCGCCGGGGCAGTGGAGGCCATCATCTCTATTCTCAGCCTGGTCCACGGTATCGCGCCGCCCACCATTAACTACGAAACCCCTGATCCGGAGTGCGATCTGGATTACGTCCCCAACCAGGCCCGGCAGGCGCCTATCAATGTCGTGATGTCCAATTCCTTCGGTTTCGGCGGCACTAACGCCGTATTAGTATTTAAGAAATTCCTCGGTTAGAACCCATGGAAACCATTTTTCTCGGCTGCGACCACGCCGGTTTCAGCTTAAAGCAGAATATCCTGGCCTTCTTAACTAACATGTCTGTCCAGGTGCGGGATTTAGGGAGCGATCATGGGGACGCCTCGGTCAACTATCCGGAATATGCCCACAAGGTCGTCCGGGCCGTGCTGGCTAATCCGGGCAGCCGGGGTATCCTGATCTGCGGCACCGGTCTGGGCATGTCCATGGCGGCTAACCGTTTTCCCGGGATCCGGGCCGCCCTCTGCCAGGAGATCTATACCGCCAGAATGAGCCGCCTGCACAATGACGCCAACCTCTTAGTCATGGGCGGCCGCATCGTCGGCCCCGGGCTGGCCCAGGAGATCGTGCTCACCTGGCTCACCACGCCTTTCGAGGGCGGGCGCCATCAGCAGCGGCTCGAGTTAATAGAAACTCTGTCAAACCAGTCTTTAGAATATCCTGAAGGTGACCCTACATGAGTTCGTTGGCCCAGATTGACCCCGAGATCTACGCCGCCATTCAACAGGAAGAGCAGCGGCAGCTCACTAAACTGGAACTTATTGCCTCGGAGAATTTTGTCAGTCCTGCGGTTCTGGAGGCCCAGGGGTCGGTGCTGACCCATAAATACGCCGAAGGCTACCCCGGACGGCGCTATTACGGCGGCTGCGAATACGTGGATATCGCCGAATCCCTGGCCATCGAGCGGGTTAAGCAGTTATTCGGGGCCGATTATGCCAATGTCCAGCCCCACTCCGGCACCCAAGCCAATATGGCCATTTATTTCGCCTTCCTGCAACCCGGGGACGCTATTCTCGGGATGGATCTGGCCCACGGCGGCCATCTGTCCCACGGGGCCCCGGTAAACTTTTCCGGCCAGCTTTATAAAGCTCTTTTTTATGGGGTTAAAAAGGGGACCGGGGAGATCGATTTTGAGGGGATCGAAGCCATCATGCAGGAACACCGGCCCAAGATGCTGGTGGCCGGGGCCAGCGCCTACCCCCGCACCATTGATTTTGAGCGGTTCGCCGACTTGGCCAAACAATATGGCGCCTACCTGATGGTGGACATTGCCCACATCGCCGGGCTGGTGGCCGTCGATCTGCATCCGTCTCCGGTGCCGATGGCCGATTTTGTCACCTCCACCACCCATAAAACCCTGCGGGGCCCCCGGGGCGGTCTCATCCTGGCCCGGCAGCAGGAAATCGAGCTCAAGGGAAAAAAGCAATCCCACGCCGAGAGACTGGACTATTACCTCTTCCCCGGCATCCAGGGCGGACCCCTGATGCACACCATCGCTGCCAAGGCCGTGGCCTTTCAGGAGGCTTTGCGGCCATCTTTTAAACGCTACCAGCAGCAGGTAGTGGTCAACGCCCGCACCCTGGCCGAAGAATTTCTGCGCCACGGCTATCATCTGGTAACCGGCGGCACCGACAACCACCTCCTCCTCCTGGATCTCAGCGATACCGGGATCACCGGGCAGGCCGCGGAGATAGCCCTTGATAAAGCCGGGATCACCGTCAATAAAAACCGTATCCCCTTCGATCAGCAGTCCGCCAAGGTCACCAGCGGCATCCGGATCGGCTCGCCCGCCCTGACCACCCGGGGGATGAAGGAGCCTGAAATGCGGCAGGTTGTCCACTTTATTCACCAGGTGCTCTCTGCGCCCGCTGACGAGGCTAAACTAAAGAGTCTCAAGGAACAGGTGAAAGAATTCTGCCGCAGCTACCCGCTCTTTGCCACCGAATGGTACTGTGATTAGGAGGTCCGCAGGAGACCGGCGTGCGCTGTCCCTACTGCCGCAGCACCAAAACCCGGGTGGCCAATTCACGGCTGAGTCGGGAGGCCGACGCCATCCGCCGGCGCCGGGAGTGCCTGGATTGTAAACGCCGCTTCACCACCTATGAGAAGGTGGAGGACATTACCCCCCTGGTGATCAAAAAAGACGGCCGCCGGGAGGCCTTCAACCGCAGCAAGATCTACCAAGGCATCAAGAAAGCCTGCGAAAAACGGCCCATCAGCATTGACGACATCGAGCAGTTCCTGGACGGCCTGGAGCGGAAGCTGCAGGAGTCCGGGCTCAAAGAAGTCCCCTCCACCCACATCGGCGAACAGGTGATGAACCAACTGAGGCGCTGGGACGACGTCGCCTATGTCCGCTTCGCCTCGGTGTACCGCCATTTCAGCGATATCACCGAGTTCATGGAAGAGATCAAAAACCTGGCCGCCACCAAAGGGAACAAGGAAAGTGCCTAACCCTCAAAAAGTTACCGATTCATAGGCGTTCAGCTTTCAGCAAAAACAATGGGTTAGGCAAACTAATCGAGAAACCAGCGATCTGCCTCCGGGGAATAACTATTTGAATTTAAAGCATCAGCTGACCGCTGAACGCTTACACCGATTCTTTGCCCCACGGCCTGGTTGGCCGTACTATTGTTCTCGTAAACCTAAGGAAATAAAACCCCAAGGTTTTCTGGTGAAACATCTGTCCCATTCCTTTTCGGCGGAAGACCGCCGTGTTATGGCCCTGGCGCTGAAACTGGCCGCCAAGGGTGTAGGCTTCACCTCCCCCAACCCCATGGTGGGGGCCGTGGTGGTGAAAGATGGCCATATTGTGGGCCAGGGTTATCATCGCCGCTATGGTCTGCCCCATGCTGAGGTGGAGGCCTTGCGCCAGGCCGGCGCCTTGGCCCGGGGGGGTACTTTGTATGTCACCCTGGAACCCTGCAATCATCACGGGCAAACCCCGCCTTGTACCGAAGCCGTGCTCAGCGCCGGGATACTGCGGGTAGTCATCGCCAATCACGACCCCAATCCCCGGGTGACCGGCGGCGGTGCCGATTTCCTGCGGCAGCAGGGTCTGATCGTTGACTGCGGCCTGTTGGCCGAGGCCGGGGAACGCCTCAATGAAGCCTTTTTCAAGGCCGTGACCACCGGTCGTCCCTTTGTCATCGTCAAAGCCGCCGCCTCTCTGGACGGCAAAATCGCCACCCGCACCGGCGACTCACAATGGATCACCGGCCCCAAAGCCCGGACCTGGGTACACCGCCTGCGCCATCAGGTGGACGCCATCCTCGTGGGGGTCAACACCGTCCTGGCCGACGATCCCCAGCTCACCACCCGCCTGCCCCATGGCCAGGGAAAGGATCCCATCCGCATCATCCTGGACAGCCGGCTTCGCATACCCCTCACCGCCCAGGTGCTGACCCAAAAATCCATCGCCCCTACCTGGGTGGCCTGCACAACCGCAGCGTCCCCGGAGAAAAGGGCGGCCCTCACATCCCTGGGCGCCGACATTATTACTGTTGCCCCGAACCCGGAAAATCGGGTGGACCTCGGGGCTCTGCTCAGCATACTGGGGGAGCGCCGGGTCCAAAGCATCCTGGTGGAAGGCGGCGCCGAGGTCCATGGCGCTTTTTTTGACGCCCGTCTGGTGGATAAATTCCACCTGTTTCTGGCCCCCAAATTCATCGGCGGCCGCCAGGCCCCGGGCATTCTGGGCGGCTTGGGCAGGGCCACGCTCAAAGAAGCCCACCAGGCCCATGATATAACATTTAGGCAGATCGGGGCGGATATTCTCATCAGTGGTTATGTGACACGCAAAATCTCCTGATCCCCCTCAGAAAAGTTCAAGGTTCAACGGCTATTCTTTTTCACCGGACAGATAGGCCTACGGCCTGTGAGGACCGAGTTTATCAACAGAAATCTTGCGGAAAATATATTATTATGTTAGATTTGCTTTTTTAATATTATTGGGAGTACGCTCATGATCAAAGCGGTGCGGGGCATGAAAGACCTCCTGCCCCCGGAAACAGCCCGCTGGCACCACATCGAAACCATCGCCCGAGCCGTTTTCAGGTGTTACGGTTTTCAAGAAATCCGGCTGCCCCTGCTGGAGCGCACCGAACTCTTCACCCGATCCATTGGCGTCAATACCGACATAGTGGAAAAGGAGATGTACACCTTTCCCGACCGGCATGGCGAGTCCCTGACCCTGCGGCCCGAGGCCACGGCCTCGGTGGTCCGGGCCTTCATCGAAAACCGCCTGGACCAGGGCGCCGAAGTCAAGAAATACTTTACCATGGGGCCCATGTTTCGGTATGAGAGGCCTCAGAAAGGCCGCTACCGCCAGTTCCACCAGATCAACGCCGAGGCCCTGGGGGGCGACGCCCCGGAACTGGACGCGGAGATGATCCTGTTGCTTCTGGAAATCCTGGAGCGGCTGCAGATAAAAAACCTGGAGCTGGTATTCAACTCCCTGGGGTGCTCCCAGTGCCGGCCGGCCTACCTGCTGGAATTGACCGCTCTCTTCGCCCGGGGACTCCGGGACCTCTGCGACGACTGCCAGCGGCGGAGCGCCGTCAATCCCCTTCGGGTCTTTGACTGCAAGTCCAAAACTTGCCAGGAACTGTTGCACCAGGTCCCGGCCCTGTCGGACCAGCTCTGCGACGATTGCCAGCGCCATGAACAGCGGGTTCTGGAGCTCCTGGATCGATTCGGGGTCCCATACCGGAAAAACCCCCGGCTGGTGCGGGGTCTGGATTATTACACCCGCACGGCCTTCGAGGTCATCACCACCGAGCTGGGGGCCCAGGACGCGGTGGCCGGGGGCGGCCGCTACAATGGCCTGATCAGGGAACTGGGCGGCCCCGACCACCCGGCCATCGGGTTCGCCATCGGCGAAGAGAGGCTGGCGGCTTTGTTAAGCCAGCAACAGGATCCCATCCCGGCCCGGCCTCTGCTGTTTATTGCGGTCCTGGGGCGGACGGCCCTCGATCTGGCCTTTGATCTCGTCCAGGCGGTGCGGCGTCAGGGCTATGTGGCGGACATGGATTTTGCCGACCGTTCCCTCAAGGCCCAGATGACCATGGCCAACCGCCGGGGCGCCTCCCAGGTTCTGATTGTCGGGGACAAGGAACTGGCCGCCCGGCAGGCCCCCCTAAAAAATATGCAAAGCGGCCAACAGCAAATGGTTTCCATCGAGGGACCGTCCGAGATTCTCGCCGCCCTCGGGTCGGAGACAGAAGGAGTTTACGGTGTTTGATTCAGTGGACGGCCTGCAGCGCACCCATTCGTGCGGGGCGCTGCGGCGGGAGGATATTGACCAGGAAGTCATTCTCATGGGCTGGGTGCAACGCCGCCGGGATCACGGCGGCTTGATCTTTGTGGATCTGCGGGATCGGGAGGGCCTTACCCAGGTGGTTTTCAATCCCGAAATCAATGATCAGGCCCATGCCAAAGCCGATATGCTCAGGAGTGAATTCGTCATTGCCATCCGGGGCATTGTTATCCCCCGGCCCGAGGGTATGGCCAATCCCAACCTGCCCACGGGGGAGATCGAAGTGGTCGTGGAGGAACTGCGTCTCCTCAACAGCTCCCAGACACCGCCCTATGAACTGGAAGATTTCAAGGTGGATACCTCTGAGGCCATCCGGCTGCGCTACCGCTACCTTGACCTCAGGCGGCCCAAGCTCATGCAGAACCTGCTCCTGCGGCATAAGGCCGCCCAGGTAGCCCGGAACTATCTGAACTCCCAGGGCTTCGTGGAAGTGGAAACCCCCATCCTGACCCGCAGCACTCCCGAGGGGGCCCGGGATTACCTGGTGCCCAGCCGGACCAACCCGGGAAAGTTTTTCGCCCTGCCCCAGTCGCCGCAGCTCTTTAAACAGCTCCTCATGATGGCCGGGTTGGAGCGCTATTATCAGCTCTGCCGCTGCTTTCGGGATGAGGACCTGCGGGCCGATCGGCAGCCGGAGTTCACCCAGATCGACATGGAGATGTCCTTTATCACTGAGGAGGACATCTACGCGGTGGTGGAAGGCCTGATGGCCGCTTTGTTCCGGGAGATCCTAAGGCTTGAGGTCTCCCCCCCCTTCCCTCGCCTCACCTATGGCGAGTGTATTGCCCGCTTCGGGGTGGACCGTCCGGACCGGCGCTTCGGCCTGGAGCTGGTGGATGTTACCGATCTGGTGGCCGTCACGGAATTCCGCACCTTTGCCGACGTTGCGGCCCAGGGAGGGATCATTAAGGCCATCAACGGCAAGGGACTGGCCCGCCTGCCCCGCAAGGAATTGGACGAGCTAACCGGCTTTGTGGGCATCTACGGGGCCAAGGGCCTGGCCTGGATCAAGCTCACCCCCTCGGGCTGGCAGTCCCCCCTGGCCAAGTTCTTCACCCCGGCCCAGCAGGAGGCCCTAAACGCCCGCCTCCAGGCCCGGGAGGGGGACCTGTTGCTCTTCGTGGCCGACGCCCCCGCCATTGTCCACACCGCCCTGGGCCAGCTCCGGCTGCACCTGGGAAAAAAGGAAAAACTCATCCCCCCGGATACCTATGATTTCTGCTGGGTGACCCACTTTCCCCTCCTGGAATACGACCCCGAGGCCAAACGCTACGTGGCCATGCACCACCCCTTTACCTCGCCGCTACGCCAGGACCTGCCTTTGCTGGAGACCGACCCCGGCGCGGTGCGGGCCCGGGCCTATGACCTGGTGCTCAACGGCAATGAGGTGGGCGGCGGCAGCATCCGGATCCACCATCGCCACATCCAGGAAAAAGTCTTTGACGCCTTAAAAATATCGCCGGAAGAGGCCCAACAGAAATTCGGCTTCCTGCTGGAAGCCCTGGACTACGGGGCCCCGCCCCACGGCGGGGTGGCCTTCGGCTTCGACCGCCTGGTCATGATTCTGGCCGGGGCCAGGTCTATCCGGGAAGTCATCGCCTTCCCCAAGACCCAAAAGGCCACCTGTATCCTCACCCAGGCGCCCTCGGAAGTGGATGTGGCCCAACTGCTGGAATTGGGCCTCCGGTTGGATCGCTGATGCAGCACCGGCCGGTTTTCTGCCGTCAGTTTTCGGTTTTCAATTTTACCGGGGAAATACCGGCTGTAGGGGCGGGTCTCAGACCCGCCCCTACGAGAAGATTTTCGTTAGCCGGGGGTGGCCTAAACTGGCCATGATCGTTTCGGTAAAAAAATAGTTATGAGTAAATCCGGCCAAGATGACTAATAATTATCGATAGTGAAAGATGATCGTGGATAGCTTACTAATTTTTATTGGAGAATAACCATGGCTCGCTGGAATTCAGA
>Ga0194125_10011155_pt1 | contig 12123 bp, 3 predicted proteins | sample TA2KigC250mmetaG_FD_148626 | JGI IMG/M metagenome (GOLD analysis project Ga0194125, IMG submission 148626) | Freshwater microbial communities from Lake Tanganyika, Tanzania - TA2015034 Kigoma Deep Cast 250m | ecosystem: Environmental > Aquatic > Freshwater > Lake | place: Tanzania: Lake... | reverse complement strand
CGGCCTATCCCCCAATGCCTCTGAAAACTCCGACTGGCCGAAGGCCAGTCGTCGGTCTGAGTCTCTTATTTCCGAGGGCCGTTTGTCCAGTTCACGCTGAACCAGTACAATGGCGCGCCCGTGGTATCCCTTGAAACTGGGGCAATCCCAAGTGACAGGGTGCTCTATGATCGTCAGCGGTTCGGAGCCAAAGATGGCTCGGGTTACGTGGGTGGCCTTCGAGAAGTCAGCCCAGCCCACCCGGTTGCCGTGATGCTCATACAGGTACTGGCGCAATGGTACCCGATCGCGCTTCATCAGGTCAACGTAGAAGGCCATCTCCGTGTCAGTATCGTTGGCTGTCGTGCACTGCCTTGAGGAGCGACATCCGGCGAAGACAGCGAAGATGCACAGGAACACAAGCACCTTCATTTTCGTTCCCCTTTCACTCGCGAACGCGCTGGCGCCCAGCTACTGCTTCGCTGTCCAGTGAGCCGATGCCTCGCGGGCCTCGTCGGCTGAGAGGGCGCGGGCGAAGAAGCGCAGGTCGGCGAGGCGGCAGGAGAGGAATTCGGGGCCGCCGAAGTGGGGGTTGCCGCCCAGGGCGAAATCCTCGGCGGAAGAGGCGACGCTCTCGGGCACCTTGGCGGTCGAGTGGGCCTGGCCGTTGATGTAGAGGGTGAGCTTGGCGCCCTCCTTGACTGTGGCGACATGCACCCACTTGCCCACTTCGACAGGCCAGCCGTCCGTGCCGAAGAACTGCCCCGCCTCGATGCGGGCGTGGAGCTTGCCCTCGTGGGCCGCCCCTCCGGGGCGGCTGTCCTTCTCCGCCACGGAGTGGCGGGCTACGTGGACGACGAGCCGCAGCGGGTCGTCCATCCCCTTGCACCAGGCGCTGAAGACCTGGCCATACTGGGTCTTCGGGAGGGCGTTGACGCAGACCCAGATGGCGACGGTGAAGTCGCGGTCGGGGAACTCGGTGAGGGCGTAGGTGATGCGGCCGGCCTGGCCGTCAAGCTCGACGGAGCCGTTTGGCTTGCCGTCGGGGCCGGGGGCGGCCTTCCAGCCGTCGGCGGTCTTCAGTTGGCCCCATTCGGGCTTAGGGTCACCCTTGAGCGGGGCGATGACGATGGCGGAGTCCTTCGGTCGCTCGCCGTACTGCGTCTCTGGCACGTCGGGCGCTGGGGGCAGGGTGGGGTCAACGACGAAGTGCTTGTGGGGCGCGAGGCTCTCGGTTGCCCCGTTCGCATTGCGCGCGACGAGCTTCCAGTAGTAGGGGGTGTTCGGCTTGAGCTTCGTCGCCTCGGAGGCGGGGAGGATGAGGGGCGGCTTGGCGGCTTCGCCATAGCTGAGGATGGCGCGGGCGAAGTCGGGCGCGTCGGAGATGGCGACGGTGTGGCGGCGCGTATCGCGGGGCAGAGACGCCCCGCCCACAGGTTCGCGGGGCAGGGACGCCCCGCCTACAGCCGCCGGGGCAGGCTTGCGGAAGGAGAAGCGGATGGCGCCGGGCGGCACGCGCGCGCCGTCGGCGGGGAGCCAGGGCACGGGCGCGGGCGGGCGCAGGCCCGTGGCCGGGAGCCAGGAGCGGTAGGGGCCGCCGTTGGCGCCCGCGCTCGCGAAGTCGCAGAGCTTGAGCGTTGGGCCACCTGGCACAGGCACGTCCATGAGAAGCCACGGGCGGAACTTGCCTTGGCCCTTGGCCATCTGTTCGTCGTGGGCCAGGAGGAGGGGGCCGCGGTAGAACGATGCTTTGCCGTATTGCTCCACGTCGCCCACCTCGTGGCGGAGGGCCATGTCGAAGCGGAGCGTCACCGCGTCGCCACTCCGCCATTCCCGCGCCAATTCGAGGTAGGTTCCGGCCTTCACGCCGGGGACGGCTTTGCCGTTGAGGAGGACCTCGGTCTTCGCTGACCAGGCGGGGATACGCAGGGCGAGAGGGAACGCGTGCGGCTTCGACAGGTCAACGGTCAGCTTCGTGCTGTCGCCGATGGGATAGTCGCCCTCCTGCTTGAGCGTCACTGCCGTTCCGTCGGCGAGCTTGGTTTGGAGCTGCATCGGGCCGTAGAAGTTGACGGCCAGGCCGCTGCCCCTGCTCATCACTGCCCATTCGCTGAGGGCGCCGAAGCCACGGGGGCCGTTGACCGAGCAGCAGTTGAGGTGGGGCGTGTCGGGCCGGGCCTGGAAGTTGATCGCCACGTGTGAGGGCACCCGCTTGCCGTTCATCGGCGTGTCGTAGGTGCACCATTCGCCCGAGGGATGCTGGGCGCCCGCGATGGCGTTGAAGGTGGCCAGCTCGATGTCGTCGGCAATCGCCGGGTCGCCCGTCAGGCGCAGGGCGTCCATCATCACGGCCTGCCAGGCGATGACGCAACAGGTCTCGATGGGCGAGTCGGCGTAGGGGTTGCCGGTGGCCTGCTCGCCAGACGAGAAGCCCCCTGTGTTGCGCATATCGAAGCGGCGGATGCTCGCCCAGTGGTGGAGGAAGGCGCGGCGAAAGCGCTCGTCGCCCGTGATGAGGTAAAGCTCGGCGAGGCCCTGGACCGCGTGTAGGCTCTCCCAGCGGGGCCTGGGCGTGCGGAAGAACTCGACGCCGGCGAGGCCGGTGCGGAAGTAGTCGCCCGCGTGCTCGAAGTCCTTCACGATTTCCTCGGCCATCCTCAGGTAGCGCGGCTCTTTCGTCTTGTGGTAGAGGAGCGCGAGACCGTGGATGACCGACATGTTCATCTCGTGTGAGCCGGCGTCGAGGACGCGACGCTTGGTGTCGAGATAGGTGTTGCAGATGAGGTCGGCCATTCGGCGGCAGGCTATAAGCGCCTTCTCGTCGCCCGTGTGCTCATGCCAGAGCAGGAGGCCGAACATCACGTGGTAGTGGCCCCAGAGGTCCCAATGGCCGAGGAGGCGTTCGGCCTTCGGCCAGGGGCCGAGATAGCCATCCTCGGCCTGAAGCTCGCCGAGGCGATTGACCACGGCGGCGAGGGTCTCGCGGAGGCGCGGGTCATCCGACATCCGCATGGCCTGGACACCCGAGATGAGGTACTTGCCCACGAACTCGCCGGCCCAGGGCACGAGGTTGGGCTTCGGCCCCTTGTCGCGCTTGGCGAACATGTCGAGCAGGCCGGGGTTGTTCTTCGGCGCGACGAGGAGCCAGCGGGCAGTGTTAGCCTGGATGCGTTCGCCCAGCGCGCCGCCGAAGCGCCAAGTGGCCCCGTGCAGGCATTCCATCGCCAGCCGCCCCGGCTCGGCAGCGGCGGCGAGGCCACCAACCACAAGGAGTCCCATACCGCAGACAAGGCCGTTCTCAGCGCACACGAAACCCCTCCTTCAAGGGAAGCCGTGGCACCACCGCGTGCCCCACAGATACCACCACGGCGGACCCGTGTCAAACAGCGCACCTCTCGCCGCGTCCGCCATTCTTACATTCTACAGAATGTTGGAACGACACCGCGAGCTGCTGGCTACATCGGGTGCCCGCGCCGCCGCGCGGCGATCAAACATTCTATAGAATGATTGAATGACAGCGGCATGCCTCGCTTGACGGCTCGGCCCGCGGCTGCTAATCTCGGCAGACCGCAAGGGGGTTGCGGCGAGGTGCGCATGGACCAGGCACGGCGGACATTCAGCTTCCGGGCCGCGCTCATCGGCATCGTGGCGATGGTGCTGATGGGCATGTGGATTCACTACCACGAGGTCATGGCCCCCCAGCCGAACATCCTGGCGGAGAACAACCCGCCTGCGAGCGTCGTCGGCGTCTTCATCGGCGTGCTGCTCATCGCCGCTCTCGTCGCCATGTTCCGCCGAACCCTGCGCCTCGCCGTCGGAGAGCTGCTCGTCGTCTACGCCATGCTCTTCATCTCCGCCCCCCTGATGAGCCAGGGCATGTGGCATCGCTTCCTGGGACTCGTCATCTCGATCCCCGACTTCCAGGAGAACATGCCGCTGGTGGACAGCTATTCCGACAAGCTGTGGCCCCACGGCGAGCATCTGATCGCCGACCGCCGCTTCGCGGCGGGGCTTGGGCTGGACTGCGCTCCCGACCCGCCGGGGCGCGTGGCGGACGTATCCGTCGCCGAATCCCCTGTGGGGAAGACCACGGGCATGCGCCTGAGAGCCGGGGAAGGCGAGGAAACCCACCTCCGCCTACGAGTGGCCCGCCGCCGCGATGGCCGCGAAGTCCTGGTGCCCGGCGAACGGTACTATGCTACCGCTCTGTTCAACCTGTCGGGCTTCCAGAGCCGTTCGGCGCTCATGATGGAACTCGTGACCGACAGGGGCGAGCGGGTGCCTATCACGACCCTGCGGCGCGACACGAATCGCGCCTTCTCGCGCCCCGGCGGCTTCCTGCGAGCCGGCGAGCCCGCGCTGACACTGCCCCGCAACATCCAGGACGGCGTGGAGATTGTCTTCACCTTGGCCGGGCCAGGCGAGGCAGTCATCACCGACGTAGTGTTCTTCAGCAACGAGGCGGTGGCGCGGCTGCGCAAGGGCGTGGCGGAAATCCGCGAGAGCGACCTCGATAAGCTGTCGGAGAACGAGCGCGCCTCGCTGGTCGTCCGCCCCGACAGCCTGGCCTCGCCCGCGGGCGTGGCCTACACGCTGAAGGGCTACATCCCCTACCGCCAGTGGCTCACGCCGCTGCTCTACTGGGGCAGCATCGTGATGGCGATGTTCCTCGGCCTCCTGGGCCTCGGCGTCATCTTCCGCAAGCAGTGGTCGGAGAACGAGCGCTTCTCGTTCCCGATGGTCGTCCTGCCGCGGATGCTCATGGAGGAGCGGGAGGACGGCGGCCGCACGGTCTACGCCATCTGGCGAAAGGGGGCGTTCAAGGCCGGCATCATCGTCGCCCTCGCCTTCTGCTTGCTCCAGGGTCTCAACTTCTACATCCCCGGCATGCCGAACCCAACGGCGGAGGTGGACCTGGCGCAGTACTTCTCGTCGCCCGAGATGAAGGCATTCGTCAACGGCTTCGGCGGCTCGCAGTTCAAGATCATTCTCCTCTTCACCGCCATCGCGTTCTTCGTGGACCTGGATATGCTTCTGAGCATCATCCTGTTCTTCTGGGTGTCCAAGGTGCCCTACTACTTCGGCGAGCTGTTCGGCTGGAAGGAGATCAAGGGGCCGATGGACAACTTCCCCTTCCCCCACGAGCAGCACATCGGGGCGTTTCTCAGTCTGGCGCTCGTGGTGCTTTGGACCTCTCGGAAGCACCTGGCGGGGGTCGGCCGCCGCATCCTGGGCCTCAAGGGCGGGGTGGACGACTCGGCCGAGGGGATGAGCTATCGCGCCGCGACGGCGCTGATCGTGGGCGCCTTTGTGTTCTTCGGCGTGTGGGGCGCAATGACGGGCCTGGGGGCAGGCTCGGCGCTCCTCTTCTTCGGGTTCCTGGTCGTCTGCGGCCTCTCCGCGTCGCGGATACGCACGGAGTGCGGTGCGCCGGCGACCTATTTCACGCCCTACTACCCCTACCTCATCTTCTTCCTGCTCGGCGGCCTGTTCACGTTCGGGGCGCCCACGATGGTCCTGGCTTACGCGGCGGGGGGCTTCATGGCCGTCGCCCAGTTCCTCCTCTTCGCCCCGGCGCAGGTGGAGATGCTGCACCTGGCGGGGTCACATCTTCATTTGGCACATGGCGGCCATGTGCGAAATGAAGATGTGACCCCAGCGGCCAGCCCGCGGGGCGTGCGCTGGGCGCTCATCGTGGGCGCGCTGGGCGGCGTGCTCATCGGCGGCTACGTGATGCTCGTCTGGGCCTATGGCAGGGGCAGCGACAATATCCCCTACATGAAGGACTGGGCGGCGGGGCAGAACTGGTACTTCACCACGCTGCGGAACGCCACGGCCGAGGCCGACGCCGAGGTGGTGGCGGCGGACCTGCGGGGCGACACGCCGAAGCCGCGCTATCCCACGGGACCGCTCATCGGCGTGGGTGTTGGCAGCACGATCACGCTCCTCCTGGCGTTCCTGCGGACGCATTTCGTCGGCTTCTGGCTCCACCCGATCGGCTACATCCTGGCGAACAGCTACTTCTGCTACATGTGCTGGGGGTCGCTCTTCGCGGCGTGGGTCATCAAGTGGCTCGGCCTGAAGATCGGCGGCCCGCGAGCGGTCCGCGAGAAGATGACGCCCTTCTTCGGCGGCGTCTTCGTCGGCTGCGTCGTGGGCATGCTCTTCTGGGATGTCGTGGCCCTCGCGCGCCAGGCGATGGGGATGACTGATGTGTTCACGTGTTTTCCGTGACCCGATCGTCGTCGTCCTCGTCGTCGTCGTCGTTCTCGAAAGGCTTGAAGATGATTCGACGACGACGACGAGGACGACGACGAGAACGATAGAAGACTGAAGGCATGAGAAGGCTTCTCGGCAATGCGGTTCTGACCCTCGTGCTCGGCGCCCTCTGCCTTGCCGCGCTCTTCGCCTTCAATCGCCTCGCCGCGCCTCAGCCCTGCATCCTGCCCCCCTCGGGCGTCGAGCCGCCCAACTACAAGGCCATTGCCGCTGACGTGACCGAAGAAGGCATCCGCAAGGACATCGAGAGCCTCTGCCGCCGCCCCTCACGCTCCCCCTGGTCGGAGGGGTTGAGCGAGGCATCTATGTCCCTCTTGATTGAGCTTCAGAAGTTAGGCTACGAAGTCCTCGAACAGCCGTTTGCAGTCACAGCCCCCTTCACGCGCCATGCCAGCATCGGCGACGAAGCGGGCCGCGACCTGGCCGGCATTGCCATCCACCCACTCCTGCCCAACTGGTTCCGTACGGTGACCACGCCCCACGAAGGCCTGCGCGGCAAAGTCTTTCGTGGCGAGAAAGGGCTTGCACGCGAGTTCAAGGATGTGGATCTCCGCGGGAACTTCGCCCTGCTGCCGCTTGGCACGCCGTGGACGACGGTCGCCGGCATGGGCGCGGCTGCGGTCCTCTACTACGACGACGGCAAACAGCTCGCCGGCGCGCGCTGGGGCGACCACGTGGATGCCTCGGTGAACCTGCCCCGCTTCCTCGTAACGGGGGACGCGGCGAGTCTCGCCGGCGGGATAGTGACCATCAAGGCGCGGGTTGACCTGGCGACGGGGTTCAGCTCGAACATCGTCGCAATCCTGGATGTGCCAAACCCCGATGGCGAGGCCGTCGTGGTCAACGCTCACCTCGACGCGCACAGCTACGCGCCCGACGTCGCCCCCGGAGCGCAGCAGGCCGGTGGCGTGGGCGCGCTCCTCTCCCTGGCGAAGCACCTGGCCGCGGAGAGAGCCCACCTCAAGAGGTCGGTTGTCCTCATCGTCACAGGGGGCCATGCGCAGGGGCTCGCGGGCATGCGGGAGTTCATCCGCGCCCTCGGCGCGCGTGAGCAACGCGAACAGGTGCGCAAGCAGCTAGCTGCCGAATGGCACGATGCGGATGGCCAGCCCTTCATCGCCGACCTGGCGCGCCGCGTCGCCCAGGACCCCGACGACACGGTCGCCTGGGGCAGGAACCCTAAGGTGCGGGGCCTCCTCAACGAACTGCTCCGTGAGGTTCTGAACCAGGAATTAATGGCCGCAGTTGAAGAGGTGGCTCAGAGGCGGGTGGACTGGGTGCGCGACGGCCTCGCGGTCCGCGACGAGCACGGGGGCGAGGCCAAGAGCTTCGCGGCCTATGGGGAGGCGCGCAAGCGCCAGCTCAAGGTCCAGGCCATCCTTTCCGCGCCGCCCGATAAGCAGAGGGCGCGACTGGCAGACTACCTGGGGGAGACCGAGGCCCGGCAACGTCTGCTGGACGCAGTCAAGGAGCGCGCCAACGACCTGCATCTACAGAGAATGGCGGCATTCGCGCGCGCTTGCCTGGCCGAGAGCTTGTCTCCCTATCGGCGCCTCCTCTTCCTCAGTCTGGACCTCACGGCGCGGAGCGGGCGGGTGGGGCTGGTGTGCGGGGAGCCGAAGCAGGTGCCGGCTTGCCAGCCGGCCGACGCCGAGGTGGCCGCGCAATTCCGCCTCGCGGCTGACCGGCTTCAGGCCGCCGACCCGTCGCTCGACTACGTGAAGACGAAGAAGGGCCAGCCTCGCTTCGCCAATCTCCTGCGCGCCGGCGACACGAAGGACCTCGGCTTCACTACCGAAGGGTACGGCGCGCCGAGTTACTTCGAGTCGCTTGCCGCGCTCTGGGCGGGCTATCCCGCGTTCAGCCTCGTCACGCTCGACGACAACCGCGAGACCCTCGGGACGCCGTTCGACACGCTCGAGAACCTCCTCAAGCCGCCGGCGTCGCCTGACGAGGAGCCGCCGCTGCGGAACCTGGCCGTCGTGACCCGCCTCGTCACGGCGGCGGCGAGCCAGCTCGCCCGCGGCCACGGCCGCATCGTGCCGCTGGCACGGGGGAGCGACCTGACGACGATTCGCGGCGAGGTTGTGAGCCAGGTGGGCGACAGCCTGACGCCCAACCACCCGATGCCGGGGGCACTGGTCCGCTTCGGCCCCGCGATGGTGCAAGGCAAAGGCAGGCCGACCGTGGTGCCGCCCGGCGTGGGCACCGACTGGGTGGTGACGGCCGACTGGCGCGGGCGCTTCGAACTGCCCTGCATCTGGCCCACCGCCCTCTCGCAGGAGTACTGGGCGGACACGGACATTGACGCGGCGGTGGTGCGGCCCGAGGATGGCGAGGTGACGTGGACCCTCTCGACGCCCAAGAGCGGCGAGGGGGCGCCCTACGCCGTCCGCCGCGTGCGGCTCGCCCAGTACCGCAAGAGCCAGGCGACTGCGGTGGTCTTCCGCGCCGCGCCCGTGCAGATGTTCCCGATGGCCGACCCCGCAACGCTGCGGCCCTACGCGGGCTTCGACTTCATCGAGACCAAGAGCATGGCCGCGCCCCAGGACTTCAAGGTCGAGGCGTCCGGCGGCACCAACGTCTGCTTCGTCCCGCCCGATTCGCGCCTCTACTTCACCTTCAAGAAGGGCCAGCGGCGGAACCCGAACCTGATGGAAATCCGGGCTTTCGCGCTGGGCGCGACCGGCCCCGCGGACGGCTCTCAGATACGGGCTGAAGCCCGCACTACGAACCAGGAGATACAAGGCAATGGCTACTTCGCCGCCGACACGCCGAGCATCACGAACATCGAGCTGGACGCGGCGCTGAGCATGGCCCAGCTCAACGCCCGCCGCACGCGGCTCCAGGACCGCTACGGCATGGCGGACGACATGGTGCTGCGCTACAACGAGCGGGCGGCGACCCTCGCGGACGAGGCTCAGAAGCTCGCCGCCGCGGGCCGCATGGTCGAGGCCAAGCGCCTCGCCTCCGAATCCCTCGCCTACAGCGCCAACATCCATCCCGTCATACGCAAGAACGCCTCCGACGCGGTTGTCGGCATCTTGTTCTACCTCTTCCTGGCCATCCCCTTCGCCCTCTTCACCGAGAAGCTGCTCGTGGGCCACCCCGACCTGCGGGTGCAGGTGGCGGTGCAGGGCGTCATCTTCCTCCTCTTCTTCCTGGCGTTGCGGGCGGTGCATCCCGCGGTGCAGCTCGTGCGCAGCCCCTACGTCATCCTGCTCGGGTTCATCACGTTCGCCCTCGCCGCGATGGTCACGGCCTTCCTCGGCGGGCGGTTCAAGAAGAACCTGGCTGAGCTGAGCCGCCGCCGCGAGGAGCGGGCCGAGGCGGCCGATGTCTCCCGCGCGGGCGCCGCCGCCACCGCCTTCCTCCTCGGCCTCTCGAACCTCCGCAAGCGCCCCGTCCGCACCGGACTGACCATCGGCACCCTCATCCTCACCACCTTCGTCATGCTCTGCTTCGCGTCGTTCAGCTCGGACGTTGTTGACGTGGAGTTCGCGCTCGGCAAGGCGCCCTACACAGGTCTCCTCGTGCGCGACCGCGGCCTGAAGAACGTGGCCGACGCCGCGGCGCCCCTCCGCGAACTCTATGGCGAGCAGCACGTGGTCGTCCAGCGCGACTGGCAAGGGAGCTTCGAGATTCCTTGGGGCAAGGCGCCCGAACTCGCCGAGTTCACGGTTTCTTCCGTGGCGGGCGAGAAGACCTTCGAGGCCAAGGCCAACGCCCTCCTCGGTCTCGACCGCCGCGAGCCCGACGTGACGCCAGTCAAGGAGGCATTCCACGTCCTCGTCCGCTGGTTCGAGGCGAACACCGAGTTGTCCTGCTTCCTGTCGCGCGCGATGGCCGACCAGTTGCGGCTAGACGACGAGGCGGTGAAGAAGGGCACGGCGACGGTGAGCGTGGGCGGCCGCAGCTACGCGGTCCTCGGCATCTTCGACGGCACCCGCCTCGACCGCGTGGCGGACCTCGATGGCGAGCCGCTCCTGCCCGTGGACATCCTGTCGGTCCGCAGCCCGGCCTCGGGCGCCGCGGCCTACAGCGAGGAGGCGACCGAAATCCCCGAAAACGTCCCTCGCCTCCCCGCCGACCGCGTGGTCATCGTGCCGGTCGAGGCCATGCCCTCGCGCACCCTCACCGCCTCGGTCGCCGTCGCGCTCCAGAAGCTGGACTACCGCGCGGCGCGGCAGGCGATCACCACCCATCTGGAGCGGTCCGCCGAGCCGACGTACTACGGGCTGGACGGCGTGGCCTTCTACGGCGGCAAGTTCCGCATGCAGTCGCTCGAGGGCGCGCTCGACCTCATTCTGCCCATCGTCATCGCGGCCCTCACCGTGCTCAACACAATGCGGGGGAGCGTCTACGAGCGGCGGAGCGAGCTGTATGTGTTCAACGCCGTGGGGCTGTCGCCGAACCACATTCGCTCGCTCTTCCTTGCCGAGGCATCGGTATACGCTGTGGTGGGCGCCGTGGGCGGCTACCTGCTGGCCCAGGGCACCAGCGCGGGCCTCAAGGCCGCCGGCCTCACGGCAGGGCTGGCGATGAATTACTCCAGTCTGTCCAGCGTACTCGTGAGCGTCGTGATCATCGGTGTCGTGCTGGTGTCGAGCCTCTACCCCGCGCGGATGGCCGCGCGCCTGGCCGCCCCGGCCGAGACCATGACCCGCCGCCGCGAGTCCGCCGAGGGCGATGCGCTTGAACTCGACCTCCCCTTCACCTTCAACCGCCGCGACCGCGTGGCAATTGTGCCCTACTTCACCGACTGGTTTGAGAACTACGGCGAGGGCTCGGCGGGCGAGTTCTTCTGCTCGCCGCCCGTTTGCGGCATCCGAGCCGACGAGGCGGGCCGGGCCGAGCCCCTCGTCGAGACCACCACCTGGCTGAAGCCCTACGACCTGGGCGTGAGCCAGGTCGTCACGCTTGTCGTCCGCCGCGCGGCAAACACGACCGACAACGTGGCCACGGTGGTGATGGCCCGGAAGAGCGGCGACAAGGAGTCGTGGGAGCGCTGCTGCCACGCCTTCATCGGCCTGCTGCGCAAGCGCTTCCTGACCTGGAGAGCGATTCCGAACGATGAGCGCGAGCGGCTCCTGGAGCGCGGGCGCAAGATGCTGGAGTCCGTAATGCGTAATCCGTAATGCGTAACCAGACCAAGAGAGGATCTCGCTATGGTTGCTCTTGTCCTTTCTGGTTACGGATTACGGATTACGGATTGCGGATTCTGAAGGGAAGAAACGCTGTGAACGGCGATCGCCCCAAGGCCAGCCCTCCCCGCCCGGTCATTGACCGCGAGCTGGAGGAATACCGCACCCTGGTGGAGACGCCCGCCAGCTTCGGCTCGGGGTTCACCTGGAGCTCGGTCGTCGGCGCGCTGTTTTGTGGCCTGCTGATGTTCCCGGGGGCCATCTACCTGGGGCTGCTGTCGGGCATGGGGATGAACGCGGCGGCCACGTGGGTGACGGTGATCGTGTTCTCGGAGCTGGCGCGGCGGGCGCTGCGGGCGATGACGCGGGAGGAGATGGTCATCCTGCTCATGGTGGCGAGCGCGATGATCGGCGGCAGCGCGCTCATCCCAGGCGGGCCGTTCGGCCAGCTCATCTGGCGGCAGTTCCTCGTCACGTCGGACGCGGCGCGGGATGCGGGGCTCTACGGCCAGTTCCCCAGGTGGTTCGCCCCTCCGCCCGATTCGCCGGCGCTGGAGGGCCGCACGTTCGTCCACTCCGACTGGGCCGTGCCCATCGCCCTGCTGGTGTTCATGACCGTTATTGGCTTCGTGAAGCAGTTCACGCTCGGCTACGCGCTCTTCCGCCTCTGCTCGGACGTCGAGCGGCTGCCCTTCCCGATGGCGCCCGTGGGCGCGCAGGG
>Ga0194125_10011154_pt1 | contig 12128 bp, 13 predicted proteins | sample TA2KigC250mmetaG_FD_148626 | JGI IMG/M metagenome (GOLD analysis project Ga0194125, IMG submission 148626) | Freshwater microbial communities from Lake Tanganyika, Tanzania - TA2015034 Kigoma Deep Cast 250m | ecosystem: Environmental > Aquatic > Freshwater > Lake | place: Tanzania: Lake... | reverse complement strand
CCGACTGAGAGCCATGACAGCGGAAGCGCTGCTGGAAATGACCACGAGGGCACGACACTTTGCGGAGTCCGAACTATCTCAGAACAGAATGGTGAACGCCTATGAGGCGCTCTTAACGCATTGACTGTGATGAGACGACGGATGCGACCCGAAGCCACTGCGGGACATGATGCGGGACGGGGTCGCTCTCACCGGTCCACCCCCTATGACACACGGCGCGTGATAGGCGGGCCCATGGAGTCCGGCGGTGCTGCAGCGAAGGCGAGCGGAGCGAGCCGCAGCGGAGGCGAAGCCGAATCACCCCTGTCACACGTGGGATCTTCAGGTTACCCCCTTGGAGTTACAGCTTGAGCGCGATCCATGCTGCATGTACTGCACCTACCGCAACAAGCATCAATAGTTGATGCTGCGCGCTCATCACTGGCCAACTCGAAGAAAGTGGACGCATCGGAGTCCTCCTGCACGAGGTCGCCGAAGTGTTCCGCAAACATGCCCGCAACACCAGCCGCTACCCATCCAACTGCGAAAATCCGCGTGAATGCGCGCAACTCCCACGAGCGTGCGCCGGACACCAACCATAGCCCGCCGATGCCACATCCAAACAACATCACCGCGGCTGCAACGGGCAGTAGGGACTCGTATGCCGCGAGGTGTAATCCAAGACCGAGAAGCACCAGCGCAAGATCAGACACAGAGAACGAAGTCGTCTCCGCACATTCCGATTGCATAAACCTGTTGGCGTACGGGGTCATTGAGCCGGTGTCGCTCTCAGGCAATCCCGCCCTGAAAGACGGGGCATGGTAAGTGGCGCTTCGCAAAGGACGGTGGCGGCGCCGCAAAGCGGCTCGGAGCGTGGATCACCCCGACACCACCTAGCGGCGATCAAAACTTCAGCGCGCCGTGTGATACGCATCCTAAACCGGCGCCTCCCGATGATCGGATCTCACCTTTCGCCCGTCACACGTAAGGTATTGCTCCTATGGGACTACGCACACAAGTTTCCGTTGTAGCACAATGAGTCACACGCGCCGGCTTCTGGTTGTGGGCCACTTCGCTGAACGCAGTATCGGGGCAAATGGGCAAGTGGCAATGACACGCGTGTTCCGCGACGAACTGAGGCAAGCCATGCCGTCCGCCACGGTGCGCTCTCTCGACTTCGGCGTTCCACAATGGCGGCTTCCTTCGCTCTTCGGGCGGCTTTGGCTCGAGCTTGCACGGACTGATGTGCTGGTGGTCCTGCCCGGCCCTCGGGCAGTCACTTGGATTCTTCCGCAGTGTGCTGCCTGGCGCGCCGTATCGCGCGGCGAGGTCCACGTAATCGCGGTCGGCGGGTGGCTCGCTCGACTCGCGCAAACTAGTGCCGCTGCCCGCCGCAACCTCCAATTGTGCGACGGCATCTACGTCCAAAGTCACCAGATGGCCAAGGACTTTGCTGCGATGGGTCTACGCAATGCTCAGTACTTTCCAAACGCACGCCGATTTGATTCGGTACGCAAACCGGTTCTCGCGGAAGCGCGCCCACTTCGCGCCGTTTTCCTCTCCCGTGTGATACCCGCCAAAGGAGTCGAGGTTGCCGTACACTCCGTTCTGGCTGCAAATCGCTCGCGCCCGGGCTGCTGCACACTCGACGTGTATGGACCGGTCGGCACGGAAGATCACGAATGGTTCGCATCGCTTGAACGTGGCTTTGGCAGCTCAGTCCGATACCGGGGCGTCGTACCCCTTGTTGACGCACAGCGCACTTTGCACGAGTACGACGTGCTTGTGTTCCCTACCACCTATGCAGGTGAGGGCTTTGCGGGCGTCATTGTCGAGGCGATGATTGCAGGTTTGGCCATATTGACCTCAGACTGGCTCAGCAACGCAGAGGTGGTCGACCATGGGCGGAACGGATTTGTGCTTCCCGCCAAAGATGCTGATGCATTCGCCGCCAAGCTCCTTCAGTTGGACTTGGACCGCCAGTTGCTTCTGCGGCTGCAGCAGCAGGCCGCGCAAGACGCCTGCAACTATCACCCGGATGCGGTGATGCCAATATTGCTAGAACGAATTGGATGCCGTGAACAAAAGCTCCGTGCATTGAGGTAGGCCGAGCCATGTTCCATGCGTTTCATCGTACCCGGCCCGGCTCAGCCGCCTTGATTCGAACTGATGAATGGTCCTGATTGCTGCTGAGCCGGGGTCGGGCATGGCTTCGCCGGAACCTGTGCGGAGCTGATGACCGCGAGACTGGTTACACATCCGCCCAACTTGGTCGGCCACGGCAGCTCCCCAAGCGGCAAGACGCGAAGTCCTGCGTGCTCGCGCGCGTAACGGCTGATCGCCAACCAGGGACCTCCAATCACGTATCCATCGCGCCACAGCGCGCGTCCTTCCGGAAAGAAGTCGTGCAGCACGATCGTTCCCCCGGCAGCAAGTCGCGATAGCGCCAACGGCAGCTCCTGATAGACGCAGTCCGCGTTGTGGTTGCCATCAAGGAAGATCAGCCCATACTGGGTCGCGGTTTGCCGCATCCACGCCCGAGCGTCGGAGACGTGGAAGTTCACGAACCTCTCCAATCCGACCGAGCGCAGTGTGTCGCGAGGTGAGCGCCGGGCGCCAAATTGCACCCACGGCTTGGCGACCTCATCGTTGGTGTCACGGATGTCCACGGTGTCGATCGTGCACACCCGTCCCTCGGCCGTGTTGCGAGCAGCGGCAAGCGCGAGGCATAGAGTTGAGCATCCGATGTGTGTGCCGACTTCCAGAACCCTCCCCGGTGCCAGCGCGCGTACGAGCTGATACAGCGCTCGCTGATCGCCAAGGTTCACCCCGCCTGCCGAGTCTGGGAGACCCGCAGCGTCGCGCACTATCCCATCCGCCTCCCAGCCAGCCCGACCCCATGCTGATGCCAATTCTGACTCGGTGAGGTAACCCAAGCGCGACACATCACAGTGCGCCCTCGGCACCCTCGCCAAGGCAATGCGCTCTGCCCCACATCTCCGGAGCACGCCTCTTGCCAGGCCCATGAGGCGCCCGTAGGCGCTCCGACGTATCGGTTGGCCACAGACTGGGTGGGTCGACATGGGCAGTTTCCGATGGTACGACCGCTGATCGCACGGTCGCTGTCTCGGCGGGCGCCCACACACGTGATGACAGAAGCGAAGAAGTCCCAAGCAGCGCCCCCACAGACCGAAGAGTACCGAAGCGCATCCGATCGGTGCTTCTTGATGGCTTCAGCCACCCCGCCCGCCGATAGCCTCGTCGGCGATGGCTGTTCCTCAAGCGCTTGCACGGTTGGGACTGGGGTCATGGCGCGTGAAGGCAGCCACCCAACGCTTTGTGGCACGGCTGCCGGAGGGGCTTTCGCTCCCGCTCTACTACTTGATCCAGAGGCGCATCGGGGCGTTGCGCTCCTTCTCGCCGGCTAGCAGAGTTGATGCGGCCTGCCAGATCTGGACTCGGGTGAAAGCGAGTGGCACCGAGCCCGTGGACGCGCGCTTCTTCGAGGTCGGTACCGGACGCGCCCCAATTGTGCCCCTAGTGCTCTGGCTGCTTGGCGCGCGCCATACGGTGACCGTTGATCTCAATCCCTACCTGTGCCCGCGACTGACTTGGCGCGCGGCCCGCTGGATCGCGGAGAACCATGACGTGGTGCGAGCTGCCACGGACGGCTGTTCCATTATGGCGCCGCGTCTCGAACACCTTCGGCGTACCGTTTCCGGGCGGGAGCGTGACTTTAGGCTCCATGACCACCTTGAGTCGTGCGGCATCAGGTATCACGCGCCGGCTGACGCCTCGAACACCGGGCTCGGCAATGGCAGCGTGGATGTGGTGGTCTCGTACACCGTTCTCGAGCACGTCCCACTGGACGCGATTCGCGCGATAGCCGTCGAGAATCGCAGGATCCTGACTCGGGGGGGCCTTGCAGTCCACCATATCGACTACTCCGATCACTTCAGCCACAGCGACCCGAGCATCACTGAGATTCACTTTCTCAGGTACAGCGATGAGGAGTGGGATCGCATCGCAGGTAACCGCTTCATGTTCATGAATAGGCTCCGGGATACAGACTTTGTCCGGGAGTTCTCAGCCGCTGGGTTTCGGATTCTGTCCCACGAACCGCTCATGAAACCAACGCTGCTTGCGCTACTCAAGAAGGACGCTTGTGCGTTACATGCGAGGTTTCGGGCACTCGATGCGGACACGCTTGCCACGACGCGCGCCTGGTTCTGCTTGCGCGCCACGTGACATTGCCGGTGCAAGCGACCCACTGCCCCCTCATGCCACGTGCTACGCTCGAGTGGCATGCGCGTTTGGCTGGTGCAACCGAGCGAACAACTTCCGCTGGTCGCGAATGCACGCAGGCTCCGAACGAGATTGCTCGCTGAAGAGCTGACGCGCAGGGGCCATGAGGTGACTTGGTGGGCCAGCTGCTTTAACCACTTGCGCAAGGAGTGGTACTGCCCGACTTCGATGCGCATACAGGCTGAGCCGTGCCCGAGGGTCCAACTGCTCAAGGGAATCGGGTACTCACGAAACGTCTCGCTGCGCCGCTGGGTCGACCACCGCATGTTGAGCCGCGCATTCTCGGCGTCAGCAGCCCATGAGCCTCCTCCAGATGTTGTGGTTGCGTGCCTACCCCCTTACGACCTTGCTGCGGCGGCGGTGAAGTTCGCGAAACGGTGTGGCGCGAGGGCGATCGTGGACATCCGCGACACGTGGCCAGACAACTTCCTAGGGGTCCTGCCCCGGTGCCTTCGGGGTATCGGGCGCATCGGGCTGACCAGCGAGTTCGCCCTTCGCAACACCGCCTTGGCCGGAGCAGACGGGTTGGTTGCGGTGACGGGACCTTGGCTGGATTGGGGCCTCGCAGCGGCAGGGCGGGCACGTGGCCCTCTGGACCGGGTGATGTATCTCGGCGCATATCGCGAGCCCCCTGGATCGGTCCCCAACTCGATACGCACGCTAGTGCGCGAGAGGATTGCGAACCGATTTGTAGTAGCGTTTGTCGGGACTTTCTCGACTTACCACAATCCGAGCACGATGATCGAGGCCGCGCGCCTTCTGCAGGATCGACCCGACATCATCTTTGTGCTGATGGGCTCCGGAGATCTCGACCGCCAGCTTCGACGGCAGGCAGCAGGCTTACCAAATGTCGAGTTTGTAGGATGGGTTGATTCACCTTCTATTGCGGAGGTTCTCCGGAACGCCCACATTGGGCTCTGTACCGCGGAAAGCAACCTCGCCACCGACTTGCTTCCCAACAAGGCGTTCGCGTACCTCTCTGAGGGAGTGCCGGTAGGTTCCGCATTCATGGGGGAGCTTGCCCAACTGATTGAGCGACACGGCTTTGGCTTCACCTTCAAAACCCCGGCAGATCTCGTCTCGCACATAGCGCGACTGAGTGCCGATCGTCATGCCCATTCCACGATGTCCTCTGCAGCGACTGCTTTCTTCAGTCGCTTTGGAGACTCGCTGAAGATCTACTCTGAGTTCGCTGACCTCATCGAAGTGACGGCCGGCGGCGGGCAATCGGCCGTGAGCAAGGTGGTACCCGTGGGACGTGTAACTTTAGGAGTCTGAGATGGATCAACTCCCCCTCTTCCTCTTCGGCGCGGGCGGCGCTGCATCATGGGTGCTCCAAGGGTTCCGGCGAGCGGGGATACCAGTCGCCGGGTTCGTGGACGACAACGCAGATCGGATAGGTGCGGTAGCGGGGCTTCCCGTAGTTCGCCCCGACAACCCCGATGTTGATCGTGGTCACCTTGCTGAGTCCACGGTGGTGCTCGCTGTGATGAATCCCGCGGGCGATGCAGTCTTCGCGTGAACGCGCTCCGCGAGATCGAGGCTGGCTTTGCTGCGCGGACCAGTATGGCAGTCGAGGCAGTGTGCACGCAGCAGCGCGTCGACTGCGGCAGGCACCACAACGTCCGTCTCGGGCGGCGTCGGCGCAGCGCCGTGCGCCAACGCCCCTACGCACACGCACACGAACCAACCCCAGATATCGCTTGCGCGCCTCATGACCCGCTCGATGCCAGTTGCCATTTCCATGCGTCGCGGCACATGTCGTCGAGGGTGCGTTCCGTTTTCCAACCGAGCCGCTGCAGCGCGAGCGCGGGATCTGCCCAACAGGCGGCGATATCGCCGGGGCGTCGATCCTTCAGCGTGTACGGCACGCGGACGGTGTTCACACGCTCGAACGCCTTCACCACATCGAGCACGCTGCTGCCATGCCCCGTGCCGAGGTTGATCGCCTCGCACCGCATGTCGCCAAGACGCTCCATCGCGCGCAGATGACCGACCGCGAGATCGACGACATGGATGTAGTCGCGCACGCCCGTGCCGTCGGGCGTTGGATAGTCGCTGCCCCAAACGCCGAGTTCCTTGAACTGCCCCGCCGCGACTTTCAATACGAACGGCATGAGGTTGTTGGGAATCCCGTTGGGATCCTCGCCGATCAGGCCGCTCTCATGCGCGCCGACGGGATTGAAGTAACGCAGGAGACAGATGCGCCAGCGGTCGTCGCTGCGAGCGAGGTCGCGCAGCATGAGTTCGATGGTGAGCTTGGTCTGCCCGTATGGGTTGGTGGCGCTAAGCGGATGCGATTCGGTGAGCGGTAGCCGCTGCGGATCGCCGTAGACCGTGCAGGAACTGCTGAACACGATCGACCGCACGCCGCAGTCGTTCATCGCTTCAAGTAGGCGTAGCGTGCCGACGACATTGTTGTCGTAGTACGCCAGCGGCCGTTCGACCGACTCCCCCACCGCCTTCAGGCCTGCGAGATGGATCACGCGGCTGATGCCAAAGTCGCGGATCACCTCGCGGACGACTGCGCCATCGCGGATGTCGCCCTGCACGAAATCGATCGGGCGGCCGATGATCTGCGCGAGCCGCTCGATCATGCCGGCCTTGCTGTTGCAGAGGTTGTCGAGCAAAACGGGTCGGTGGCCCGCGCGGGCCACCTCGACCGCGATGTGGCTGCCGATGAAGCCGGCGCCGCCGGTGAGCAGGATGGAGTCAGCCATGGAGGGTGAGGGTATCGCCGTGGAGGCGATAGACCGCACCCGTGTGCGGACAGCGGTGCTCGCCCGTGCCCGTGAGCGGCAGCGGATGCGCGGTGTCCACCGAGCAGGACGGCAAGCTGAGCCTCGCGGCGCAGCATGAGCCGCACGAGAAACCCTGGGACAACGCCGTGATTGAGAGCGTCTTCAGCACGCTCACCCATGAACTCCTCGACCGCAAGCGCTACGGCGACCCCGACCGTGCGCAGCGGTCGATCACGGAGTGCATCGACGACTTCTACAACGCGCAGCGGAGGCATACGGCCCTCGGAAACATGAGCCCGATCAAGTACGAACTAGCTTGCCAGATGCGCAAGAGAAGGACATAATCAACCTGTCCACGAAAGTCGTGCAAGCCCTTGCTGCAGGGCGCCGAGAACGCGCTCGCCGACTTCCACCGCTTCAACCGCCCCATCGCCACCCCCGACCTGCGCGTGGGGGAGGAGCGTCTCACGCGCGCCTTGGCCGTGCAGGAGGAGGTCTTCGTCACGCTCACCAAGCAGCTCGAGCTCGCCCGCATCCAGGAGCAGGAAGATCAGGTCTCGGTGCAGGTGATCGAGCCCGCGGTGGCGCCGCTGTAGCGGTCGGCGCCGCAGCGAACGCAGAATGTGCTGACAGCGACACTCACAGCGATCTTCGTGTCCTGCGGCATGGTGCTGGTGCTGCACACGCTGCGCCGCAGCACAGACGATGACCCGGACATGCGTGACTTCCATTCCCACCTGCGCTCCCTGGCCCGCGAGCGCACCTTCGGCGTGGCGGGCAGGTAGCCCAGTCAGGCAAGCGCGGGCGCCCCCGCCTCTAACCCCATCACATGCCGCGCCCACTGTCGGTAGGGGTTGCACCGACCGGCGCGGTCAAGCAGTTCCTTGGGCATCCACTGCGTCACCGGAATCGAGAACCCGGTCTTTGGCCGGTTGCGCAGAATCTCATGCACCTTCGGGTTCACCGCTTGGCAGAAGTCCGCCTTGGTGGCACGCAGCCCAGCCGCCCGCAACCGCATGATGTCCCTCAGCAGCCACGCATCCACGAGCGGAGTGCGCAGCTCCACCGAGTGCGCCATGCTTGGCCAGTCGGAGTCGCGCAGCAGCTGGTTGCGGAGGTAGAAGGTGAAGTCCAGCGCGCAGAGCTGCAGCGACATGTCGCTGATGCCGTGGATGGCCTTCCGAAGCGAACCAAGCACATCCAGCTCGGCGAGCCCCTCACGCGCCTCATCGGGATCCATGACGCTCGGAAGCTCCCACGGAAGCATCAGCCCACGGAACAGCAGGTAGTTGCTGGCCACATCGCGCGAGAGTTCCACCACCGATGCGCCCTTGGGCTTGCCCAGCGCCTCCGCGAGCGGCGCGCCGAGCACACGCAGCGCAGCACCCAGCCCGGGAACAGCGGACGGGATCCTAAACCACCGCCGCAGCGAGCGGATCCGCGTGCAGTAGCCATACCCGCCGAACAGCTCATCGCCGCCAACGCCCGAGAGCACCACCTTCAACCCCGCCTCACGCGCAGCCTTCACCACGAAGTAGGTGTTCACGCCATCGATCGTGGGCTGGTCCATCGATGTGAGCACATGGCCGATGTGCGCCTCGAAGTCGGCCAATGTCATGCGCACGGTGGAGTGGCTCGTGCCGATGACTCCGGCAAGCCGGCTCGCCAGCTCGGACTCGTCATGCTTGCTTCCGCAGTACTCGTCGAAGGCAACCGTGAGCGTCCGCACCGCATCGGTGGGCTTGCAGTCGCGAACGAGCGAGGCGATGGCGGTGGAATCCACGCCCGCAGAGAGGAACACCCCTACCGGCACATCCGAGATCAGGTGGCACGCCACCGACCGAGACAGTGCATCGCGAAGATCACGGTGCGCGCTGCCCGAGGGGCTGGAAGACTCCGCAACTGCCTCCCCTTGCGCGATAGTCGCCGTCAGGTCGAAGTACTGCCTCGGCGTGCCTAGCCGTCCGCCATGCACCCACGCGCACGTGCCCGCCGGAAGCATCCTGATGCCGCGGTAGAGCGTGTGCGGTTCCGGCACGTGGCCCCACAGGTAGAAGCCTGCACGTCCTGCCGCGTTCGGCCGCACATCCGACACGCCACCCCCGGCCAGAAGCGCCTTCACCTGCGATGCCACTCGCACCGCGCGCTCATCCGCTGCGTAGTACAGAGGCTTGATCCCAAGCGGATCGCGCGCGAGCAGCACGCCGCGCGAGCGGGGATCCCAGATGCAGAAGGCGAACATCCCGCGCAGCATCGGCAGCATCGCCTCACCGTGCTCCACGTAGGCGCGCAGAAGCACCTCGGTATCGCTCGTGGATCGGAAGCGATGCCCGCGCGATTCAAGGTCGCGCCGAAGCTCAGCGCCGTTGTAGATCTCACCGTTGTAGGAGATTCGGCAGCCGGTTGCCTCATCGGCCATCGGCTGTGCCCCAGCATCCGAGAGATCTTGGATTGCCAGCCGCCGGTGGGCAAGACCAACAAGACCGTCGTCGGAGATCCAGATGCCGCAGCCGTCAGGACCACGCGGCGCCATGGCGTCGCGCGTCCGCGCCAGCTCATCGCGCAATGCGACCGCGCCCGTCGGTTGCCGCCTGAAGATCCCCACGATGCCGCACACTTGTCGATTGTCCTTGGTGAAGTTCAGCGGGGCCGACTAGCGTTCACTGACCGTTATGCCTGCGACAGGCGGAAGAGTACCCAAGCCTGAAGCGCCGGTGATCACCTAGATCTCCACGCCATAGACCTTGCGCCGTGCGGCGGACTCCACTCGGCGGCGAACCTCCGCACGATCGCGCACAAACAGCGCATTGTGCCCCATCAGTTCGGGCGTAGGAGCCACGACCTTCCGTGTGAAGGGGTCGTAAGCCACCCGCTCGAACCCGGCGTCGCGCAACATCCCCTCAATTGTACCCGTGACGGTCTCCAACTCAACCGCGAGCAACGATGGCTGTTCCAGAGTCTTGCGCGCGCCCCGAACCACCTCTTCCTCAAAGCCCTCCACATCGATCTTGATGAGCACCGGCCGCTTCGACGCCACAATCGAGTCCAAGCACCGCATCGGCACGACGACGGAGGATTCATCTGCCGCAGTTGCGACCCGGTTCACCGTATCTAGGCCCTCCGTAAAGGCGATCTCGCCATCCGATGAACCGACCGCGGATGCGACGATCTCAACCAGGCCCTCGATGCCGTTCTGCCTGAGGTTGCGTGACAGGGCCTGTCGCGCCTCATCCCCGGGCTCGATGGAGACACTGGACGCGCCGCACACCCGCGATGCAAGCACGGTGTAAGAGCCGACATTTGCGCCCACGTCAACGAACAGGTCGCCCGGCCGCAGCAGGTGAAGAACGAAGGCCATATCCGGACACTCGTGCAGCCCGCAGTAGATGTTGCCAGTGGCACCAGACATGCCTCGCGAAACCACTAGTTGCGCTCCGCCGATCCAGGGCCACACTACGAGGGGTTGCACGCGGCTACGTAACTGCCATCCTATGATCCGCCATAGTGTCCGCACAGGATGACGCCCGGAGATCGGATGCTGCACCGAAAAAACCACGATTGCGCCAATCAGCGACAATTTCCATCGAAATGTGGCAGGCCAAGGCGTCATATAAATCGCAATACCCGCCCCACGCAGGCGAGTGATCATCAACGGATTGGTGCTGGCAGCGTAACCTCTTCGAACGACTCTACCATTCCCTCAGTCGATCACGTACCCCGGTACCGCGTTTGAATGGGCTGATGGGTCAGAATCCATGTTCAGACCATCCCCGGAGGTACACCTTGCGAGAGCTTCTGAAGAGCGTGATCCCGATGCCAATGCTCACGGCCTTCCGCGAGTTTCGCCAAAGCCGCCTTCGACGCATGCTCGCCGGAAAGAGCCCTGCAGAAGTGTTCTCCATGGTGTATGCACGTCGCATGTGGGGCACCCCCATGGAGCAGAACCATCCGTTCTGCTCCGGATCTGGGTCGACTGAACCACAAATCGTCGATACGTATATCAGCGCCGTGTCGGAGTGGCTTTCACGCTTCCCCACTCCGCCGAGCGTTGGAGATCTAGGGTGTGGCGACTTTCGAGTTGGTGCAAGGCTCCGTAGGCTCTGCGGCACGTACACGGCCTACGACTGCGTACCGAGTCTGCTGGAATCCAATCGGCATCGATGGTCAGGTTTCGATGTTTCATTTGAGGAACTGGACATCTGTTCGCGCCCCCCGGCAATCGCCGATGTCTTCTTCGTTCGACAGGTGTTGCAACACCTATCCAATGACCAGATCCTGAGTTTTCTGAGGCAAATCCACGGTCGGTGCACGTATCTCGTGCTCACGGAACATCTGACGCTGTCGCCGTTCATCCCGAACGTCGACAAGCCAGCGGGACCCGATACTCGACTCGGCCTCTCTAGCGGCGTGGTGCTGACCGCAGCACCATTCGACGTTCATCCCTTCGAAACGCAGTTGCTCTGCGAGGTTCAATCGGACTCTGGCACAATCGTGACTCATGCGTATCGGCTCCGGTAACGGATCGTCAGTGGTGATGATTTCGCCTGCATCATCGATCGCTGAGGGCGTACACCGGAGTTCCGGGAGTCGTCCATGCTGAAACGCAACATCGTCGCCAACTACGTTGGCAACGCCTGGACAGCCCTCATGGGTATTGCGTTCGTGCCGCTCTACGTCCGTTACCTCGGGGACGAGGCCTACGGTGTGGTCGGCATCGCAGCCACCATTCAGGCATCCCTCAGTTTCATGGACGCCGGCCTGACGCCCATGCTCGCACGCGAGATGTCCCGTTTCACCGGCGGCGCGCACTCAGCCGAAGCCATCCGTTCACTCATGAGGATCGTCGAGCTGTGGGCGTGGTCCATCGGCGCTGTGGCGATGGTTGCCATCTGGTTCGCTGCGCCCTGGATCGCATCGGACTGGCTGCGTGCCGAGACGCTCGCGCCAGAGACCATCGCCCACGCACTCCGGATCATGGCACTGGTCGTAGGTCTTCGATTCATCGAGGGCCTTTACCGCGGCTGCCTCGGAGGCCTGCAGCGGCAGGTAACGACAAACATGGTGGCAGTCGGCGCGGCCACAGTCCGCGGTTTCGGCGCAGTC
>Ga0194125_10011151_pt1 | contig 12131 bp, 10 predicted proteins | sample TA2KigC250mmetaG_FD_148626 | JGI IMG/M metagenome (GOLD analysis project Ga0194125, IMG submission 148626) | Freshwater microbial communities from Lake Tanganyika, Tanzania - TA2015034 Kigoma Deep Cast 250m | ecosystem: Environmental > Aquatic > Freshwater > Lake | place: Tanzania: Lake... | reverse complement strand
GGTTCAGCGGGGTGAATGTGCCTCAGGGGGCAACCATCACCCAGGCCGTGCTGCGGGTGAGGTCGTATCAGGATTGGAGCAATGCTTTACACTTGAAGGTGAATGGCGAGGCGGCGGATAATGCCGGGAGCTTTACCTCGGCGAGTGTGCGACCCTCGGCACGGGTGAAGACGGCTGCGCAGGTGGATTGGGATCCGGGGGCCTGGGCGAATGGCGGGTGGTACGAGGGTCCGGATCTGAAGGCCGTGCTCCAGGAGATCGTAAACCGCGGGGGCTGGGCGAGCGGCAACGCCTTGGTGTTGCTGTTGTCGGATAATGGAAGCGGGACGGGTGTCAGTCGTTTGATCTATGCCTATGACAACGCACCGGCAGATGGGGCGGAGCTGAGGATTAGTTATATGGTGGGACCGACACCAACTCCTACCAATACCTCGACGCCGACGATGACGTCCACCCCAACGGACACACCCACGGCCACCAACACGCCGACTGTGACGAACACACCGACCATCACGCCCACCTCAACGGCTACGCCCACGGCGACCGAGACACCAACGCCGACGATGACGTCCACCCCAACGGCCACACCCACGGCCACCGACACGCCGACTGCGACGAACACACCGACCATTACGTCCACCCCAACGGCTACGCCCACGGCGACCGAGACACCAACGCCGACGATGACGTCCACTCCAACGGACACACCCACGGCCACCAACACGCCGACTGCGACGAATACACCGACCATTACGTCTACCCCGACGGCTACGCCCACGACGACCGAGACGCCAACGCCGACGATGACGTCCACCCCAACGGACACGCCCACGGCCACCAACACGCCGACTGCGACGAATACACCGACCATTACGTCCACCCCAACGGCTACGCCCACGGCGACCGAGACGCCGACACCGACGATGACGCCTACCCCAACGGCCACGCCTACGGCCACCAACACACCGACAGCCACGAACACACCAACGCCCTTTGTTAAGCCTTCGGTTCCCTTTGGAATACAGGACTTCGGGGACGTGAACGATCCGCAACGGCAGGCGTTCATGATCGCCGCAGGGATAAAATGGGTGAGGCAGGATGTCTATTGGAACCAGATCGAACCCTCCAATGACAACGGCGACCCCTCTGTGTGGGATGACAGCCAAGCCAACTGGGGGGCTCACGACCAGCGCTTTGGCAATGCCGCCAGTGCAGGGTTTGCCATCATTGCCAACATTAGCAAGAATCCGACTTGGGCAGCCAGCACGACCTGTGGTCCGCTCGACAGGACATCGCTGGATGAGCTTAGGGAGTTTCTCAGGGAGTTGGTCAATCGCTACAAAGGGCCACCGTACAACATGAAGTACTGGGAGTTATACAATGAGCCGGATATCAAGGTCGCCAGCCCGCAAGGGGAGCTGTATGGTGGGTGCTGGGGCAACAACGGAACAGCCTATGCGCAGATGCTGGCGGTGGCAGGGGCGGCCATCCACGGGGCAGACCCAGAGGCCAGGGTGCTGCTAGGCCCGCTGGCGTACGAGTGGTGGAACGGCGATTTCTTCAACAGCGGGATTGACCCGAGCATCACGCCGGGCCCGACGGAGTGGTCAACGTCAGGAAGCGAGTTTCCGGATTTCTTGGAAGTGGTATTGAACAACGGGGGTGGGGATCACTTTGACGTGATGTCATTCCACGATTACATTGTGTTTCATCCTCGTTGGGACCTTCCGGATGATGGTAGTCTGCCAGGGGATGTAGCTTACTCACCGGCGTGCAGTGGGTCAACGGACCTGATGAGGAGGCCGCAGGAGGGGGATATCCTGGGGAAGCTGATCTACTTGCGGAAGCGGTTAATAAAGCACAATGCGGCATATGGGGCCAAGCCGCTCATTGTGAGCGAAGTGGGACGCAGGAGTGACACCAACCAGCCAATGCTCCAACAGGGATGTCTGGGTGGGAATGTGCCTGGGAGCGATGAGCAGCAGAGTCGGTATGCGGTGCAGGTGAATGTGCGGGCGATGGCGGCGCGGCTAGAGGCGGCGATTTGGTACAAGCTGGTGGATGACGGGGTGGGCAACTATGAATATGGGTTGTTGCGGACGGATCTGAGTCGGAAGCCGGCGTACTGGGCGTACAAGACGGGGACGGATGAGTTGAAGGAAGCGGTGTACGATCATCAGATGACAGATGGGGAGACGGGGTGGACTGATGTGGAGGGGTATGAGTTTCGGCTGCCGAATGGGAAGCGGAAGTGGGTATTGTGGACGCCGACGAAGTTGAGTGGGGAGACAGTGCGGGCGGTCTCGTTCGCGGCGAGTCAGGTGCGGGTGGTGCCAAAGCAGAAGTACAATGAGACGTATCCTGACACAGAGATTCCTGGGGTGGTGGTGGTGATAGTTGATGGTGGGGCAGGGGACCTGGACGGGGTAGTGAATGGCCAGGTGAAGCTCAATGTGTCTGCCAGCCCGATCTTCGTCGAAGATGTCTCTCCAGTCGGTGCGTCTGCAGGTGTGGCGCAGGCCGTTCGAGCATTGCTGCCACCTCAGCAGGAACGAGGGCTGCTTACCAATCCCTTCGATGCCATCTACCGAGTTGTTCTGAGGTGGCTGGGATTGGATTAGCACACGCCGTCAGGGCTGATGCACCGCATTTGGAGGAAGAGCGCCCGATATGGCCAAGCGGGATCCAGCATTTTCAATAAGCGATCAGGCACAGTTGGGATGCCAGGGCTCAGAGCTCGCGGCATCCCAACTGTTCTGGATGCGTGGGCACTACGCGCTACTGATTACCTTCTCCCCAGGTCTGGTCAGGTTTGACTCTCTGCCCCCGACTCCTTATGAGGCAATCGTGTGACCCTGAGGATACTGGCGGTTGTTCGATGGGTGGTTTGACGGAAGCCCCGAACTAGCATATAATGTGGTCACACCCTACTACTGAGAACTGAAGGCGCTGATGCAGGAAATTCTGTCTGTCTTTGGCACCCGTCCCGAAGCGATCAAGATGGCTCCAGTGATCAAGGAATTGCAACGGCACCCGGCCGACTTCATATGCCGAGTATGCGTCACAGGGCAACATCGCCAAATGCTCGGTCAGGTACTGGCGCTGTTTCAGATAGAGCCAGACCATGATCTAAATATCATGGAGGAGCGTCAGTCGCCTTCTCGGGTCGCTGCCAACGTGCTAACTCAAATCGAGTCCGTTCTGATGGCGGAGCAGCCTGATTGGGTCCTAGTCCAAGGCGATACGACAACAGCTATGGCCGTCAGCCTGGCCGCCTACCATCGAAGGATCAAGATCGGTCACGTAGAGGCGGGGCTGCGGACCTGGGATAAGTTTCGCCCCTTCCCTGAAGAGATCAATCGCCGGATCATCGACGCCGTGGCCGACCTTCACTTCGCCCCAACGATGGCGGCGCGCCAGAACTTGGTTAAAGAAGGCCTTGAACCCCAAACTATTCTGCTAACAGGCAATACGGTTATAGACGCCCTGTTAGAAATTAAAACGCAGCCGTTCGATGTGCAGAACTCTGCGCTCCGCGATATCCCTTTGGATAAAAGGATTCTGTTGGTGACCGCTCATCGCCGTGAGAATCTAGGCCAGCCGCTGGAGAACATCTGCCGTGCGCTGTTAGAGATTGCCCACCGATACGCAGATGCAGCGCACATTGTCTACCCGGTCCATCTGAATCCTGACGTCCAGGAAACCGTCAGCCCTCTTCTCGATGGGGTACGGAACATCACTTTGCTGCCGCCGCTGGACTATCAGTCCTTCGTTCAACTGATGAGCCGCTCGTACTTGGTTCTCACCGACTCGGGCGGCTTGCAAGAAGAAGCGCCCAGTCTAGGGGTTCCGGTGCTGGTTTTGCGTGAACTCACTGAGCGCCCAGAAGTGGTAGAGGCTGGAGCGGCGATCGTAGTAGGGACAAACACCGCGACCATCGTCCGTGAAGCTACTCGTCTGCTCGACGATGGGCAGACTCATCAGCGAATGGCCCGGGCCGTCAACCCGTACGGCGATGGCCACGCAAGCGAGCGTATCGTGTGCGCGCTGAAAGAATACGCTGGAGGCCAGTGGAAACCAAACAGATCCTCAGAAGCTCTGTCGTTGGCGCCAAGTGGGCTTTAGGGCTTTCCCTCGCGGTCATCCCGTTGTCGTATGGGACCAACGTTATCCTAGGCCGGATAAGCCCAGAAGCGCTGGGTACCTACGGATTCCTGACCGTACTCAGCTCGGCAGTCGCTACTTTTTTCATGTTTGGCGGGAGCCAGGTCATCGTGAGGTTCCTGCCAGAACTAGGGGCTGAAAAGAAAAGCGCCTTCCTCTTCAGCTATGCCATTCTGACTTTTGGTGTGGCCGCAATTCTTTTGTCCCTCGTCCTCCTGAGCCCAGCGACGTTGGCATACCTGACCAGAAGCGACATCAATGTGCAGTTCCTGCCATATCTGTGGGTTCTTGCACCCATCGTGTTGCTCCAGCAGATCTCCCTGGCTGTGCTGCAAGCGCGGATGGAGATCAAATGGATGTCTATTGCCAACAGGCTGACACCTGTTCTCAACCTTTTCTTCTTCCTAGCTCTGACCCTTTTCCTTAGAGGCTACTTCGCCAAGCACGTGTTCCTTGCCATAATCGCCGTCGTCATTGGCTCTAACGTCATCTCGCTTCTTCTGGGTGTTTATCAGGCATGGACCAAAGTCATAAGACAGATAGCGCTGCGTGTCCAGGTTTTCTTCCCGCCAGGTTTCTGGTACTTTGCCACAATCGTTCATTTGTCCACCATGGTGATTTTCATCTTGGATAATTTCGACCAGGCCTTTATCGTGAGCCGCTTTGACCTCTCGGCACTGGGTCTATATCGTGCCTCTCTGGTAACAGCCCAATTTGTGCGCTGGCTGCCCCTCGTCCTCACCCAGATAATGTTGCCCCTTTTCGCTAATCTCCTGGCTAATCGGGAAGAGCAGTACATACGGGCTGCCTACGAGAGAGTCACGCGCTATAGCATTTTAGCCACCAGCGATGTAGCTTTGACCTTGATATTGTTCTCGCAGCAGATTCTAGGCCTTTTCGGCGAGGCATACATCGCGGGTTCATCCGTCCTGGCTATCCTGTCTAGTGCCTTCATCCTGTCCGCCGTCTCCACGGTCAATAGCAGCATGATCGTTGCCACTGGGCGGGTCGGTTGGGGTATTACAAGCGGCTTGATCGGTTCAACGGTACAGATTTTCCTGTCCCTGGTGCTCATTGACCGCCTGGGGCTGAACGGCATCGCTATCGCCAAGGTGTCAAACTTGCTATGCATTACAGCTCTCAATGCTCTTTTCGTTCTATGGGCCTTCGGCCTTAAACCTGAGAGCAAAGTCATGATGATCCTGGCAATGGATCTGGTAGCGATTCTTCTCGCCCAGTGGGTCGTGCCACCTACGTTGCCTCTGGTTATAGCTCGAAACCTGGCACTATTGGCCGGATTCAACTATCTAGTCTGGCGCCTAGGTGCGATCACAAGGGCTGATTGCCGTTTTCTGTTCTCGATGTTATCCATACGCGCTTCCTGATGACTGTGCACATCACTAGCCTTCAGGCCCTGCCCGCGGTCCGTGACTATCGGATCAGCGTGGCAGTGATGAATTGCGACCCGAGCATTCGGTACACAGTTCTTGTGGACACGCCGGAGTATAACCGCTTTTTCGAGGAGTTGGGCCATACCTTTGGACCCATCCACTATTGGCGAAAAAGGCCGCAGAGCTTGTTGGGCCGAATTTGGTACTACTTTACCGGTGAGTCGTCGGCTGGGCGGGAACTAGCACAAAAGATCAAAACTCTAGAGACAGATATTATCCAGACCCAGAATCTGGATTACCTCGGCTACTATGCCATTCGTTATACCGACCGGCCGGTCGTGCATGATGTCTCCGATTTTTACTCCATCTTTCCGGCCGATCAGGGCATGCCCCGGCGGCGCCCTTTCAGCTTGTGGGGTCAATATGTGCATCGGCGGCGACTCTGGTATGAGAAATTTGTCTTTGAGCGCGCGGATGCTCTCATCTTCAATTCGCCGCAGATGCTTGAAGTCGCTCATGAGCTTTACGACATCCGGGGAGAGACGATGGTGATTCCGAACGCTGTTCCGGCCGCTGACGTACCGCAGCAATCGTTGACCAAGCTCTCAGTTCTGGACGGCGAGTACCACTTAGTTTTTGTTGGCCATATTAACCAGCCTAAGCTAGATCGCCTATGCCAGGTGGCTGATCAGGGTCTGCACATTCACCTGTATACCTATCAGGCGGCCAACTTCAGAGCGACGCTGCTTCGAGCGTGCGCGGGCCACCCCTATTTGCACCATCACGGTACCGTGCCCTACCGGGAGCTTCTACTCCAACTCACCCAGTATGACTACGGGTTGGTCCTTTGGTATGATGGAGCAACAGCTCGATTCTTCGACGCGTCCCTACCCAGCAAATTGTTTGACTATTTGGCCAGCGGCGTACCGGTGATTGTGGGCTCCTATAAAGCCCTGGCAGACTTTGTGTTATCCCGCAACTGTGGATTTGTGGTCCACAATGTTAGCGAGATCAAGGAGAAGTTGGCGGCGAGATTCACCGTTGGGGGCAGAAAGCAATACATCATGGAATACTATGTTCCCGATTTGATCGCCTTATATCGTCGTTTGGCATGACAAAGCATCTACTAATCTCCGGAGCTTATGGTTACGGCAACGTTGGCGACGAAGCTATTCTCAGGGGGATGCTTATCGCTTTGCGCGAGGCCATTCCCGATGCCAACTTCGTTGTCCTGTCAGGGAATCCAGATCTGACGCGAACCCAGCATGAAGTCCAGGCCATCCGCCGTGTTCTCTTCCTGCCCAGTTTGCGCCAAATGGTCGCCTTCGGTCTGTCCCAAGCTGGCTTGGCTCAAATGCGGGAGTTGATGCGACATATGCGTGAAGCTGATGTCTTCATCATCGGCGGCGGTGGGTTGCTGTATGACCGTGTGAACACAGCCAAAGCGGTGTGGCTGGAGAAGTTCTATCTTTTTGGCTGGCCCATCTCCCAATGGGCAATGGAAGTCGGCCTGGCTCGAGCACTAGGTAAACCTGTAGTTCTCTATGCTGTGGGTATTGGCCCTGTCACCACCCGGCTAGGCAAACTCCTTCTGCAGAGAACTGCAAGACAGGTGCATCTGATCACGGTCAGAGATCAAGCTTCCCAGACCATCCTATCGCAGTACCGCGTTCCAGCAGATCAGATTCACGTCACGGCCGATCCGGCCATCTTACTCTCACCGGCATCTCTCGATGTAGGTTTAACGATTCTTTCTCAAGCCGGGGTATCCAGCGATAAGCGCCCCCGTATCGGGCTGGCTCTGCGCAGTTGGTACCCCTACACGATGAGCGATAAAGTGTCTGCTGCCAAGCATCAGGCTCGATGGGAGAGCAACATGGCTGAAGCAGCCGACCGGCTTGTTGAATCGCTCGATGCAGAGTTGGTATTTGTGTCGATGCAAGACTACGCTGAGCCTTTTGACGATGCTGCCTGCGCGGGTCGGATCATGGTCCGGATGAAGCATCAAGAACGAGCACGTTGCCTGGCCCGCGGTCTGGATCCGTTGGCAGTGATGGGCATTCTGGGAGCAATGGACCTGGTGGTGGCTATGCGACTTCATGCCCTGATCCTGGCCTCAGCCATGTCAATCCCAGTAGTGGGCATCATCTACGACCCCAAGGTCAAAGAGTTCCTGAAGAGCATCGGCCAGCCGGATGCTGGACTACAGATGGACGACATGAGCCCTGAGGCGTTGGTTGCGGTTGTTTGCTCCGTCTGGGCACAGCGAGAGGCGATAGGTGCACGGCTAGCGGCCTCTGTGGAGCACCTTCGGAGCCGAGCACGACTCAACGCGACCTTGGTTGCCCACCTTCTAATCTCACGGGGTGATTAAACCTTTCTCGGGGTGCGGTTCAATGGAAAACGTACATCGCTACTATTATGAGCATGAGCCATGGACACCTGCATCATGGCAAGAGTGCTACAAACAAACACGGTTCAGTGAGCACACTGCTGAGCGTGAATTAACCATTATTCAGGATCTCTTGGAGCCAGGGCCAGATGATGTGATCTTGGATGCAGGATGTGGTTACGGCCGAGTGACTGAGCGGCTCCTGGCCAAGGGAGCTAAGGTAGTTGGGGTTGACATATCAAAAAAAATGGTCATCTACTGTGACCGAGAACTACATGGTGACTTTATAGGTGCCATCACTGACATTGGAAGGTTGCCGTTCAGCGATGGCTCCTTCAATAAGGTCGTTTGTGCCGGTGTTCTGGTCCATGTGGAATCTCCTGAGCAAGTGGTTCGAGAGTTTGCTCGTGTCCTGAAACGTGGTGGGGTCTTGGTCACTGTAAACAACAATCTTCTGCTGCTTTACTACAGCCTGTTTCACTCACTGCGATTCTTCGTGGCGGATTGGGCTAGGCGGTTACTGCGCTGGCAAAGCAGGAGAACCATCATGCGATATCGCTCTCCGTTCTGGTATGCTCACTTAATAAAGAAAGCTGGATTCCAGGTGGAGGAGATGCAGGGTGACACCTTCATTGGCGTCTTGAAGGTCAAACAATTCACCCTGTTTCCGCCCAGATTTTCTTTGCCGTGGTTTCAACGCCTGGATCGCCTGGCAGTGAAACCACCCTATAAATATTTCACCTTCGCGTCGTACATCCGTGCCCGTAGGACTGGATCTTTGGATCAACGTCATGCTTTTTGCAACATCTGCCCATGAAAATACTAGTCACTGCCTCCAGTCCCTATCCACATATCGGAGGCAAGTCAACTCATATGCTGACCCTTATGGAGGGGTTGAGAGCTCTGGGACACCAAGTGGAGGTCATGTCCGAAGCGGATCTTCATCCTTCAAACCGGCTGCTCCTCCGTGGTTCTAGCTTCCTCATCAAGCGGGCGTTGGGGCCCTGGGGAAAGGACTGGGCTACACTGTGGCATTATCGGCTTAAGCGGCACTTTCTAACGGCCACTATCTACCAGCAGTTGAACATCGAACACTTCGACGTTGTGAGTTGCCAGGATGTGATGGTGCAGAACATCATTAGCCGTTATCCTGGAACACTCCGCACAATACTCACGGTTCACGGAGACCAGACCAACGAACTGGTGAGCGCTGGCGCTCTTCGCCGAGGGTCCAGAGTTGAAAAATGGTTTCAGATGGAGGAGAAACAGGGCTATTGCTCGGCCGATCGAATAATCACGGTAGATAGTCGGTTACGGGCCCACGTGCTAACGATAGTCAGTGGGACCATTGATCCCAAACTAGTGCATATTCTGCACAATTTTGTAAACGTTGAACGCTTTAAGCCTGCTCACTCACATCGCGTTGCTGAGCGACGACGCTGGGGTCTTGGCACTGATGGCCTAGTCATTCTCTGTCCGCGCCGTCTCACCGCCAAGAATGGCGTCATCTATGCTGTCACAGCCGTCGTTCCCCTTAAAGAGCGTCTGGGATGGTACCGACCATTGGTATTGCTCTTGGCCGGTGATGGGCCTGAGCGCCGAAACATTGAGGAGCTGATACGGCAGTATCGTCTGGAGGATTCAATCCGTTTGCTGGGTGCCGTGCCCCATAGCGAGATGCCTTCCCTGTACCGGGCGGCGGACGTCACCCTTATCCCTTCGGTCAGCTCAGCAGGTGTCGTTGAGGCCACTTCCATTGCGGCTCTGGAGAGTATGTCTTCAGGGGTTCCGGTGATCGCCTCGGCTATCGGCGGCCTGACCGAAATTATCGCGCACCTGCACACAGGGCTCTTGATACCCGAGAAAGACCCGCTGGCCATTGCTGAAGCTATCCTGCTCCTTGTCCACGACCAGCAACTCCAGAATAGGATGGTCATCGAGGCACGTCAATTCATAGCAGAACACCATACACACTTGACGGCAGCGCGTACCTTTGTTAGTTTATGCAACAACTCTAATGCGCGTTCTACATATGATTAGCAGCGTCGGTCTAGGTGGCGCTGAAAGGCAGATCCTTGAACTCGGCCGTGGCCAGGTACGAGCCGGGCAGCAGGTCGGGCTGCTGATGCTGCATCGGCCAAAAGGGGGATGGAGCATACATCCGTTGGTGCCTGCCGCTGAGACGTGGGGTATCACCGTGACACAGCTCGAGGATCGGGTTCGCTTTCCCTTCTGGCTCATTCCACCGATTGCTGGCCAACTGCGAGAGGGGAAATTCGATCTGCTCCACACTCACGGATACAAGGCGGATTTGTTAGGTATTATTGCCGCTTATATGGCCAAGATCCCTGCAGTGGCCACCATTCACGGCTACACTGATGCTTTTCCTGCCGTGCGGGTGTACAAACACATTGATCTGCTGGTGTTACGTCGCTTTCCTAAGGTCATCGCCGTGTCCGATTACCTACGGCAGGAGTTGATCGCCAGCGGCCTGACACCAGATCAGGTGGTGACTGTGTACAATGCTATTGACCCTGATGTCTTTGTGTCTAGCGGCCGCACGGATCGAAGAGGAGTCAGGACCAAACTGGGTATTGCCCCCAATACGCCTGTGGTGCTGACGGTCGGCCGGCTGAATCCAGAGAAGGGTCACCGCTATTTGCTCGAAAGCATTCAGATTGCCCGCCAGCACATTCCTGATCTCCGTGCTCTCATCGTGGGAGAAGGCCCGTTACGCGAGAAACTGGAGGCGACTACTCGTTCTCTGCATCTGGAGGCGGTCGTCTCCTTCCTGGGCTGGCAAGAGGATGTGGCGTCCCTTATGGTAGCTAGTGACCTGTTTGTTCTTCCCTCGACGCGGGAATCTTTCGGCCTGGTGATCCTGGAGGCCTTGGCGCTCGGCCTTCCTGTAATTGCTGCCCGTGTTGGCGGCGTGCCCGAGATCATCAAGACAGGCGAAACGGGAATTTTGGTTGAACCTGGAGATACAGAAGGTCTGGCCAAAGCCATGATGTGGGCCTTGACTAACCTGGCACAGGCAGGTCAGCTTGCGCGTCAGGGTCAGGCCATGGTGCGACGACATTTCTCGGTAGAGGCAATGGTCAAAGCCGTAAGCCGGGTCTACGATGAAGTGCTGCCGGCGCCCTCATCCCGGGCAATGGACAAAAAGCTGTCGTAATTAAGACTATGCCCACTCGGTTATTGATTACCCTGGCTTTTCCCCCTGAAGTAGGGGGAATGCAAAGCTTCGCCCACCAGCGTTGTCTGCAAGCCGGTGCCAGCCTTATTGTCCTAGCTCCTCGAACGGAGGGATGCCAGGCATTCGACCAGAGACAGCCGGTACGAATCTACCGCTGGAGCCCTGTGCTTCAAAACGTTCATGGGATCAAGCGGATTGCCCAGTTTGTGTTTCCCCTCGTGCATGCGCTAAACCTCTATCGGCAAGAACGGTTCGAGGCCATCGAATGCTGGCAGCCATTGCCCTTCGGATTGATCGGCCTGATTTTCAAGGCGTTATACAATGTTCCATACATCGTGTGGTCTCATGGCAACGACCTCTCACGGCCTCAGCGCTACCCGTTGGCGAGAACGCTTCTAAAGTGGATCATAGCCGGTGCGCAGTTAGTAGTTGCCAACAGTCAGAATACCAAGCGAGAACTGTTGGCACTTGGTACCCCTTCCGACAAGATCTACGTGTTGAATCCGCCTGTTGACCCCCAACGCTTCAGGCCTGACGTTGATCCCTCAGCCATTACGCAGAAGTACGGTCTTAAAGGTAAACGGGTGATCTTGACAGTGGCCCGCTTGGTACGGGTTAAAGGCGTTGACACGGTGATCAGAGCGCTGCACAGAGTCTTGGAACAGTTACCTAACGTCATCTACTTGGTTGTTGGCGACGGGCCGCTCCGCATAGAACTGGAGCACTTGGCAGGGGTGTTGGGTGTGCGTGACAATGTCCTCTTTGCTGGCGCCGTTGACTATCTGTCTGATGACTTGCCCCAGTACTACCGAGCCTGTGATGTGTTCGTTATGGTCAGCCGCCCTGTTCCACAGGGTAGAGAGGTAGAACGCTTTGGCATAGCTTATCTGGAGGCAGGAGCCTGCGGTAAGCCTGTCATCGCCGGCAGGGGAGGGGGCGCTAGTGAGGCCGTCGAGGATGGAGTAACAGGGTTATTGGTTGACCC
>Ga0194125_10011142_pt1 | contig 12142 bp, 10 predicted proteins | sample TA2KigC250mmetaG_FD_148626 | JGI IMG/M metagenome (GOLD analysis project Ga0194125, IMG submission 148626) | Freshwater microbial communities from Lake Tanganyika, Tanzania - TA2015034 Kigoma Deep Cast 250m | ecosystem: Environmental > Aquatic > Freshwater > Lake | place: Tanzania: Lake... | reverse complement strand
ATCGGGAACCTGCCAGAAGCGATCGAAAAACTGACCCAGACCACACTCCGTAACGTGATCGGCGGGCTGGAACTGGATAAGACCCTCATTTCCCGCGATACGATCAATGCCAAGCTCAGGGACATCCTGGACGAAGCCACCGATAAATGGGGCGTCAAGATCAACCGCGTGGAACTGCAGGACATCCTGCCTCCCGAAGAGATCAAGACCGCCATGGAAAAACAGATGCGTGCTGAACGTGACAAGCGTGCCAAGATCCTCCAGGCAGATGGAGAACGTGAATATCAGATCCGTGTCGCCGATGGTGAGAAACAAGCCAAGATCGCCCGTGCTGATGGAGAAGCCCAAGCCAAACTCCTGGTCGCCGATGCCGAACGCAAAGCGATCCAACTAATTGCCGAAGCCGTCCGTGATACATCCACCGATCCGGCACAGTACCAGATCGCACTGAAGTATGTTGCCGCCTTCCATGAGATCGTCAAGCAAGGCGATAAAACCGTCGTTGTTCCCTATGAATCCACGGCTTTACTCGGATCGCTCAAAACGATGGAGGGAATATTTAGGAAATAGCCCGACCAATTCTGCGATTCCACCGTCCGGCTTATCTTTCGGTCAAGCCCACGGTGTTGGTGTCCGCTGCGTGGTTAGCTATCCATAAATTGAACTTATACAGGAGGAAACAAATGTCCGAAATAATGTATATCAAAGCCAGGGAGATCCTTGATTCCCGCGGTAATCCAACGGTGCAGGCGGATGTCCATCTGGAATCAGGCGTGATCAGTAATGCCGCTGTACCCAGCGGCGCATCCACCGGTGAAAATGAAGCGCTGGAGCTCCGCGATGGCGATAAGAAGCGCTATCTGGGCAAGGGTGTGCTCAAAGCCGTGGAAAACATCAATGAGATCATCTATCCCGCCCTGAATGGCTTGGAATCAACCGAGCAGGAAAAACTCGACCGTGTTATGCTCGATCTGGACGGAACGCCTAATAAGGGCCGGCTCGGTGCCAATGCCATCCTTGCCGTTTCGATGGCGGTGGCACGTGCTTCGGCAATGGAACTGGGCATCCCGCTCCACCGTTATCTGGGTGGCACCAGTGGCAAAGTCCTGCCCGTACCCATGTCCAATATCATCAATGGTGGCGCTCATGCCGATAACAACGTCGATATTCAAGAGTTTATGATCATGCCTTTGGGTGCACCGACCTTCCGGGAAGGGCTCCGGATGAATGCCGAGGTCTTTCATACCCTCAAAGCGATCCTGCACGGTAAAGGACTGGCGACCTCCGTCGGCGACGAAGGCGGATTTGCTCCCAATCTCGCTTCCAATGAGGATGCCTTGATCGTGATCGTGCAAGCTATCGAAAAAGCCGGATACAAAGCCGGAAAGGACGTATTTATCGCTCTCGACGCCGCTGCCAGCAGTTTCTACAAAGACGGTAAATACTGTCTCGATGCCGAAGGTAAGAAACTATCCAGCAATGAGATGATCGATTATTACGTCCGCCTCTGCGACAAATACCCTATTGCCTCCCTGGAAGACGGACTGGCAGAGGGTGACTGGGATGGCTGGGTCAAGTTAAATGAACGCCTGGGCAGCCGTATCCAGATCGTGGGCGACGATATCTTCGTGACCAATCCGGAGATCATCAGGAAAGGGATTGCCCTCGATTGCGCCAATTCTGTCCTGATCAAGCTGAACCAGATCGGCAGCGTGTCCGAGACCATCGAAGCGATCAATCTCGCTCATCGCAACGGCTGGACAACGGTTGTCTCGCATCGCAGCGGCGAGACCTGTGACACCTTCATGGCAGACCTGGCGGTGGCTATGAACACCGGACAGATCAAGACCGGATCCTTGTCCCGCTCTGAGCGCATCGCCAAATACAACCGCCTGCTCCTGATCGAGGAACAGCTCGGGGACCTTGCCATCTATCCCGGCAGAGCGGTTATCCGCCAACTCTGACCGATATTGTAATCCCGAGCCGGAGTGTGAATAGCACTCCGGTTCTTTTTAACTCAGCTTCCGGTAAAGGAAATACAGGTAGCCCAGGAGATTGATATCCTGGTGCTCTTCCGGATTGATGACCATCGGCTGAAACTCCTCATTGATCGAAACAAGCACGATGTACTTCCTCCGGTCATCCAGGGTCAGTTTCTTCAGCGTGACTGAACCATCGATCCGCACCGCACAGATCCGATCGACCAGCTTCACCCAGTCCTGCGACTGACGGATCAGCACGACGTCATTATGACGGATCTCCGGTTCCATACTGTGTCCATTCACCCGCAGGCACATGTAGTCAGCGATGATGCCATTGATAACGCTCTTGCGCACCGTGACAAAATCCAGCACGGTGTCGATACTCTCAACGGCCTGACCGGCAGCGATCTCTCCCGTGACCGGAATATCCGTCACATCCGCATTCAGCACTTCTTCACGGGTCTGAATGATTTCCTTCAACTGCGCATCCAGAAAGCTCTGCAGGCGGTCAAGCCGGTTTACCGGAGCCTCTTTGGGGGTAGCGGGAACAATCTCAAACATACCACCCTTGCCGGTAAGAAACCAGTGCAGATTGACCCTGTAGTGCCGGGATAAATTGATTATTGTATCCAGGGAAGGCCGGATCCGGTCTGATTCCATCTGGGATACGGCTGACGGATTGACCTTGAGGGCAGCCGCAAATTCCTGTTGAGAAAGCCCCAAATGCCTGCGGATCTGTTTGATCCTTTCTCCAGTCATATCGGTCTCCTTTTTAGCATAACTAATGCAATATTTAGTATCATGGATCGATAATATCAGTATCACTATACTTGTCAAGGACTATTTCGCCGGATACTCCGCACCTTGTTTAGCAATGCTTATAATTCTGGCGTTAACATGCTTGTATCATATTCAGTTAACTTATACTATACGGTACCTAAAAAAAGCCCCTTGACAGGGGCTTTCGGGGGGGTCAGGAGGGTTTTTCGATGTACTTGTTGTCGTGAATTCTGAGAAGATTAAAACCCGAACCAGGGACCGACACTGAAGGTGATGCTTTGCATCTTGGTATTGGGACTGTTCTGGATATCAAAAGTGTCTTCGCCGATACCGGAGACCTTCCAGTCATCGGTCACCGGATAGCCATAAAGGTAGCCGACTTCGCCGCGCAATGCAAGCCAGTTCAATAGCCGCACCAACAGTTCTGCCCTGGGTTGAACGAGCAGATAACTCTTGGTGATATTGAGCTTAGTGTTGTTGGATTGGTACATCGTGCCGGTTATGTCATTCCAGTTATACAAGCCATTGCTATGGATCAATTCCAGATTGTGACTGCCACCGCCGAGCATGAAGCCAAGCGAGCCGACAAAAGTCCGGCTGATGGCAAAGCGCTTGTCCAGAGTAACGCCACCGAAACCAATGGAATAGACCATCTTATTCGTATAAGTAGAATCGTTGGGATCGACGCGCTGTGAGTTATCAGTATATCCGGCACCGACTCCGCCGATGAAATAACCCTTGCCCAGGGAGCCTTTTCCGCCACCGCCATGCATCACAAAACCATTATCCGGTATTGACTTCATTCCCAGGTCGGTGATCAGTTTATTGACGTCGGTCATATCCAGATCGATCCAGTAGGGTAGGTAAGAACCGCCGCCAAAACCAACGGTGAGCGATGCCCTGACCTTTTCATCCGGTGCCGAAGTGCGGCTGGCGCGCTGACCAAACGTAAAATCGATCAGTTGGACCTCGCCGGAGCGGAAGATCTTGAGCTTGACCTCATCACCCGGGCGGTAGTACTTTCGGATCTTATCAAATTCCTTATAGTTAACCACGATCTTGCCGTCGATCTCCATCAAGATGTCATCATCCATCAGGCGCACGTCCCAGGCTGGACTATTGGGCACCACACCGGTTATCAGCACCCCATACAGCTCCATATAACCAAGTTCCTGTGCTTTCGGATAGTTGAGGTCTTCGGTATAGATCCCTATGAAGGCCTGTTCACCTGCACCGGATTTGATGATGATCTCCCGCTGCACCTGTACCAGCGATGCATTGGGAACTCCCATCAGATCAGGATCGTCGATGGATATGGTGATCCTCGGTTTGTTCTCAGTGTTCTGTGCCATTACCAGGATCGGCACCAGCACCATCATGAATAATATCATCATTCTGCGTTTCATGTTTACCTCCATGTCTCATTTATGTTCTGATCCTCATAATTGCAAAGAGCGTGCCAATTCCTCAATTCACTTATATCTGACTGCATAACATCATCTTATGAGATTATTCCATACTGCCTCCAGCTATGATCATATCACTTTGATATAAATGACTATATGGAGTCCGTTGCACGTGATTCGAGCGCAATATCAGGAGGTAGAGAACAAATTGACATGATTAAAACGTGCTCGTTATACCTGCGCAGACGCCAGTCCAGTCCTTCTAAAACATAATCCAACAATCAGTAACAACAGACTGAATGCCTTGCCTCATCCTCAGCTCTCTGCTTTGAAGGCGTTAGTCAAGCGATTATCCCCTCTTAATCAAGCGTTAATAATTAACGCTTGATTAAGAGGGGATAATGACTTGATTAAGAGCGGCAAGCAAGAGGATAGAAGGGCTAAAGTTTTACGGTCTTTACGGTTCGGGAGTGATTTTGTCCCTGGATGCGGATGAGGTAGATGCCCGGTGGCAGGGAGCGCCGGTCATCGTCTTTGCCATCCCAGTTGAAGATCACCTCACCGGCGGGGCTGAGTCCGTCGTGGATGGTGCGGACGATCTGTCCGCGGAGGTTGTGGACGGTGACCCTGAGGAGAGTTTTGTGGTCGTTGTTGAGAACGATGGTGCTGTTTTCCCGGAACGGATTGGGGTAGTGGCTGCGGATGCTGAAGGCGGCGGGAACGGCGCTGTGGTCGTCAAGACCGACGGGATTGGCTTTGATGGAAACGAACACGGTGGAATTACTGGTCAGATTGACCCGGACATAGCAGACATTGAAACTGCCGGAAGTATCGACCTGTTCCAGGACTCCGTTGGTGACGGTGTAAGTGTAGCTGCCGGCGGGCATTTTGAAGCGGACGAGGGAATGCTCAAAGGAAATGGACTGATTATTGACCACGACGGCGCGGACGCTATCGGCGATGCCGGTATTGGAGGGATAGAAATTGATATTGATATTGCTGCCGGTGGTGCCGGCGTAGATCGTGTTGCAGGGTTGCAATTGCTGGCTATTGACCCGGATGATGCGATATGCACGGTTGCCATTGCAGACGCTACGCGTGGAGAGATTATAGGGCGTCTGGGTGATCGATCCGGAATTGGTGTGGGTATGACCCCAAAGTCCCATGGCAAAACCCAGGGAGGATAGCGAGATCTGGTCGGAAAAATCGTAGTGGTAAAAGAGGACCTTGGTGTGATGGGGATATAGGGTGAGGGTGTTGTTGAGCCAGATCATCTGGTTGTTGGTAAAACTCTGTCCGCCAAAGATCATCGACCACCAGTTGTCATAGTTGATGTAGCCCTCCATCCCGATGAAGTGCACATTATTATAGGTAAAACTATAATCCTGAGTATGTTGCGTCCAGGTGAGCGAGGGGTTGTAATTCCACTGCCAGCCGAAGTATTTCCACCAATGGCGGCGGGCACTGCCCTGCGGCGCGGGCGTGGAATTCCAGCCACCGATGTCGTGATTTCCGGAAACGACATAGATCGGCACCTGCATCTCATACAGGATGCGCTTGATCCAGGCATACCAGTATTGGCCGGCAAAACCCTCGAGCTCGCCTTCGTTGATGAGGTCTCCGGTAATGAGGACAAACTCCGGACGGATGAGATTGAGGTCGTCCATCACGGCACGGAAGTCATTGACCGCCAGCGAATCGGTGTCAAATCCATCGTCAGGCCAGTAGATCCGGGTGGGCATGTGCAGGTCGGTAATATGAGCAAAATAGTAGCTGGTTTTACGGGTGGGGATCACTTGCACGGCATTGCGGCTGAGGTCATCGATGCCACCGGAGGCAGTGACGCGCAGGTTGTAGAGTTCATAGACCGGCAGGTATGGCACCTGTGCCTGCAGGAGCCAGCGATCAGGCGAATTAACATACTGATAAGATAGCAGTTGCAGAGGGTGAATCTGGTTGCCGCGGAGCAGCGTTGCCGTCCAGTTCGTCGTCGTCGGCGGGGCGATACAGGTGATGGTAAAGGTCTCGCCGGGAATGACAATAACGGGGATATTGAGCAGCGGCAGTTGAATGACGGTCAGGGTATCGCCGGGAGCGTTGTAGGGAGAGGTGCGTCCTTCCTGCCCCGCCAGCGGTATAGCGATGACAAAACCGGCAAGGAGCAGGGTCAATAAGAGCAAGGTGTGCAGGGGTTCCGCTTTGCTACACACCCTGCTTAAGATGCTGTCGCCCCTACCGGGGCTTTCAATGTGGTCGCACCCTCTACGATAAAAAGGGCGCTGAGGAAAAGCGTCCCTACAGCCGGACAGAGTTCCACTTTTCTCCATCCCGATCACAATTGCTGGATCAGGTTTTTGGCGGTATCGACGGGGATGGCGAATCCGATGCCGATATTGCCGCCGCTTTCGGAGAAGATGAAGGTATTGATGCCGATGACCTCGCCGTTGATATTGATCAGCGGACCGCCGGAATTGCCGGGATTGATGGCGGCATCCGTCTGGATCATGTTCTTGTAGCTGCGTCCATCACCCCGGGGAGAGAAGTTACGGTTGGTCGCCGAGATCACGCCAACCGAGACGCTGGGCTTGGAATCATTCATCAAAATCCCGTAGGGGTTGCCGAGGGCGATCGACCATTCGCCGATGATCAGATCACTGGCGGAGCCGAGTTTTGCCCAGGGAATGCCATTGCCGGAGATCTTGAGGATGGCGAGGTCGCTGGAATTGTCGATCTTGACGATATCGGCGGGAAACTCACGTCTGTCCGGCAGGATCACTTTGATCTGGGTGGCACCTTGAACGACGTGGGCATTGGTGATCAGATAGCCATCGGGATCGTAAATAACTCCACTGCCAATGCTTTGTACCTCACGCTGGCGGGGGATGAAGTCGAAAAAATCAAAGAAAGGGATGCCAAAAGGATCACGGATACGGACGATCTCGGTTTTGATGACATTGACGCTGATCACCGCGGGCTCAACCGCTCCGACGGCAGCGGTGATGGCATTGTGACGGGTGACGGCGGCGGCGCGTTCTGTCGCTTGATTCTTGCCGTCACGCCCCCCCATGGTGTTGATCAGGATAATGGTCAAGCCGGCATTGAGCAGTAGTATGACGAGGATGATCAGGAGCCAACTGGGTCTGGACATGCTTACCTCACGCTTGTTTGACGCTGAATTTCTTGATGGCAAAGTTGACGATGGAGAGGTTGACCCGGGTGTCGTGGCAGGGTCCCTGCGGGCGTTCGTTGAGGATACCGAAGACAGGGAAGCGCCAGCACTCGCGGACGCCGTCGGTCAGGTCACGATGACAGGCGACGGCGATCACTATATCGGGACGGTATTCGCTGAGGATCTTTCTTGCCAGGGATCCGCCGGTGGCGATGGCGGACTTGATCCGGTGATCGAGGACGGTCTTTTTGAGGGCGGTCATGTCGCACTGTCCGCAGTCCTCGCACTCTGTCACCTCGCTGGTGATGCGGATCTTGCAGGCGGAATTCTGGAGGCAATGCGGCAGCAGGATGAGGATATTCTTGCTGTCCACGCTGCCAAAGTTACTGACAATGAGTTCATTGTTGAAATGCAGGAACGATTCCTGTAATTTCTTCTTGCTTTGGAAACCGATGCCACCCAGGAAACGGGCAAGAAAATAATAAACGTTGAACAGCATCCATTTGGCATAACTTACGAACCAGCGCGGCTTCAACTTCTGATGGGTCGCCAATAACACCAGTAACCAGGAACTGATCAGGATCGTCAGAAAGACGAAGACGACGATATAGACGGCAGTTTCCCAGACACCTGGTCCCAGGCGGTCATATCTGACCAGCGCCGTGGTGAAAAATAGAGCCAATATGAGCAGAAGCATCAAACTGACCAACAAGGGGAACTTTATGAAGGCAAAATATTGTTCTTTCATACTTCACTTCCTTTGCGTGATGAACTCAAGTTATACAAGCACAGCTTTTCCATTCGTAGGGTCGCTTTCCCTCAGCGACCCAGCACCGTAGGTTCGTTGCACAAGCGCAGCTTGTCTTTAATAAGAGTTATGCCTGTCGCTAATAATGTGTCAGACATCGGTCTGAGTTTCACCATATTACATCATAAGTCATTTGTCCTGAAGAACAATTCCCCAGGCATGAGGCGTGCTCCCAAGTGAAAAGCCCAGGCATCCATGATCGGCTTACCTGCCGGCTGAACACTGGTGACGAGGATCTGACAGTCGGCGCAATTGATGCTCCAACCGGTGTTTTTGACGATATTCTGGATACTGCCGGGGATATCTTGCGCAGCATCGTTGGTGGCTTCGCAGCGCATGATCTTGAGCATTTTGCCTCGCAATATCTGATAGGCGCCCGGCTCCAAAGAAAAGGCGCGGATGCGGTCAATTATATGCCCTGCCGGTTCCTGCCAGTCGATCAGGAGGTCTGCGCGGGTGATCTTGCGTGAATATGTGGCTGCGGAATCATTCTGGGGGAGGGGTATTTCCGTGTGAAGGTCACTGGTGGAAAGGAGATCCGGCAGCATCCTTGCTCCAGCGATCGCCAGGCGGTCATGCAACGAGGTGTAATTGTCCCCGGTATCAATGGGATAGGTCTGCTGGCGATAGATCGCACCGGCATCTAAGCGGGCATTGAGCTTGAAGATGGTGATGCCGGTCTCGGTCATGCCGTTCAGCAGTGCGGTCTGAATCGGAGTGGCACCACGTAACTGGGGAAGCAGCGAAGGATGCAGGTTGATCGCACCCAAACGCGCTGTCTGGCGGAGCTTACGACCGATCATTCCACCGTAGGAGACAGTGACTACCAGGTCGGGGTCAAGGTCTCTGACCAGGTTGATCGTTGCTTCATCATTGACATTATCGGGATGGATGAACGGGATGCCATGCTCGATGGCATAGGCACCCACGGGGGTAGGGATGGTTTTGAGGTGGCGCCCTTGGGGACGGGGTGGTTGCGTGATCACCAATAGCGGTGAGTGGTCTTTTGATCCGTGGAGCAATTGCAGTGAAGGCACCGCAAACGCGGAGGAACCAATAAAGACCAGGCGTCTAATCATCGTTGTCTTCTGCTTCCAGATCCGGGTTGTGGATGTCTTGGCGGATGTTTTCGCCGTTGACTGCCATGCTCTCCAGTTCTTTGAGGCGGGAGCGCAAGGTGAGCCGGGTTAGCATCCTTAGCTTGTCCGTAAAGAGGATACCGTAGAGATGGTCATATTCATGCTGGATAACGACGGCTTCCCAGCCCTCGGCGGTCTCTTCATGGTGGTTTCCTTCGAGATCAGTAAAGGAATAGCGGATACGGGAAGGACGGGTGACCTTGGCATAGATGCCGGGCAAACTCAGGCAGCCCTCTTCATTCTCGGTCTCGCCGCTTGCCTCAAGGATCTCGGGGTTGATCATCACGCGGGGATTGGGCACTTTGTCGTCTTTTGACCAATCCGTATCGATCACGAATACCCGCAATGATCTGCCGGCTTGCGGTGCCGCCATACCGATGCCGTCACGCTGGTACATCGTGTGAGTGAGATCACCAATGAAATCAATGATCTCAGGAGTGATCTCCTTGACCTCCTCTGCCTTGATACGCAGGACATTATCTCCGATTATGCGCACCGGCAGAAGTCCGGGATTACGGCTCATATCCGACTCCGGTGATCAACTCCGGTCACTTTCAGTTGGCTTGATCAGCCCGGCAATGGCGCTGCGCTGGAATTCCACGCGAATCTTGTTCTTGTCGTCAATCTCGATGACCACGATGTCTTTGTCAGGCTTGAAGGATATGATCCTGCCGATGATTCCGCTGACGGTAATGACCTTGTCGTTTTCCTGCAGACCGTTCAGCATCTGCTGTGTTTCCTTCTGTTTCTTCTGTTGCGGGCGGATCATCAGGAAATACATGATCGCAAAGATGGCTACAAAGAAGAGGATATTGGCACTGCCAAATCCGGTGGGCTTGGTCTCTTCTTCTTTGTTGGGTGCGCCATCGACCTCGATGGTTTGCTGGGTCTGTTCATTTGCCGCTTGACCGGTTGTTTCGGTGGCGGTTACCGGTGTCGTTGCTTCCAATAGGATATATTGCATTGTTACTCCTTGTTATTTTGTCAGGCGTTGCCTGTTTTGTTACATAATCTAAGCTTGTCCGTTTCATAAGCGAAACTGGTTCATTTATTGTTCAAGTCCCGAAAAAGCGGGGGTAAATCCTCACCAGAACCTGAAGCAGAATGTTGGTAAACACACCTGCCAGTACATCATCCACCATTACTCCCCACCCACCGGGCAGTTTTTGCGAGCGGTTGATGGGATAGGGCTTGGCGATATCAAAGACACGGAACAGCACAAAGCTGTAGATCACCGTCCAGAGCGTCTGCGGCAGCATGAGCACAGCGATGAAATAACCGGCAAATTCGTCGATTATGATCACCGAGGCATCGTGTCCGTAGCTCTTCTCTGCCTGACCGGAGATATATACGCCCAGCAGGATCAACACCAATAGCGCCAAGCCGGTATAGGGCAGATAGTTGACGGGATAGAACCATCTCTCTGGCAGAGTGATATATACTGCCACTGCAACCATCGTTCCAAAGGTGCCGGGCATCAGAGGGATATGTCCCACTCCCAGCAGCGTGGCAAAACAATTACAGATACGGCGCATGGTGTTCTTTGTGAGTTGCAGAGGCGCTTTTCTCCAGCGCTCTATAGCATGATCTGGACGTGATAATCCAGCTTTAGTTGCTCGATCATCTCGTCATACGCTTGCATCTGTTTCTGGCGGGTGAGGAAGTTGCGCAGGTAGTCCTGCAATTCTTCATAGCTGTAGATGCGTTGCGGTATCTCCCGGATCATGGAAAACAGATAAAGCACGTTATCGGCTGTCAGGACAGGAGTGATCCCACCCACGGGGGTAGCCGACAGAATGGACGCAAAGATCTCGGGGAATTCATCGGCGGCAAATTCACCAATGATACCGCCACCCGCGGCAGTTTCCTCATCCTGAGACCACTTACCGGCTAATTCGGCAAAGGAAGCACCATTCAAGTATTCCTGCCTGATCCGTTCCATTAGGGCATATTCACGGGTACTATCCGCCTGTGTGGCTTGCACTAACTTAAGGATGTGCCGTGCTCTGATCTCATCGCCCCGCTTTTCTTCCAGTTTGATGATGTGGAAGCCATATTCGGTGCGGACGATATTACTGATCTCACCGACATTAAGCTTGAAGGCGGCATCTTCGAATGTTTTAACCATCTGTCCCTTGCGGAAGAAGCCGAGGTCGCCGCCTTCCTTGCCACTGGGGCAGTCACTGTACTCTCTGGCCAGAGTGGCGAAGTCCTCACCATTGTTCAAGCGTGTAAGTATCTGACGGATGATCTGATACTGCTCTGCCTCGCCTTCATTCCCGACCCCGATCTCACGCATGATCATCCCGATCTCCCAAGACACCGGCTTGAACGCCAGTGAGTCCTTATGAGCTGTATAAAACTCCCGCATCTCGGTCTCACTGACAAACACCTTGCCGGCGATTTGTTTATTGAACAATTGCTCGCTCAGGTACTGTTCAGTGAGGATCTCCGTATAGTAAGACAGCAGATCGCTATGGGACAGCCGCATCTTGGCAAGCTCCCGGTTAAATTCCTCTTCACTCTGAAACTTTGCTTTGATCTCCCGGATATAGCGCTCAGCCGACGTCTTGACCCGTGCCTGATCAACGGTTATATTGATTTCCTTGGCTTTCTGGATCACCAGACGTTGCTCGATCATCTGCTCCAGAATGACATAGGCGTTCATATCCGGGGACAGCATACCGGTACTGCGCATCTGCATCATCTGTTTCTGGACGTCGCTGAGGAGGATAACGTCATTTCCGACGCGGGCAACGATCTTGTCCAGAACCTCGGCATGGATCGATCCCGCCAGCAACAGCACGGCTGTTACAAATATCAGTATCTTATTCATCAAGATGACCTTCTTTTTAATA
>Ga0194125_10011132_pt1 | contig 12147 bp, 8 predicted proteins | sample TA2KigC250mmetaG_FD_148626 | JGI IMG/M metagenome (GOLD analysis project Ga0194125, IMG submission 148626) | Freshwater microbial communities from Lake Tanganyika, Tanzania - TA2015034 Kigoma Deep Cast 250m | ecosystem: Environmental > Aquatic > Freshwater > Lake | place: Tanzania: Lake... | reverse complement strand
CCCCGGTCGATCAAAGACAGAACAGAAGAGATCTGATCTTGAAGACCGACCGGGACATCATACCAGGGAATGAGGGCAACGGAATGCTCAGCCGTAGCGACACGTGGCTCGCGTGTCGCCCCTCGGCGGGCACCCTGCGGCTGTCAAACACTCGCCGGGTGTCAAGACTCTAGTGTTTGAGCTACGCCACGCGAGAATGCGAATAATTCAAAATTAAAGATTTGACACCCCACCCACTGCGCCGCACTTGTGGCACTTGCCCTTCATTCCTGCCTTGTCGTCTGGGACTCTGAAGCCCGTCCCGCATTGGCCGCACTTGAAGGATATCATGGGGTTCGCCTTTCTCCCGATGGCGCATGCCGCATGCCCATGCCCCGCGCATGCCCCGCATGCCCCGCACTTGTCGGCGGTGTGACAGGCACCCGACCAGGCACCCGACCACCGACCACTTCTACTACTCTGGCCACAAATCACGTAGCGCCCGTTCGGAGCGCGGGCTTCAGCCCGTACGCCCAGATACGGCCTGAAGGCCGCACTCCAAACAGGACTCTCCCTTCGGGCACCGTGCCTGAGGTGCTACATGATTTGTGGCCAGAGTAGTATAAGGAAAGCAGGAATGCAGGGAAAGAGAAGGAACCTGGATTGGGCCGAAGCGCGGCGCTCGCCTGCCGGCGTGGTCCGCTCTTCGTTTCCTGCGTTCCTGCCTTCCTCATGGTGCTTCTCTTCTCTGCTCATTCCCTGACAAAGACGATGACCTCGCCCCGCAGGCGGCTGCGGGCGATGCGGGCGTCGCGGTAGGCGGCGTAGGAGTCCTTGGGAGCCGACAGGGCCGAGCGCTGCCAGACCTCGTGGAAGCGGACGGTGCCCTTGGCCGACACATCGGCGGCGAACTCGGCGGTAAGGGACCAGCCGTCGCCCTTGTGTTCGAGCTTCTGGCCCATCGCGTAGACCCTGTAGCCGGGGGGAGCCTTGAGGGTGAAGGTGGTCTCCTCGCGCTCGGCGCCCTCCCAGAAGAGGTCGCGCTCGCGGGTGCTGCGGCCAACGTCGGTCGCCGACACGCTGGCGTTGGGCAGGCGCAGGATGAGGAAGCTGCCCGCCCTCTCGGCCAGGCCCGGCACGCGGTAGGCGAAGCTCAGTCGCTCCTCGGCGTTCGCGTTGTTGAAGTCGGAGTGGGTGAACTCCAGGAGGTCCACGCCCGTGGCGTCGCCGGTGGCGTAGCGAGCGGCCCATTTGCCGAGCTGGTCCTGCGTGAGGTCTTTCAGGCCGCGGGCGTCGGCGGCGTAGTGGCCCGTGAGCTTGAGCTGGTCGCGCACGGTGGCCGCGCCGTCGGCGGCCAGCTCGACCTCAACGGAGCGCACCTTGGCCTCGGCGGCGGGCGGCGCGAGCGGGATGGCGATGATTTTGCCGGTCGCCAGGTCGAGTCCCTCGCCGCCCTGGACCTCGGGGTTCAGCTCTCCGAAGCCGCGGTCCTGGTCGTCCGCCTGGAGCCACGTCACCTTGCCATCGGCCGTGAGGCGCACGAGGGCCTCGGCGAGGGCGTGCAGGCGGGGCGCGGCGGGCAGGAGCGGGCCGTCCTCGCGGCGGCGGGCCAGAACCACGTCAGCTTTGTGGCCCGCGCCGCGCAGGAGCGCGGCGAGGAGGAGAGCTCGCTCGACCTCTGTGCCGTAGCCGCGGTTGAGCGTAACCGCAGGCCAGGCCGGACCGTTGGGCAGGGCCTCCAGTGGCACCCGTTCGAGGCGGATGGATTGGCGGACCCGGTCGAAGAGCGCCCTGGGCGGCACGCCCTTGGTGGGCAGCGCCACGGGGCCGCCCGCCCACTCGGAGAATGCCTTTGCGACGTAGGCCCACTCGTCCTTCGGGTACGCAATGATGAGGCGTGGGGCGAAGCTCTCGACGGGCGCCATCATCGGCTCGCGGAAGGTCTGGGGCGCGTCCTTCACCTCCCACAGGCCGTCCTTTCCCCAGTCCTGCGGGCCATTCGCCGTGGCCGTGGCCACGAGGTTCTTCGCCCCCTCCTCGACGACGAGGCGGACGGAGCGCTTGAGGGCCGGCTCCTCGTCCCAGAAGACCTTGTCGAGTGCGAGGGGTTCGAGGAGGCTGGCGCGCCCCCTGTGGGCGGTGGCGAGGAAGAGGGTCGCGCCGGGCACGGCGCCCTTGAGGGTGAAGCGGAGACGGTGCTGGAAGTTGTAGGCGGGCAGGCGGGAGTGGAGCGCTTCGTCCTTCATCGCGGTGTCGGCAAGGTGGCCCACCGCGCCGTCGGGACCCACGGTGAGGGCGAAGAGGACCTCGGCCTGCTGGCGGTCGGGGAAGTAGGTGATGTGACGCATGGCCGACTCCGCTCCGCGGTCGGCCAGGATGCGCCAGGCCTCGAAGCGCTTGACCTCCCAGGCGCCGTCCGCGGCGACGGCCACCGTGGTCTCATCGGCCAGGACGACGTAGCCGGCCTGTGGGAAGCGGTGGCGAAGCTCGTCCGTGCTCGGCTTGAGGGCTTCGGCGAAGAGCGGCCCGCGGGCCGCCAGGTCGGCGGCCTTCAGCGCGTCGTCGTGCTGCCGCCGCCGCTGGAACTCGATGCGGTGCACCTGGTCGAGGGGGAATGCCTGGGGCTGGCCGTTGATCACGGCGTGGAGCTGGCCCTTCACGATGGAATCGAGCGAGCCGACGTATTCCTCGCCGCTTTGGAGGTAGATGGCCTCGCCGCAGAGGGCCTGCGAGGAGAAGAGGAGGACTAGCCACAGAGCCACAGAGCGCACAGAGCCGAGCGGCTTCTGAAATCGGAAATTGGAAATCGGAAATCGGAAATGTCTCATTTCCCAGCCTCCGCCTTGGTTTGCCGGAAGACGAGCTTGAGGTCCGACCAACCCGCGATCTGCGTGGCCTGGGCGCGGTACTCCCCATAGTCCTCGGGCGGCACGCGGCGGGTGAGCCACTTGAGCGTCTGGCGGAGCGTGAGGGCCCCTTCGGCTCCGCTCAGGGCAGGCTTGCCGTCGGGCGCCGCGGTCACGCTCCCCTCGAACCACAGGTGCTTGCCGTGGATGGCGAGCGGCTCGGGCACGCCCACGAGGGCGAAGCCCGGCGGGCACGTGACCTTGAGGGTGGTGCGCATCTCCTGCGTGGTGGCCCGCTCGACGGGGAACTTGCGGGTCTGGAGGGCGGCCTCCGGGAAGTCGTGCGAGAAGGCGGGCGGAGCGAGGATGAGCAGGTCGCGCGTGCGCGTGGCGGCCACGGGGATGCGGTAGCGAATCTCCATCGTGAGCGGCTTCGCCAGGTCGTCGGCGTCGCTCAACTGGAAGCCCGTGCAGGTGGCCCCTGGGCTGCGGCGCTGGAGGTATTGCTGCATCATGTGGCCGCGGAGCGCGGGGGCCACGCTGCGCCAGTAGCCGCGAATCGCCGCCTCGTACTCGCCCGTGTAGGCGTTCTTCTCCACGGCCTCGCCCGAGCCGTCGGGCTTCAGGCTTAGCTCCTGCACGCTCTCGCGCAGGTTGTCCTCGGGCGGGGGCACGGGCACGTCGAGGAGCTGGCCGGTCATGTGGATGATGGCCTTCACGCCGTGGTCGTCCGAGCGGAAGTAGGGGTAGCGGTGGTCGCTGGCCGTGCTGTCAATGAAGCGGGGCTTGCCGTTGGGCAACACCAGGCTGATGCAGTGATTGGCGTCGGGGATGGGGATGTCGGTGACGGCCCGCCCCTCGTCGTTGGTCTGGACGATGGCGGGGTATGCCTCGATGCCCACGGCCTTGGCGAGGCTGGCCAGGACGATCGCCTTGTCCGTGCAGTCCCCGTAGCCGTTCTTCAGGGTCTCGGAGGCCGGGTGGCCGGCCCAACTGCTCGACAGCGAGCCCTTGATGGACATGTAGTTGACGTTGCGCTGGACCCAGTGGTAGATGGCGGCGAGCTTCTCGTCGTCGGTCTTGGCCTCGCCGACGATCTTCTTCGCCAGCGAAACGACGTCGGAGGTCGTTTCGATCCGCTCGCGCTGGTAACCGCCCGTCCGCTTGTGCAATTCGTCCCAGTCGAAAAAGAGCGAGCAGTGGACGGCAGGGGCGATTTCGGAGCGGTGGGGCATCATCGGCTCGGGGGTGTAGGGCGGGATGTCGTGCATCACCCAGCGATAGACATCGTAGCCGCCGCGAGCCGAGCGCTTCGGCTCGCGGGCCTCGGGGGGCATGTTCCGCGTCGTCCAGTTCAGCTTCCGGCCACGCGGCACCGCCACGTCAATCACCGAGTCGAGGAACGCCTCGTCCCCCTGGAAGTAGAAGCTGGGGAAGAAGTAGTCGGGCACGTCGGGATTGTAGTTGAGGAACTCGTAGGCATACTCGACCAGGCAGTCCACCTCGACGCCTGGGATTCGGCCTGAGAGGACGCGGCCGCGGGTGTCGAGGAACTGCGCTTCCTGGGAGGGTGTGGCGACCTTGAGGGTCGCGGGGTCGAGCCACTGGACCCGCCCGTCGGGCGCGATGGAGCGAGCGAAGAAGACGCGCTCGCGGCTGCGGCCCTCCTCGAAGCCGAGCGTGAGGTCGCCCGCCTTGCGGCCGCCCTCCTTGAGCACCAGGTGGAGGGCGTGGTAGCGGTAGATGCGCTTGCCGTCGGGCGTGAGGATTTCCTGGCCGTAGTCCAGGCATTGCACGGAGTCGGAGCCGGGGGCCTTAGCCGCCATGGCCTTCGCCCGCTCGCGGTAGCGGGCCAGCTCGGCGTCGCTGAGGGGCCGGAGGCCCTCGACGGCCCCCGCCGCCTGGCGGGCCGTGGCTTCCGCCTCCTGCACGGCGAGGGCCACCTCCTCGCGCCTCAGCGTGCGGCGGCCCACGCGCACCGTGTCGCCCTCCAGCCGCAGCGCGCCGGCGTGCTTCTGGCCGTCCCAGGTTTCCACGGTGAACTTCGGCTCGGCGGGTCCGAGGCAGGCGGCGATGCCGCAGAGGAGAAAGGCAAGGCAGGCGGCGGCTCGTTTCATCCGCATCTCCGTATTCGCCGGGATTCGGTCCTCCCCTTCTTCCAATCCTAGCATGAGCGCCCGCGCCGCTCAAGGCCGAGACCGCCCGCTGGCCGCGGGCGGGCGGCGCGGTGAGGCATGCCATCTGCATCGGAGGCAGTTCAGCGCCGGTGGCCTAGGCCTACAGGTGCTCGCCGGGCGGCAGGACGGAGGCGTGGTCTATCTCGCCCCGCGCAGCGTTCCACGTGGCGATTCGCAACCGCCGGTGTCGCTCATACTCCAGGATATCGTAACGGCCGTGAACCCGCAGGAGCTGGGCAAGACCGTCGCTGATCGGGCAAGGCGAGACCAACAGGGCTGCGGCCGGCTTGACGACCAGCGAGTAGCCGAGGAGTTGGCACACGTCCATGAGAGTGATCTGGTCCGCCTTGCACTCGACCAACACCATCTGAGAGGACCGTGGGCTTATCACGATTCCCACCACATCAATCTTGATCTCCCACAGCTCACTCTGGGGGAAGCGCTCGAGCAGACCAAGCTGGCGCACGACGCGGCTCAGATGGGTGCGGTGGCAGTCGCGGGCGAAGACCTTGGACCGCGGCTGTCTGCTCTTGAGGTATCCCTTTAGCCACTCCACGACCGGTGCATACAGGCTCGCCTCATCCATCACCTTCCCCATCGTCTTCGTCAATGAGTGTCAGTTGTGGCGAGCGCCTCCCCTGTTGGCACCCAAGGGCCACACAGACCTTGAACGCTGCATTGAAGTGGCGGCGCACCTGGCACGGCAAGCGATCGCTGCGCTCATCCTGGTGCCTTGGCTTCCTGGACCGGACCGCGCGGGCCTTGGGGTTGCAGAGCTTGGCAGAACCCGGCGCTCGCTCCTGGTTCCACTTGACCAGTTCCTCAAACAGCCGCTGCTTGAAGGGGAAGCTGAAACCGACCGGGATGAACTCCTCGGCAAAGATGCGCATTCTGTGTTCCTTGGCCCACGCGCCGCCTCTGGGTGCCCGAATGTTCGGGTGCCCCCAGAGGATCTCCTGGACCTTCACACCCAACCGAACCTGCAAGAGAAAGCAGACCTGGATGGGCAGCAGCCAGTTGTCGTGCTGGAACTGGATGACAATGCGCTGCCTCCCCTCCGGCTCCATGTAGTGGTCGACCGCGCTGGGCTCAGCCGAAGTGTCTGCGATCCCGCGAACGAACTCCCGCACGATGTCCCGGGGGGCTGAGCGGATGACCTCCGGAACCTGGAAGTCGCGGTAGCTTGACCTGCTGTCACACAGGAGCTGCAGATTGCGCCAGGACATGGTGTTCTTGGTGAAGACCGCCATCAGCGCCACCTCGTGCTGGAGGCGCTCCACCTGGACATCCACCCCCAGCAACTCGGTGATCCTGCGGCGTACGTCATCGAGGCATAGCCTCAATTCGGTCTCACGATCGAAGGACAGCGTACTGCCAGGCAGCGTATGCACAGTGTCCAGCCGGTAAGGGAAGCGGATGACGAGCCGTCGGATGTCGCCCTCGGTCTGAAAGACCCCACGAGCCATGATCATGCCAAGCAGGTACGCAACGTCGGGGTCAAGGTAGTCCACCACGATGCCCCTCCTCGGTCAGGGCAGCTTACGCGGCCTTGCCGGCTTCTGGAAGATAAGGAGGAATTCGTGGGCGCGGTTGATGCGGAAGACGGAGGGATAGCCGAGCGGCCGCATGTTGTTATACTCACGTCGGCGGTCCCAGATGATCAAGTCGTCGTAAGAGAAGCCAATCCCCACCATGTGCCGCGCCAGGTCGGAATGGAAGGGGTAGAACACGTCCTTCTTGCGGAGATCCATCACATTCACGACGCAGTACTTGCCGGGGCGGAGGACGGTTAGGACTCCCGCGAACACGTCACACAGGGCATCAATGAACGCCCAGTAGTCCGCTATACGCGAGAGGTCGGCATGAGATGCGCCGTAATCGCGGATGTCCTTCCCATCGGCGGTGCGCTTCTGGCTCAAGATGTCCCAGTAGGGCGGCGAGGTGACGCAGAAGTCCACCGAATCCGGCTCGAGGAACTCGGTGATGCGCCTGGCATCGGCCCTGATGATCTTGACGCCATCGGCTGTCGTCTCGGCGCCGGCCTGCCCCCTCCCCATTCCTGGCAGCATCGCCTCGTCGCGCACGCGCCGCTCGGCCAGTTGGGCGAACTCAGGGTACACCTCGAAGCCCACGCCAACCCTGCCTAGCCTACGGGCCGCGACGATGGTGGAGCCAGACCCAAGGAATGGATCGAGGACCACGCGTTCATCGGCTCTCGTGAAGCACTCGATCAACCGCTCGACAAGGGCGGAAGGGAACATCGCGGGGTGCGCGAGCCGGCGCTCGGCAGGGGATTTCTCGATGTCGCTCCAGATGCTTATGGAGTTGCGCTGCCAGGCCTTGCCCTCGAGGTCGTTGGCCCTGCGCGCACACCTCCGACGCGGCGCCGGCGCCACCACACCTGTCGGGAACAACGTCGCCCGCTCTGTCTCACCCATCGGGTCAGTCCTGCCTCCCAGGCTTGCAGCACAGGACTGATCATAGGCTCACTGGTTCGGGTTGTCAAGCCTGTGCGCGCCCGCGCGGGCCTACTCCACATCTCTCCCGTGGATGCCATAGCGGGTGAGGCAGGGGTTGGGCTTGCCGTCGTTGGCGGGGCGGAGGGCCGAAGCGGCCACGAAGGCGGCGTGCCCGTCGGCGAACAGGAAGTTCCGCGTCCCGGCCCATACCCACCAGCCCGTGTCGCCGGCCACGCGCTCGTGGTTGCTCGTCCACTCGCCCGCGAGCACCTTTTGCGCAGGATTGCTCGCCTGGCCGCCGCGCTGGCCGATGGAGGGCTGGGGACTCGAATAGGTCACCTTCGTCTCCGCCATCGCGTCAATCTGCGCCGCGCTGTGGTAGAAGGCCATCGAGTAGGCGTAGCTGGTGGACTCGTACTTGTTCTCCGCCTGCTCGTCCTCCTTGCAGAACAGCACCGATGGGTTCTCGGGGTCAATCTTCTGGCCGAAGAAGGGCGCCACGAACCCCCGCCAGCCGCGGCCCATCCACAGCCAGTAGAACGGCTTGGCCGAAATGGGGTCCTGGGCGCACGGATAGAAATCGTCGTGCGCGTTCAGATAGGTGGCGAATGCCACCCCGATCTGCTTCAGGTTATTCGAGCAGAAGGTCTTGTGCGCCGCGCCCCGTGCCCGCGTGACCACGGGCATGAGCATCCCCATCAGCACCCCGACGACCGCGATGACGACCAGCAACTCGATCAGCGTGAACCCGCGCCGCGATACACCCACGGCAACCCCTCAGCCAGCCCGGATTGCCTTCCATTCTACTGAATCAGCCTGCCGCGTCAAGCCCCGCTTGCGTCGCGCCGCGCCCGCGGCGCGTGGCAGAGCTTGATAGCAGGCGCAACTGTTGCCGCACGGCATCAGAAGCGGCCGCAGCATCGAACGGGGTGTGCGCCACCTCATGGCCAACAAGGTGTGGGGCTTATAGGCGTCGTGCGGCGACGAAGAGCGAATCGCCCCAGCCCGTGGCCCGCGCCACGGCCCCCACCAGGCCGAGAACGAACCAGGACAGCCCGCGAACACCGTACCGCGGCGCCTGGCGCAAGCATGACTGCCGTCTGCCGTCTCCCCTCTGCCGTCTGCCGTCTGCCGTCTGCCGCTCGCGATGCCGGCCGGCCAACACGTCCATGACGGAGTTCTCGAGCTTCCCCACGCTGTAGGCGAGGGGGATGTGTTCGGAGCGCTCGCGCAGGATGGCGAAGCCCTCGGCAGCGAGGGCCTGGCGTAGCGTGCGGCGCGAGAACTGCACGAGGTGGCCGGGCGGCGTCGGGTGCTCCCAGGCCCCCATCGTGCAGGCGAAGAGGCCATAGGTCGCGCGCGGCACCAGGCCGCCGATGTCGGGCGTCGTCACCACCAGTAGCCCCCCGGGCTTCAGCAGCCTGTGGCACGCGGCCAGGGTCGCCCGCGGCGCCACCGTGTGCTCGAGCACGTCGAAGAGCGTCACCACGTCGAAGCTTTCGTCGTCGAGCGCCGAATCAGTCAGGTCGCCTTGACGCACGTCGAGGCCGCGCGCCCGGGCCTCCTCGACGGCTCGGCGGTTCAGCTCGACCCCCACAACCTCCCAGCCGCTGGCCTGGGCAAGCTCCAGGAAATGCCCCTTTGAGCAGCCGACATCGAGCAGGCGGCCACGCGGAGCGCGGGGCGCGGAGGCCCCGCCCACAAGGGCCTCGATCTGGCGGAGGCGGCGGGCGAAGTAGCTCCGCCGCTCCGCGTCGTTGAGCGCCGCGTGGTAGTCGCCCGTCGAGTAGAGGGCCTCGATCTCCTCGCGCGATGGCTGCGGCCACACGTAGACCAGGCGGCAGGCCAGGCAGCGGACGACGTCACACCCCCGCTTCGTCACGAGGCGGCGGCGCGCCGTCGCGCTGCAGAGGGGGCAGCCCTCAGGGCGATTGCCAATTGCCGATTGCCGATTGCCGATTTCAGACCCCACAGTCCTTGCCTATCTGTTCCTCGCCCTTCGGCTTCCTCTGCCGGCGGAGCGCATCGCGCAGGAGGCCCAGGACCTCCCAGAAGAGCTCTCGCTCGAAGAAGAAGAGGCCGGCGGCATAGCCCACGGCCCCCAGCACGACGAGGCCGCCCAGGGGCAGCCAGCCGATGAGGCCCCACTGGCGATAGGCGACGACCAGCCCCCCGCACACGGCCAGGGCCATCACCAGCGCCGCCTTCAGCGCGGGCGTGACCACCCGCAGCAACGGCTTCAGCGGGCACTGGAGCACGCGGCGCAACACGAAGGCGTTGCAGGCCATCGTGACGAGTCGGGCGATGAGAAGGCACATCGCCGCGCCCACGGCGCCCTGCCACAACACCAGCGGCACCACCGTGGCCGCCACGGCCACGAGGTTCACTACGCCGAGGTAGAGGTTGTACTTCGGCTTGCCCACGGAGACGTAGAGCTGCCCCGTCGTGGTGTCTACGGCCCGCACGAGGTAGAACAGCCCGAGCATCTGGAAGATGGGCACGCTCGGCAGCCAGCGGACCGGGAACACCAGGGGCACGGCCTCGGGCGCCAGGAGCACCAGCCCCCCGAGCAGCCCGGTCGAGAGGAGCGCCGAGAGGCGCACGATCCGGCAGTAGCTCGCCCGCAGGCGCGGCACGTCGTCCTGCACCCTCGCGTAGACCGAGATGGAGACGCTGCCGAAGATCGCCTCGCTCACCCAGCCGACGCCCCCGACCCAGATGGTGGCGAAGTGGTAGAGGCCCAAGGCCCCCACCGTGAGGAACTCGGCCAGCGCCAGCCGCTCGATGTTGCCGTAGAGCGCCATCACCACTGTCGCCGCCCAGAGGTACTTCGTGTAGTGCAGAAGCTCCTTGGCGACGGGCCAGTTGAACCGCAGCCGCGGCCGCAGCCCCGTGGGGCAGAGAAGCCAACCGAGGACCGAGTGGAGGAGCTCGCGGGACAGGCCGCCGACCGCGAGCGCCCAGTGCCGCTGCCCCTGCGGCAGCACCAGCGCCAGCACGATGGCCAGCGCCGTGCCCAACAGCACGCTGATGAACTCCACGGCGAAGAGCGCCCGAAAACGGAACTCCCGGTGGAACACGCCATCCGCCACCACCGCCACGGGCCGCAGGAAGAAGAGCAGCCCTAGCGCCCACAGGAGCGCCCGGTCCAGCGCATACGCCTGCGAGAACGGCCCCGCCGCCGCCAGCACCAGGTAGCTCAGCACCGCCGTGGCCAGGAGGAGCACCAACCCAGTGTCCACCGCCTCGCGCACGCGGTCGCGGCGCTGGACGATGGCGTAGTGCATCCCCAGGCTGGTGCAGCCGCGGATGATGGTGACGACGGCCATCGCCGCGGCCATCAGCCCGTAGTCCCGCTTGTCCAGCAGCCCCGCCAGGATGTAGGCCCCGACGGCCTGGATGCCCTGCGAGGCGTAGGTGGCCAGCGCGCGCCACTTGGCCCCGCTGATCGCCTTCTCCCGCAGCCCGTCGGGCATCTCAGCCACTCCTCGCGGAACAGACGGCACTCAAGAAGGACGCCAGCCTACGGCGCCACCCCAGCCCCCGCAGGGGGCGGCAGAAGGCCCGGCCCGTGCGCCCGATGGCCTCTGCCGCCCCCTGCGGGGGCTAGGGTCGGGGCGGTTCCCCTTTCCACTTACGCCCGTGGCTACCTCCTGTCGCCCTTCGGGCTGGGCCACGCTCTTGGGACAGCACCATTCTGGACATTCCACCTTCCCGCTACGGAGAAGTGGGCTACCACGGCCCCCGGGGCCCGGGCAGCGCCCGCGGGGCGAGGAGCCGCGCCACCAGCCGCCCGACCACGGGCACCCGCCGCCAGCGCGCGGCGAACTGCCAGCGCGCACGGGCCGCGTCCACCCGCCCATCGCTCAACTCCCGTGCGTAGCGGCTCGCGGCCTCGGCCGCGGTGGTCAGCTCGACCCCCGGCTCCGCGCGGCACCACTGGAGCAGGCGAGCCAGGCCGGCCAGGCTCGTCCGCCCGTAAACGCGAGCCAGCGGGTCCGCGCTGTTCGCAAAGCTGAACTCGTGGAACATGCACACGAGGAAGCTGCGTCCACGACGCCGCAGGCACGCACGCGCGGTTCGCTGCACGTCGGGCAGCCCCGTGGTGTGCGGCAGGGCGACAAGCGGCGGTGTCGCATCTTCAATTGGCACATAGCGGCCATGTGCGAATTGAAGATGCGACACCGGCGGCCCCGACAACGCCGCACACAGCACCTGGAAGCCCGCCTCGGTCAGGGCGTCCACTGTCGCTTCGTCGTACGTGTTCCACGGCGGGATGAATGCGGCGACCGGCGTGCCCAGCCAGTCCTCCAAGAGGCGCTTGCCCTCTCGCAGGCGTTCGAGCTGCGCCGCGGGCGGGAGGCCGGCGAACTCCGAGTCGGCCGTGCCCTGCCGCGCGAGGGCCTCGTGGGTCAGCCCGTGCAGGGCTGGCCCTACCTGCCCCGTGGCGACGGCGTCGCGCAGCGCGCGCAGCCGCTCGGGGTCGTCGGCGAGCAGGCGCTTCCCCTCGATGCGGGGCACGACGCCCACGGTCAGCGGCACGCCCTGCTCCGCAAAGGCGTCCAGGAACGCCCGCTCGTTCGCCTCCATCGTCGAGTCGCCGAGGCTGGCCGCGTAGTCGTCGTAGCGAAAGACGATGGTGACGCTTCCCCTCACGGTTGCCCCCCCTTCTGCCGGAGGCGCGCG
>Ga0194125_10011130_pt1 | contig 12147 bp, 9 predicted proteins | sample TA2KigC250mmetaG_FD_148626 | JGI IMG/M metagenome (GOLD analysis project Ga0194125, IMG submission 148626) | Freshwater microbial communities from Lake Tanganyika, Tanzania - TA2015034 Kigoma Deep Cast 250m | ecosystem: Environmental > Aquatic > Freshwater > Lake | place: Tanzania: Lake... | reverse complement strand
GGATAAAATGAAGCCCGAGGCCGAGGCCCGGGGCGTCAAGCTCACCTATCTTCCGTTCATCGTCAAGGCCGTCATCGAGGCCCTCAAGCTCCATCCGACCCTCAACGCGACGCTCGACGAGGAGGAAGAGGAGATCGTCGTCCGGAAGTACTACAACATCGGCATCGCCGTGGACGTCCCCGACGGCCTGATCGTGCCCGTCGTTAAGATGGCCGACGAGAAATCCGTGCTCGACCTGGCCGAGGAGATCCAGAACCTGGCCAAGGCGGCCAGGGAGCGGACGCTCGACCTGGCCGACCTCAAGGGCGGGACGTTCTCCATCACCAACGTCGGCGTCATCGGCGGCCAAGCCGCGACCCCGATCATCAATTATCCCGAAACGGCCATCCTGGCGACCATGGCGATCGCCGACCGGGCCCGAGTCGTCGACGGAAAGGTCGTCGTCAGGAGGACGCTGCCCCTCTGCCTGTCGTTCGACCACCGGGTCACCGACGGGGCCGAGGCCGCCCGCTTCACCAAGGACCTCATTCGATTTTTAGAGACCTGACCCCTTCTTCTTTCTTAATGGCGATGGTGGGTGTCCGGCCAATGGCCGTGGACGTGGTCGAGCTCCTCATGGACGTGCTCGTGGGCGTGCGGCTCCCCCGCCTTGCCCCCATGGTCATGCCCGTGATGCAGGTCCGAATGGACATGCGCGTGGGCGTGAACGAGCCGGTCGTGATGGTGGGCGTGGGTGTGTTCTTCAAGGATGACCAGGGCCACGGCTCCGGCCATGAGCAGTCCGGCGGCGGCCGTGAGCGGACCGACCCGGTCGCCGAGCAAGGCGATGGAGGCCAAGGCCCCGACGAAAGGGCCCAGGCTGAAAAGGGCTCCGGTCCGAAAGGCCCCCAGCCCCTTCAGCGCCTTGATGAACAGGACCAGGCTCAATCCGTAGCACACCGCCCCGACGGCCAGTCCGGCGGCGACCGGCGGCCCTAGCGCGAACCCCCGCCCCAGCGAAAAGGCCAGCCCCAGCGCGACCGCGCCCGCGACCAAGCCCTTGGCCATGGCGATCTGGACCGGGTCCTTGTCGGAGATCTGGCGGGTCAGATTGTTGTCGAGCCCCCAACCGGCCATGGCGGCCAGGACGAGCAGCGGGCCCGTCAATTCGAGTCGCCCCCGCCCGGGGTCCCATGACAGAAGCGCTCCCCCCGCCGTCATGAGCGCCAGCGCGAACCAGACCCGCCGCCCGGCGCTCTCCCTGAACAGGAACACGGCGACGAGGGCCGTGGCCGCGGCCTCGAAATTGATCAGTAGGGACGCCGCGAACCCGCTCGTCCGGCTAAGCCCCAGCATCAGGCAGATGGGGGCGAAGACGCCGCCCGCCAGGATGGCCCCGGCGAGCCATGGCAGGTCGCGCCTCCCGAGCGGCGCTTCCCGCGAATCTCCCGGCGCGCGGCTCCCCCTGTTCATGAACCGCCCCGCGACGCGGCAGGCCCCGAGCCCCAGGAAGACCCCCGCGTAGAGAAGCCCGGCCAGGGCAATGGGATGAATGTCGCCGAGCAACAGCTTGGCCAGCGGCGTGCTGATCCCGAAAAGGGCCGCCGAGAGCGCGACGGCCGCCAACGGGCTCAGTGCCATGGATACCCCCTCCGTCCCTCTCGGCGCCGGCCGGAGCCGCGCCTCGCCCCGGCCGTCAGCCGCCGGCGGCCCCCAGCCCGGGGATGATCCCGCCGATCAGGAAGCACGTCGCGAAGGCGACGATGGCGTAGAGCTCCGGATAGACGGCCAAAATGAGCGTCTTGGTGAAGACGTCGTGCCCGCCGCCGAGGCTCTCGATGCCGTTGGCCACCACCTTGCCCTGCTGGACCGCGGAGATCAGGCCGACGACCCCCATGATCAGCCCGGCGCCGAGGATGGCCGAGGCCTGCATCAGCGACATGGTCGTCGAGATGTGGGTCTGGAGGATGAAGAACGCGCCGAACCCGTACAGCCCCTGCGTGCCCGGCAGGGCCGACAGGATCATGCAGTTGGCGAAGATGTCGTCCCTCTTCTTCATCGCCGCGACCGAGGCCCGGCCGCCGATGACCGTGCCGAGCGCGCTGCCCATGCCGCTCAAGGCGACCATCAGGAACATTCCGATCCAGGCTATCAACGGGATCATGTTGCCCTCCTCTTCATTCTCATTTGACGGATCCAAGCTCGCCGAACGGGCGGTATTCCACGCCGGGACCTTCGAACCCGGCGTTCTTGTAGAACTCCACGAACGTCAACCTCATGGGATGGACGAAGCCGCCCAGGGCCCCGAGGGCCAGGTTCAGGCCGTGCCCCAAGACCATGAGGGCCAGGAACAACAGCCACCCGACGACGGGCACCGCGGCCAGCTGCTGGGCCATGGCGTTGACGACGATCCCCAGGATCGTGCTCGAAACGCCCAGGGCGAACAGTCGGATGTACGACAGGATGTCGCCGAAGAACCCGGTCACCAAGTTGTATAGGGTCCAGACGCCCATGCCGAGGTTGACCAGGATGTTCTTGCGCGGCGAGTTGAACAGGAAGATCATGGCCAGCCCGGCCACGATCGCGTATTTCGCGTAGTCCCCGAGCCGTCCCGGCCGGGCCCCCAGCTGGGTCGAGCCGATGACCGAGACCCCGAGCAGGAACAGGAAGGCCCCCCAGGCGGAAACGCCGTGCAGGAGCCCCTTCTGCCTCATCAGCTTGACGGCCTTGATGGCCACCCCGAACAGGATCTGGACGGCCCCCAAAAGCAGCGCGAAATTGAAGATCTGGTCGGTCGACCGGATGAGGACGAGCTTGCCGATCTCCCCGGCCGCCTTGAGGTCGTAGCCGAGCACGGTGCCGGTCAGCCAGCCCATGACGATCGACGCGACGCCGAAGACCTGGACCAGGGTGAACATGTTCCTGGCCGCTTCGTTCTTGGCCTTGGCCTTGAGCAGCGCGCCGAGGACGATGAGGACGACGCCGTACGACAGGTCCGCGTTGCAGAAGCCGAAGAACAACATGAAGAACGGGGCGAAGAACGGGGTCAGATCGAACTCGCGGTAATACGGCAGCATGAACATCTTGCTGATGGGCTCGAACAGGCGCGAGAACCGGCTGTTCCTCAGCAGGACCGGCGGCCGGTCCTCCTCGGCCGGGTCCTCGGCGATGTGGAGGACGCCCCTGCTCCCGAGGCGGTCCAACAGCCGGCCTTCCAGGCGGGCCGGGATCCAGCCGCGGACGATCACGACCTCGTCGCCGGCTTCGGGGACGCCCTGCAGGAGGGCGTCCTCGTAGGCGTATTCGGCCGCCAGCCGCCCGATCTCCCTCTGGAACATCCCGGCGGCGGCCTCCGCGCCCTCCCGGAAGGATGTCTCGATCCCCGCCAGCCGCTCGTCGACCTCCTCGAGCTCACGGCCCTTCTCGGCCAAGGTCCGCTTGGGGAGGGGGAACGCGTCGGCGTCGATCCAGACGGTGTCCTCGACCTTCCGGAAGACGGCGAAGTGGACCGTTCCGGCTTCCTGGCGGATGATCTCGACGGCGTGGCCCTCGCGCCACTCCTCCTTGAAGCGGTTCCGCGGGCAGGTGTAGAGATCGACGGCCACCCCGCCCTCCGCCAGCCGCCGGACGTCCTCGGGCCGGAAATGGCCCCACGGTTCGAGCTCGGCGATCTCCCTGGCCAGGGCTTCCCGGCGGCGGACGAGCTTTTCCTTTTCATCCCGGGCCCGATCGATCCCGGCCAAGGCCGTCGCCGGATCGCGGCCCTTCAGCTCCTCACCCGGCCCCGCGCCCGGCTCCCCGGCGAGATACGGCTTGAGGAGCTTGACGGCCGCCGCGTAGCGCCCGACCTTCTCGCTGTTCCGCGTCAGGGCCTCGGTCTTGGTCTCCGTGCTCCGGATGAGGTGGACCATGCCGAGGGCCTGCAGCTCCGCGAGGAAGCTCGCGTAATCCAGGCGATGAAGGACGAAGGTGTAGCGCCGCATCCTCTCGATCATGGCGCGCTCTCGCTCAGCAGGCGGTTCTTGAGGATCTTCTGGGCGGCCTTGGACAGGTTGTCCTCGTCCTCGAGGAAGCGCTTGATCTTGAGGATGGCGTCCTCAAAGGCCGGGATCTGGACCTTTTCGTAAAGGTTGACCTTCTGGGTCGTCTTCTTGCGGACGTGGTCCAGGATCTGCATCTTGCGGACGAAGAAGCGCCGCTCGATCTGCAGCCGGGAGATGTCCTTGAGGACCCGCACCCCCTCCAGGGCCCAGGCCGGGGCGGTGAACAGGTTGAAGTCGCGGGTCTCCCAATCGATCTCACCGGGGACCGGGATCTTGACCCCGGCGATCTTGCGGGTCTGGATGGCGACGTCCCGGACCCTGACGAGCGAGGGGTCGAACTCGGTCCAGAGGCGGGCCATCTTGTCCGACTCCGCCAGCCTGGTTTCGATCTCGAGGTCGAGGGCCTGGGCCCGCTCCCGGGCCTTGAGGACCTCGAAGCGCAGGGCCGACTCCTTGTTCTTCAGGGTCGGCAGGGCCCGCACCCGCACCCGGAGCTGCTTGTCGATGGCCTGCAGGGCGGTCTTGTTGTATTGGAACTTGAGGGCCATGCTCACTTCCAGTGGAGGCTCATGAACTCTTCCTTGATGCCGATCTCGGCCTTCCGGAAGTGGCGCTTGAAGAGCTCCCAGGCGATGTCGAGCATCCGCTCGGTGTCGACGTTGACGTCGATGGCCAGCAGCCGGTCCGAGTATTCCCGGGCGAACTTCAGGGTCCGCTCGTCGTAGTCCGAGAGGTCGAAGCCGTTCTCGAGCTTGGTCTTGGCGTTGGCCGCGTCGGCGTAGAGCCGCACGGCCGTGTTCATGACCTGGGGGTGGTCGGCCCGGGTCTTCTTGCCGATGACCAGCTGTTTCAGGCGCGACAGCGAGCGGAACGGGTCGACGATGACCTTGGCGATGTCCGTGTCGCGGCGCAGGTAGAGCTGGCCCTCGGTGATGTAGCCGGTGTTGTCGGGGATGGCGTGGGTGATGTCGCCCCCCGACAGGGTGGTCACGGCGATGATGGTGATCGAGCCGCCGTCGGGGAACTGGACGGCCTTCTCGTAGAGCTTGGCCAGTTCGCTGTAGAGCGACCCGGGCATGCTGTCCTTGGACGGGATCTGGTCCATGCGGTTGGAGACGATGCTCAGGGCGTCGCAGTAGAGGGTCATGTCGGTCAGCAGGACCAGGACCTTCTCGCGCTTTTCGAGGGCGAAATACTCGGCCGCCGCCAGGGACATGTCCGGCACGAGCAGCCGCTCGACCGGCGGGTCCTCGGTCGTGTTGACGAAGGAGATGATGCGGTCGAGGACCCCGGCGTTCTCGAAGGTGCTCTTGTAAAAGAGGTAGTCGTCGTGGGACATGCCCATGCCGCCGAGGATGATCTTGTCGGCCCGGGCCCGGAGGGCGACCAGGGCCATGACCTGGTTGAAGGGCTGGTCGGGGTCGGCGAAGAAGGGGATCTTCTGGCCGGTGACCAGGGTGTTGTTGAGGTCGATGCCGGCGATGCCGGTGGCGATGAGCTCGGAGGGCTGCCGGCGGCGCACGGGGTTGACCGACGGCCCGCCGATCTCGACCTCGGCGCCCTCGATCTCCGGGCCGCCGTCGATGGGCTCCCCGTAGGCGTTGAAGAACCGGCCGGCCAGCTGGTCGCCTACCTTGAGGACGGGCGGCCGCCCCAGGAAGACGATCTCGGCGTCCGTGCCGATGCCCTCCGTGCCGGAGAAGATCTGCAGGGTGACCATGTCGCCGGCGATCTTGACGACCTGGGCCGGGCGGCCGCCGACGACGGCCATCTCCTCGTTGCCGACGCCCTCGGCGCGGACCGAACAGGTCGCTTTGGTGATCTGGTGCAGCTTCGTGTAGATGCGCTGGAAGGCCATGGCCGTCATTGTTTCACCTTCTTTTGGGCGACGAGGTCGCGGAGCTCCTTCTCGAAGCGCTGGAATCCCGGCGACCGGAACTCCGAGTAGTTCATCTGCTTGCAGAAGTTGATCATCTGGGCGAAGAAGGGCCGGACGTCGTCGAAGGTCTCGTAGTCGAATTCCGTCCGGCAGACGCCCAGGATGAGCTCCAGCATGTAGCGCTGGCGCTCCATGGGCGTCGACTGGTCGATCTTGTCGAAGCCGTCCTGCTGGAGGACGATGGCGTCGATGAGCTCGGACTTCCAGAACTTGTCGTGGTAGGACAGGGGGACGCCGTCGTCGCCGAGGATGTTGATCTGCTCGTAGGCCTCCTTGCCGCGCAGCAGGACGTCCTTGGCGAACAGGACCTGGTCGACCCAGTCGGGGGCGACGTTGGCGTTCAGGTACTCGATGACCTCCTCATACTCGAGGTACTTGGAGTAGGAGTCGACGGGGTCGACGGCCGGGTAGCGCTTGCTGTCGGCCCGCTGCTGGGACAGAGCGTAGAAGCAGCGGGCGGTCTTCTTCGTGGACTCGGTGACCGGCTCTTTGAGGTTGCCGCCGGCCGGCGAGACCGTGCCGATGAAGGTGATCGAGCCGGATCCCCCGTTGTTCAGCCGGACGATGCCGGCCCGGGAGTAGAAGTTGGAGATGATGGCCGGCAGGTCCATGGGGAAGGCGTCCGGCCCGGGCAGCTCCTCCATGCGGTTCGACATCTCCCGCAGGGCCTGGGCCCAGCGCGAGGTCGAATCGGCCAGGAGGAGCACCTTGAGGCCCATCGACCGGTAGTACTCGGCGATGGTCATGGCCGTATAGACCGAGGCCTCGCGGGCCGCGACCGGCATGTTCGAGGTGTTGCAGATGATGATCGTCCGCTCCATCAGCTTGCGGCCGGTCCGCGGGTCGTCGAGCTTGGGGAACTCGACGAACAGCTCGACGACCTCGTTGGCCCGCTCGCCGCAGGCGGCGACGATGATCATGTCGGCGTCGGCGTTCTTGGAGATGCTGTGCTGGAGGACGGTCTTGCCGGCGCCGAAGGGCCCGGGGATGAAGCCCGTGCCCCCTTCGCACATCGGGTTCAGGGTGTCGATCGTCCGGATGCCCGTCTCCATCAGGCGGTGCGGGCGGAATTTCTCGGCGAAGGCCCGGATGGGCAGCTTGACGGGCCAGCGCTGGACCATGGTCACCGGAACTTCGCGGCCGTCCGCGTCGAGAAGGACGGCGATCGTATCGTTGACCGTGACCTCGCCGGCCGGGGCCACGGATTTGACCTGGAGCGACCCGGAAAGGGAGAACGGGACCATGATCTTGTGAGTGATCCAATTCTCGGGGACCTCGCCCAGCCAATCCCCGGCCTGGACCGTATCTCCCGGCTTGACCAGCCCCGTGAAGCGCCACTTCGCGTCGTCGTCCAGGGGATCGGTCCTCTCGCCGCGCCGGAGATAGACGCCCTCCATCTTGTTGAGGTCGTTCTGCAGGCCGTCGTAGTTCTTGGACAGCATCCCGGGCCCGAGCTTGACCTCCAGCATGTGGCCGGCGAACTCGACGGGGCTGCCGGGCCGCAGGCCGCGCGTGCTCTCGAAGACCTGGGCGTAGGCGGTGTCGCCGAGCACACGGATGACCTCCGACATCAGCTTGACGCCCTCGTGCTCGATGGCGCAGATCTCGTTCTGCGAGACCGGGCCGTCGACCTCGACCAGGGCCAGGTTCGCGATGATGCCTTTAACGGTGCCTCGGGTCATCGGAGTTCCCTTCTCTGCTCGTCGTTGTCCCGCCGGTTCGGCGTCAAGGAAAAATCCTCGGGGAAACGGAAGCTCGCCTCGAGGGCCGACAGCGTCTCGAAGAACACGGCCCGCCCGGACTCCGGATCGAGCCGCGCCCAGCGGTCGAGGATCCGGAGCTGGGCGTAATAGCCGATGACGCGGTCGACGGTGAAATACTCGAAGAAGTTCCGGCCGTCGATCCACTTCCAGCGCAGGGCGTCGAGGGCCCGCTCGCGCTCGACGATGTCGGGCTGGTCCATGATCCGGGAGAGGGTCTCGACCAGGGGGGCTTCCCGGCCCAGGCCGAAGTCGGGGGCCTGGCTGGTCCGGAGCTTTTCGACCGACTCACCCGTCCCGACCAGATGGCCGGCGTAAGGGATGCCGGCCTTCCGCCCGGCCAGGGCGGCCAGGACGTTCCTCATGTCGCGGTCGAAGGCGAACCACTCCCGGAGGAAGCCCTCGGCGAGCCCTTCGACGTGCTCGTGAAAGGCCCGCAAGAACTTGAGCTCCCACTCGGGCCGCGACTTGACCGCCTCGTCCCGGTGGAACTCGGCCGTGAGCTCGGCGACGAAGGCCGGCCATTCTTTCCGGCTGACAGGGGCGTCGTCGCCCGTCCCCCCGCCGGTCTTGAAGAGGGCGTCGAGGAGGTTTGCGATCTCGTCCGGAAGAAGGAACAATCTGAGCCGTTCAAGGTCTGCGCGGTCGAGCTGGGTTTCGGCCTCCCGTAAAAATCCCTCCGGCGCCAGGGGCAGCTTGCCCTCCTCGAACCCGATATCGGGCAGGCCGGCGACGAAGTAGTAATACTCTTTGCGCATGAGACCCCGTCAGGCCTCGAACAGAAGCCGCTGGACCCGCGGGCGCAGGAAAGTCTTGAACAGACCGGCGAAATCCTCGTCGGTGAAGCTGATCTTGTATGTGCCGCCGGACGGGGCGATGGAAAATCCGCTCCTCATGGCCGGGCTGTACTCGACCTTGACCTCCGCGGACAGGGCGCCTTTGACGGCGCTCTTGGTCCAGCCCTCGAATTCCTTCTGCACGGCCGCCGGCAGGGTCAGGTTGAGGGCCTGACCGCGGTCCGGCCAGAGCTTGAGCGTTTCCAGGATCAGGGTCTTGACGAAGTCGGCCTCCCGGAAGGCCTTGCCGACCGGGGCGTCGACCGATCCGGCCAGGACCAGGTCCGTGATCTTCTGCTTGAGCGAGGACATCAGCTGCTGGGCGCCCATCTTGAGGTCGGAGCGGGTGTTGCGGTCGAGCTCCTCGGCCTTCTTCCGGGCGGCCTCGACGACCGCGGCCGCGTCGGCCTCCGCCTTTTGGAGGAGCCCGCGGGCCTTGGCCTGGGCTTCTTCGAGGATCTTCCCGGCCTCTTCCCTGGCCTTGGCCACTCCCTCGTCCTGGATGCGCTGGATAAGGCTCTGCAGCTGTTCGCTCATTTTCGACTCCTGAATCCCATAAATACAGGGACGGGCGGGTCGTGTCAAGCGCAACCCTCAGGGCGACTCGCCGGGCCTCCGGAGGCAGCCTCGCGGCCAGGCGGGTTGAGCGCGGCGCCGGTTTCGGCTATAATAGGGGCTCCATCGTATCTGGTAAGGCTGTTCGTCCGACCGGGGCCGTGTCCGGCCCGGAAAACCCACCCAGCGATGAATTTTGACAAAGGCCAACGTCCATGAGCACCGCGACGGCGAGAATGCGCAACATCGGCATCAGCGCCCACATCGATTCCGGCAAGACCACCTTGACCGAGCGCATCTTGTTCTATTGCAAGAAGATCCACAGGATCCACGAGGTCAAAGGCAAGGACGGGGTCGGGGCCACGATGGATTCCATGGACCTCGAGCGCGAGCGCGGCATCACCATCGCCTCGGCCACGACCAACGTCGCCTGGGGCGGCCACTCCGTCAACATCATCGACACTCCGGGCCACGTCGACTTCACCATCGAGGTCGAGCGGTCGCTCCGGGTCCTCGACTCGGCCGTCCTCGTCCTCTGTTCGGTCGGCGGGGTCCAGTCCCAGACGATCACCGTCGACCGCCAGCTGCGCCGCTACAACGTCCCGTTCATGGCCTTCGTCAACAAGCTTGACCGCATCGGGGCCAACCCCCTCAAGGTCCGCGACCAGATCGCGGAAAAGCTCGGCCACAACGCCGTCCTCATGCAGATGCCCATCGGCCTGGAGACGGCCCTCGAGGGCCTGGTCGACCTGGTGGCCATGAAAGCCCTCTATTTCGACGGCCCCGACGGCGAGATCGTCCGGACCGGGGACATCCCGCCGGAGCTCCTCGCCGAGGCCGCCGGGCTTCGCGAGAAGCTGCTCGACGCCGCCTCGATGTTCTCCGACGAGCTGACCGAGGCCGTGCTCGAAGGCCGGCCGACCGAGGCCCTCATCCGGGCCGCCGTCCGCCGGGGCACGATCGCCCGCAAGCTGGTCCCCGTCTTCATCGGCTCGGCTTACAAGAACAAGGGCATCCAGCCCCTGCTCGACGCCGTCGTGCATTACCTCCCCGATCCCGCCGAAGTGGAGAACAAGGCGGCCGACCTGGACAACGACGGGGCCGAGCGGGTCCTCGTGCCCGACCCCGCGGCCAAGACCTGCGCCCTGGCCTTCAAGCTCGAGGACGGCCCCTACGGACAGCTGACCTACATCCGCATCTACCAGGGCAGCCTCCGGCGCGGCGACGAGCTGGTCAACTCCCGCTCCGAGCAGAAGATCCGGGTCGGCCGGCTGGTCCGCATGCACGCCGACGCCATGTCCGATATCGACGAGGCCCCCTGCGGCGACATCGTGGCCCTGTTCGGCGTCGAGTGCGCCTCCGGGGACACGTTCTGCAGCCCGGGCCTGCGGCTGGCCATGAGCGCCCTCTACGTCCCGGAGCCGGTCATCTCCCTGGCCGTCTCGCCCGTCGACAAGAACGCCGGCGACCGGATGGCCAAGGCTCTCGGCCGGTTCACCAGGGAAGATCCCACGTTCCGGACCCACGTCGACCCCGAATCCAACCAGACCATCATCCAGGGCATGGGCGAGCTCCATCTCGACGTCTATGTCGAGCGGATGAAGCGCGAGTACCGGGCCGAGGTCCGGGTCGGGAAACCCGAGGTCGCCTACCGTGAGGCGCTCGGCCGGCGGGTCGATTTCGACTACACCCACAAGAAGCAGACCGGAGGGTCCGGGCAGTTCGCCCGGGTCATCGGCTATCTCGAGCCCCTGGCCAAGGGCGCTTACGAATTCGCCAGCGAGGTCAAGGGCGGACGCATCCCGCGGGAGTTCATCCCCTCCTGCGACAAGGGCTTCAAGGCCGTCATCAAGAAGGGCCCGCTCATCGGCTTCCCCGTGATCGGCGTCCGGGCCGTGCTGACCGACGGCCATTATCATCCCGTGGACTCCTCCGACATCGCCTTCCAGACGGCCGCCCAAGGGGCCTTCCGGCAGGTCTATCTGAAGTCCAGCCCCCAGATCCTCGAGCCGATCATGAAGGTCTCGGTCGAGGGCCCGTCCGAGTTCTCCGGCAATATCTTCGGCTCGATCAGCCAGCGGCGGGGCATCATCGTCAGCTCGGTCGAGGACGGGACCTTCTCGCGGGTCGACGCCGAGGTCCCCCTGAGCGAGATGTTCGGCTATTCGACGGTCCTCCGTTCCCTGACCCAGGGCAAGGCCGAGTTCACCATGGAGTTCCTGAGATACGGACGGGTGCCGCCGCCCGTGGCCGAGCTCCTCAAGGAGCAGCACCTCGAAAAGCGGACCAAGGACGCCCGGAAATAAGCGGAGGAGACGATCATGACGCAGACGGTCAAAGAAGAACTCGTCAAAAGGAGCCCCCTGAGGGTCCTCGACAAGTCCATCTCCGGGGGGCTCGGGAAGGGCCGCCTGGGCGTGCTCGCCTCGCGCAAGGGCGTCGGCAAAACGGCCTGTCTCGTCCACATGGCCTCGGACAAGCTCATCCAAGGCAAGCCCGTCATCCATGTCTCGTATTCGAGCCGCGTCGACTACATCATCAAATGGTACGAGGACATCTTCAAGGAGATCGCCAAGAAGCCGCGGATGAAGGGCGCCCTGGCCATTTACGACGAGATCATCCGCAACCGGGTCATCATGAACTTCAAGCAGGACGGGGCCCGGACCGAGCAGGTCCTGCGGAGCCTGGAGGCCATGATCGTCCACGGCAACTTCCCGGCCGAGACGCTGATCGTCGACGGCCTCGATTTCGCCCAAGTCGATCCGCAGGACCTCGGGAAGTTCAAGGAGTTCGCCGTCCGTCTGGGGCTCGAGATCTGGTTCAGCGCCTCCCTCAAGGGGGACGAGCCCCTGTTCAACGAAGAAGGGGCGCCGTTCCTGCTCGAGGGCCTGATGGGCGCGATCGACGTCCTCATCACCCTTAGGCACCACACCGACCACGTCCACTTCAACCTGGTCAAGGACAACGGCAAGCCGGCTCCCAAGGTCTTGGGGTTGAAGCTCGATCCGACCACGCTCCTCATCGTCCGGGCCCCC
>Ga0194125_10011125_pt1 | contig 12150 bp, 12 predicted proteins | sample TA2KigC250mmetaG_FD_148626 | JGI IMG/M metagenome (GOLD analysis project Ga0194125, IMG submission 148626) | Freshwater microbial communities from Lake Tanganyika, Tanzania - TA2015034 Kigoma Deep Cast 250m | ecosystem: Environmental > Aquatic > Freshwater > Lake | place: Tanzania: Lake... | reverse complement strand
TCGCCGTCGCACGTCAAGGCAATTTCGCGCAACCGGTCGCGACCGAAGCGGGCGACGACATCCGCCGGCAGCTCGAGGTTGAAATGCAGGCGGCCGTCGAGCGTGAACAAGGAGAGCCGGCCGTCCTTCACGCTCAGGGTATGCCGGTCGAAATACACCGGCGAACTCGGCAGGAAGCGCAGCAGCGGCAGCGGCGCAGCGGGTTGGCGACCGATGTTCCACGGGCTTTGCGGATGCTGATAGACAATCCGGGCGGAGCGGCACACCGAGTAAATCGCATTGCAGGCCATTTGCGAACCGAGTTGGGGAAAGCGCTCGCGCAAGTCCTTGTAGCTGAGATGGTGCAGGGCAACCCGGTTCCAGCAGCGGAAATCACGCACCCGCGGCGCGAGGTGGTTGCAGGTCGCCGAGAAAAGCGACTGCAGCGCGCGCAGGCTCTCTGCCTGCATCGCCGAAACCTGGAGGGGTAACTGGACCGAAGCGTTCATGGGGGCGCAGCATATCCATGCTTCCTAGATGAAGCAAGTCATATATGAACTTCGATCCTTCAGTGAATGAAAGCAGCGCTGCAAGCACAACTGCCGGCATGGTGTTCCTGTCGCATGGTTCGAGCAAAAAAGACAGCCTGACCCCTGATGGCGCGCCAGGGTGAACCATACTTATAATAAGTCTGAGTATCGATAATTGAGCCATGATCAATGTGTTGCTGACCATTTCCATTGTTCTCTACTGTCAGGATGAGGCTCTGCTGGTGCGCACGCTTGGTTCGCTTTCGTTGGCTTGTCTGGAGGCTCGTAAGCTTGGTTTGATGCGGAATTCCAGGTTGATCCTGATTGATCATTCTCCGCAACTCGCGAAGCCCGAGGTGATAGCCAGTTGGCGGCAGGCATGTGGTATGGATGTTGATTACTGTCACGACCCCGGTAATCCCGGCTTCGGCGCTGGGCACAACGCCGCTTTTCGCCGTGCCGTCGATGCCGACTTTTTCCTCATCGCCAACCCCGACCTCGATTTCGCACCGGACAGCCTCGTTACCGGCCTGGGTTTTCTTGCCGCGCATCCGGCGACAGGCATCGTCGCGCCGGCGCTCGACGACGACGATGGTCTGCGGCCAGCCTGCTTTCGACCGCCGGATGCGCTGACGCTTATCCTGCGAGGCCTGGGTGTCACGGCGCGCACCAGCCGGCGTATCGCCCGCTACGAATGTCGCGACTGGGATCCCGGCCAGCCGGTCTTCGTCCCGCCGCTCATGAGCGGCTGTTGCCTGCTGTTTCGTGCTGATGTCTTCGATCGCCTGGGGGGATTCGACCCTAACTATTTTCTCTATTTTGAAGACTTTGATCTGACCAGACGTGCTGCCCGACTGGGAGTGTCAGCCTACTGCCCGACCATGCGGGTCAAGCATGCCGGCGGTGGCGCGGGGCGCAAGGGTTTCGTGCATGCCATTCATTTTCTCCGGTCCGCGCTGCGTTTTTTCTCCACCCATGGCTGGCGCGGGCGCTAATAGAATCGTGTCATGCCAACCTACGACCGCCTCGACCTCTCGATCGTCACCTACAACTCGCAGCGATGGATCGAATCCTTCCTCGACAGCCTGCTGAACCAATCGTATCCCTGTACGCAGATTTCATTGCTGTGGCGGGACAATGGCTCGAACGACGGTACCGTCGCGCTGCTCGGCCAATGGCGCGAACGGCACGGGGAACGCTTTGCCCGCTTCGAAATTGACGCCGGCGCCAACATCGGCTTCGGTCAGGGCCACAACGCCAACCTGCGCGGCATCGACAGCGATTATTTCCTTGTGACGAATGTCGATATTCGCTTCGAACGCGACACCTTGACTACCCTGCTGTTTACAGCCCAAGCCGACCCCGCCGATATCGCAGCCTGGGAGTGTCGGCAGAAGCCCTACGAGCATCCAAAGCTGTATCACCCTGCCACGGGGGAAACCGAATGGTGCTCCAGTGCCTGCGTATTGTTCCGGACTGCCGCTTTCCGCGCCGTGCGCGGCTACGAACCCAGGCTGTTCCTTTATGGCGAGGACGTGGAACTCTCATACCGCTTGCGCGCTAGCGGCTATCGCCTGCGCTATGTTCCGCGCGCGACAGTCTGGCATTACACCTATGCCGAGGCGGCGGAACTGAAGCCGGCACAATTTCTCGGCAGTACCTTGGCTAACGTACTGTTGCGCTGCCGTTTTGGCACGTGGGGCGAAGCTGTCGCCGGCTTCCTCATGTATCCGGGATTGTTTTTCGTTTCAGCGCGCTTTCCCCGCCAAAGATGGAAACTGCTCGCCAATGCAGGGAAGCTGCTATACCTCGCGCCCTATTTTCTCGCTACCCGGCATACCGGCGGGCAGACCTTCGGATTCCGGCTCTGGGACTACAGCGTGTCGCGTGCTGGCGCCTTCCATGCTCATGCCGAAGAGCAGCCGGAGGAAACGGAATGCGAATTTCCGCTTGTCAGCGTGCTCATCAGAACCATGCCGGGACGTGACGGCAAACTTCGGGAGGCCATCGCCTCCGTTGTCGCGCAGACCTACCCTGCCATCGAACTGGTCATTGTCGAGGACGGGGGCGACACGGCTGCGGGGCTGGCTGAGTCCCTGCGTGGCAACGGACGCTTCGTCGCGGTCGTGTATCGCCCGCTGGACAAGATGGGGCGCTGTCGCGCCGGCAATGCGGCCCTGGCAAACGCGGGAGGAAAGTTGTTGTGCTTTCTCGACGATGACGACCTGTTGTTCGCCGACCACCTCGAAGTGCTGGTTGCGGCTTGGCGGCGCGAACCGTCGCTCGGCGCGGTTTATGCCCTGGCGTTCCAGGTGCGCACGGAAGTCATAAGCGAGGAACCCTGGGAATATCGCGACATCGAGCACAACCTGATCTACCGGCAGCCCTTTAGTCGTGCCATTCTTTGGCACCACAACTACCTGCCGATCCAGACCGTGCTGTTTCGGCGCGATCTCTACGAGAAATGGGGGGGGTTCGACGTCGAACTGGACAATCTGGAAGATTGGAATCTCTGGGTGCGTTACTCCTTGCACGACGATTTCCGCATGGTCGAAAAACTCACCTCGCTCTATCGTGTGCCCGCCATCTCCACGCACGCGGCGCAACGGCAGCAAACCCTCGACGAATACTATGCCAAGGCGCAGGCGAAACATGCGCGGTTGCGCGTCGAACTCAACCCGACGCAGGTCGTGGCCATGGCGCTCGAACTCGGACGCGAACTGCATGTCGCGGGCGTGCCGACCGCCTGGATACGCGCGCGGGTGCTAGGCCTGCCCGGCGCGCACATCCTCTACCATTCATTGCGTCGGCTTTGGCACCTGTTCCGGCGTGCGCGGAGTTAGTTCATGGAAAATTGGTACATCCCCGTTGCCCCCGCCCCTCTGCCGGAAGCCGGCAGTGTGCTCGCTTTCGCACCCCATCCGGACGACGAGGTTTTCGGTTGCGGCGGTGTCCTGGCGCTTTATCGCCAGCGGGGTGCGAAGGTGCATGTTCACATCCTGACCGATGGCGCGGGTTATGCGCCGGATGAAGCCAGACAGGACATTGCCCTGACACGCAATTCGGAATCCGATGCGGCGCTCGCCCAGCTCGGCATCGACCCTGCCAGTCATGCCGGATTGCGCGATCGCGGTCTGAGCGGTTGCGCCAGCCTGTCGGAACACCTTGCCAAGCTGATCCGGCAACACGGCGCCGACATGGTACTGGCGCCCTCCCTCTGGGAGATTCATCCGGACCATCTTGCGCTCGGCCGCGCCGTACTGGCGGCGGTGACACGGCTGGAAGCATCCGCGCCACGCCTGTTGCTCTACGAAATCGGCGCCCCTCTGCGCCCCAATCTGCTTGTCGACATCACCGGGGTCTGGCCACTCAAGCTGGCCGCCATGCATTGTTTTCGCTCCCAATTGGAGCGGCAGGACTATGTTGCCCACCTGACGGCACTTAATCGCTACCGTACTTACACCTTGCCGGCCAACGTGATATATGCCGAGGCATTGACGCTGCTTGCCCCTGAAGAGCTGCTCGACGCCACGGCCGATCCGGCAGGGCGCATGATGGGGCGCTGGATGGAAACCGCACTCGCCGCGGCGGATGCCCAGGCGGAGTGGCTGCATGGCCGGTTGGCTGAACGCGAAGAAGCGTTTGCTCGCCAGAAAGTCGCGCATGAGCGCCAAATATCTGAGCATGAGCACCTGAAGTCTGAGCATGAGCGCCTGAAATCCGGGTACGACTGGCAGCAGAAGCTGCTCGCGGACATGCGTGCATCTTCGTCCTGGCGCGTAACCGCGCCGCTGCGCTGGATTGCCGGCAAGCTATCCGGTCGGAACTGAATCCCGCACGGTATAACGACTGACGAACCTTCCATCGTCGTCGCCCAGGCGCAGGAAAAAATCCCGTCCGCTGAACCGCGCCGCGAGCATAGCAGGCAAGCGGGCGACCGGCCCCGTGCCGAAATGCCCGATCGCGGGCACGAAGGACGGCGCCGGACTATATTCGAGCACCCAACCGGTCCACAGTGCCTCCGGGACGACGATTTCGATCGCCTGCCCCGCATCCCTTAGTATGACGGGATCGGCAGGTGCCGGTGCCGGGACGGGCAGGCGACGCAAAGAACGCTCGAACAGCCGCCAGCCCCGGGTGGAAAAATGCTTGGCGGCATAGGCGGCCCAGCCTCGGCCGATCAAGGCGTCCTTTCCAGGCGAATGCGCGTAATGGTGAATGGCGCGCGCGCGCGGCTCCAGGCACAAGGCAAAGTCGGCGCTGGCGAGACGGCACATCAGATCGGAGTCCTCCCAATACATGAAAAAAGCCGGATCGAACAAGCCGCCGGCGGCCTCGACGGCGACGCGCCGCAGCAGCACATGGCCGCCGGACAGGGCATTCACGCGCAGCGGCGACGCTGCCCGCCACTCATGCAGCGCGCGCGCGCGAAAGCGGGCGGCGCGCCATTCCCCCAGTGCCGGAAAATGCAGTGCCAGGCGATCCCAGAGGTAACTGCCCGGCGATGGAAACGTCGTCGGGGGCAGCAAAAAACGGCATTCATCGTCCCAGAACACGCGTGGCCCCACGCCGCCGAGGCGCGGATTTTCCGCCAGGGTCTCCTTCAATCTTGCCAGGGCGCCCGGCAACAGACGCGCATCGGGATTGAGCAGCAGGACGCAATCCGAATCGTCGGCCGCGAAAGCAAGGTTGCAGGCGCTCGCAAAACCCAGGTTGCGCTCGCTGACGGACAGCTGGACACCAACAGGCAGGTGCGCTCGCAGCCAGTCCGCTTCGGCAGTGTCTTCCGAGTTATCCACGACATCGATGCGGTCGCACGCCGGATCGTCCGCGAGAGAGCGCGCGGCATCGACCAGCTGGCCAGCGCAGCGGTAATTCACCAGAATGGCGAGGCACTTCATCGCGAGACCCGCGCGACCGCCAGAAAGGCGTAAGTTGCCAGGCTGTCCGTGTCGATGGCGAGGGCGTGACCCATGGCCGGAATGTCGAACCAGTGTGGCGGGTCGATGCGCTGCGCCTCGATGCGTTCCGGCGCGAAGCCAGCTTCGCGCAGCAGGTCGCAGACACCGGTGCGGGTAAAAAAACGCAGATGGGTGATGCAGTGAATCCCCGCCGGCGCGTAATCCCAGCGTCCCTCCAGCAGGTCGGCGACCACGGACCAGTGCCCCACGTTGGGAATGGAGAGGACGACGGCGCCGTCGGGAGCAAGGAGTTCGCGGGCGCGGGCCAGCCATGCCACGGGGTGCGTGGCGTGTTCAAGCACATCCAGGAACGTGATGCAGTCAAAGCCGACCGGCAGCGGCAGGGAAAGAAAATCGCCCTGCCAGACCCGGTCGACGACCCCGGCGGCAATGCGGCAAGCCGGCGCGGAAAACTCCGCCAGATGCGTTTCACAGGCATGTTCCCCACGCATTGCCTTGAGCGCTGCGAGAAAGCCACCCTCGCCGCCGCCGACGTCAAGTACGCGCCGCGCCGTTGCCGGTACAAGGGGAATGATCTCTTCGCGCCGGCCGCCGCGGTAACCCGAAAAATCATGAAAGTAGGCGCCGGGCACCCTGACAGCTTGCATCGTCCAGCGGTCGGAACGGAGCGCTCCGGCCGTCGTCAGCAGCGCGAGAGGCTGAGCCACGGGTAGATGCGTCGGCTCATCAGGAAGCAGAGCGGCATGTGCGGCATAGCGTTCCATCCCGCGCAGGGTCAGGTAATCGGGAGGGGGCACGGGGGGGGCGTTTGATCCAGAGGCGGTAGCCGTATTCGCTCCACGCTTTAGTGCATCCTTCAAGCGATCCAGGCTGCCCGGTGCGAAAACAATTTGATCATGGGCAAGCAGCAAAACCATCGATGCATCCGCCAGCCCCCGTTGTTCCGCCGCCGCGCGGGCGGTCGATGCCAGTCCTGCGCAGTCAGATGCGGTGCAATCCACGCGGATGGCGAGAGTTGGCAGCTCGCGTTCAAGAAGGCGCGCGGCCAAGTGGCCTTCCTCGTCGCTTGCATCGTTCGGCGAGCGTCCGACAGCGATCAGAAATGGCAATTCATTCATCGTTGGTGTTGGGGTGGAATCATTTCCTGCGCAACCAGAGGCTGCCACCTCCGCCAAGCCGGGGATAGCGGGGAAAGGTCGCCTGAACTGCTGCGGTGTGGCGGGTACCCATGTACTGCTCGTTCCAGCTGCGGCAATCGTCGATGGCCCAGACCTTCGGGTATTCGTCAGGCAAGAAGATATCGTGGATGTGCACCAAAACGCCAGGACGCAGGCGGGGCAGCACGTCGAAGAAAAGGTAGTTCACATCGCTGCCAGTCTTGGACACGTGCGACGAATCGATGAACAGAACATCCCCATCGCCCAGCCGGTCGAAGAAGCTTGGCTCGACATCCTCGACCCGCTTGCGCACCAATGTCGTTATGCCATCGACGCCGTCGATCAGGAACTGCCGTGGATAGGGTTCGATACAAGAAAATTCCATTGCACCGTTTAAATGGCATCGATTGACCTCGGCGGAGATGAGCGACGAAAAGCCGCTGCCTACCTCGATCATTGCTTTCGACCGGAGTCGCCTGAGCATTGCGTGGAGAACCCGGCATCCAGCACAGGGTACTGGTCGTTGCCGTAATAATACCGTGTGGGATCGGCAGGCTTGTCAATTGGCCAGTCAATGTCAGCGGTGAAAGGTGCGAGTTCCTTCAGCAAGCCCAGTTGGCTGTCGACGTTGAGATCGATGCCGGGCATCTCGTCCGATGCGGCCCAGATGCGTGTCTCTCGCGCCCGCAAGTCGGCAGGATCGGTAATCGGCGAATAAAAATGGCCTATCGGAAATATCAAGGGGATATGTGAATGGGGTAATGGAACGCCGGATGCTTTGAGGTTAAGGCAGGCTTTCTTAAGTATGTAACGTATGTCCATGTGATTCTCCTTTCAAATGCGCTACCGTTGGCCATGGAAGGTCAGATGAACCCGTCACGGTCATCAGGCATTGTTCAGCGTAGAGACAGGGCGCCGCCCCGGCTTGAGCGCCAGCGCACGATGCTCGACCAAATGCCACGATAATAGTGCGAACGTCAATGTTCCGAGCGTGCAGACGAGCAGATACCAGCCGATGGTTATTTCCGGCCAAAGATAGACCACGGTCTGCTGGACCGGGAACGCGTATATATAGATGCCGTAGGAGTAGTCGCCAGAACTGGTTAGCCGCTCTAACAGAGGGCTGTGAGCCAATCCGAAGGCGAGGACAACGAAAGGGAGCAGCCACCAGGAAGCCATCGCCAATACGCGGGTCCACGGCTCCAGACACAGCATGGCGAAAATCGCGAGCATTGCGTTCGACAAGGTCAGATAACGACCCAACCCAAATTTATAGAAGCAGGCGCCGACCCAGAAATATGTTCCGCAGATAAAGGCCTGACGCAGGTCGAAATTGTAAACGACGAGCATCTCCGTAGAGACCTGGGCCCAGAACAAACTGATGGTTGCCGAAACGACCGCAAGCGCGGCAGTTAGCCAGCGGCTGCCATGCAACAAGCCGATGAGCGCAACCATGATATACATCAGGAATTCGACCGGGAGGCTCCAGAGCGAACCATTTACCGCGTTCGCAACCCGGTTGTGCTCAAATACCCCGGGCAGGTAATAGACGATGTGAAGGGCGATATTTTGCAGGTAGCCCCAGGTGTACTTGTGTGTGAAGTAATCCTTCAGGGGCAATGTGGTCAGCAACGGGCCCAGCACCAGCACGGACAGAACTATGCAGATCGCCAAACCCGGCAGAATGCGCAAAAGCCTTCGCTGGAAGAACCGGAGCAGGTGCGGATCGCGTTGCCAGCTTTCGCTGACAAGGTAGCCGCTGATGGTAAAAAAATGTATACGCCGAGCGGCCCTAGCGGTAGCCAGGACAGGAACAGGGGTTCGCGCTGACCGAGGAACACGAAGGAATGTCCGTAGAGAACCATGCCGGCGGCAACCAACCGCACTGCATCCAGATTGTTGGAGGGCGCTTTGAGGGTATGACTGGCATCAAGCATGTTTATGTCCTCTTGCCGCGACAATCCGGCTTCACCATCGACCTGGCCGGGAGCCGGGCTAAGTTCGGCGGTTATCGACATTGATAAAGTTGGGGAGTTGATCGGCTGCCCACCAACGTTCCGGATGGTTCCGCACCTGTGCCCCCAGGAAAGCGAACAAACGAGCCACGTTACCGGAGTGGCTGCCGTTTTCCGGCAGGTATGGCGGGCTAAAGATGACCCGGTAGTTACCACTGGAGTTGCGCAGACAAACAAAAGCCGCCATTGGCGCGCCGGTTTTTTCCGCCAGACGCAACGCACCTGGTGCAATCGCCCTCCGCTTACCCAAAAAATCGACGATCATGGCATCGTCGGTCCGTGCGGCTGGAGCCTCGCCCAGGATCACGACACCCCGGCCGACGCGCAAGGCCTGATAAAAGGACTTCAGCCGTTGTTCCACATGCATGACCAGGCCACCGTTGAGGCAGGTCTCGATGCCCATGTACTTGGCGGCAAAATAGCGCCGCACGACGGGCAGCACGCGCGTATCCTCGACAACGTTGGAGGTCATCAAATTCAACCTGATGCCAGCCAGTCCCAGATGCGCGACGCCCATCAGGGTTGCGTCGAAATGCATCGTCAGCAACACGATGCCGCGTCCGTGCGCCAGGGCAGCGCGAACCTCATCCAGGCCCTCGAAGTCGCAGCGAAACGACTTGGCACGACCCAAGGCGAGCCAGTGCCCCTCCAGTTCCTCAAGCGTGGCGCTGACAAAACGCTGGCGAACAAGCGTGTTCAATCGCGCTTCATCCAGTCCTGGATCGATTTCCCGCAGGGCCTGGCGCGTCCGCCCGGCAACATAATGTTGTCGCAGTCCCAACGTGCGCCAGTCGCAATCGAGGGCGGCGAACAATCGCCCCAGCAAACGTGCGCCGCGCCGCCCGGTCGCCGCCGGCAGTCGCGCCAGCGCCGGAAGAACCATATGAAAGGCGGCCGCCGTCAGGATGCGCAAACCAAGCCAGTGCAAGTGATCACGAAAAGGACTAGGCATGTGATGACTACAAAAATTCCGTATCCCCGCCCATCCACCACCAGGCAGCCGCGTTGATACGGTCAGCCGACAGGGCGGCGCATTGGGCAATCGCCAGATGCGCGGCCACGCCCGTCACTGTCGCGCCGCATCGCAAGAATACCTCGCTTGCCGCCGGGCTACCCCATGCCGACAGGCCGGCGGCTCCCGTACGGGCGGCCTCGCTTGCCGCGGCACGGGTCACCAGAGGAAATCGGTTGCGCGGCCCGATCACATCCAGCAGTTCGGCCTGTCCGGGCGTCAGGCGCAGCACGGCGACTGCCGCCGTACTGCCGGGCAGCCAGCGATGGAGGCGGAAAAACTGGTAAGTCCGGTCGGGGCGCTGCACGAAGCGGCGCTGGATATAGGAACTGTCGCGCACTCCCAGTACCAGAGAGGAAAAATCTTGCGCCATGGCACGCCAGGCCTGCGCAACGGCTTGGGCGAGATCCGGTCCGGGGGCCACGGGCGACCAGGCCCAGCCGAAGGGCAATCGCGTCTGGCGAGCCGGCCAGGCGACCTGATGCACTGTGCCGAGATCGCGATACAGATTGAGCGCCACGCCGAGGCGCATTGCCCGCGCATTGGGAAACCCGAAAGCGAGGGCATACGGGAGCCCGGCGCCCACCCGGGCGCCAAAAAAATGCGTGCAGACCTGGAAGAACGGCCCGCGACGCGTCAGGATGCCGCGTATCTCCGGCGCCACCATGACATCGCCGATCTGGATCGCCTCCAGAGCCTCCCCCTGCCACTGCAAGCGGCGCGGAAAACCGGCGTAATGCGCCACCAGTTCCTCGTGCGCATTCCAGAGGCCGGTTGCCGTCCCGCCCAGAATGCCATATTTCCACGCATGCCAGCCCGATGCAGGCGCGGCGCCGAACACCCGGGCAAACAACTCTTCCACCTGTGCCGTCCTGTCATCGCCGATCGGGGCGATACGAAAGGTCTCCGCGCCGATCTGGCAGTCGCGCGCAATGTCCCCCATCGCCAACTCAACGCCTCCCCGTCGCCCAATGATGCGGCAACACCGCCACCCCCTGCAGCAACCCGCTTTGGGATACCTCGACAGTCAGGCATTGCGGAGCCACATCATAGACATGCACGCCGCGCTCGCAAGCGAGAAATGCCGTGATCCGGTATTCCCCCTTCAGCAATGCAAGCGCCGGGAAAACCACGCGGGCCTCGCCATGGCCGCGTGCATCCTGGACCACGGCAGTCGGATCGTTCAGGCTGATCACGCTCGAAACCCCGATGCCCGCCGCATTCTCGATGCCGAGCGCCACGCTCGGCGGGGGCAGGGAGGGATCGCAGGAGAATTTTACGGTGACGGTCAGGGTGCTGCTTTGCGACACAGCCTCCAGTCGCCGGCCGTAGCGGCCGTCACATTCGCCCTCGACCGCGGTGATCCGGCCCGCGCCGGCCGGCGCCGGTACCGGGTTCTTCTCCGTTTCCATCAGGGGGGCAGTCGCTGGCGCAGAAGAAACGCCGGGCGCCGACGACTCGAGCGCCAGCGCCGTGTTATAAGCGGCCATCACCGCCGGGGCGGCGTCCAGCATGCGTATCCGGCCATGCTCCAGCCAGAGGGCGCGCTCGCACAGCGCTTCGATGTGATAGGTGGAGTGTGAGCAAAACAAGATCGTCGCACCCGCTTCCTTGAGCGCCATGATGCGGTCGAAACTCTTCCTGGCGAACGCTCCGTCGCCCACCGACAGCGCCTCGTCGATCACCAGGATATCCGGCTCGACGCTCGTCGCGATCGCGAACGCCAGCCGCACATACATCCCCGAAGAAAACGTCTTCACCGGCTGGTCGATGAACGCGCGCACGCCCGAAAAATCCACGATTTCATCGAAGCGCGCGCGGATCTCCGCCTCGCTCAGGCCCAGGATCGCCGCGTTCATGAACACATTCTCGCGGCCGGTAAAGTCCGGGTTGAAGCCGGCTCCCAGCTCCAGCAGCGCGGCGATGCGGCCATGCACCTCGATGCGGCCGGCGCTCGGCGTCAGGGTGCCGCAGATCAGTTGCAGCAGGGTCGACTTGCCCGCGCCGTTCCTGCCGACGATACCCAGCACCTCGCCGTGCCGCAGCTCGAAACTTACGTCGCTCAAGGCCGCGAAGCGGCGACCAAACTGCCGCCGGCCGCGCCACAACCCCTCCAGCAGGCGGTCGATGGGCCGCTCGTAAAGCGCGTAGGACTTGCCCAGTCCCGCGGCGCGCAGGGCCACGTCAGAGCACATCGGCGAACCCCTGGCGCGTGCGCGCGAACACCCAGGCCCCGGCTGCGGCCGCGACCAGCCCGACGCCCAGCCACGCCCACCAGACCGCCCAATCCGGCGGCAGACCGAGAAACACCGTGCGGCGCAAATCCCCGATCGCCGGCGTCAGCGGATTCAGGCGCATCCAGAACTGCCAGCGCGGAGCGAGCGATTCCAGCGCATAGAAGACCGGCGACAAAAACAGCAGCAGGCTCGTCGCCACGCCGACGATCGTCGCGATATCGCGCACGAACACCCCCAGCGCCGCCAGCAGCCAGCCCAGCCCCAGCAGCAGCGGCAGCAGCGGCAGGATTGTCAGCGG
>Ga0194125_10011117_pt1 | contig 12159 bp, 8 predicted proteins | sample TA2KigC250mmetaG_FD_148626 | JGI IMG/M metagenome (GOLD analysis project Ga0194125, IMG submission 148626) | Freshwater microbial communities from Lake Tanganyika, Tanzania - TA2015034 Kigoma Deep Cast 250m | ecosystem: Environmental > Aquatic > Freshwater > Lake | place: Tanzania: Lake... | reverse complement strand
ATGAGCGAAGCTCAGGCCACCCCGGAAACGCCCCGGGCTTACGAACCCTGCCTGTGCCGGGAAGTGCTCCGGAAGATCGACAACTTCTTCTCGGTGAAGTCCGACGCGGCGCGCGAGCATTTCCGCACCTCGCGTCTGGAGTTCCTGAAGGCGGTCCGCACGCTGATCGACGAACGCATCGAGAAGCTCTCCCACACGGGCCAGGCGGGGGCGAAGATTACGGTGGAGTGAAACTCAGGTCCTCCGATGGCTCTCCTTCCCGCGTGGCTGGGGCGCGGGCGGACTTGGTGGTGGACGTTTGCGCTGTTCATCGCGGCGCCCGCACTCGCGCTCGCAGTGCTGGGACTCCGCACGGTCCGTCTGGAGCGGATCGAACGGGAGCAGCAGCTTCGCGATCAGCAAACGCAAATCGCCCGACTGGCGGACGCTGCCATCTCGACCTCGCTGGCCCAAATCGAAACCTCCGCGGCGGCGTCCGCAGATTATCCTCTGTTCACCTTGGAGCCGCAGGGGCTGGTGCTGTTCCCCCGCGAGCGGGTGTATTTTGGCGAGTTCGGGCGACAGCCAACCGCAACTCGCAGGGTATGGGCCGCCGGCGCGCGTCAATTGATCGAGCAGGCGCAGGCCGCCGAAGCACAGCAACGCGCGAAAGACGCCCTGCCGCTTTACCAGCGGCTCGGGAGCCTGGAGGCGAAACTCCGCCCCTGGGCGGAGCTGAGTGAGGCGCGCATTCGCGATGCGGTCCCGGCGCTGGCCAACCCGGCATGGAGCCGCTCGGAGGGAATCACGCCGAGCGGCCTGCCGGTCGCCTTGCTGGCCTGCGCACACGTGGAGCAGGCGGCCCAACCAGAACGGGCGCGGTACCGCGCTCTGCTGGAAGCCACGCTGGAGAGTCTCCGGGCGGGCCACTGGTGGCTGAGTCAGGAAGAGCGGCGCTTTCACGATGGAGATCTCCGCCGCCTGCTCGCGCTGGCCGGCTCGACCAGGCAATACACCGAGGATGCGCGCCTCGAAGAGCTGGCAGCAGTCGAGCGTGTGGTGCGCCGCCTGGCGCCGCGCCTTCAGGAGGGTCCGCTCCGCCATTTCGAGGCCGGCGTTCTGGTCCTTTGGCCAGGGGCGCAGCACGGTGTGGCCATCCCCCAACCCCGGCTCACCAGCTTCCTAGGCGCGGCCCTCGCGCCGCTGCTCCCCTCCGGGGCGGTAGCCCGCGAGGGGCAGGGTGGCCAGAACGCCGTGCCGCTGCGCGCCATCACGGGCTGGGAGCTGGCCTTCAGTTCGCCCGCTGAAACCGGGTGGTTCGACCAACGGCGTCTGCTGTGGTACGGCTTCATCGGCCTCCTCGTTGTCATGCTCATGGCCGGCCTGGCGATGACCGTCCGCGTGGTGCAGCGCGAGGTGGAACTGGCGCGGCTGCAATCGGAGTTCGTGGCCGCCGTCACGCACGAGTTCAAAAGCCCCATCACCAGCATCCGCCTGCTGATGGAGCGCATTGCTGGCGGGCGCTTGCGGACGCCTGAATCAGCCAGCGAGTACTACGCCGCGGTGGGCCGCGAAACCGACCGTCTGGAGCGCCTGGTCAATCGCCTGCTCGAATCCCAGAAGATCCAGGCCGGGCAGAAGCGGTACCGCTTTGAGCCGGCCTCCTTGGTGGAGCTCGCGGAGGCCGCGGTCGAGCGCTTGAGGCCCCAGGCCCAGGTCAAGAGCATCGCCCTCAAGCTCGAAGCCAGCGGCGAGGTCCCGGAACTGCTGCTCGACCAAGCCGCCATGGCAGACGCACTGGAGAACCTGCTGGACAATGCCATCAAGTACTCGCCCGCCGGCACCGAAATCAGCGTCGTAATGGAGGCCCGGGAGCGGCAGGTGTGCGTCGAGGTGCGCGACCAGGGAGCCGGGATTGACGCCGAGGACCTGCCGCACGTCTTTGAACGGTTTTACCGCGGGCGCCAGAACGCGCGCGGCACGGGCCTGGGACTGGCGCTGGTCAAGGCGGCCGTCGAGGCCCACGGCGGAACGGTCACGGTGACCAGTGTCCCGGGACGTGGCAGCACTTTCTTTCTGCGACTTCCTGTCCGGGGTGAAGCATGGCGCGAATCCTGATCGTGGATGACGAACCCTCGATCGCGCTGGCCGTGCGCGACGAGCTGCTCTTTGAGGGCTTTGAAGTGGACTCGGCCCCGGATGGCCCCTCCGGCGTTCAGAAGGCGCGCGAGTGGAAGCCTGACGTGCTGTTGCTGGACCTGATGCTGCCGGGGATGAACGGGTTCGAAGTCTGCCGCCGGCTGCGGCCGGAGCTGCCGGATCTTTGGATCATCATGCTCACCGCGCGCGGCCAGGAAGTGGATCGCGTGACCGGCTTCGAGGTGGGCGCCGATGACTACGTTACCAAGCCTTTCTCGCTGCGCGAGCTGGTGGCCCGCGTCAAGGTGGGCCTCCGCCGCCAGCGCGGGAAAGCCGCGCAGCCCGTTCGCTCATTCGGCGATGTCGAGGTCGATCTGCGCGCCCATCGCGTGACCAAGGCCGGCGCCGAGGTCGCGCTGACGCCCAAAGAGTTCGACCTTCTCGCCCTGCTGGTCGAGCGGGCCGGCGAGGTGATCACCCGGGACGAGTTCTGCGATCAGGTGTGGGGCCCCGAAGTGTACGTGACCCAGCGTGTCATTGATACCCACATCGCGGCCCTGCGCAAGAAGATCGAGCCCGATCCAGACAACCCCAGGTACATCCTCAGCGTGCGGGGGGTCGGCTACCGGCTTGGCCAAAACTGATGGGAATCTTAACGCAACCTTGATGAACCTGACAGTGGGTTCCCGAAGAATGGGAACATGAGGACGCGAGTTTCCATCCTGCTGTTGGTGGCCTTCACCGTGCTGGCCGAGCAGAGCCTGCGCCAGGTGTTCGAGCGGGCGCGCCTGCTCGAGGAGAAGAACCAGAACCTCAGCGAGGCGATCCAGCTTTACACTCAAGTGGTCAACCAGGCCAAGGACCAGCGGGCGTTGGCGGCCAGCGCACAGTTGCAGATCGGGCTGCTGCACGAGCGCCTGGGGCACAAGGCCGAGGCGCAACGGGCGTTCCAGGCGGTGCTCAGCGATTTCGCCGATCAGACCGACGTGGTGCGGCAGGCCCAAGCCAGGCTTCCGTACGGCAAGCGGGACGGCGCGGTCGTGCGGCGGGTCTGGGCGGGTCCCGACGCATTTTTTCCTGGTGGGCCCTCCCGCGACGGCGCTTTTCTGACTCTCCGGGATTCTGAGACCCAGGACCTGGCGATCCGCGACCTCCGTACGGGGCAGAAACGGCGGCTTACAAAACACCCGGGCACCTTTGAGAACGTGGGATGGTCCCTGCCATCCCCGGACGGCAAGCAGGTGGCTTACACCTGGTTCAACCCGGACGGTTTTCGGGACCTGCGCATCGTTGGGATCGACGGATCCGAGCCTCGCGTTCTTTACCGCCATGCCGAGGTGTTCCCGGACCTCACCGATTGGTCCCCGGACGGCAAGTCCCTGCTGGCAGTCCTCAGCCGAAAAGACAAGACCAACCAGATGGTCCTGGTTTCCGTACGGGACGGTTCCGTGCGCATTCTCAAGACCTCCGAAGGGGACGCCCCGTGGCGCCCGCGCTTTTCACCGGATGGCCGCTACATCGCCTACGCGTTTCCGAAGCAGCCAGGCTCTGGGGACGACGGCATCTTCCTGTTCGCTTTGGATAGCGGCAGGGAAAGCCTGCTGGTGCAACCCCCGGTCGATGAGAACTGCCCCGACTGGACGCCGGACGGCAGAGGAATCCTGTTCCGCAGCGACCGTGCCGGGAACTGGGACTTGTGGTGGATTCAAGTTGCCGATGGCAAGCCGCAGGGAACCCCGGTGTTGGTCAAGTCTGACTTGGGAGACAACTTCAGGCCGATGGGGTTTACCCGGAACGGTTCGTACTACTACGGTATCCGGAGGGCGATGACCGATGTGTACGTCGCTCAGATAGATCTGGCGACGGGCAAACTCCTCGCCCCGCCGGCTCTGGCCGCCCAGACCTTCTTAGGTTCCAACAACCGGCCCGACTGGTCGCCCGATGGCCGGGACCTACTCTTCCTATCAAGCCGCGGCAATACCGCGCTGTGGGTTCCCCGGGCACTGCGCGTCCGCTCCCTCGAAAGCGGAGAGGTGCGCCAACTCGCCTCCAAACTCAACCGGGTATGGTGGGTCCGCTGGTCCCCTGACGGCCGGTCCTTGCTTGCCCTGGGAAATGTAAGCAATGAGATCGGCATCTACCGCATCAACATTGAAACCGGCGACTTCGCGACCGTCGTGCGCGATGCCCAGCCCTGGCCGGCAGCCTGGTCCCGCGATGGCAAAGAGATCTTCTACTTGAAATACGCCGCCAAAAGGTCCTCCATTCTGGTGCGAGATCTCGAAACCGGCCAGGAGCGGGAGATCCACAGCGTCGCCCTACCCTCCCATTATCCAGGCGGCGCGGCGCTTTCCCGCGACGGGCGGCAGTTGGCCTTTGCGGTGGGCGGCGAAGGCCAATCGACGGTCCTGAAGATCATGCCGGCTGCGGGAGGCGAAGCGCGTGACTTGCTGCGCGAAGTGCGATTGCCAATGCGCGGCCCGACGATCGCCTGGACGCCTGACGGCCTGAGCGTGCTCTTCGCCAGGGAGCCCAGCCCCGGTAACTCAAAAACCGAGCTGTGGTCGGTCTCTGTCCAGGGCGGCGAACCCCGAAAGCTGGAGCTTGCGGCGGAAGGCATGCGCGATGTGTGCGTCCATCCGGGCGGGCGTCACATCGCCTTCACCGCCGGGCAGGACAGGTCCGAAGTCTGGGTGATGGAGAATTTCCTACCAGTGGCGAGTCGGGAACAGGGGAGGAAGCCATGACGCGGCTTGCCGTCCTTCTGTTGATCGCAGCTCTCGCGCCGGCCGAGCAGAGCCTGCGCCAGATGTTCGAGCGGGCGCGCCTACTCGAGGAGAAGAACCAGAATCTCGAAGAGGCGATCCAGCTTTACGGCCAAGTGGCCAGCCAGGCCAAGCAGCAGCGCGCCTTGGGAGCGCGGGCGCAGCTTCAGGTTGGGTTATTGCACGAACGCCTCGGCCGAAAAGCAGAAGCCCTGCGCGCCTGGCACGTCGTGCTGGCTGACTACCCGGACCAGGATGACGCCGTGCGGCAGGCGCGGGCCAGAATCCAGGCGGCCAGCGGCGATCCGGCCGGGAGCATGACGGTGCGGCAGGTGTGGGCCGGGCCTGGCGCTGACTACTATGGCGGCATCTCTCCCGACGGCAGGTCGCTGACTTACGTGGACTGGGATACGGGGGACCTGGCGGTGCGGAATCTCGCCACCGGCGAGAAGCGGCGGCTGACGAACAAGGGCGGCTGGGGCCGCTCGGAGGAGTTCGCGGAGTATTCCCGAGTCTCGCCGGACGGAAAGCAGGTCGCCTACACCTGGTACGACGGGGGAACCCGTTTCGAGCTGCGCTTGATGGGATTCAACGGCTCCAACAGCCGCGTCCTGTATCGCAACGAGAAGGTTTACCATCCCCGGCTGTCTGACTGGACGCCGGACGGGAAGCACATTCTGGCGGTCCTCCACTACAACCAGATTGTCCTGATCTCGGTGGCGGACGGCTCGGTGCGGGCACTCAAGACCCTGGAACGTTCCCCGGACCACGCGATGTTGTCCCGCGACGGCCGGTACGTCGTCTACGACTACCCGCAAGCGGCCGACGCCGGGGAGCACGACATCTTCCTGTTCCCCGTCGCGGAGAGCCACGAGCGCGAGACGCGCCTGGTCGAGCATCCGGCCAACGATTTCGTGCTGGGCTGGACCCCGGACGGCAAGGGGTTGCTGTTTGCCAGCGAGCGCACGGGCTCCACGGACATCTGGCTGCTTCCGGTCGGCGAAGGCCGGGCGCAAGGACCGGCCATGCTCGTCAGGAAGGATGTGGGGCCACTCACGCCCATCGGCTTCACACGCAAGGGCTCGTTTTACTACGGGGTTGACACTACCCTGCGGGAGATCTACGCGGCCCTGATTGACCCGGATACCGGCCAACTGGAGGAGGGACCCAAGCCCATGCTCCAGCGCCATCTCGGTCGCAACAGGTACCCGGCTTGGTCGGCGGACGGCAAGCACATGGCTTACTTGTCAGAGCGGCAGGGAGGGAATGTGCTGTGCATCCGGTCGCTCGACACCCAGGAAGAGCGCGAGTTTCCACTGAAGCTCGACGGCCTCAGGTGGCCCCAGTGGTCTCCGGATGGGCGTACCATCCTGGCGACCGGCGCCGATCGGAAGGGGCATAACGGCCTGTTCCAGATCGATGCGCAAACCGGCAAAGCCGCGGAGATCATGCTGAGCGGACCGGTGAGTGGCAACTCGCAGGCCCTGTGGTCGCGCGACGGGCAGTCGGTGATTTACCGCGGCTTCGACGGCAAGACCCCCCGTTTCATGCTGAGGAATCTCCAGACCGGCCAGGAGACAGAACTGCGCCGGGGAGAGGTCAACTGTCCGGCGCTGTCGCCGGACGGGCGGCAACTGGCCTTTGCGGAAAGCGGGAAGGTGATGCTCATGCCCGCCGAAGGAGGACCCGCTCGCGAACTGCTGGTGGTGAAACCTCCCGGCGGTCTGCGCCCGTTCGTGGCGCTGCTATGGACAGCCGACGGGCGCCACCTACTGTTGAGCTACGCCAACAATTTGTCTTCGGATAAGTACGAAATCTGGCGGATGCCCGTCACCGGCGGGGAACTCCAAAACACCGGGCTAGCGGCGCCCCTCATGCTGGGAGCACGTCTTCACCCGGACGGACGACGGATCGCCTTTGTGGCCGGAGAAAAGCAGTCCGAAGTTTGGCTCATGGAGAATTTCCTGCCGGCCGCGAGCGCGGGACGGTGAAGAAGCCGCCTGACACAACCGTGACAGGATCGTGATTCGAGCATGGCGCGGGCGGCTATAATTGAGCCGAGGTATGCTCCGCCGCGAGTGGTTCCGCCCGCCGCGCCACCTGCTGGCGCTGTTTCTGGCGGTCACCGTGGCGCCGGCGAGCGCCCTGGCCTGGCTGAGCTGGCGCCTGCTGGAGCAGGACCGGGCACTCGAGAACCAACGCATCCAGGAACGGCTCGAGCACGCGGCCGACCTGATCGCCGCGGCGCTGGAGCGGCGCCTTTCCGAGGCCGTGGACCAACCGCCGGATGCCGCCAAGGACGCACTGGCCGTGACTTTCACCCCACGCGGGGTGGAAGCGCGGGGGTTGCTCTATCATCCCTTTGTGCCGCCGGCGCCGCACCCGCCTGGAGGCGTCTTCGAAGCTGGCGAAGCGTTCGAGTTCCGGCAGCAGGACTACGTCCAGGCAATTGCGGCGTTCCGCGAACTGGCGCGCTCGAAGGATCCCCTGATTAGGGCCGACGCCCTGGTGCGACTGGGGCGCAATCTGCGCAAGAACCACCAGCATCGGGAGGCGCTGGGCGTCTACGAGGAACTGGCGCGGCAGGCCGTGCGGGAGGAAGCAGAGCGAGGTCCTGGAGACTACGGTGTAGCCGGCGTGGGCCGTCTCCGCCTCGACCCTCTGCGAGCCGGGACTCCGCAGCAGGTCACCGTTAGGTAACGCTCCGCCTTGCGGCGGATCCGGTTCTGGCTACCCACACCTGCCCATCCGCCGGAATCGGAACGGCTCGAAGGTCCGGCGCCTGGGCGCAGGATAGCCGCGAAGACCGCCGTCACGGGCGCGGCCAGCCGGGAGGGAGGAAGCAGAGTGCCCCGGCTCCTGGGAGAAGTGACCACTGCTCAGTTCAGGGACCGGAGCAGTCCGACAACCGTCTCGACGATCTTCGGCGCCGCCTCGATCTCGAGGATGTTAGTGCCGCGCCAGGTCTCGTACCCGCCCAGCTTGTGGTGCTCCACGGTCGGCAGATAGCCGTAGGAGCCATTGGCCTGAGAGATGGTAAACGTGGTCGGGAACGGGCTCCTTTGCCGGATCTCCAGCCCGATCTCCACGAAGACCTCGTTCGGAATCGCGCCGATGCCCACGTCACCGATCCGCAGGGCCTGCAAGATCAGGGGAACCTGGGGCGGGTATTTCGTCATATCCATGGTCCGGCGCGCGTAAGTGACTTCGCGGACGTGGCGCGCCGGGGCTCCCGCAGGCCGTTTCAGGACGGATTGGGCCCACTCGACATCCGCCTCGGTGGGCACGCGCAGGGCCAGCGGAAGTTCTCTGACCGCAGCGCCCAGCGGGACCCAGTCATGGTGCTTCGCGACCCGGCAGGCTTTGAACACCTCGGCGGCGACCAGATCGGCGACCAGCCGCATCTTCTCGTAGGGCGCCCACTTCCGCGGCTCCTTTTCGCCGAAGAAGTTGATGTTGTTGATGTTCCCGCTGGCGCCGTTCGACATGATGCCGACAAACGGCGGGTCCTGGGAACCGGCCGCAAGCAGTTCCTCGATCCGTTTAGCGAACACAGCAAAGTAGTCGGCCGAGACCTCTGCCGCCGGCACGCCGCCAACGTAATGGAGGGAGTAGTTGGCAAGAAGAGCAATAGGCCGCCCGCTCAACGATTGGACCGAGATGAAGTGGATCGCTGGGTCGGTGGGCCCGGCAGGCTCGAGCAGGTTTGCATCGCCGGGCCGGGGATTCATGACCACCTGGTCCTGGCCGCCGAAGGGATTCGGCATGGGCGTGCCCGGCTTCATACTCCAGCGCCGATTGAAGACCTGGGAGGCTTCGGCGCCGCGACCCCAGCCAACGCGCGCCGGCTGCATGTTCCGAATCGCCCGCAAGACGCCATCGACGATCCGGGAGGCCAGGAAGCGCTGATAGTCATCGAGCGGCTCCCCAGGAACGATCCCACCCTGGCCGCGCGCGCTCGCCGCGGAGTGCGTGTGGGAGGCCGACATCAGCATGTTCCCCACCGGGATCCCGGCCTTCTCGTTCAGAACGCGCTTGGCCTGGTCATAGACGTTTCGCGAAATGCCGACATTGTCGCTGACCACGATCACCAGCCGGGTGCGGCCATCATCCAGCACCAGACAGCGGGCATGGAGCTCGTCGTGGACGTTGGCGGCGGGTTCGGGGTTCCAGCCACCAACCAGCAACGAGCCCAGCGGGGGCGTGATGTTGCTGGTGGCGGCCCCGGCCCGGAACACGTGTGACTGCCCGGTCTGCGCGGCAACAACGCAGGGCAGAAGAAGGGACGCCAGCAAGAGTCTGGTCATGCAGCATGCACCTCGCGCCTGGCGGAGTCGTAAAGCATCCGCCGGCCAGTGGTCAGCGCGTCGTCCGCCATGATTACCGCCACCGAATGGGCGTAGCCCGCCTCGATGGGCGCGATGGGCTGCTGCCGGCTGCGCACGCACTCGAGGAAATTCTGCATGTGGTGCATGGTCTCCACCGGCGCCACCTCGACCTCGCCCGTGATGCGGTCCGGCTCCCCGGAGCCCTGGCCCGACACCGTCCACTTCTGCGACGGCGACAGGTTCTTGGCGTCCAGCGTACCGCGGGTACCGAACCACTTCGCGTAGCTTCCGGCCCCGGTGCCAAAGACCGTGCAGTAACGCACCATGAAGCCCTCGGGATACTCCAACGCCACCTCGACCGAGTCTGGGTTGTCGAACTCGTTCTTCCAGCGGTAGGTTCCGCCCAAGGCGACCACGCGCCTGGGAGGCCCCACATTCGTCAGGTAGTGGACCAGGTCGATGAAGTGCACCATCAGGTTGGTGTGCGGGCCGCGCGAGAAATCGCGGAAACCGTACCAGCCCTGGTACTGGGTGGCGTCGAAGGGGCGGGACTTCCGGTCGCCGAGAAATGCGTTCCAATCGACGTCCGCCTCAGCCGGCTTCTCGGCAAAGAACGCCTGCCCGCCATAGCTCATCCAGTACGGGCTGTAGCCGTTGCGGGCCTGCTCCACCTTGAGGATCTGGCCGAGCTCGCCCGCCGCGATCAGTTTCTTGGCGCCCCCCGCGTTCGGGTAGCTGCGCATCTGCGTGCCCATCTGCACGATGCGGTCCGAGCGCTTCACGGTGTCGTAGGCGCGAATCAGCTCCCCCATGGTCATCGCGAGCGGCTTCTCGACATAAACGTCCTTGCCCGCCTTGATGGCGTCGATCAGCATCATGCAATGCAGGTGGTCGGGCGTGGCGATGACCACGGCGTCGATGTCCTTGCGAGCCAGCACCTCGGCGTAGCGCGCCGTCTGAACGGGCTCTCTTCCAGTGAACTCCTTGACGTCGGCGGCCGCCTTCTCGCGCTTCTGACGCCAGGTGTCGCATACAGCGGCAATCTCGATATTGGCGCGGTCCTTGAGCTGGATCAACTCTTTCAGCAACCCACGCCGCCCGCAGCCGATGTTGGCCACGCGGACGCGGTCGTTGGCGCCGAGCGCCCGTGAATGGACCGCAGCGGAAGCGGCCGCCGAGCCTGCGACGAAGCGTCTGCGGCTCAGACTGTGATCGTTCATCGGTGCTGTCTCCCTCGACAGATTGTAGCCCAGGGTTGGATGCGGCAGCACCTTCTCGCGAGACCCCAAGAACGTGAAGTGCCTCCCCGCGGTCCGAGAACCACTCCTACGCCTGGAGCTGCGGTTCCGTCTCGGCAGCGTCCGTGGGCAACCGCTTCTTGAGCGTAAGAATGAGGACCCCGGCTGCTGCCAAGGACAGTGCGAGGTACACCATGGCGCCCGCGAACGAACCTGTAGTCTGCTTTACCCAACCGGTAACATACGGGCCAGCGAATCCTCCGAGATTGCCGACGGAGTTGATTAAACCCACCGCGCCAGCAGCCGCGGTTCCCGACAGGAATGTGGTGGGATATGACCACCAAACGGACATGGGCGCATATGTGCCGATGGCCGTGAGTACCATGAAGAAGTAGTAGAGCGGCGGAGCATGCGCAAATGCGCCTGCCCCCATCCCGAGCGCCGCAACGAACATGTGTATCGCGCCGTGCCACCGCTTCTCGTTCCGTTTCGAGGAGGAATGCCCTGTGTAGATCGATGCCGCCAGTGAAACTGCCATTGCCAGTGCGACCGCTCGCCCGATGGCGGCGTTCGACCAGCTCGACACATCCTTCAGCACGGTCGGCATCCAGTAGTTAAAGCCCCAGAAGCCTGTGATCCACAGAAAGTAGGTCAGGCAGAGCTTCAACACTTCACGATCCTTAATCGCCTCCCACACGGAATAGCTCCTGGCTGCGACTTTGGCTGCAACCTCGCGCTTATATTGCTCGCAGAGGAAGTTCTTCTCGTCTGGCGTCAGCCACCTGGCCTCTTGCGGCCAGTCCGCCATCCAGAAAATAATGATCAGCCCCATGAGGACGGCAGGAATGGCTTCAATCAGGAAGAGCGCCTGCCAGCCCTTGAGCCCGAGCCACTGCACCCCAAGGAGCCAACCCGCCAGGGGGGCGCCGATGATTCCGGATATCTGCAACGATGTCAACAGCGCTGCGATGGCCCGCGCCCGGTGCTTGGCGCTAAACCAGCGTGGAATGCAGCTTGCATAAATGACGGGGTAGAGGCTCGCCTCCGCCGCGCCCAGGAGGAAGCGCAGGGTGTAGAACTGCCAGGTGGTGTGCATGAACGCCATCAGCCCCGAAATGAAGCCCCATGTGATCATGATGCGCGCCAGCCACAGGCGCGGGCCGTACTTCTCCGCGATAAGGGCCCCCGGAATTTCGAACAGCAAATACCCGGCGAAGAAGATGCCGGCGCCCATGCCGAATACCCGGTCGTCGAAGCCCAGGTCTTTGTTCATCGTGAGGGCTGCATACCCAATGTTCACGCGGTCGATGTAGGCGATTATGGAAACCATGAACAAAGGCAGCACGATGTTGCGGTACGCCTTGCGGTTCATGCTTGCGGCAAGGGTATAGTGCATGAATGCCGAGGTTAGCATCCGTACCAGGCCGGTGCCAAGCTTCATGAATTGCCGCTGATCTCAACGGGCGGAGGGCGCCAGTTCCCGCGCCAACAGCGCGCATGTCCCCGCCACCCAGCTCTGCCAACCCGCCGGCATCGGAACGGATCGAAGGTCCGGCGCCTGGGTGCCGGATACCCGCGAAACCCGCCGCAACGGGCGCGGCAGGCCGGACGGGAGGAAGCGGAGCGAGGTATTAAATACTCCGGCCTACGGCCACAGAGTTGCCCGAAGCACGGTCGGTCCAAACGCCAGAGGTAGGGCCGGTCGTGGCG
>Ga0194125_10011116_pt1 | contig 12160 bp, 14 predicted proteins | sample TA2KigC250mmetaG_FD_148626 | JGI IMG/M metagenome (GOLD analysis project Ga0194125, IMG submission 148626) | Freshwater microbial communities from Lake Tanganyika, Tanzania - TA2015034 Kigoma Deep Cast 250m | ecosystem: Environmental > Aquatic > Freshwater > Lake | place: Tanzania: Lake... | reverse complement strand
TTATACATACATAATCTTAATTATTTATCATAAAAATATTATACACCCGTGTACACTAGTGTACACGGGTGTATAATATTTTTATGATAAATAATTAAGATTATGTATGTATAAATATATTGTATACCCTTAGTTTATTATGTATGTATAATATATATTGTATAGTATATAATTATTTTATATAGTGTATTAATATTATTATATATATGTTATTTTTATTATGTATTACTTTAAATTATTTATATATGTATTGATTTTATAATTAGTATATGATATTATTTATATATGTATGAATAAAAATATTAATGTATGATGTAAATTATATAGTAGTTGAGTTTATTAGTTTTATACCTTTTAATCTTCCCTAATACCCTTTTTTTATCTAATGTATGTATAACTCAATATATGCAAATTAAAACTAACCCCTAAATGTTTGGAATACCCCCACTAAGTCTTTATATAATTACATCTTTTTTTTTTAACCTCACATTTAATATATAAATTTTAGTATTGCCTGAAAGTATATTTTTATGAGGATATTTTTTTTTTGGCGTTATATTAATATACCCCCATTATACTATAATAACGCCAAAATGTTCTATAAACCGCAGAAATAAGCCATGTAAAACCCGACAAATTTGAGGTTTTTTTATTAATATGTCTTTTTTGTCGGGTTTTAAGTATGCTTTTTTATTAAAAATTTACCTTAAAAATTGGCAATTAGGTATATAATAATATTTATTATTTTTTTATATATTGTATATGTATAATAATTATAATATAATTAAATATTATATATAAATGAATAGTTTAATAATATTTGTATAGTAGGAATAAAAAGGTAAGATTTACCTATTTTATGTGGATAATTGAATTTTTAAGGTAATAACTCGTTTAAATGGGCTTAGAAGAGTGAAAATAGATTTTAAGGTAATTATCCTTAGTGATTGTTATTAATATGCTAAAAATAATTTGTGGAGGCTTAAATGCTAGGTTATATCGCTTATCATCTTATATCGTGAAATTTTAAAAAGTTAATGGTTTTATTCATTTAAATAAGCTAATTCACCATATAATTTTTTAGCTCCTAAATTGTAGGCTTTTTTAGCTATTTCTAAATTTTGATATAAACCTAAATGATAAGTTTTTTTATTTACTTGAATAGATACTTTGTATTTGTTTCTTGTACTATGATAATTTATTCCTTTTAGATTTAAGTGAGTTTTACATTTTTTTAAATTACGATAAACCCTCATTGAAAGACTACTAGCTGTTAAATTTTCAATTTTAGTATTTAAAGTATCACCATCTATAAAAAATAAATATTTAGGTAAATAACCATGTATTAATAAAAATATTATTTGACCTGTTAAATATTGTTTACCTTTTAAAGTTATTATTCTGTAAGTGTTATGATTTTGATATTTTTCTTTATGTATTTTTAAACCACCAGCTTCACTTCCTATTTTTATATTTCTATAAGGAGGTTTTAACCAATAAATTTTACCATCTTTATATCTAAAATATTTTCTAGCTTCTTCAAAAGTTAATCTATTATCTAACTCTACTTTTTCATGTTTTATTGTTGGTAAATTTGCAATTTTTATCTTTAATTTTTCTTCATCAGGTAAATAACATCTCATTTAAAATAGTATTTTTTTTTGTATGATAATTTTTAATTAGCATGAGAGGGATGCTTATTAAGCTAGTATAAAATTACTAGCTTAATTTTTATCAAATATAGATTTTAATATATAACTTATGATAATAATTAATATAACTATAATCATAAAAAGTGATATAATACTTTCAACCATAAGATTTTAAAAACTAGGTATTATTTCAATAGATTTAATATTTAAAGTTTCAAAAGATGTTTCATTATTTTGTATTTCCAATTTTGCTTTAATATAAATAGGTTTTTCACTTATATTTTTGATAAAATTACTGGTTTTATTTAAAACTAATTCATCTCTTTTATCTAATTCTTCAATAGTAAAAACATTTAATCTAATTAGTAATTCAGTTAATTTATTATATTCTGGTTGTTCTTTAGTTTTTCCTCTTCCTTTAGCTTTAATATGTACTTTATCTGGTCTTATATTTGTACCTGTTAATATAGACATTGTTATATTTTCTTTAGTACCTACAACATCAAAAATAAATTTAAAAGCTTTTTGTGTTATATCATCGGCTAAATCTCTACTAGTTCTTTTTTTACTGGATATTAAAAGTTTTCTATCTATTTTTACTAATTTAGCTTTTATATATCCTTTATCATCTTTTAAGGGAGTATTTGCAAAACTAACATATTCATCTAAATCGTAAATCTCTCCAGTTTCTTCATCGTAATTTTTACTCATAATTATAAACCTATATTTTTATTAAAATTTACATTGTGTTATTTACAATATATAATTTACATATAAAAATCAATAATAAAATATTTTTTTTATAAAAAATTAAATTTATATATTGACATAATCATTATATATGTATATTATAAAGATATATATAATATTAATATAAAGGTATAATATGAGTAGAAATAGAAAACAATGGACTTTATCTCTTGATGATGATTTAGAAAATGAAATTAATAATTATAAAAATTTTTATAATTTAACTGAAAATAAACAGGTTATAAGTCATTTATTAAAAAATTCTCTTAATTTAAAATCTAATATATTAAATTCAATTAATCAAATTTGTGATGAATTTAAAATTAATAAAAATGATTTATTATCACCTATAATTGAAAAATATATAACTAAAACATTAAAAAAAGATGGTGTTGTAAAAGATAAACATAAAAAATCTTCTAAGGCTGAAAGTGAATTATTAGAAGTATTAAAAAATATTGTTGAAGAAAATAATAAAAAAACATCTAAAGAAAGAAAATTTATAACTCAATCATTAGTTAATAATTATTTAATAATGCACAGTGATAAGTATAAATTAAAAAGTATGCCTGTAATAAGAAGAGTTTTAGCTGGATTAACAGATATAGATATTACTTTTATTAAAGAATATCACCAACAAAATAATTTAACTATTAATAGTAATTTAAGAAAATAATTTTTATGAGTACTCGGGCAAATTTAATTAATGTTTTTATAAGCAATCTTGAGAGTAATAACAATATTGAAAATCTTTGTTTAAAAGAGAAAAATTTTATAGATAGTAAGTATAAAACTATAAATAGTCGTAAAACTACTTATTCCGAATATAGAAAATTTATTAAGAATAGTAGTTTAATTGATGATAAAAAAAATATAGGTTTAAAAATTTTAAAATTAAGTAAAAATGAAGCTTCTGATTATAGGGAAAATAAAAATGTTCAAGTATACTCAAAATTAAATAATTTAAAATTTATTAAAGATATTGAGGGTTATATAGAGACAGGTATTTTTCTAATAAAAAAGTCTAGTTATATTGATAAAATACTCGGTTTTTGTTGTGTTACTGGTAGAAGACCAGCAGAGATAGGTTGTAGTGCTGATTTTTCTTTTGTAAATAAAGAAAATTTAAAATTTACAGGACAATTAAAAACTAAAAGTGAAGAATTGAAAAGTTATTTTATTCCTTGTCTTATGAATACTAGCGACTTTTTAAATGAGTGGCGAAATTTTAGAGAACAACATACAAAAAACGTAATTGATAAAAAAGAACATAGTTTAAATGATTTTTTCAGTACAGAATTAACTAAAAAATTCAACTCTTCTTATTCAAAAGATATGTCTATCAGAGTAAAAAAGTATTTTAAGAATTTTTTAGGTGATGATGTACTTACTTACAATTTACGTCATACATACGCAACTATAGCAACAATGAAATATAATAATATGAGTAATAACCTTATTCATGATGATGTATTTAGAGCTAAAATACTTGGGCATAATGAAAACGACCTTGATAGCGTAAATACTTACAAACAATTTTTAAAAGTTTAAATAATTATGTCCAAAGGAAAAATATGTCATGTCTGTCAAGCTTTTATAGATAGAAACTATATTCCTGAAATGGTTTTGCATATTAATAAATTGATAAAATTAAAAACACCTGTAGAGGTTTTAAATAAAGAAAGTGAATTTAATTTTAAATACTATCGTTATAAATTACATCGTGAACAATGCCTTATCAATTTTGAAATTCCAATTGAAGAACAAAAAATAGAATTAAAAGAAGATATTAAAAATAATGAAAAAACTTTTAATTCTTCAATAGATATAAATAAAATTATTCAAGAATATAGGAATATGTCTATTGAAGATAAAGAGAAAGCCCATTTAAGAAATATAGATGAAATTAAATATTTAGTTGGTTATATAACAAATAATAATTTAATTAATGGTTGTAATTATAAAGGTTTTATTATTAAAGATAATATTAATTCATTAAAAGTTATTAACGATATAGCTAATGATAATATAAATTTAGATTTTAAATTATCTTTTAAAGGTAAAAATTCACAAGAAATTTTTAATAATAGTTTTGATGAATTTAATCAAGGAAAAATAAATTTGAGGCAAATGATTGATATTACTAAATTAGCTTATACCATAATGAAAATTGAAAATTATACTAAAGAAGATAAAGGAATGTCTGAACATTTAAGTATTGATGAAGCTAGAGAATTTTCAAAAGAACTTGAAGAAACTATACAAAATTTAGATGATTATCAAGAATATTTAGAATATAAAAATAAAAATGCCTAATAAAAAAGGAGTTACTTACAACTCAAAATCTGTATTAATACTTAAAAATTATAATTCAGAAGATATACAGAAACTTTTAAATAGCGGTTCTTATAAAAAGACTATAGCTAATAATTTAGGTATTCATTATAAAGCTCTTGATAAATATATAATTGATAATAATTTAATTTATACTACTCCCAATAGAATTAAAAAAGTAAAATATAATAATAAGGATGTGATTAATAACGATCCTTTAGAAAATTTTAAAAGAATATTTGCTGAAAGAAAATTAAAGAGAACATTAAAAGAGTTAAAAGATACTTACGATTAACTCTTTTTTAATTATAAATATTTTTTTATAGATTTAATGGTTTTTAATGCTTTTTTCTCACCTACGATAAAATGATGATCTTTTAATAATTCAATAATATTTATTGATAAATCACAAAAAGTTTTTGGAACTACCACCCATTGATTGTTAGTTTGAGATTTAAGCCACATTGACAATTCGTGAGTATCTACACCATCAATTTTAGTAAATAGTAACCTCATAAACTCTTCTTTCGGAATAAAACTATCTTTTATAAACATAATAAAACCTTAAATATTTATAAGTTTTTTATATTGTTCTTCATTAATAATGAAAAAAGTATTTTCTTTATATTGAATAGCTTGAGTTTGAAGTAGAGACTTATTGATGATAATATCTAGAAATAATCTTGCGTCATTAGCTGGTAATTCTTGAAGAGTATGGAGTTCAAAGTCGTATTTGTAATTAATCATAATCAACCTCTTAGCTTTATTAAAAAAAAAATGGTGCTAGGGGCTAACTCAAAATTATTACAAAGTAACAATCCCGTATCCATACTTCATGCCAGAGGCACTTATAATGGTACACCCCCAGCATAAAGCTTAAAAGGTTAGATAGATAGTTGATTGCAATGATATGAGTTAGATATCACTAACATTGATAATTCTAATAAATAAACTGATAAGAATAAAGAATATTCAACAATAATTAAATTAATTTGAGATTGTATGCGTGAATGCGGTTACTTTTATCTTCCCTGATTTCATAACTAACTTTAGTTTTACTTTCAATATTTTCAAGATTGATTTTCTTTAGTTCGTTATAATGAAAAAATATATCTTTTGTTTTATCTTCAGGTTTGATAAAACCAAAATTTTTATCTTTATTAAACCAAGAAATAACGCCAATTTTCATATAGTTATAATTTAAAGTAGTAAATTGTTAGGATTATTATAATTAGTAAGTGCATCAAACTAATATAATAATTCCTAACATCTATATAATTTAGATATATATTAGAAATTTGCAATTTTAATTAAAAAATTAGATATTATTTTTTGTATTTGAAAAGAAATTTTGCTATAGTTCTTTTAGTAAAAAAATATGAGTAGAGTAAAGAACTATAGCGGACTTAATAGAAACTTAATCAAGACCGAGCAGGTTTTTGATTAATTCATTAAATAACATGATTAAAAAGATAATTAAAGTAAAATTTAATATAACTAGATTAAATTATAAAATAATTTCTTTTGAATGTCTAATTTAAAACATGTTTTTTATTAATAAAGTATTAATTATTAATAAAATATTCTTATAGGTTCTATATAGTTTTTACTCCTCTAACTTAATTTTTAGAGGTTTATTTATATGAGCTATAAAGACGAAGAAAATCAAAAACAACCTGTTACAAATAATCATTTAAAATATTTATTCGGATTAGATAATGATTATCAAGCTAATTATTTTGAAGAATTACAAAGAAAATATTGGGAAAGCTTAAAAGTAGCTAACGATAATAAAGAAGATAAAAGAGGTTGTAATGAATAAAACACCTCTTGATATCTCACAAAAACTTACTGGAAATAATAATTGTAAATTTTTCTTTAAAAATTTTAATTACAAGCTGACAGGTAAAAATAAAACAGGTTATTGCGGATATTTTGATAAAAAAATCAAACCTGTTTTACCTTATCATAAACATATTATACCAAATGAATTAATCAATTATCCTGTTAGTGAAAAAGATAATATTATATGTCCTTTAGTTATAGATACAGAATTTACAGCTTATACAAATGATTTTAATAAATTATCTAAAGATAAATTAAAAAATCTTAATAATCGTCAATTGATACAAATTGATAGACTTAATTACTTAATTAAAAAAATTAATCCTGATTTAAAAGGAATTTACGAACTAACTAAAAGTTTAGAAGTTCAAGAAGTTGATGTTGATTTATTAGAAACTAAAGATGTTAAGGCTGTACCAACTATTCATTTAACAACTCAAATAAAACATGTTTTATATAATGATGAAGAAATTTTAATTAACCCAAGATTAAAAGATTTTTATGAGGAAGTAATAACAGATAAAAATTTTTTATATCCTTATTACAATGAAAATTCACAAAGTCATATTTTTGATTATCTAACTTTAAAAGGTATAAATTTTAATTTAAGTGATAAAATTGATTATTCAAATAATTTAGAAAAAGAAGAATTTAAAAAATATCCTACCTGTACTTTTAAATTATATGCTTATTTCTTACTTGCTGACTTACCAAAAATATTTCAAAACGAATTATTAGCTGATTTAAAAGAAGATTTTAAAACTAAAAGAATAACACAAGAACGTAGATTAAAAACAAATGGTTATTGTCAACAATGGCATACTTTCAGACTTATAGAAATTAATGGAATTAATTACAGACTTGTTTTTGACTTAGTAGATTTAGGTTCAATTCAAGGAAATATAAGTTTAAATGAACTTCTAAAAAATCTTGGAATGAATACTAGCGATAAAAACTTACTAGATGATTTAAAAGACAATATGTTACTTGCTATGATTGAACGACCAGAAGACTTTAAAAAATACGCTCTTGGCGATTTAATAGTATATGATGCTTTTAAAAAACATGATGAATATTTCAAACAAATATATAAAGACAATAATATTGATAATTATTTTACAGAAACAAAATTGACAATTGGAGCTACTGCAAATGATTTTCAACAAAATATACTTTTAAATGAATTAGATTTAAAAATTCCAAATACTGAAAATATTAAGCGTTTAAAATATTATACAATACCTGCTAGTTCTGGAAATTTAAAAAAAATTATTAATTCTAAAGAAAGAAGAAAAGAAGAAACTTTTTTAAAAAAGCAGATTATCAGTAAAGTTAGAGGAGGAAGATGTTACAATAACAGATTGGAAATAAATACAAAATCAACAGATTTTACTTTAGCAGATATTGATATTACTGGGGCTTATCCAACTATAGCTAGTACGCAATTTTATTTTTTAGGTAATCCTGTTATACAGAAATTCATAAAACACAAAGTTACTTTAAGAGAATTTTTAAAATATTATGAAAATAAATATTTAATTAAAAGAGGATTTATTTTAGCAATAGAGACAAAAAATAATTTTAATTTTGAACAAGATTTAATTCCATCATGGAATGATTTAAGGTTTATAAAAGAAAAAGTTTTAAATGAACAAGAGACTATATTTTCTATAGATTTACAAAATACTTCAACTTCTATTTATACAAAAGAGTTAATAAATTCAACTATTACTTGGGATGAATTAAATATTATCAGAACAGAATGGAATAATAAGCAAAAAGATGATTTTCTAGATAATGTATACATGATAAGCGCTTTTTATTACCCTAAAAATTTTGAATGTAAAACTAAAGAAGAACTAGAAAAAAATAAAGAAATACATAAAAGATTTAACGATGCAATGCCTTATTCGGTAATAGATAACGAAGATGACGAATATAATCATTATTGGTATAAAAATAATTTCGGTAAATTAGTAATTGATAAGATAATTCAAAAAAGAGCTGAAAATAAAAAAATCAATCCATCACTAGCATATTTTTATAAATTACTAGCCAATACCTTATATGGTGTTAATGTTTCTAGACATTTTGATACTAGCAATATTCTTTTAGCTGCTAATATTACAGCTATGTGTAGGTGTGGAATGTATTTAACAGAGAAAGCTTTAAATATATATCAAACCATTACAGACGGAGGTATTTGCGAACTTAACGAAGTTATACATACAATAAAAAGAAGTAAAAGAAAAAATATTATTGATACCTCATTATTTGTAAGAGCTTATCAATTGAAAAATCAAAATTTATCACAAAATCATAAATGGAAATATAAACCGATAACTGAAAATGGGAAAAGAATTTTATTTAAAAAAGGTAAAGGTTGGTTAATTGATGGTGAATATTATGGGAATATTGATAGAAATTTATATATAGAAATATCAAAAAAATTAGAAAATTATAAAAAAATCTATGGTGAAAATCACGAATTAACAAGACAAAAAGAAATTGAAATTAAACCTTTTGAGGAAGAAATAAAGAAATTATTTAATAAATTAAATAAATTGGTAGTTAATCATATTAAAAAAATCTTCCCTAATAACGATTTATTTAATGGAGAATTTGAAAAAGTAAAAATTGATGAAAATGGATTAGCTATAAAAGACATAAATAATAATTATATTTATGAAAAAGTAACAGGTATTTTCAATTTTGAAATAAAAAATATATGTAATTCCGTCAGTTTTCACGGCTCGGCTGATTATATGTATACAAATTTAAAAGATGAAATAACTACAAAAATGCGTGGTTATGATGTAAAACCTAATGTTGTTGCTTGGAAGTTAGAAAATAACGAATTAATATATGATACTCATTATTACAATGAAAAACCGCCAATTCAAAGATTTTTAGAAGATTTAAAAAACAGACCTGAGAGCGTTAGAATACAACAACCTTTTACAAAAACATCAATATTAAAACCAGCACAATTTTCTAAAGAATTTAATAAGACATTTCAATATAGCAATTTAAAACCAGGTGATGATTTTATAGAAATTGTAAGAATACCAATACTTACAATGCGATTTAAATTTCAATCCTTAAAACAGCATAAAAATTGGTTAAAGTATTATAACGCTTTAAAAAGAAAATATGGTTTATCTTTTGAAATATATTATATAAATAACGATGGAACTATTAACTATAAAAAAATGATGTATGAGATTGATAAATATATAAGTGAGGGGGTTATAAACCCTAAAAAGATATATGATAAATATAACCATTTAAAGAGAGATATACAAAAAAATGTATATGTACAAAATTATATCAATCTTATCAATTGGTTAAAAAATATAGTGAGATTAAGTATAATAGGTAAAAATCAATATATTATAGAAAATTACACTTTAAAAAATAACGATGTAAAATACAAACTTAAAAAACAAATACATTATACTAAATCATTTTATAATTCGTATGATGATGTTAATACGTACAGCGAAGATAAAGCTTTTAGAAATTATGAAGATAATACTTAATGCCAAATTTTAGCATCATGTAAATTTTCATAAGGTATAAAACACTTACCATCTTCAATTAAATCACGTTCAAGTAAACAAGCCTCTATATAATTATCATCATACAATAAAGGATCGTAAAAATTCCAGATAGGATGATTTTCATTATTGTAAGGATTAATATTAATTTGAGAATTTTTTATGTATTTATTTTTATTAAATAAATCATCGTAAGTATTATTAGCCTCATCACTATCATAAACAACATAATTTAAAACTATTTTACCTTGAAATTTTAATTGTTTCTCAAAAGAAAATATATGTTGTTCTATTAAATATTCATCATATTTAATTTCTTCCCAAATTTGATATTCTTTTTTATTCATAATTTAAAAATATGTAATTTTAATAATGAAATTTACATTGTACCACATAAATACAATTATTTTTAATATAATAAACTAATCTATGTTCTTGATTTATACGCCTAGACCAATAACCACTTAAATTATGTTTTAATGGTTCAGGTTTACCTAATCCAACATAATTACGTAAAACAATATCCTTTAAAAGAATATTTATTTTATTAAAAATTTCAGGTTTATTGTTTTTAAAATATTTATAATCTTCTAATGCTTGTTTATGAAATAAAATATCCATAATTTAAATATCTACTTTTATAAAGTTTCTATCATTTTTTAAATCATCTATAGCATCGTATAATTGTTTTGTATTATTAGGAGTACTTAATAAATACATAGTTTCTTCAATAGAATTATAATCTTCTAAAGATATTAAAACTACTGGTTTACTTTCTTGTCTGTAAATTGTTATAGGTGTATGATTTTCACAAACTTGGTTCATTACATCACTAAAATTATTCCTTGCCTTAGTGTAAGATATTATTTCCATATTATACCTTTTATTTTAAATACATGTACTTAAATAATATAATAAATCTAAATTTAATCAATAAAAATTAATCTAATGCGTAAAATCTATGCTGTAGATAAAAAACCATTAACTTTTTAAAATTTCACGATATAAGATGATAAGCGATATAACCTAGCATTTAAGCCTCCACAAATTATTTTTAGCATATTAATAACAATCACTAAGGATAATTACCTTAAAATCTATTTTCACTCTTCTAAGCCCATTTAAACGAGTTATTACCTTAAAAATTCAATTATCCACATAAAATAGGTAAATCTTACCTTTTTATTCCTACTATACAAATATTATTAAACTATTCATTTATATATAATATTTAATTATATTATAATTATTATACATATACAATATATAAAAAAATAATAAATATTATTATATACCTAATTGCCAATTTTTAAGGTAAATTTTTAATAAAAAAGCATACTTAAAACCCGACAAAAAAGACATATTAATAAAAAAACCTCAAATTTGTCGGGTTTTACATGGCTTATTTCTGCGGTTTATAGAACATTTTGGCGTTATTATAGTATAATGGGGGTATATTAATATAACGCCAAAAAAAAAATATCCTCATAAAAATATACTTTCAGGCAATACTAAAATTTATATATTAAATGTGAGGTTAAAAAAAAAAGATGTAATTATATAAAGACTTAGTGGGGGTATTCCAAACATTTAGGGGTTAGTTTTAATTTGCATATATTGAGTTATACATACATTAGATAAAAAAAGGGTATTAGGGAAGATTAAAAGGTATAAAACTAATAAACTCAACTACTATATAATTTACATCATACATTAATATTTTTATTCATACATATATAAATAATATCATATACTAATTATAAAATCAATACATATATAAATAATTTAAAGTAATACATAATAAAAATAACATATATATAATAATATTAATACACTATATAAAATAATTATATACTATACAATATATATTATACATACATAATAAACTAAGGGTATACAATATATTTATACATACATAATCTTAATTATTTATCATAAAAATATTATACACCCGTGTACACTAGTGTACACGGGTGTATAATATTTTTATGATAAATAATTAAGATTATGTATGTATAA